>Ga0247727_10011093_pt1 | contig 15808 bp, 21 predicted proteins | sample WisWelCaveWW1625_FD_202498 | JGI IMG/M metagenome (GOLD analysis project Ga0247727, IMG submission 202498) | Biofilm microbial communities from Wishing Well Cave, Virginia, United States - WW16-25 | ecosystem: Environmental > Aquatic > Deep subsurface > Groundwater > Cave microbial mat | place...
GATGGGAATATCACGTGTGAACAGCGAGGTGCCGCCTCGAACAATATTGATATTCATGACACTGGCGCCAATATTGACGAGCGCGGTCGTATCCTCCTGAGAGATGGGATAGTTGATCGCATGCATATTTTCGATCGCAAAGGCATCCACATCCATGACGATCGGAAGCAACCCCGCCCCCTTGACGAGTTCGGTCAACTCATTAATCTTGTCTTTCTTGGCCGCTACCAGAATGATCGACATCTCTCCCTGGGTATCGCCCGCAGCTTCGGAAGAGGGCAACACACTAAAGTCGATGTTCACCTCATTAATATCGAAAGGGATGTATTGCTCTGCGGCTAATCTCACCTGCCCCTCCAACTCCTCATCAGGCATCGGCGGCAGGCTGATCTTTTTAATGATGACCGCATGGCCAGAAATCGACACGGCGACTTGCCTTACTTTGATATTCGTTTCCTCAAACAATTCCTTAATCACCGACACCACCCGCCCCTCATCCATCACCGTACCATCGACGATAACTTCCGGCTCGAGTGGTTTGAAGCCAAACTTCTGGAGACTGTACCGCCCTCCGCTTTCCTTCAACTGGACGAGCTTGATACCACTCGACCCGATATCCAGCCCAACGAGCTGTCGCTTTGGGGTAAACATCGAGAACAAATCAGCTCCGGCGAAACTCTTGAATGCACTCAACATACGTGCCTCTGACTGTACATGACTATCCGCGCAGAACAAATCTTTATGTGAATTTCGCACAGACTGTCAATCATACCCATACCCCGCAAACTTCAACTTCCCAAAGAAAGAATGTGCATCGAGACTGTTCTAGCTATTCACCTGTGTCTTGCCCTGCACTCCGCATTCCCCTATTATGATGATCCGTTTAGATCTGAATTACGTCCGACACACGTCTGAACATTGCATCTACGCTGCAGATTGGCTTCATGCACAGGCTAAGTATAGGTCATATGCTCTACCTGTCAAGCAAATCGCTTTCCGTGCACACACATAGAGACGAGGGCTATGGTGGTGGGAGGACGTGCCTAACGGCTACGTGGGTTATTGCCTATTGAGATCGCGATGAGCGACGGTCACTTGATATCCAAGTGCTGAAAAACTTTCTTGAAGTCGGCCGGCAATCACCACAGACCGATGACGTCCGCCGGTGCAGCCAATCCCAACATTCACATAGCTGCGGCGTTCTCGTTCGAAGAGAGGAATGAGGAATTTAAAGAGGCCTTCCAGCTGCCCAATGAACGCGACGGCGTCCGGATCGGTCAGCACATAGGTCCGTACCCGCGGGTCCTCCCCGGTCAATGGTTTGAGGTCAGGAACGAAAAACGGGTTCCGCAAGAACCGGACATCGAACAGGAGGTCAATGTCGTAAGGTACGCCGAACTTGTAGCCGAAGGTTACCAGCGAGATGGTCAACCGCTGAGGCGCGCCTTCCTGCCTGAACTGCCTGATCAACAACTCTCGCAACTCATGCACCGTCAAATCTGACGTATCAATAATACGGTCGGCGTGGCGCCGCAGATCGGCGAGACGCTCCTTTTCAAACCGCACTCCTTCCAATACCGGGAGATGCGGCAGGAGCGGATGTGGCCTCCGAGACTCCGAGAATCGACGAACTAACACCTCCTCACGCGCTTCAAAGAATATTAACTCAACCGCATGACCAAGTACCTTAACCCGCTCAAGAATTCCCACGAGATCGGAAAAGAACACTCGTTCCCTGACATCGATGCCGAGCGCAACATTCTTAATCTCGCCCCCCTGCTGATGACACAGCTCGACAAAGGTCGGCAGAAGGGCCGGCGGCAAATTGTCGATACAGAAATATCCGGCGTCTTCGAAACACTTGAGGGCTTGCGACTTTCCTGAGCCAGAAAGACCGCTGATCACAACCAACTTGAGTCCTGCCATGTCTGTCCCTTACGGATCAATCAGGACCACTCGATCACGATCGATCCGCTGTAGAATCTGTAATTTTCCCGAAGACAGTGCAGTGAACACCACCAGCGAACCAGGCAGAGGATCTAGCCGGCGCTTCGCGTCTTCAAAAGTCAGAACAGCCCGGACTGGACGAATGACTTCAAGTTCTTCCTCTTTCTTTGGAAGAACCGGACGCGGAATCTTACGCACCGACCTCTTCGTCGGTTCTTTGTGATCAGCCTGGCGTTCCTTGTATTTTCGTATCTGGGCGCCCAATCGGTCTACAAGCTGGTCGATCGTCGCGTACATTTCCCGCGTCGAAGCTTTTGCCTGAATCCGTCGCCCTTGCATGGTACAGACGACCTCCGCACAATGCTGAAGTTTGCTCACACCCAGGATCACTTCCAGATGGCTCAGCTTTATTTCATACCGCGCGAGCCGCTCAAACCGATTGTCAATATGTTGTCTGAGTGCTGGCGTCACGACAAGACGTCGTCCTGTAATTTTCATAGACATTCATCCTTTCAAACTGAATAACCGCTGCCCCTCTGTCACTCGACTATGCTTGTTGGTTCTGAGCATCCATAGTACCGGGGGAGACACCAGATAAGAGGCGCGTACGCGCGCAGCTGGACAGGGAAGGTCTAACAGGCTGCGGAAAAGCTATTGTGGCACGGTGAAAATTCAATGACCTGCACATCTAGGACAACAGAAGTACCGCACCCAGGATGCTCACAAAGTCCACCCAGCAAGGCCGCAGCGAGCGAAGAGCCGACAGCGTACGCTTCGGTACGTTGAGCTTCTGCGCGAAGAGAGAACGCCGCTGGTGGACTTTTTCAGTATCCTGCTAAAAGAACCGCTTACGCTGAGTCGCGGAGGGAATATGTTCTTCCGCCCGATACTTGGCCACCGTCCGTCGTGCGATCACAACCTGCTGCGTGAGCAGCCGCGCCGCAATCTCTTCATCTTTGAGGGGATGGCTCGTGTCTTCCTCTGCCACCATTTTCCGAATCATCTCTCTCACCGTCACGGACGACATCATGTCGGAGGGCTGGTCCGCTCGCTGCAGACCAGCGTTGAAAAAGAATTTCAGCTCCAGCATGCCCTGCGGGCAATACATATACTTGTTCGCCGTTACACGACTGATTGTCGACTCGTGCATCCCAATATCCTCAGCCACCTGCTTGAGCACCAACGGCTTTAGATGCTGCACACCCTTTTCAAAGAACTGCTCCTGAAACTTCACGATACTCGACACGACCTTTACGATCGTCTTATTCCGCTGCTCGATACTGCGAATGACCCATTGCGCCGCCCGCAGCTTTTCATCCAAATAGGCCTTCGTCTCCGCTGACCCGCTCTCTCCTGCCCCCATTAATTGCTTGTAGTACGGGCTGATCCTCATCCGGGGCAGTCCATCGTCGTTCAGTAGTACCACCCATTCCCCTTCGTTCTTGACGACAAACACATCAGGGACAATCACATAGTTCTGGGTGTTCGTAAACGGTCTCCCGGGCTTCGGTTCAAGCACTTCGATGACCTTGGTCGCCTGAAAGACCTCTTCTACCGTGACGTCTAAGGCTTTCGCGATCCTCGCATACTGTTTTTTCTCCAAGTCTTTGAGATGGTGTTGAACAATGGCTTCAACAATCGATCCCTTCAAGGCGCCGGGCCGAGCCCCTAATGATCCCATCGGACTCTTCCCCAAATGCCCGATTTGTAAGAGCAGGCATTCCGCAAGGTCTCGGGCTGCCACTCCAGTCGGATCAAAGCTCTGAATATCCTTCAGGATTGACTCCGCTTCAATTTCGGTGAAGTCGGTCCCGCTGACCATTTCTGCGAGAGACATGCGCAGGTACCCATCATCGTCAAGGTTACCGATGATCAACCGCCCTATCTCCTTTTCACGATCCGATAAACCGGAAAATGACAGCTGCCAGAGGAGATGGTCTTCCAAGGATGTGGCTTTCGCCATGGTTTGTTCATAGGATGGAAACTCGTCTTGTGAGGACGACTGAGATTCGGATCCGCCTATCCGACGATCGCTCCCAAAGTACTCTTCCCAACCAGCCGCTGAGGCCTCGTCCGGCGTATCGCGTTCTTCAGGGGTCGACTCCTCCGCATTCGATGGCTCACTGTTCGCTGATGCCGCCGCATCTTCCGCCTTTTCCTCTGCACTTCCGGTCTCGCTGTCCTCCGCCTCAGTCGGGAGCTCATCCAAGAGCGGATTTTCCATCAAATGTTGAGTTAAGCTTTGCTGGAGCTCGAGTCGCGACAATTGCAGCAGCTTAATCGCCTGCTGCAATTGTGGAGTCATGATCAGCTTTTGACTCAGTCGAAGGTCGAGCCTAAGCTTCATACGCACACACTCTTACGCATCATAGCTTGAACCGTTCCCCTAGGTAGACAGCCCGGGCCGTCTCGCTCTTGACGATGGATTCGGGAGGCCCGGCCTCAAGAATCAACCCTTCGTTGATGATGTAGGCCCGATCCGTGATAGACAGCGTCTCCTGAACATTGTGATCGGTGATCAGAATGCCGATCTCTTTTTCTTTCAATCGGGTAATAATTTGTTGGATGTCAGCGACGGCAATCGGGTCGATCCCTGCAAAGGGTTCGTCGAGCAACATGAATGACGGGCTCGTCGCGAGTGCCCTGGTAATTTCCAACCGCCGACGTTCTCCACCCGACAACGCATACGCCATGCTCGTTCGAATATGGCAGAGGTCCAGTTCCTTGAGAAGGGCATCGACCCGGTCGCGACGTTCTGCCCGAGAGTAGTCCAGCATCTCAAAAATTGCCAGAATATTGTCTTCAACCGACAAGCGCCGAAACACGGATGATTCTTGCGGAAGATATCCAATTCCTTTCCGTGCGCGTCTGTACATTGGCAAATCCGTGATGACCTCTTCACCGAGCGAGATTGCCCCTTCATCAGGCTGGCACAGACCAACGATCATGTCGAAAATGGTGGTCTTCCCAGCCCCATTGGGTCCCAGCAAACCTACAACCTCACCGGCGCGGACTTCGATCGAGACGCCTTTCACGACCTTGCGCGAGCGAAAACTTTTCACCAATCCCGTCGCGCGTAAACCCGTACCTTCTGCCCTGTTCACTGGAGAGTCAGTCGACGGGGCATTCCCCTGAGCCGCCTCGATCACTTGGTCGCCCCCCCATCCGGCTCGATCCGCACATGCGAGCCTCCTTCCACTACACTCCGATCCTCTGCCAGAAACATCGTGATTTGTTTCCCGCTGACTCTTGTTCCCTTATCCCAGGCCACCGGGTCACCCGTCAGAACGATCTTATCCCCGTCATGATAGTAGATAGCTTTCTCACAGGTCGCACTCCCTGAATCTTTCTCGATTTTCACTCGCCCAGTCGCCTCGATCCTGTTGACCGAACGATTCGACACAGCCGGCACGGCATCAGCCCCTTTCGAAGGCGCGGCGTCCTTGCTGGCATCAGGCCCTTTTTGGTTATTGCTCATGGGTGGGACTTGCGCGCCAAACATCACCACCATGCGATCGGAATAGACAACCAATGACCCACGAGTCAGTACAACCGCCCCCTCAAATACCGCTTGGCTATCCTGATTTTTTACGGTCATCTTCTTGGCTGTAATAGTCGTGCTGACCGCTTGCTCAACACCACCTTTGGGAAGGGCTGCGTCAGCCGATTCACTCAATGAAGCCATCCCAAGCGGGAACAGATTAAGAAGCAGGAGCCAAATCCACATGTACGTCCTCAAGTACTTCAAATTCTTCGCGGTCCAAATGTCCCAACAACCCACGCCCCGTCATCTCTAACCCATGCCCAACAATACGAACCGGGTCTTGCGTGCGTATCTCTCTCGTCTGATCAGTCCAAGCCAGATGGTTGGTGTAGATCGCGTATCCGCTCTTGGTGTGAATCACGAGTGGTTCTGATCGGTTCGCGAGCACAAAGTTCTTCGTCTCCGTATTCAAAGTCCCTTCATCTCCGGTCACCGTCAATTCTTTTCCATCCTGGCCGAATAGTGTGACTGCGACGACTTGGAGCATCGCCCGCCTGTCCCGTTCAAAGAGCCGAGCCTCTTGCGCCTGCACCTGCCATTGAACCGTATCGCCCTTCGTTTGGGTAAACGTAAACTGGGAGATCGTTGCATCAGCTGTGTCCATGGAGCCGGGCGCCGCTGTCGTCGGGGTGGGAACCATTGTCGAATTGGTCACGAGCAGATATGCGAGGAAACAGGCCAACACCACACTGAGCGCTAACAAACCTCCCCGTACCCAGCGTTGCCACACTTTGTCCCTGCTTCCTTTCGAATAGCATAAAGGAGACTGGCATGATAGTAGCATGCGCTAAAAACCAAGTAAACTTATGCCCGAACCCCGGCATGGTCTTTTCGCTGTAGATAGAGTGAATGAAATGGGAGAATCGCCGAAACAATACCGCGGCGTCGCACACGCGACTAGATCCCGTCGACACAGGAGACCTAGTCGGCAGCGGGACTCGCGGGAGCTTGTGCAGTAGGTGCGTGTTTCTTTGCAGGCACAGTATCTGGCCGCGTGACGAGTTCGATCGCGACAAGCTTCGCGGCATCGCCAATCCGCCGTCTCGTCTTCACCATTCTCGTATAGCCACCGGGACGGTCTTTAAATCGAACTGCCACGTCGCTGAATAATTTTGAGACGACGTCCTTGCTTCGGATAAACGCGAGGGCGTGCCGCCGAGCCGGCAATGTCCCCTCCTTGCCGAGCGTAATCATCCGATCCGTGAACCCTCGAATTTCCTTCGCCTTGGTCTCAGTCGTCTCGATGCGCTCATGTTCGAGCAGGGAGGTCACGAGACTTCGGAACAGGGCCCACCGATGTTTGGTCTGTCGTCCGAGCTGTCTACCTTTTTTTCTATGACGCACGGGTTCCCTCTTGTTTCGTTACTCGCTCCTCGGACTACCGCTGTTCTGTGGTACTGCATCCAGCTTCACACCGAGACCTAGGCCCATTTCCGTTAAGATTTCTTTAATTTCATTGAGCGATTTCTTACCGAAATTCTTCGTCCTCAACATCTCCCCTTCGGTCTTCTGAACTAAGTCGGCGATGGTCTTGATGTTCGCATTCTTCAAGCAGTTTGCGGCACGAACCGACAGCTCCAACTCGTTCACGCTACGGAACAGATGCTTATTGACCTCACGTTGTGCCTCATCACCCCCAAGATCAGCACGCCCTTCGGCTCGCTCATCGGGATTGATAAAGATATCAATGTGATCACGCAGAATGCCGGCCGCCGTGGACAAGGCATCGCGAGGCGAAATGGTCCCATCCGTCCAGATTTCCAAGGTCAACTTATCATAATCGGTCATGCGACCAACACGGGCATTCTCCACATGAAAGTTCACACGTTTGATGGGTGAAAACACCGAATCGATCGCGATCACACCAATCGGCAGCCCCTCTTCCTTATTTCGCTCGGCGGGCACGTAGCCCCGCCCATGCTTCACCGTCATTTCGATATCGAACGAGGCATCCTTGTCCAACGTGGCAATATGGAGATTCGGGGTCAGGATGGTCACGTCTGCATCATGAATAATGTCAGACCCCTTCGCTTCACCAGGCCCCTTCTTCTTGAGACGAAGCGTCTTCGGTTTATCGATATGTACGGCAAGCCGCAGCCCTTTGACGTTCAAAATAATGGAGGTCACATCCTCCGTGATACCAGGAATCGTGGAGAACTCGTGCAGGACCCCTTCGATCTTCACTGTGGTCACTGCCGCACCCGTCAACGACGACAACAGCACACGCCGTAACGCGTTGCCGACCGTGGTCCCAAACCCACGTTCATAGGCCTCTGTCGTAAATCTGCCGAACGTTTGGGAATGCGTATCTTTGTCGACTTCCACCCGCATTGGGATCTGAAAGTCTTTCATCGCTTTAATCATGGCCCCCCCTTCATCTCATCGAGTAGTCAGCCACTGAACGGTACAAGTTCGCCGCAGAGACCGACCCTCTCCAATTCCACATCTATCTGGAATACAACTCCACCACCATTTGCTCATTCACCGGCAGCGAAATCTGGTCTTTTGATGGCAACGCTCGTACCATGCCTTTAAAGGCCGTCTTGTCCAGCTCCAACCACTCTGGAATGCCTCGCCCATCAACAGACTCTAAGGCGGCCTGGATCGAGATCAATGTGCGGCTTCGTTCCCGAACGCTGATGATATCGCCCACCTTGACCTGCGCACCAGGCACATTGATTTTTCGACCATTCATGGTCAGATGCCCGTGGCTCACCAGCTGCCTGGCTTCTTTTCGCGAGGTGCCGAACCCTAATCGGTAGGCCACATTATCCAACCGGCATTCCAGCAACCGCAAGAGTACCTCGCCGGTAATACCAGACTGGCGTTCCGCACGCTCAAACACGCTCCGGAACTGGCATTCCATCAGACCGTAAATTCTGCGCAGCTTCTGCTTTTCTCTGAGCTGAGTGCTGTATTCTGAGTTCCTCGGGCGCATTTGCCCATGCTGTCCCGGAGGATAGCTCCGTCGCTCAATGGCGCATTTCTCTGTCATACAGCGCGAGCCTTTTAGAAACAACTTCTCACCTTCTCGCCGACACAAACGACAGACGGGGCCGCGATACTTTGCCACTGCTCTACCTCCGGTTACCGGACATCACCACGTGGGTGCGCCCAACAATTCTCGTGTATTCGACTCTCCCGACATACGCCACTAGCAGGATGCTGAAAAAGTCGCTCTTCTTACCCGCCCAACCCCGGCGGCTACTTCACCCGCCCGCCCTGAGTCTGCCAAGACAGCCTCTTCGCTGGCTGCGGCCTTGCTTGGGCAAGGCGCGTCTCGACGCGCCAGGGCTGGGCGGTGAGAAGTCTGGCCTTTTTGAGCATCCTGCGCGGTGTTCTCCCATTGTCCTAGACGTGCGGAGCATTGAATTTCCACCGTGCCACAATAGTTTTTCCTAAGCCTGCTAGACGCGACGCCGTTTAGGGGGACGGCATCCGTTGTGCGGAATCGGGGTCACATCACGAATCATATGGATCCGCAATCCTGCGGCCTGAAGAGATCGAATCGCCGATTCACGACCGGACCCAGGTCCATTCACATAGACATCCACTTGGCGCATTCCGCTCTCCATCGCCTTGCGCGCAGCAGCCTCGCCAGCCCGCTGAGCTGCAAAGGGTGTGCTCTTTCGAGAGCCTTTAAACCCTTGGTTCCCTGAGCTTGCCCACACAATCGTGTTGCCGCTCATGTCGGTGATGGTGACGATCGTGTTATTGAAGGAGGCCTGGACATGGGCCACCCCGCTCTGCACGATCCGGCGCTCTTTTTTCTTCCCTTTTTTGATGCTCATACAGGCTCCCTACTCAAGTAATGGTCACGCACTACGCCGAACGCACAGGCGGTTTCGGTTTGCTTCCCACGCCAGAACGACGGCCTTTTCTCGTCCGCGCATTCGTCTTGGTCCGCTGGCCGCGGACAGGCAACCCTTTCCGATGGCGCAGACCACGATACGTGCCACTATCGATCAATCGCTTGATGTTCATCGAGAAGGTCTTTCTCAGATCGCCTTCGACCTGATAGCCCTCCTGAATAATCTCTCGAATCTTGACGATATGCTCTTCGCTCAAGTCCTTGACGCGAATTGATCTGTCGATCCCGGCCTTGCCCAGGATAGAGAGTGCGGACGTCCGTCCAATCCCATAGACGTAGGTCAGACCGATGTCCACCCGTTTCTCCCTCGGCAAATCCACTCCAGAAATACGAGCCATAGTTCCTCCCCTTACTTCACTTCGATCTTCAGTCTGAGGATGACCTCGTCAGACTCTAGTGCGCGCGTCCAACGAGGGCCTTCTGAGGCCGCGCGTTGCGCGAGCAGGAGTCTGATGAGGTCGTTATCAGACATCCCTAGCCTTGGCGCTGCTTGTGGCGCGGATTTTCGCACAGGATTCGCACCACGCCTTTACGCCGGACCACCTTACATTTGGCACAGATCGGCTTGACGGATGATCTCACTTTCATGTCTATTTCGCGCTCCTACTTGAACCGATAGGTGATCCGCCCGCGTGTCAGATCGTATGGAGACAATTCCACTGTTACCTTATCGCCGGGAAGAATGCGGATAAAATGCATGCGCATTTTCCCGGAAATGTGTGCAAGAATCTTATGGCCATTGTCCAACGACACACGAAACATCGCATTCGGTAACGTTTCGTTCACCGTGCCTTGAATTTCGATCACATCTTCTTTCGGCACGTATCTCTATCCCTTCTCCCCAAACTGCATGACCAAGTCCCCATCTCCTCAGAGCTGACTCAAAATACGCGGTGGTCCACTCGACTCAATCACAATCGTATGTTCAAAATGCGCAGAGAAACTCCCGTCTACCGTCACCGCCGTCCATCGATCTTCAAGAACCTTGACGGCAGCGCCACCCATGTTCACCATCGGTTCGATCGCGAGGACCATCCCTGCCTGCAATCGAGGTCCCTGCCCAGGCTTTCCATAATTCGGCACCTGCGGCTCTTCATGCAACTGCCGGCCAATCCCATGGCCTACGAACTCCGTCACGACCGAGTAACCGGCAGACTCCACATGCTCCTGAACCGCATGCGAAATGTCTGATAACCGATGGCCCACCACCGCTTGCTTGATTCCGAGGTACATCGCCTCTTCGGTTACTTGAACCAAGCGGGCATTCCGTTCGGTCGTCTGCCCCACCGCGACCGTGACCGCCGAATCCCCGTAAAACCCGCTGACGATCGCCCCTAGGTCGAGCCCAATGATATCCCCCTCCTTCAGCACTCGCTTGGAGGGAATCCCGTGAACGACCTGGTCATTCACCGAGGCACAGAGCGTCTTTGGATAACTCCGGTACCCCTTAAACGCGGGCCGAGCACCACGGGACCGAATCTCTTCCTCGGCTAAACGGTCCAGTTCATCAGTCGTGATGCCTGGTCGGACGGCTTTCTGTAAAACCTTTAGTGTCTCTGCCACCACTCTTGACGCCTGAGCCATCACTGCAATCTCGTCCGGCGTCTTAAGAATGATCATGTCACCTGGTATGGTGCCAGCTCCTGCGAGAGATGCTGGAAGACGACTTCCACTGCGCCCGAACCATCCAGCTGGAGTAAAAGCTCTCGCTCTTGGTAATACCGCACAAGCGGGGCCGTCTGCTCGTCATATACTTTCAGGCGCATCTCGATCGCATCGCGACGGTCATCGCTGCGCTGCACGAGCGGCTCTCCACATCGATCGCAAATCCCCTCCACCTTGGGCAACGCAAGGTCTATATGGAACGTCGCTTGGCACTTCGGGCAACTTCGGCGCCCGCTCAATCGCCTCACAACATCCTCACGCGAGACCCGGAAATTTATGACCCGGTCCAGCGCGATCCCTTTGGAGGTCAAAACCGTTCCCAATGCTTCCGCCTGTGGAACAGTCCTGGGAAATCCATCCAGAACGAATCCATTCGCGCAGCTGGGATCAGCTAACTTCTCCCTCACCAGCCCAATCACCACAACATCAGGAACCAGGTTCCCCTGATCCATGTAGCTCTTCGCTTCGAGACCCAGCGTGGTCCGATTGCGAACCGCCTCACGGAGAAGATCACCGGTCGAAATCTTCGCCACCTGATACTGCGCCGCAATACGGTCAGCCTGAGTTCCCTTGCCCACTCCTGGTGCGCCGAGAAACACCACCCGCATGGATTTCCCTCACCCACTCCGTCCACGGAGTGGAGCCATACCCTTTCCGAGAAACCCTTCGTAATTCCGCATTAACATGTGGGACTCAATCTGCTGGGCCGTATCGAGACCGACACCGATCACGATCAGCAGGGAGGTACCACCGAAATAGAAAGGCACATTCAGTTTATAGATCAACAATTCAGGGATCACACAGACTATCGCGAGGTAAATCGATCCGGCAAAGGTAATTCTCGTGAGTACCTTATAGATGTAGTCGGAAGTCCGAATTCCAGGGCGAATCCCGGGAATGAATCCACCGTACTTCTTCATGTTGTCTGCCATGTCCACCGGGTTCAAGACCACGGCGGTATAAAAGAAACAGAAAAACAGAATAAGGCCAACGTACATCAGTGTATATAACAGCGACCCAGGCGCGAGCTGAGCGCCGAAGGCCTTCACCCAGGGCGTCTGGAAAAACCCGGCAATCGTCGCAGGAAATGCGATAATCGACGATGCAAAAATAGGCGGAATCACCCCCGCTGTATTGATCTTCAGTGGAATATGTGTGCTCTGCCCGCCAAACACTCGCCGTCCGATGACCCGCTTTGCGTACTGAACCGGCACTTTCCGTCGTCCACTTTCCAAGAAGACAATGGCTGCCACCACCACGACCATGAGCAAGGCGAGGGCGACCAGCAAGAAAATGCTGAGCTGCCCGACCTTGTATAAATCAAAGGTCTGGGCCAAGGCGGCAGGCAAGCGTGCGACGATCCCCGCAAAAATAATCAATGAAATACCGTTCCCGATGCCTCGCTCGGTAATCTGTTCACCGAGCCACATCAGGAAGCCCGTACCGGCCGTCAAGGTGATGACCGTCATAAGACGGAATCCCCACCCAGCGCTCATCACGAATGCGCCGTTATTCATTTGTTCGAGACCTACGGCAATCCCGAAGCCCTGAATCACTGCAATGCCGATCGTCCCGAACCGAGTGTACTGAATAATCTTTTTTCGACCGCGCTCGCCCTCTTTGGCCAACTTTGTTAGGTGCGGGATAACCACGGTCAGCAGCTGAAGAATAATCGAAGCGCTGATGTAGGGCATAATGCCCAGCGCTAAGATCGTCAACCGCGAGAGCGACCCGCCTGAAAAAATATCCAAAAACCCGAGCAGTGCGCCGCCTTGCTTTTGCAGAAAATCGGAGAGGGCGTCGCCATTGATCCCAGGCGTAGGGATATGCGCCCCGATCCGATACACCACCAACATCCCCATGGTAAAGAGGATACGGGTACGCAGCTCGGGGATTTTTAAAATATTCTGAAAACTGGTCAGGAGTCTCTCAAACACCGGGGATGACCTCGACTCTCCCTCCAGCTGCTTGAATCTTTGCCTCTGCTGACTTACTGAACTTGTGCGCCTGCACAACGATCGCCTTCGTGAGGTCTCCGTTTCCAAGAATCTTGATCGGCAACGATGTGCGCTTGACCAAGCCGACATCGACCATCGCTTGTGGCGTGATGGTACCGGACACTATCATGTCACCCAAGCTTTTCAGGTTGACAATCGAGTACTTCTTACGAAATACGTTCGTAAAGCCATGCTTCGGCACTCGGCGGATCAGGGGCATTTGGCCACCCTCAAACCCACCCGCCTGGCGACTCCGACCGCCGGATCTGGCTAACAGACCCTTATGGCCCTTCCCCGATGTTTTCCCATGACCAGAACCTGGACCACGGCCGATACGTTTACGTCGTTTCCTGGATCCTTTCGCAGGACCGAGCTCATGTAAGTTCATTGTGGCTGCACTTCCAATAGATATCCAACTTTCCTGATCATCCCTCTGACTTGTGGAGTATTGGGACGAGTCACCGTCTGCCTGATCTTCCTCAGACCGAGGCCGCTCAAAACAAGCCGATGCTTTTGCGGTGTGCCAATAGGGCTTCGTTGCAAGGTTATAACGAACCCCTTTGGGGCAGCCTTGGCGGTCTTCACTATAGGCATTAGGCACTCACCCTATCCTCTGCGTCGCCCACCACACTATGGCGCATTTTGAGAGCGTCTTCAGCATTGCGGAGCTGGCAAAGACCGTTGAGCGCGGCGCGAACCGTATTAAAGGGATTCCCACGGCCCAGCGTCTTAGCAATGACATTATGGACGCCGGCGACCTCGACCACAGCCCGGACGGCACCCCCAGCAATAATTCCTGCTCCCTTCTTTGCGGGCTTGAGGAGAACATGCTCGGCCCCGAACAGCCCATGTACCTCGTGCGCAATCGTCCCAGACGTGAGGGCGACATGCACCAAGTTTTTCTTAGCCTGTTCAACCGCCTTCGAGATCGCTACGGGCACTTCGGCGGCCTTCCCTTTCCCGATGCCCACCCATCCCTGTCCATCTCCAACGACAACCAGCGCACAGAAGTTGAACCGCTTTCCACCCTTCACGACTTTCGCCACGCGGTTGATAAAAACAACCTTGTCCTTCAAGCTTAGTTCATCTGGATTAACTCGCACCTAACATTTCTCCTCTTTGTTCCCTTCGCTCCCGCACCATGACGGAAGCGCGGCACGATCTAGAACTGCAGACCGCCTTCACGCGATGCCTCAGCCAGCGCTTTGACGCGTCCGTGGTACATCCGACCACCACGATCAAACACCACGGCCTGCACCTTGGCAGCCTTAGCCCGTTCGGCTAACAACTTTCCAACAGCCTTTGCGCCATCGATGCTGCCGGTTGATTTCACCGATGTGCGCAGAGACTTATCCAAAGAGGACGCGGCAGCTAACGTTGCGCCTTTGAGATCGTCAACGATCTGGGCATAGATATGAGAGCGGCTGCGAAACACGTTGAGACGTGGACGCTCGGCCGTTCCAAAGACTCGCTTTCGAACGCGCTGTTTCCGCCTGGTTAACTGACTGGCTTTATCTGCAGTATTCATGAATCACCCTACTTCCCTGTCTTTCCGGCTTTCTTACGCAACACTTCCCCGACATAGCGAACACCCTTTTGCTTATAGACGTCGGGGGGCTTGATGGCTCGCAAGTTCGCCGCAACCTGACCCACTAATCGCTTGTCAGCCCCCTTCACATTGATCAACGTTTGCTTGTCCACCTTCACGTCGATTCCAACCGGAATCGGATAGGTGACTGGGTTGATATAGCCCAAATTGAAGCTCATCGTCCGACCCTGCACGGCGACCTTATACCCAACCCCGGTGATTTCTAAGTTACGTTCGTAGCCCTTCGTCACACCCTGAACAAGGTTACTTAGCTCTGCACGAGTCAACCCGTGCAATGCACGGATTTGCCGGTCCTCATTTGACCGGCTCACCACGAGCTGTCCATCCGCAATCGAGACCCCAAGACTTGTGGGCAACGACCAATCGAGCTTCCCTAGCGGGCCCTTGACGGACACGATAGGTCCGGCGACTTTCACATCCACCCCTGCTGGAATCTTAATTGGTTTCTTTCCTATGCGTGACATCAATGCCTCGTTCCTCTAGTACGCCGCTGCAATGACAATCCGATTCGCTCTACCCCTTACCATACCGAGCACAGAACTTCTCCGCCCAGTCCAGCGCGGCGAGAATCCTGATCCGTCATCAACCCCTTCGAGGTGGACAAGATCGCCACGCCAATGCCGTTCTTCACTCGCGGGATGTCTTTGATCCCTACATACACACGGCGACCTGGCTTACTCACCCGCTGCATGCCGGTGACCATGGGTTGTCCTTCTGCCACATACCGTAACTGCACTTTCAGCACAGGATGTCCATCCGCAACGTCCGCCTGGACGCCCTGAATATATCCTTCGTTCAGAAGAATCCGAAGGACCTCGCGCTTGAGACGGGAAGCTGGAACGCTCACGACATCGTGACGCCGGCGAAACCCGTTTTGCAATCGTACTAATAGGTCACTAATAGGATCTGTAACCATACCAACCCTTTCACCAACGTTCTTCGTGTAACCAGATGCAGATCACCAACTCGACTTCCGAACCCCCGGGATCTCACCTTTCAGACTCAGCATCCGAAAGCAAATTCTGCACATACGAAACCGGCGCAAGAACCCTCGCACACGCCCGCAGATCTCACACCGGTGATAGTCTCTGACCGGAAACTTCGCCTTGACGGCCGATTTATTTCTCAGTGCTAATCTCGACACCTGCAGCTCCTTCGCTTGACATTACGCCCGG
>Ga0247727_10011094_pt1 | contig 15808 bp, 12 predicted proteins | sample WisWelCaveWW1625_FD_202498 | JGI IMG/M metagenome (GOLD analysis project Ga0247727, IMG submission 202498) | Biofilm microbial communities from Wishing Well Cave, Virginia, United States - WW16-25 | ecosystem: Environmental > Aquatic > Deep subsurface > Groundwater > Cave microbial mat | place...
CCTTCTGCCGGGGGTCTGGGGGTGTCCCCCAGATTCAAACCAACTTCTCAGGGCGGGTGGGTGGGAAGAGAGACATTGGTTCCTGAGAGTGTTTCAGCAGCCGGCTAGGCCCTGCGCTTAGCTCGCCTTCCCTTCCACCGGCCAAGGTCTGCTCTCGCGGCGCGGCGGCTTTGTGAAGCGCGTAACACGATCGTAACGTTCCGGAAACATGGCGGACATCTCGCTTCCGCAGAATGCAAGACAAGAGCCTGGGGCGCTTGCCAGGCCCCGACTCACTCTACCGAAAGGGGTGCGGAGATGACCGAGGTGACATTCGACAGCGGGGATACGGCGTGGGTGCTGATCGCCTCCGCCCTGGTGTTGCTGATGACGCCCGGGCTGGCCTTCTTCTATGGAGGGCTGGTGCGGGGCAAGAACGTGCTGAGCACCATTATGCACAGCTTCATCGTGATCGGCCTCGTCAGCGTGCTGTGGGTGGTCGTGGGCTACTCGCTCGCGTTCGGGCCGGACGTGGGAAACGGCTTCATCGGCAACCTGGACTGGTTCGGCCTGAGGCACGTGGGCCAGGCGCCCAGCACCGTCTACGCCACCACGGTGCCGCACCAGGTCTTCATGGTGTTCCAGCTCATGTTCGCCGTGATCACGCCCGCCCTGATCACGGGCGCTTTCGCCGAACGGGCCAAGTTCAGCACCTTCCTGGTGTTCATGGCCATCTGGTCGCTGGTCGTGTACGCGCCCATCGCCCACTGGGTTTGGGCCTTCGACACGGCGCCCGACGGCAGCGTCGTGGCCAGCGGTTGGCTGGGCGAGTTGGGCGCGCTGGACTTCGCCGGCGGCACCGTCGTGCACATCAACGCGGGCATCGCGGCGCTGGCGGCGGCGCTCCTCTACGGCCGGCGCAAGGGCTACGGCCAGGAGCCGATGGAGCCGCACAACATCCCGTTCGTGGTGCTGGGCGGCGGGCTCCTGTGGTTCGGCTGGTTCGGCTTCAACGCCGGCAGCGCCCTCGCGGCGAACGGCCTCGCGGCGAACGCGTTCGTCGTGACGCACGTGGCGACAGCCGCGGCATCGCTGACCTGGTTGTTCCTGAGCTGGGCGATCAGCGGCAAGCCCAGCGTCGTCGGCGCGGTGGCAGGCGCGGTCGCCGGATTGGTGGCGATTACGCCGGCCTCCGGCTTCGTCGACGCCATGCCCGCGCTCGCGATCGGCGTCGGCGCCGGGTCGCTCTGCTACTTCGCGGTGCAGCTCCGCATCCGCGCCGGTCTGGACGACTCGCTTGACGTCGTCGGCGTGCACGGCGTGGGCGGCGCGTGGGGCGCCTTCGCGACGGGCATCTTCGCGGTGGCAGCGGTGAACCCGCTGGGGGCCGGCCTGATCGACGACAACGCCTCGCAGATCTGGAAGCAGCTCGCCGGCATTGGCGCGACGATGGGCTACTCCTTCGTCGTGACGTTGGTCATCCTCAAGGTGCTCGACCTGGTGATGGGATTGCGCGTGTCCGAGGACGAGGAGGAGGCCGGCGTCGACGCCTCGCAGCATGGCGAGCGCGGCTACGTGTTCGACGTGGGCGGGCCCTCCTTCTTGGGTATCCCCCAGCCCGGACAGATGCCGCCCCAGCCGTCCCAGTCCGGCAGTGGGCCGATGCCGGCCGCGGCGCCTAGCGCCGGCGGCGGCGGGTCATAGGAAAGAAGGAGTCCGATGAAGAAGATCGAAGCGATTATTCGACCGGAAAAGCTGAACGACGTCAAGAACGCGCTGGAGGAGGGCGGCTTCCTGGGGCTGAACATCGTCCACGTCACGGGCCGGGGGGTGCAAAAGGGCATCGTCCACGGCGGCCGGGGCGGCGAGACGTACACGGTGGACATGCTGCCGAAGCTAAAGATCGAGGTCGTCGTGAAGGACGCCGACACCGACCGGGCGGTGGACCTGATCATGGGCGCCGCCCGCACCGGCAACATCGGCGATGGCAAGATCTTCATCATGCCCGTCCAGGACGCCATTCGGGTGCGTACTGGCGAGCGTGGGGAAGTCGCTGTATAGCTAACGGTGGGAGCTTGACTACCAAGGAGGACCGCCAGTGACACCGGAGGAAGTAGCGAAGTTTATCGACCAGAAGCAGATCAAGATCGTTGACCTCAAGTTCAACGACCTTCCCGGCCTCTGGCAGCACTTCTCGATGCCCGTCGCCGAGCTGACGGAGATGGACGACCTGACGACGAGCATCTGGGAGCAAGGCGTCGGCTTCGACGGCTCCAGCATCCGCGGGTTCCAGAAGATCCAGGAGAGCGACATGATCCTCATCCCGGACCCGGACTCCGCGCGCCTGGACCCCATGCTGCAGGTACCCACCATCAGCATCCTCTGCGACATCTACGACCCGCTGACGAAGGATCCCTACTCGCGCGATCCGCGCTACATCGCCAAGAAGGCGGAGCAGTACCTCACGTCCACCGGCGTCGCGGACACCAGCTACTGGGGGCCGGAGGCGGAGTTTTTCGTCTTCGACGATGTGCGTTTCGAGCAGACGGAGAACCGGGCCTTCTACTCTGTCGACTCCGTCGAAGGCGAGTGGAACAGCGCCCGGGACGAGGGGCCCAACCTGGGCTACAAGCCGCGCTTCAAGGAAGGCTACTTCCCGGTGCCTCCGCACGACTCGCTCCAGGACATCCGGAGCGAGATGATCCTGACCATGGCTGACGTGGGCATCCCCGTCGAGGTGCACCACCACGAGGTCGCCACCGCCGGCCAGTGCGAGATCGACATGAAGTTCGATACGCTGCTGACCATGGCAGACCGGATGATGTGGTACCGCTACATCGTCAAGAACATCTCCCGCAAGCACGGCAAGGTGGCCACCTTCATGCCGAAGCCGCTCTTCGGCGATAACGGCTCCGGCATGCACACCCACCAGAGCCTGTGGAAGGACGGCACGAACGTCTTCTTCGACCCGCAGGGCTACGCGCTGATCAGCAAGATGGCGAAGCACTACGCCGGCGGGCTGCTCAAGCACGCGAAGTCGCTGATGGCCTTCTGCGCGCCGACGACCAACTCCTACAAACGTCTGGTGCCCGGCTACGAGGCGCCGGTGAACCTGGTCTACTCCGCCCGCAACCGGAGCGCGGCAGTGCGCATCCCCGTCTACACCGACAGCCCGAAGAGCAAGCGGCTGGAGTTCCGCCCGCCCGACAACACGGCCAACCCCTACCTGGCGTTCCCGGCGATGCTCATGGCGGGGCTGGACGGCATCGAGAACGAGATCGACCCCGGCGAGCCGCTGGACAAGAACACCTACGAGCTGGACCCGGACGAGCAGGCGCGCCTGCAGACGGTGCCCGGGTCGCTGGAGGAGGCGCTCCAGGCGCTCGAAGACGACCACGAGTTCTTGCTCAAGGGCGGCGTCTTCACCAAGGACGTGCTGGAGGTCTGGACCGAGTTCAAGACCGAGCAGATCAACGCGCTCCGGCTGCGTCCGCACCCGTACGAGTTCTACCTCTACTTCGACGTGTAGCCGCCCATCCGGCGCGCACGATGCGGGGGCTGTCCTTCGGGGCGGCCCCTCGCCGTCTTCAGCCTTAACCGGCCCGTAACCAAGCTGTAACCTGGCCGCCTTGCGCCACCCGTAAAATGAAGCAGACCACCCGACCGGAGAAGGAGAGACCCGCCGTGGACGACCAGCGAGCGTACGTCCTTCAGACCTGCCGAGACCAGGACATCAAGTTCATCCGCCTCTGGTTCACCGACATCCTCGGCTCGCTCAAGAGCTTCGCGATTACCGTCGAGGAGCTCGAGCAGGCGCTCGAGGAGGGCATGGGCTTCGACGGATCGTCGATCGAGGGCTTCGCCCGCATCGACGAATCGGACATGCTGGCGATGCCGGACGCGGCGACGTTTCAGGTCCTCCCCTGGCGCCCGAAGGAACGCGGCGTGGCCCGCATGTTCTGCGACGTGCTGATGCCGGACGGCTCGCCGTTCGAAGGCGACCCGCGCTACGTTCTGAAGCGAAACCTGGAACGCGCCACCGACCTGGGCTTCACGTTCTACGTGGGGCCGGAGTTGGAGTTCTTCTACTTCAAGAGCGCCGAAGGGACCGAGGTACTGGACCTCGGCGGCTACTTCGATCTGACGCCGCTGGACGCGGCGAGCGACCTGCGCCGCCAGACCGTCCTCACGCTGGAGGACATGGGCATCGGCGTGGAGTACAGCCACCACGAGGTGGCGCCCAGCCAGCACGAAATCGACCTGCGCTACACGGATGCCCTCACCATGGCCGACAACGCGATGACCTACCGGCTGGTCGTGAAGGAGGTGGCGCTGGCCAATGGCGTCTACGCCACGTTCATGCCGAAGCCGATCGCGAGCGAGAACGGCTCCGGCATGCACACCCACCAGTCGCTGTTCAAGGGCGACCGCAACGCCTTCTTCGACTCGGACGATGAGTACCACCTCTCGCCCATCGCCAAGGCGTACATCGCCGGGCTGCTGCGCCACGCGAGGGAGATCACGCTGATCACGAACCAGTGGGTGAACTCGTACAAGCGACTCGTCCCCGGCTACGAGGCGCCCGTCTACTGCACCTGGGCGCGGCGCAACCGCTCCGACCTGATCCGCGTGCCGGAGTACAAGCCCGGCAAGGAGGTGGCGACGCGCATCGAGTACCGAGCGCCCGACCCGGCCTGCAACCCCTACCTGGCCTTCGCGGCGATGCTCGCGGCGGGGCTCGAAGGCATCGCGCGGGAGTACCCGCTGCCGGAGCCGACCGAAGAGAACGTGTTCCAGATGCCGGACGCGGAGCGACGCCGGCGCGGCATCGCGCTGCTACCGGGCAGCCTGGATGAGGCGATCCGGGCGGCGGAGGAGAGCGACCTGCTGCAGCGCTGTCTCGGCGACCACGTCTTCGAGAGCCTGGTCAAGAACAAGACGATCGAGTGGGACTCGTATCGCACCCACGTGACGGACTTCGAGCGCGCGCGCTACCTCGGCGTGCTGTAGCGGGCCGGGCGAGAGCCCGGCTGCCGCGCGTGAAGACAGCAGCTATTGCGGGCAGTTGAACCCCTTCCAGCCCACCCCGTCCGGGACGCAATCGGCGAAGCGGCCGTTGGGGTTGCCGTAGTGGTTCCAGAGATGGCCCATCCAGCCGACCCTGTCGTCCCAGGTCCACGTGGTGCCAGCGCACTTCGATCCGCTGCACGCGGCATTGTGGAGCGTCTCGCAGCCTGCGGCGGTAGTGGTGATCGCGTGTTGCGTATTGGTGGGGCCGATGGCGTAGGTGCAGAGGTTCTGGTGCCAGTGCCAGCCGTCGCCGGAGCCGGCCCAACTACACGCGTCGCCCGGTGGCATCGAGCAGAACGCGTCGATGTCGACCTGGTCGGGCGGGGGCGGCTCGACCGGCCCCCAGCCCACCTCGTCGCCCTCGATATAGTAAAGTTCGGCGACCAACTTGCCGTTGTTGTAGACGAGAGCGTCGGGCGGGAAGAGCTCGAAGGTGCCGTCTCGAGCGCCAGTGCGGCCGTAGTGCAGCCCTTGGCCGGGCGCGTCGATCTGGCTCGAGAAGAAGCCGAGGCTGGTGAGCAGCGCCGGGTTCTCGGTCAGCAGGCCGGGGTTATCGCGGACGACCCAGAGCGTGGCCTGGGCGATCTGCGTATCGACGAGAGGGCAGGTGCCGTTCGCGTTGTTGTCACCGAAGTCCTGCACCACGTAACCGATGTCGGTGGCAGCGATCGAGCCGACCGGCGGCGCGACATCGTACAGCAAGCGGTAGCTGGGACTCGCCGTCGTGGCGCCAAACAGGGCGACTACCTTCGCGATATCGCCGACGCCGACAGCACCATCGCCGTTGACGTCGGTGCACTCGAGCAGCGGCGCGACGACCGTGCCCGGGTTGTTCGCGCCGGCCGAGCCGGTGCCCAAGAGCGCGCCAACCAGGACCGCCAGGGCGGCGACCGTCGCTAGGCGTTTCATCTCCCGCCTCCCCCCTTTCAGGAGGGTAGGCCGCAGCCCCCGCGGAGGGCCGCGGCCGAGCATCCTTGCGCTCGCTCTACGCGGGGCAGTTGTACGCCTTCCAGCCCCACGGCGGATCGGGGTAGCAGTCCGCGAAGCGGCCGTTGAAGGACACGCCATCGCCAATTAGGTTGGCGTTCAGGACGTGGTTCCAGAGGTGGCCCATCCAGCCCACCTGGTCGTTCCAGCGCCAGGTGGTGCCGGCGCACTTCTGGCCGCCGCAGGCGTTGTTGTGGTTGTTCTCGCATTGTGCGGCGGTCTGGACGCCCGGGAAGGCGAAGGCCTGCGGCGAGCCGATCGCCACCGTGCACAGGTAGTAGTGCAGGTGCCACCCCTCGTTGCCGGACCAGCTGCAGGGCTGGGGCGAGCAGAACGCATCGATATCGGTATCGTCAGCGCCGTCCTGAGACGGCGGCGGGTAGGGCGGAGGCGGCTGGTTCGTGCCCCAGCCGACGGCGTCGCCGTCGACGAAGTAGAGTTGGGCGGCCAGCTTGCCGTTGTCGTAGACTAGGCCTTCGGGGTGCGCCGGGTCGAAGATGTCGTCGTTGAAGTACGCGTCGTTGACGTAGTGGACGCCCTGGCCGGGCACGTCACTGCTCCCCTGGAAGTAGCCCTGGGTGGCGAGGTAGGCCGGGTCTTCGTTCTGGAACTGCGTGGTCAGGAACGGAAGGGTCGCTCTCGCCACCTCGGTGTCGACGGCGGGGCAGAGGTCGCCGAACTCCGCGACGGCGGAGGCGATGTCGAGCACGTTGATGCCGCCGAGAGACGGCGGGCCCACGTCATACAGCGGGTGGTAGGCCGCGCCACCCTGCACCGAGCCGAACTTGCCGACGATCTGCGCCACGTCCGCGATGTTGACGTTGCCGTCGCCAACGACGTCGGCGCAGGAGAGCAGCGGCACCGCGCTGGTACCAGGAGTGTTCGCCCCTGCCCACTGGCTGGCGGAGAACGACGCCGCGAAGAGCGCCCCGATGATGGTTAGAGCCACTGCGAACCGTTGCATCGCCGCCCTCCTTCTCGAGCTAGGCCTGATGAACGCGATTCAGTATAGCGCCGTCTACGGGGGGCTGGGCAAGGGCATCTCGAACGCGATTTTCGTCACCTGCATTTGACGCGCCCAGCAGAAGGGGCGCCCCGAGCAATCGGGGCGCCCTGTCCGGTCGAAGTTTGTCGAACGTCTGTTACTGCGGGCAGTTGAACGCCTTCCAGTTCCAAGGGGGATCCGGGAAGCAGTCGGCGAAGCGGCCGTTGGACGTGATGTCCAGGGAGTTGGGGTTCGGGTTGGCCTCGTGGTTCCAGACGTGCCCCATCCAGCCGAGCTGCGCAAACCAGAAGTAGGTCCCGCCATGGAGCTTGGTGGCTTGGAAGGCCGCACAGGCGGCGTCGCTTGGTTGGGACGAGAACTGCTGGAATTGCGTGCCGTTCCAGGTGCTGCACAGGTTGAAGTGAACGTGCCAGCCGTCGCCGGCGCCGGACCAGCTGCAGGGCGCCACGCAGAAGGCGTCGATCTCGTTCTGGTCGGGCGGCGGAGGATTGACGGGGCCCCAGCCCACGACGGCTCCACTGACAAAGTAGAGCTGCGCGACGAGCTTGCCGTTGTTGTAGACGAGTCCCTCGGGGCGGGCCGGATTGAAGACGCCATCCCATAAGGCGACCTTGATGTAGTGCCTCCCCTGGCCCGGCACGTCGACCTCACCGCCGAGGTAGCCCTTGGTGGCGAGAAACGCCTCGTCTTCCGTCAGGAACGCGGTGTCGCCACCGCAGGGGCCTCCGCACAGCGCCATGTTCGAGTACGTCGGATCCATGATGGCGAGCGTGGCCTGGGCAATCTGAGTGTCCACCAGCGGGCAGGTACCAGCGGCGTTGGTCTTCCCGAAATCCGCGGCCACGTCAGCGAGGTCTTGGGAGCCTACAGGTCCGTTGGCCCGTGAGTCGTAAAGGAGGCGATAGTTCACCCCGCCCGACACCGTGCCGAACTTGAGAACCGTCTTGCCGATGTCAGCCGCCCCACCGGCGCCGCTTCCGTCCACGTCGGAGCAGACAGCCTGGATCCCCTGATTGATAGTGCCGGGGTTGGTACCCTCCACGTTCCGGCCGGCGGGCAGCGCGGTCGCTAAGAGCAGCATGGCTAGGAAGAACAGCCCGCTCGCGATCTTGTTCATGGTTCATCTCCTCGCAAAGGGCCGGATCGCCTTCACGATCCGGCCCCGACATTAGCGCCCCTACTGCGGGCAGTTGAAGCCCTTCCAGACGCCGCCGTCCGGGTAGCAGTCCGAGAAACGGCCGTTGGAGGTGACGTCCAGCGAGTTGGGGTTTGGGTTGGGCTGGTGGTTCCAGAAGTGCCCCATCCAGCCCAGGCGGGCCGACCAACGGACGCAGTCCGGGACGACCGTGCAGCCGGGGTCGGTCTCGTCGGGACAACTGTCGTCCGGGACGCCGGGCGCCGCGACGGCCGAGGTCGTGCCGATGTTGGTGACGCAGATGTCGATGTGAAGATGCCATCCGTCGTTGCCGCCCGCCCAGCTACAGGCGGTGTTGGGCGGCATCGGCGTGCAGAAGGCGTCGATCTGCACGTTCTCGATGCCCGGCGGCTCGGAACCCCAATTGACGGCGTAGCCGTCCACGTAATAAAGCTGGGCATACAGCTCACCGTCGTCGTAAACCAGACCTTCTGGCCGGGCCGGGTTGAAGAGGTCGTCGTCGAAGTACGTGAAGTTGAGGTAGTGCACACCCTGGCCGGGCACGTCGGTGCTCGCTCGGTAGTAGCCCTTGGTGGCAAGGAAGGTGGGGTTCTCCGTCAGGAACGCGGTGTCGCCACCGCAGGGGCCTCCGCAGAGCGCCATGCTCGAGTACGTCGGATCCATGATCGCCAGCGTGGCCTGGGCAACCTGCGTATCCACCAGCGGGCAGGTACCAGCCGCGTTCGTCTTCCCGAAATCCGCGGCCACGTCAGCGAGGTCTTGGGAGCCTACAGGTCCGTTGGCCCGTGAGTCGTAAAGGAGGCGATAGTTCACCCCGCCCGACACCGTGCCGAACTTGAGAACCGTCTTGCCGATGTCAGCCGCCCCGCCGGCGCCGCTTCCGTCCACGTCGGAGCAGACAGCCTGGATCCCCTGGTTGATGGTGCCGGGGTTCGCGCCTTCCACGCTCCGCCCAGCGGGCAGCGCGGTGGTGAGAAAGAGCGCCGCCAGCGCCAGCAAGAACACGGTGATTCGTTTCATTCGTCTACCCCTTCTGCTCCCCTAGTAAGCTGTCAGCCGTCAGTAATCAGCGGTCAGCCCGCCGGCGTGTCGGACGGGGTGACGGTGGGCGTCTCGGTCTCGGTAGGCGTCGGCGTGATGGTGGGAGTGGGCGTCACCGTCGGCGTGGGCGTTGCCGTGATCTCCATGCAGTGCTGCGGCATCTCGGGCCGGCGTTCGTAGCCAGCCGGGCAGCTCCCGTCGTCCTCAGGCGGCACGTAGGGCATGCACTGCTGCGTTTCCTCGAACCAGAGCGTCCCCGGCGGGCAGTCCTCGACCGTCGGCAGGACAAAGCGGCACTCCTCGCGGACGGGGTTCCACTGGTAGTCGGGCGGGCACTCGGGCGTGGGGGTGACGGTGACGGGCATGCAGTGGCCCATGTCCGGGTGCCAAAACGTGCCGGCCTCGCAGGTCGGCGTGATCGCCACGCAGCGGCCCGTCGCCTCCTGCCAAAAGTAGCCAGAGGGGCAGTCGGTGGAGATGCGTGGCGTGGCGGACGGTGATTCGGGGGTAACGCTCCCCACCATGCAGTGGCCCATCACCTCATGCCAGTAGCTGCCGGCCGGACAGACGGGCGAGCCGTCCGGCCCCGCCGTCGGGACGGCGGCCTCCGGCTCCATGCAGTGGCCCATGTCCGGGTACCAGAAGGTGCCCTCGGGGCAAGTGGTGGGCACGGCGACGGTGGGCACGGGCTCCGTGTCGGCGCGGACGAACGCCTGGTCGCCGGCTGCGTCGCGCTCGAAGCCGCCCATCTGGTAGGCGAAGACGAGGCTACCGATGGCCGTGGCTGCGACCAGCACCGGCGGCACAAAAGGCGCCAGGCGCCGCGCCGTGCGCGTCACCTCGACGCCGGCCGGCGGCACGAGCGACAGGAGGCCGAGGATGACGCCGGCAACGGTGACGCACATGCCGATGACGAGCAGCGCCCGCCCGGGGGTGCTCAGCGTGAGGATGGCGCCGTCTTCGGCGTGGAGCCAGGCGTCGCCCGCCAGGCCGGCGAACTGGAGCATGACGCCGAGGGCGACGACGTAGTAGCCGAGATGCAGGGGTTTCTGGTTCACCAGGATACCTTCGGACGAACTATGCCGTATCTTAACACATCCGTCAGCCACTATGCTAGCAGATTCGTCGGCGCAAAGGGCAGAAGCATCTTATGTAAAGAGGAGCTTCGAGGCCTCTTGCGCCGCCTCGAGCAGGTGACGCGGGAAGATCCCGACGTAGAACACCGCCGCCACGAGGAACACGGCGAGGCCGTTCGTGAGGAGCGGCACCGTTAGCCTGCCGGGCTCCTCCGGCTCAGAGATGTACATCTCTTTGATCACCATCAGGTAGTAGTAGAGCGAGACCAGGCTCATCACGACAGCGATCACGGAGAGCCAGAGGAAGCCCTCGTTGGCCACGACCTGAAAGAGGATGAACTTCGTGAAGAAGCCGGCGAAGAGCGGCATGCCGGACAGCGAGAAGAGCGCCGCCGTGAGCGAGCCGGCCAGCAGCGGGGCGCGCTCGGCCATGCCCCGGAAGCCGGCGATCTCCTCCTTGCCGGTGAGGTTGTACCAGGCGATGACGCAGGTGAACGCCGCCAGGTTGGTGATCACGTAGCCCGCCATGTGAAACAGCAACGCGCCGGCCGTGTCCGCCGAGAGCGCCGCCAGCGCCATGAGCATGTACCCCACCTGCCCTATCGACGAATAGGCCAACAGCCGTTTGATGTTGTGCTGCTGGAGCGCGACCAGGTTGCCCAGCACCATTGTCACCGCCGCGAGCGCGGCGAACATCCACTGCCAGTCGTCCAGCACCGGTCCGAAGGCGCCGGAGAAGAGGCGCAGCAGCAGCGCGAAGCCCGCCGCCTTCGACGTCGCCGAGAGGTAGGCGGTGATCGGCAGGGGCGCGCCCTCGTAGGCGTCGGGCGTCCACATATGGAACGGCACCGCGGCGACCTTGAAGCCGAGGCCGGCCAGCACCAGGACCAGGCCCATCAGCAGGCCCAGGTCGTAGCCCTCGGTGCCGTTCGCCGCGTAGAAGACGGCGATGTCGTCGTAGAACGTCGACCCGGCCGAGCCGTAGATCAGGCTCAGGCCGTAGAGGAACATCGCCGACGAGAAGGCGCCCAACAGCATGTACTTCATGCCGCCCTCGTTCGACCGCTCGTCGAACTTCGCGTAGGAGACCAAGACGTAGAGGCTGAAACTGAGCAGCTCGAGCGAGATGTAGGCGGTGAGCAGCTCGCGGGCTGCCGCCATGTAGATCGCCCCGATGGTGGAGAGCACGATCAGACCGTAGTACTCACCGGGGTGGCGCAGACGCTCCTGCACGAACTGGCCGGAGAACAGCACCACGGCCGCCGCCGTCGCCGTGAAGAAGACGCGGAAGAACGTGGTGTAGTTATCGACGAAGAGCAGGCCAGCGAAGTCGCTCTCGACGTCGATCCAGCCGAACGACATGCCCGACACGCCGATGAGGCCAGCCGCGGTCAGGTACGGCAGCCACGACTTGCGGAACTGTGGCACGAAGAGGTCGAGCGCGAGGACGAGCGCCGCCAGCCCGGCCAGGCAGAACTCCGGCGTCAGGAGCGAGTAATCGAGGTTGAGTTCACTTGGCATGGCGTCCTCGAAGTTCGAAGTTCGAGGTTCGAAGTTCGACCAACAGCGACCGGCGACCGTTCATCATCCGACGCTCGGCAGGTTGAGCACGGTTTCGGCGATGCGGTCGACAAAGATGCTGGGGAAGACGCCCATCAGCAGGATGAAGGCGATGAGCAGCGCGCCGCCGGCCAGCTCCCAGTGCGTCATGTCCTTCAGGCCGCTCCAGCGTTCGTTGGGCGGGCCGAAGAAGGCGATGGCGAGCATGCGCAGGATGTAGACGGCCGTGATCGCCGCTCCCAGGACGCCCAGGGCGCCTAGCGCCGGATACGTCTGGAATGTGCCGACGAAGACGTTGAACTCGGCGACGAAGCCGGAGAGCCCCGGCAGGCCAAGCGAGGCGAGGCCGGCGATGGCGAAGAACGCCGCGAACCGCGGCATCCGCTGCGCCAGTCCGCCGAAGACCGACATCTCGCGCACGTGGGCCTGGTCGTAGAGGGCGCCCACCATGGCGAACATGAGGGCCGTCATCACGCCGTGCGAGAACATCTGCAGCACCGCGCCGTTCACCCCGATCGGGTCGAGCGTGGCGAGGCCCATCAGCACGTAGCCCATGTGGCTGACGCTGGAGTAGCCCACCATGTACTTGAAGTCGGTCTGGGCCATCGCCGAGATCGCGCCGTAGACGACGTTCACCGTCGCCAGCACCATCAGCATCGGCATCCAGAATTCGGCGCCCTCGGGCAGGAGCTGCATGCCGAGGCGGATGATGCCGAAGGCGCCCAGCTTCATCAGCACGCCGGCGTGGAGCATGCTCACCGCCGTCGGCGCGGCGACGTGGCCGTCCGGCGACCAGGTGTGGAACGGCCAGAGGCCGGCCAGGACGCCGCAGCCGATCACGAAGAGCGGGAAGACGACTTTCTGGAAGTCCTCGTCGTACTGCGCCGCGTAGAGGGAGGGCAGGTCGAACGTGCCGATGCCGGCTTCGACGAAGACGGCGAAGATGCCGACGAAGATGGGCACGCTGGCGGCGACGAGGTACATCGTCAGCTTGAGGGCGCTGTACTCCTTCGTGCGGGAGAACGTTGGGAAGACGCTGGTCGCCCCCCAGACGCCGATGAGCAGGTACATCGGCAGCACCGCCAGTTCGTAGAAGAAGAACCAGAAGAACAGGTCGAGCGAGGTGAAGACGCCGAAGACGCCGGTCACCAGCACCATGAAGAGAATGAAGAAATCCTTGTTCCGGTAGTCGATCTTCCAGGAGATGAGCGTGCCGGCAAACGTCACGATGCCGGTGAGGAGCACCATCGGAGCGCCGATGCCGTCGATCCCCAGGTGGAGCGTGATCCCCTGGTCGCCCAGGATGCCTACGTTCTCGATCCAGGTCCAGCGGAGCTGGAACTGGTAAGCGTCGCCGTCCGCCACCTGGTAGGCGAAGAAGGCGTACATGGAGAGGGCGAAGAGGGCGAAGCCGGCGGCGACGGCGATGACGCGCACAGCCTGCGGGTTGCGCGAAGGGACGGCGACGAGCGCCGCCGCCGTCAGCAGCGGCACCGCGATCGTCGCGAGCAGGACGTAGCCGGACTGCATCAGTTGCGATCTGCGGGACGCAGCTGAGGATTGAAATCCTCAGCTGCGCGCGAAGCTGCGCGTTTCAACGCGCAGATCTCAGGTGATTGGTGTATGACCATTAGCCCTGTCCGGACGGGCAGACCTGAAGGTCTGCAGCTACGGTGCTTGCTCATGTCTTCAGCGAGAACGCCACCAGCGCCAGGGCGACGACGCCCACGACGATGGCCAGCGCGTAGTTGGGCAGCCGGCCGGTCTGCTGGAACTTGAGCAGGTATCCCATGAAGCCCGTCGCCGCTGCCGCGCCGTCGACGCCGGTGTCGTTCACGACGTTGCGGTCGAACCAGGCGAGCAGGCGCGACCCGCCGAGCACGACGCGGTCGATGACGGCCTGATAGAAGTCGTCGAGGTAGTACTTGTTGACGAGCAGGGCGTGGACGGGCCGCAGTCGCTCCATGGCGAGCCGGGGCAGGTCCGTGCGGACGGCCCAGCCGTACCAGGCCGCGCCGATGCCGGCGACGACGAGCGCCGTCGAGCCAGCGGCGACCGCGAAGTCGAAGTGGAAGGCATGCGGCTCGTGGAGATAGATCAGCTCGGTGATGCCGCCCGGGAAGCCGAGCGCCTCGCCCACCCCGTCGAACACGACGAAGCCGGCCACCAGCGTCAGCACCGCCAGCGCCAGCAGCGGCAGCGACATCGCCGGCGGCGACTCGTGGGCGTGCTCGGCGGCGTGGGCGTCGCGCGGCTGGCCGAGGAACGTGAGGATGAAGACGCGGGTGATGTACATCGCCGTGACTGGAAGCGAGACCAGCAGCAGCGCGAAGACCGCGCGGTTGTCGAGCGCGGCGACGAGAACCTCGTCCTTCGCCCAGAAGCCGGAGAACAAGGGCAGGCCGGCCATCGCCACGGCGCCGATGACGAACGTGCCACCGGTGATGGGCATCTTCGACCAAAGGCCGCCCAGCTCCCCCACCTCCTGACGCTCCGTCGCGTGGATGACGGAGCCGGCGCCGAGGAAGAGCAGCGCCTTGAAGAAGGCGTGCGTGAACAGATAGAGCATCGCCGCGGCGGGCGAACCGAGGCCGAGCGCGACGAACATGAGGCCGAGGCTGTTGAGCGTCGAGTAGGCGATGACGCGCTTGATATCGGTCATCACCAGCCCCATCGTCGCCGACATCATCGCCGTCAGTAGCCCGACGGCGAGGACGAGCTCCTGCGCGCCTTCGACCAGCGCGAAGAGCGGCAGCGTCCGCGCGACGAGATAGACGCCCGCGACGACCATCGTCGCGGCGTGGATCAGCGCGGAGACCGGCGTCGGGCCCTCCATGGCGTCGGGGAGCCAGACGTGGAACGGGAACTGGGCCGACTTGCCCATCGCCCCCAGGAAGAGCAGCACCACGGAGGCGGTGAGCACCTCGGTGCCGATCTCGCCCGCCTCGGCCGCCTCGATCACGCCCTGGATGTCGAAGGTGCCCGTCGCCCGCCAGAGGAGGATGATGGCGATCAGCAGCCCAACGTCGCCCAGGCGAGTGGTGATGAACGCCTTCTTCGCCGCCTCCGCCGCCGAGCGCAGGTGGCTGTAGTGGCCGATGAGCAGATACGAGCAGAGGCCGACCAGCTCCCAGGCGAAGTAGAGCAGCAGGAAGTTGTCGGCGAGGACCAGCGCCAGCATCGACGCCACGAAGAGCGAGATGACGGCGTAAAACCAGCCGTAGCGCGAGTCGCCGCGCATGTAGGCGAGCGAGTACACCTGCACGGCGAGCGCGACGAAGCTGACGACGATGAGCATCACGACGGTGATCGGGTCGACGAACATGCCGAGGCGGATCTCGAAGACGCCGGGGATTTCCATCCACGGCACGCTGTTGGCGACGCCGGCGAACTCGCCGCCCTCAGCCGCAAGCGCGTCCGTCAGGTCGGCGACGACGAGGAGCGAGAGGACGAAGGCGGCAGCAATCGCGACGATCGCTAGCCAGTCGCCGCGATGGGGCAGGTACGGCCCGAGGAGCAGCAGCGCGACGAAGGCGGCGGCCGGCAGCACCGGGATCAGCCAGGCGTCGGTCATGCCCATCAGGCACAGACCCCGGCGTGGGGCGCACGGGCCGAACCGCGCCCCAGCTCATCAGGAACAGCAATTCCATGAGAATTGAATTGCAGGTTGCTGAAAAGATCCAAGAATGTGGAGTCATTCGTTCCCGCCCGCCCGCCCCGCGATGCTTGGTGAATCTGGGGGGACACCCCCTGTACAGACCGGAGACATGGGTTACACCCGTGCGGGGACATGGGTAACACTTCCCGGATCGCTTTTCGCGGCATCGATGCGCCCGACTTTCTGATGGCAATAGTACATGTCCCAGACCCCGTCTCCCACGGCCCGTAGCGCGACCGGCTCACCGATAAAGGCCCGGCTCACCAGCCACGGCT
>Ga0247727_10011095_pt1 | contig 15807 bp, 21 predicted proteins | sample WisWelCaveWW1625_FD_202498 | JGI IMG/M metagenome (GOLD analysis project Ga0247727, IMG submission 202498) | Biofilm microbial communities from Wishing Well Cave, Virginia, United States - WW16-25 | ecosystem: Environmental > Aquatic > Deep subsurface > Groundwater > Cave microbial mat | place...
TAGTATAGATGTCTGTTACTTCCGGCTTTCCTTTTGTTATTGTTCCTGTTTTGTCAAAGACAATTATTTTTACTTCTTTCATTGTTTGTATTGCCTCTCCTTTTCTAATCAGTATTCCTCTTTGAGCTCCCATTCCAGATCCAACCATTAAAGCTGTCGGTGTTGCCAAGCCCATTGCACACGGACAGGCTATAACAAGGACGGCTATTGAAACTCCAAATGCTCTGCTTATATCATTTGTAAAATAAGCCCAGGCAGCAAAAGTCAAGATTGTCAGAACTAATATTACCGGAACAAATATGCTTGTTATCCTGTCTGCTGTTTTTTGTATTGGTATCTTTGTTCCCTGTGCTTCCTCAACAAGCTTGATTATATGTGCCAGGAAAGTGTCTTTTCCAACTTTAGTTGCTTTGACGTATAATATTCCGTCCTGATTTATTGTTGCACCAATAACATTGCTTTTTGCTGTTTTTTCAACAGGGAGGCTTTCTCCTGTAACCATTGATTCATCAACAGCGCTTTCGCCCTTTAGTACAATTCCGTCAGTTGGAATTTTTTCGCCTGGCTTGACAATAATAATGTCTCCAACTTCGACTTGATCAATTGGGATTTCAATTTCTTCTCTATTTCGCAAGACAAGGGCATTTTTTGCTCCCAGTTCAAGAAGCTTTCGAATTTCCTGCGATGCCCGGCCCCTTGCTTTTGTTTCAACATATCTTCCCGTAATAAAAAAAGCCATGATCATGGCACTTATTCCGGAATAATCTTGGACTGGCAAAATATTTAGCAAAGAAAACATGCCCGTAAGATATGCAATTACAGTACCTAGTGCGATAAGCGAGTCCATGTTGAAGTAGAATGTGAATAAACCTCGAGTTCCTCTAGTTATAGTCCTGAAACCGAAGATAAAAATAACCGGAAAAGCAAGGACTAGAATTAGAATGGACATAATATTATCCTCAAAGAATTTTATTCTGAATAATCTTTCCGAAAACATTAGAAAAGCAATTGGTACAGTAAGAAGCCAGGATCCCCACATTTTTCTCAGCCATTTTTTGATTTCGCTTTCTTCGGCGCCGGCATGCTTGTGTCCGTCTTCGGCATGTTCCTCTTGATAAATTTCATGATGATGTTTGGGCATAACTTTCATTGGATGCTTTTCTTCAGAAGCAGGAGCGGCTTCGAATGTTATTTTTTGCGCCGCATATCCTGCTCTCTTAACTGCTTTTTGTATGTCTGCTTCACTAACCTGCTCTTCTGCTTCTACAAAGCCTTTGTTTGCCAGCAGGCTGACAGATGCGTTTTTAATCCCTTTAACTTTTCCCAAGCTGCGCTCTATGTTTGCTGCACAGCCGGCGCAGTGCATTCCCCGGATTTCGATTGTTGCTTTTTTCATTTTGTTTTTATTAGCTTTTTATTGAGTAGCATGTTTAGTTATTTCTAGACTGCATGCCTTATTTTTTTTGCAGTATTTCTCGCACTTTTCAGCCCATTCTCTTTCTTTGTATGTTAAGCCGCATTCTGGGCAGATATATGACTTATTTTCTTTTTTCATATTTTACTGTTATATTCTTTTATATATAAAGACTTTTGTGAAACTGGTTTCATTTGCCTCTTTTTAAGAATATTTTTTTTATAGCAATATTTGTTAAGATTATCATTGAAAACGCAGGAACAAACCAGTTAAATGTATAAAATTCATTTGGAATAAAATTATTACACGACCTGTAGACGCAATTTATATTACTAGCTTCTTGAGTTAAAAGCAAGGTAACAAAATATAAGATAGTTATTTCGAGGAAACTTAATTTCCAAGACTTATCCTTTTTAAGCTTTAATAGATGAAGTGCGTAAAATGATAATGGCAATGTAAATACATGCTGTGATGAAATTATTTTACCTATTATGCCATCTCTTAAAAAGAAATAATCTACAATTCCAAATAAAGATTGGGTATTGAACAATGCATAGAAAAAATCGATCGTCCAAAACAAAAGAGGGATTGTTAAAATATTTAATTGTGCTGTTAACAGATAAGAATTTCTTTTTAGTATGCTAATTCCTATAAGTATTAAACCAAAGTAGCAAAACCAGAGAACCCCAGAGTAATCTTTTATGTGTATGGCATTTAGTATTGCGGCGATTCCCAGTACTAAGAAAAAGATGCCTATTATGTTAAGAACTGCCTTTTTTTTCATATGAATATAATTTGATTTGTATTTATAATTCTAACTTATTTTTTGTAAAGAAGAGCTAGGCTAAACATTAGCACAAGCGCTGTTAGAACTTGGACTTCAAGACCTTGAAACGGCAGGCTTCCGAATGAAAATGAAATCCCAAGTGCTCCAAAAATCAGCGGAAATAAACCTACAGCACATAATGGGCAGATCCCCACTGCCAAACCTCCAAGAGTTCCAGCGCCAGCGATAGCGCTGCTCTGCAGGCAATTTCTTCTTTCTTTATATTTTATGTAAGCAGAAACTCCGTTAATTGCGACTAAGCCTCCAATTATTAAAGTTAAAAGCAGAGAAAAAGACAGTTTTATCCAGTTAACAGTGCCTGCATAAATAAAGATTAGTTTTAGCGTATTATAGAATCCGCTTACTGCAAAATTTAAGGCTAAATAAGCAAAAAATATTCCAATTGTCCAGTAAATATAAGGTTTTTGAAAAACGCGTTTCATTTTGTGGCCCGAAGCTTTTTGATTAAAAATATTATCAGAATTGTTAATGCAACAATAAGTAATATTGCTAAGATAAACTGTAATAAATATAAATAAGTTGGAGTTTGATAATAATTGCCAAACATCATTCTGTTCATAAATGAAGTTCTCCCCAGCATTATGTTCATATTCATTTGGCTTATTGCTTTTTCTTCACCGCAATAAAAAGATTTTCCAATGGCAATATGCACTTGCTTTAGTTGTTCTGAACCTTCGCCCCCCATTCTTTCGTCCATTACTTCGTGCAGCTCTCCGGGATGCATTTGTTCCATGTAATAATCTCCAATGCTTTCTAATTGTTCATCTGTCAAGTTGCTGCAAATCGTTTTATTACCAATCAAACTTTTCGCTTCAGTAAAATCTCTTTCGTGAGCAGTTGATATTGTTGTTATTAAGATTATCAATATTGCAGTAGTCATAAAGAATATTTTACTTTTCATGTTAATTTTATTCTGCAATAAGTTTACCAAATCCCATACCCATACTGCAGGCAAATTTGAATGTGCCTTTTTCGGGCACTGTAAATTCAATTTTTTCTTCAGGGTTTCTTGAATATTCTTGTATTCCTAAATCTTTTATTGTAAAAGATCTAAGACAGCCGTAAACGCTGTCATCTAATGTAAGTTCAACTGGCCGGCCTGCTTTTACTTTGATTGTATCTGGATAATAATTGTAGTTTTTTGTTCCTAGAGTTATTTTTTGTGCTTCTCCTGTGCTGACAGCAGAACCAGTATTTGTTATTTCTCCTGAGCCTAAAAACATGAAGCCCCCGACTAACAAAATCGCTATTCCAAGAAGCATTAATATTGTTGAGCTTTTCATATTATTATTTTTATTTTTTGACTTTTAAATGTATGTATTTTGTTGTTTATTTAGCCAAACAGCCCGCTTTTTGGACCGAAAACCATAAGCCAGATAGTAATTGTTATTAGTAAAAATGTAAGCGCTATGGTAAAGAAATGATCTTCTTTCTTTTTGGTTTCTGTTTCTTTAAGTTCTTTGTAAATCATATAGTTAAGACTTATTGCTATTACAGCACATATCCCTAGAACAATAAAAGCCATTGCTTTCAGATGATCATTGAGTGTCATTAAAACAGTCATTGCTCCCATTAAACCTCCCATGAATCCCGCCATTATTCCCTCCATAACTCCCATGACTCCACAGCATTTTTTGCCAGCCCAGGTGCCTGCACCAATTCCAACTATCATTCCGAAAACGCTTCCAATGAAAATTCCATTTGTTGCCCCTACATAAAATCCCGGCAGGAAGCCAGCAATCATTCCAGTTGTCATTCCGATCATCATTCCAGGCATGCATGCACATTCGCCATAAACTCTTACTTGTCTAATTGCCGGAGTTAATATCGCATAGCTTAATGAGACAAGGAAAATGTAAAGACCATATTTAGGTATAAAATTCTCTATACTTTTAAGCTTAACAAAATATAAAATTCCAAGAGTTATGAAAGAGGTTAATAAAGAGTAGAACACAGTTTTTACTAGCTCTCCCTCTACTCTTTCTCCCCCGAGCTCTTTGATAAATTGTTTGAATGACATATTATTCTATTGTTTATTTTGTATTTAAAAATGTAATTAACAGCCGAATTCTCCGGAGATTGGGCAGGCGCTTGAGTTTGTCTTATTTTTATTTGGCGTCCCAGGATTAGATCCTGAAAATACATAATCTTCCGCCTTTGTTATATTCCATTCGTATTCGTGATTCCACAATGTCCAGTAGTATCTCCATTCATTCCATCCAATGCCAAGATGCTTTACGTATATATCATTATCAGCCAGCATCTTTCCTATTTTTCTTCCGGTCATGCATGGAGTACTATAACAGTAAACTATAATCTCCTTGTCTTTTAGAAGAGCTCTAAATTGTTTGATAATTTCTGGATTATTATAATCAGATGTATATTTATCTGAGTAGGCTGGAATATTTATTGCTCCGATTATATGTTCTTTTTCATATTCTTCTTTGCTTCTAAGATCTACAAGTATAAAACTTGTATCTCCTTTATCCATTTTTGTTCTTAAACTGTGCGGGCTTATATGCACTGCATTTTCAGTTTCATAAAATTCTTTGATTAATTCTTCTGCTGAGGGTTTTTCAAATAAATCTACCGTATATGCTGAAACAGCACCCGCTAGAGCTCCAAATACTATTGCAAGAGCGATTATCTTTGTGTTGTTCATTCCAGTGTGCAACCTACTTTTTGACTTAATTGAGAAAATGCCATTTCTCCAGGTATTCTTTCTCCATTTTTAATCCTTCCGTAAGAAATCCTTGGCTTTCAAGCCAATGAATGAATTACGGAGCATATTTATTTCTCAAATGATTATGAACAGTGAGCTTGTTGCAGCTCACTGAACATCGTTCATAGTTGTAACTAATTCATTCTAAATAAATCTTTGGGAGGAGACAAAAACGGAATTACAAATACAACTTGGCGAGAGCTACACAGAAAAATATGAAAGGAGCAGCCACATATTATTATCATAAATTTTTTATCGAGGATAAATTTTTAAAAAACTTATTAATTTTTAGGTGTAGTTAATTTTATATATGCTTAATATTCTTGTTAGCTATCATGACTAAGATTATAACATTTGTTCCTGCAAACATTGGAATAAATGGGGAAAACCAAGATGGAAGAAGCGCATTTTTAATCAGAAGTTTTAACGGCGGATCTACTAATGCTTTATATGCAGTCAATGGAGACGCTTTATCTACAAAGTCGGGGGTTTATGTTGGAACTAATTTACCAAGCGAAAATAAAGGCATTAATTATTTCTTAGAAGAGACAGAATTTCCAAGACCAGGAACTTTATTTTTAAGAACAATTTTAGATGATTTCAGCAGATTAGATCAGTTAGATGCCTATGCTGTATTTGACGGCAAAAAGATAGGTTATTGGTCAAAAATCGCTAATGGTGAACACAGGATGGAAGCTACCGAATTACCTAAGTCCAAATATTCAAGATTTTTTGAGGTTGTTAAAGTTAAATAAAATGGCTGCCAGAAATCATAGTTTTTGCAGAAATACAAAGGATGCCATATTATATTTTCATTCTAAAGATATTAAAATAGAAAATATTGTTGAGCAAACTGCCAGAATTATTAAAGATACTGTTCGCGCCTCTCCAGATTATAGAAAAAATTATTCAGATGATATAACTATTTTAATTTGTAATGCATTGGATTCAGATTATCCAGATATATCTTTTATTGATCCCAAAATGAATAAATACATCAGCTGTTTATCTAATTTGACTTTAGATTATTCTTTATGTCTTAAGCTAGGAGTTTTACCAAATTCAAGCAATATTTATCATCTTTTGGCAGAGATTACAAAGGAAGAGATGGCAGAAGAAGCTAGCCTTTCACGACAGCAAGCGGTTTAAGCCTTGCCACGATATTTCCGATTCCCAACTCATGGCTTACGCGGACAACTTCGTTGACATCTTTGTAAGCTTCCGGAGCTTCTTCTAATGCTCCTCTGAAGTTTGCAGTTTTAATCTCTACATCTTTATTTTCCATTTCTTTTTTTAACTCTTCTTGTGAAAGATTTCTAATTGCAAAACTTCTTGATAAAACTCTGCCGGCTCCATGAGCTGTTGATGCAAATGAAACTTTCTCTGCTTCTTTTGTTCCGACAAGAACATAAGAGTAAGTGCCCATACTTCCAGGAATAAAAATTGGACATCCAACTTTTCTGTATTTTTGTGGAATCTCGGATCTTCCAGGGCCAAAGGATCTTGTTGCACCTTTTCTATGGACACACAGCTTGGTTTTATTTCCATTAATGTTGAATTCTTCAAATTTAGCCATGTTATGTGCAATGTCATAAAGCAGATTGAGTTTTGCCTTTGGAAAATATTTTTCAAAACTCTTTCTAATTTGATACGTTATTAATTGGCGATTTGTAAATGCAAAGTTTGCCGAAGCGGACATTGCTGCTCTGTAATCTTTTCCAGCTTTAGATTCTATTGGTGCACAAATTAATTCTCTATCTGGAAGATCTTTCCAGCCGTATTCCTTTTCCATTGATCTTATATAATCAGAGGCCGTTTGATGTCCAAGCCCTCGAGATCCGCAATGGATCATTACTGTAATCTGCCCTTCTTTTTCTATGCCGAATACTTTTGCTGTTTCTTTATCATAAATTGTTTCTACTTCCTGCACTTCAAGAAAATGATTTCCTGCTCCAAGAGTTCCTAACTGATCTCTGCCTCTTGCCTTTGCTTTCTGAGATACTTTGCCGGCGTCAGCTCCTTCAATGCTTCCATTATCTTCAATATTTTCCATATCGTCTTTTGTAGCATATCCTCTTTCAACAGCCCACTTAACACCTTGATTCAAAATTTCATTCATTTCTTTGTCTGAAAACTTAAACTGTGATCCCTTTCCGACACCGGAAGGAACATTTTTGAATAATTCATTAAGAACCTGCGATCTTTTTTTCAAAAAATCTGATTTTGTCAAATTGGAAACAAGAAGGCGGACGCCGCAATTGATATCATAGCCTACGCCTCCCGGACTTATTATGCCTTTTTTTAGATCAAATGCGGCAACTCCTCCGATTGGAAATCCGTAGCCTTGATGTGCGTCTGGAAGTGCAATTGATTTTTCAACAATTCCGGGAAGTTGAGCAACATTTTTTACCTGTTCAAGAGTTTTGTCTAGTTTTATTTTATCCATCAGGCTGTCTGAGGCAAAAACTATTCCAGGAACATTCATCTTGCCTTCTTTTTCAATTTCCCAGATGTTTTCTTTTATTTTTTTAATATTCATGTTAATATAATGATTATACTTTCATAATGCTTATAAATTTATCAATAATCAACTTAATATGAATCAAGCAGTTTTAGGAATTTATGGCTATGGGGAGGTTCTTAACGTTGGAGAGAATAACGGCGAATATTTTGCTTTAGTAAGCTTAGATTGTTTTAGGAGGCAAAATACTAAATCCTATATTGGAATGCCTATGGACCATGTTAGTGTTCCTATAAATCAAGAGCAATTCGAATTTTATAATAATCTTATAGAATCTAGAAAAGATTCTGAACCCGGGCCTACATTAGAACTTGGAGGCAGATTAGAAGTGATAGTTAGACCAAAAAATTTAGTTACTGCTTAATCAATTTCTAAGCTCAAGTTGTTTTGTGTGAGCTTCCATCATCAGGGAGCGGGAGCAGTTTTTATTTGAGAATGCACAGATAATGCAGCAGGAAGCCAGCGGCGTTGTAATTTTCTGCTCGCATTTCCTGCAGTCAAGAAAAGGCAGGCTTGCATTTTGGGGGACACTGACTCTGCTTACTTGTGAACAGTGCGGACACTTGACGCTTGCTGTTTTTGGTATTCTTATTATTCTTTTTCTTCCCATTTTTTAATTCTTATATTAAACATCCATAACAAATTGGGCTTCAAATCCTGATTTTGTTTTTTTTACATACATTTCAGCATAAGTTGCCGCCTTTATATGATCCAAATCGTAATTTTTGGCTTTGTCTCCGCTTAATGTTGCTTCTAGTTTGCTGCCTTTGATTTTTACAGAAGCTTTTGCTACAACAAAATTTTCTGCATCGAGCAGGAAGACAAGCTCGTCAAGAAAAGAATACAATAGTGATTCATCATCAGTGCCCTCAATTTTAATTTTCTTTTTTATCTTTGCTTTGATCGGTTTTCCTCTTGATAAGAAATTAGAAATGGCAAGCGCGCAGTTTTCAAAGACTTCATTTACTGTTTTTCCCTGCGCTCTAATTTTAATATCTGCTGTGTGCTCAAGAAACTCAAACCTCTTGTTTTTCATTATAATATCAGCCTTTGGCAATTTAAAAAACTTTATTCGATTAAATTTATATATGACTTATTATAAAGAAGAATATGAAGTCATCTGATATGCTGCTTCTTTTGGTTTTGTCTGGCTTGCTTGCAGCAGGATTTTATCTTTGGATTAATCTTCCCATAGGCGAGCAGGTTGAACTTAAGCAGACTAATTCAATGAATGGGTCGGCAGCTAATGGACTTGCTGATACTCGGGAATATGTAAGTTCTACACAGTTTTATCCAAATATGAGATATAGAGATAGAAAGATAAGTTATTTAATAGAGGCAAACTGCACTCAAAAAAAGCAGAAAGATATAGAGTATGCTCTTGCTCTTCTTTCCAGCAGAACATTTTTAACATTCACATCGACTAAAGAAAATCCGGAACTTAGATATTTGTGCTCCAATATTGCTCCGGATCCAGAGGAAGAGGGCCACTTCGTTGCCGGGGAGGGCGGCCCTTCTGAAATTATTAATACAAGCGCCTATGCAGTTATTTTTACTGGAAAAGTTTCTCTTTACAGACCTGAAATTTGCGAAGAGCCAAAGATCGTTTTACATGAAACTCTTCACGCTCTTGGATTCGATCATAGCAGCAATCCAGACAGTATAATGTATCCGGTAACAAGCTGCAAGCAAATAGTTGATCAGTATATAATCGACGAAATTAATAACCTTTACAAAGTTGATTCTGCTCCAGACCTCTCAATAGAAAAAGTAAATGCAAGTACAAAGGGAAGATATCTTGATTTTAGCATTGTCGTAGTAAACATTGGTTTGAAAGACACAAATAGCGCCCTATTGAGCGTCTTTGCAAATGGAGACAAAGTTAAAGATTTTGATCTTCAAAAAATTGAAATAGGAAGCAAGAAGTCTTTATCAGTGCAAAATTTGAGGATTCCAAGCGCGGAGAAAATAACTATTCAAGTTCAGTCTAACGATCCTTCTTCAGAGATTACATTAAATAATAATAAAGTAGAATTAGCCTTGGCCTAACAAGATTTAAATACAAATATTGGGTTTATATAGATATAAAGACTAAGGTCTTTATCTAGCAATTAATTTAATAAGAAACAAAAAAGATGGCTGAAAAAGACATACTACTCAAGGAAAAATTAGATCACACAGGAATATTTGATTTTGCGGCTTTTTATGGATTTGCGCACATTTGGTGGAAGGATCACCTGTATGACGGTGTTGTGGAGGAAAAATATTCTGAAAAGGTTTCTGGAAGCACAAAAGATATATTTATAGAATGGAAAGCAACAAAAAGGCTTTCTGATTATTTCAAGATAGAGCAGGCAATCAAATTCGAGATCACAAATTTGACAGATGTTGAAGTTGAAATTGAGGGAAAAAGAAAGAAAATGAATAAAGGAAAAATAGGAGTAGAAATTCAGGGCAGAATAATAAGGGACCCTGACAGCAAGTGGGATAGAACTCCTTTGTTGAGATTTTTAAGAGAGATTTATAATAAATACGTGATACCTGGAAGAGTGGAAGCTATCGAAGGCAAGATCATAGGCGATACAAAAGATTGGAAAGATGACCTTAAAGCTTATTTAGAGTTGAGTGCAAAGAGATAAGTAATGAAGGCAAACGTTTATATAAATAAAAAAATATTTAAAAATATGAAAAAGAGCGGGCTGTTTGCAATTTTGTTTGCTTTTTTTATGACTTTAATGCCGCTTGCATTTGCGGCCCCAAATTTGGATGTTCAAAAAATTGACAAGGGAGCAGTTGTTATTTCTGAAATTAATAATCCCGCAGTTTTTGATTTTTTAATAACTAATAACGGCCTGCCGGATACATTTGAAATTTATTCTCTTGTTGGTGTAACTCTTTCTCCTAGAGGAACATTTGATCTGCCAAAGGGTACAACAGAAATTGAAGTTACCGCTTACCCTAATAAAGATGTTAGAAGACAGCTTGGAAATTTTATATTTGAATATGAGATTAAGGGCCAAACTTCAGGGATATTCAAAGATAAATTAACAATAGAGATTATTAATTTGAAAGATGCCATAGAAGTTAAATCAAGCAATTTTAATATATATGATACCGAAGCAAGATTTATAGTAAAAAATTTGGAAAATACGCATATAGATGATCTACCCATTACTTTTATTTCTGCTTTTTTTGAAGAAACTGAAATTGTTTCGTTAAATCCATACGGCCAAACAACTGCCTACGTTAATATTGATAAAAGCAGATTAAGGAATTTGTCTGCTGGAGATTATATAGTAACTGCCATTGCAGATCCAGAAGATTCTAAAGTTAAACTGGAAAGCACAGTTAAATATTTAGAAAGTATAGGCACTTCAATAGAAAAAACAAATTCTGGAATAATAATAAGAAAAACAACTTTCACAAGAATTAATGATGGAAATGTTCCTACAACCGGAAGCATAAACATAGGCAAAGACGCAGTATCCAGATTATTTACAACTTATTCAGCAGAGCCGCTGAATTCAAGCAGGTCCGGATTTTTAGTAAGATATGTCTGGGAAAAACAACTCAAGCCAGGAGAATCATTTTCTATAACAGCTACAACAAATTATACTCTGCCATTTGTATTATTGGTATTAATAGCATTAATAGTGATTATGATCAGAATATATTCTCGGGCAACTCTTGTGCTGGAAAAAAGAGTTTCATTTGTTAAAACAAAGGGAGATGAATTTGCTCTTAGAGTGAAAATTCATGTAAAATCAAAGAAGCATATAGATAATATTCAAATTATTGATAAACTGCCTAATGGAGTTGTGCTTTATGAGAAGTATGGAACTGCGCCTGATAAAATTGACAAATCAACAAGAAGATTGTTCTGGAATATAAACAGCTTGAATGCCGGAGAAGAAAGGGTATTTTCATATGTTATACATTCAAAGATAAAGATAGTCGGCACATTTGAACTTCCCCCTACAACTGCACTTTATGAGAAGGCTGACAAGACGTTTGAAGTTTTCTCGAACAAGACTTTCTTTGTAACTGAAACCAGAGGATAAACAAATCTTTAAATATCATTTTTCTCTCTAGAATTTATCCCTCCGTAGCTTAGTGGTTAAAGCGTCTGGCTGTAGACAATAATATCTAGCGCTGACATTCTCCAAAAGAGACAAGGATGACGCGTGAAAGGCTTCTGCTCTATAGAGCAGAAAGGTTCGACAGAACCCGGAAGATCCCCAGTTCGACTCTGGGCGGGGGGATTTATTATTTATGTAACTTAATAGTAATTACAAATAGTAAGATTTAAATATCAAAAAAAGAGGTCCTTTTATGAATAACTTAAGAAAAGGAATGTCTGAATGGGTTTTAGGAACAGAATCTAGAAAATTCTATAGACAGCAAAGAAACTTTTACAGAGAATTTATTGAAAATAAAAGCCAGCAAAATATGGCCCTGGCAGGATCAGTAGCTGCAGAAGCTTTGGAATTAACAATTGGAAAAGCTTTGCCGAATGTATTAAGTGCTGTATCTCTTGCAAACATTGCACTAACCGGAGACGCCCCTTATTTAAAATTACTTCCAGCCAGCGAAGGGCCAAGATTATTTTCTCATTTTTTTAGCGGATATAAGAAGCTAATTAATGTTGAAAGATATCTTATTGCAGAAGATAATAGAGAAATGGAATTTACCAAACAAATATATGATTTATGTGATCAGGATACCAGAGGCGAGGAGTGGAAGGATAACTAATATGGCAATAGAAGATGTAGTAGATCATAATTTTCCATATGTAATATCAGAAGAAAAGGGCGGAATGATTTATGCAGTTAGAAAGAAATTCAATGGAAGAATAACAGAGCAATTCTTAGATAAACCCTGTATTTCTGTTGGATTTTTTTATGATCCGCAGCATGGAATGATTATGAGCGTTGAAGGAGATAATCATTACGATGTTGATTTTGAAAATCTTAAAGCTGGTTGTGGCGCTGGTTCATATAAATTTGGATATACAATTAAGATGATAGGAGAGATAGTCGGTTCGTCCTGCGATAACAAAGCAACAAATAATGCTAAAATGGCAATTAGAGCAACTATGGATGCTTTTAATGATTCATACGCGAATAAATTTCCACACAACATGGATTTAACACCAAGGAGAGAAGTAACTGGAGAACAAACTAAGCCATTTTCCAGAACTGAAGCCACAAGAGGTATAAATCACGCTCTTAAAAAACATCGCGCACATACTGCCCGCTGATTATATATCAAATCTTCCTGTTTTCAAATATCTTTCTCTTAATTTTTTGAGTATCGTAACTCTCTCGAATCGTATTTATGTCTTTTATTGTCAAGTTGTCTGCAAGGCCCGATTTAACTGCCTGCCTTGCTCCGACAAATACCTTTTCCTTTGCAGGATGATAATATGAAGCCATTATAATTTTTCTATCGAATATCTTTCTAAATTCTTCTGCAGATTTTGAAGCAATTGCAAGCTGATAACCTATTTCTCTGTAAATATCGTCTAAATTATTATCACCGTTAGAATTTATTTTGGGCAAACGATCAAAAAGTTTTGATAAAACATCTTTTCTTCTTTGCATATTAATACAATTCGTCCCGGCAGTCTTCACAAAGCAAAGTTCCTTCGACTTTTAATAATTCTGAAAAAGCTCCGCAATTATCGCATAAACCTTCAAGAGGCCAGTTTATGTTTGCATTTTTTATTTTTATCTCCTCTTCTCTTATCTGCGCCAGCTCGCCAGTCTCTGTATAAAGTGTTGGATCGATTTTTAATATATCTTTTAATGTAATAACTCCAATCAGCTCTCCCTTTGACAGAACAGGAAGACGCCTGAAATTGTATGTCTTCATTTTTGCCAAGGCTTGAAGAATGTCTGCAGAAGGCTTTATCACAGCAACTTTTTTAGTTGCTATTTCAATAGCTTTTATTTTTTTTAAATTTATATGTGGTTTTTTAATTATCGCCCATAGAATGTCTGTTGATGTTATAATTCCTTTAAGCCTAGGTCCGTCTGCTAAAATTACGCTATTAACTCTTTTTTTTACTAATTCTTTTGCACATTCAAAAACACTTGAAGTTGGCTTGGCAGAGACAAAGTTCCTTGTCATAATGTCGCCTACAGCAACTTTTCTCATATTTCTATTTTATTTTTAAAGATTATAAGCATTTATGTAGTTTAAAATGCAATATCAAAAAAACTATGTGCTATTCCACCTCAAAAGGGGAGTTTGAAAATGCACTAGTTTTTTGGATGCTCAAGAAACTACTCTATTTTGAAAGGTGGTTTTGTGCCAAGTTTCTTGACATTGTAAATCAGTATAGATAAACTTAAAAGATAACTAAATACTAAATTTATATGGGCGATAAGCAGCCAATTTATATATTGCCGGAAAATGTTTCCAGAACTATTGGAAAAGATGCGCAAAGAAATAATATTCTTGCTGCTAAAGTAATTGCTGATATTGTCAAGACTACTCTGGGCCCAAAAGGAATGGATAAAATGCTTGTTGACGGGACGGGAAATATTACAGTAACAAATGACGGAGTTACAATTCTTGAAGAAATGGAAATAGATCATCCTGCAGCGAAAATGATCGTTGAAATAGCAAAGACACAGGAAAGCGAAGTAGGTGATGGCACAACAACTGCTGCCTTGCTGGCCGGCAAACTTCTTGAAAATGCTGAAAAGCTGCTTGACAGAAAAATACATCCCACTGTTATTGTAAGAGGATATAGGCTTGCTGCAGAAAAGGCAGTCAATATGCTGAATGAAATTTCCTCCCCCATAAAAAATCGCGATGTTTTGAAGCAGATTGCAATGACTGCCATGACCGGAAAAGGAGCGGAAGAAAGCAAGGAAAAACTTTCGGAACTAATTGTCAGCGCTGTTGATCAGATAGCTACTGGAAAGGAGGTTAATTTAGATGATATTAAGATAGAAAAAATAAAGGGAGAGGGAATCAGAGACAGTGAGCTTATACAAGGCATTGTTATAGACAAAGACAGGGCCAATTCTGACATGCCTTCTAAAATAGAATCTGCTAAAATCCTTCTTGTTGATTTTGCTCTTGAATTAAGAAATCCGGAAAGCGAGGCAAAAATTTCAGTTTCAACTCCTGAACAGCTGGAGAGTTTTATTAGATCTGAAGAGCGTTATCTTAAAGAGTTGACTGATAAAATAATTTCATCCGGGGCAAATGTTGTTTTCTGCCAGAAGGGAATAGATGACGTTGCCCAATATTATTTAGCCAAAGCAGGAATCTTCGCATGCCGCCGTGTTTCCAAATCTGATCTTGAAAAACTCGCTAGAGCAACGAGCGGAAAAATACTTTCAAATTTGAATGATATCAATGAAAATATGTTTGGAAAAGCACAAGTTGTGGAGGAAAAAAGAAAAGGCACTGATTCAATGACTTATGTAAGTGGGTGCAGCAATCCAAAAGCTGTTACAATAGTTGTGAGGGGTGGAACAAGTCATGTTGTTGATGAAATTGAAAGAGCAATAAAAGACGGGCTTGGAGATGTTGCTTCGGCTGTAAAAAGCGGTAAAATTGTTGCAGGCGGAGGAGCAGTTGAAATTGAATTATCTAAGCGTCTCAGAACATTTGCAAAAACTCTTGGCGGAAGGGAACAGCTTGCAATTGATGAATTTGCAAATTCTCTAGAATCAATTCCAGAAACTCTTGCAGAAAATGCAGGGCTTGATCCGATAGAAATTACTACAGAGCTAAAAAGAAGGCATGAAGCAGGAATGGCAAATCATGGAATCAATCTTTTCACAAATAAAATTGAAGACACTATGGCTGCAGGGATAATAGAGCCGATAAAAGTTAAATCTCAGGCAATAAACTCAGCCAGCGAAGTTGCAATGATGATTCTTAGAATTGATGATATTTTAATAAGCAAGGGTTCTCCTGGAAAGGCATCGAATAATCCATATGCCGGAATGGATTGATAATGGCTGAAGAACTTGCTGAAAATATTTGCGAGCATATTTATATTCTAAGAAGAGGGCATCAACCTATTGTGCCTCGATGTTATGATTGTACTGGATACAATACCCATATAGAAACCGGCAGGAGCTTGAATTGCTGGGCGTATACTAAAGCAGAAGCAATAAGCGAATAGGAAAAGAAGAATGCAAGGAGAGACAGAGAGGGATGAAAGAAGAAAGTGGGACAGATATCACTTATAGATAAGAATTAAATTGTGCCAGACCATTCTAACAAATAAAGCCATATCCATTCTATCTGGAAGTTTCTGGCTGATTTTCCATCCA
>Ga0247727_10011096_pt1 | contig 15806 bp, 22 predicted proteins | sample WisWelCaveWW1625_FD_202498 | JGI IMG/M metagenome (GOLD analysis project Ga0247727, IMG submission 202498) | Biofilm microbial communities from Wishing Well Cave, Virginia, United States - WW16-25 | ecosystem: Environmental > Aquatic > Deep subsurface > Groundwater > Cave microbial mat | place...
CGGCGCCGTCTCCATTCCCATTCAAGTGGGCGGCGGCATCCGGTCGCTCGACACGGTGCGGATGTATCTCGGCGTCGGCGCGAAGCGGGTGGTGATGGGCACGACGGCGTTGCGGCACCGGCAGGTGGTGGAAGAGATTCTCGAAGTGTTTCCGGAACGCGTCGTGGTGTCCATCGATGCCAAGAACGGCCTCGTGGCGACCGACGGCTGGAAGACGATCACCGATATCACGGCCCGCGAAGCCATCATCTCGCTGTCCGGCCTGGCGCTGGCCGCCGTGATGTACACCGATATCGCGAAAGACGGCATGATGGCGGGACCGAACCTCATGTCGCTCAAGCTCATCGTGGACGCGTCCCCGGTGCCGATCATCGCCTCCGGCGGAATTACCAATCTCGACGATATCACAGCCATCAAGGCGCTGGGTTCGAAGGTCGAGGGCGTGATCCTGGGCAAGGCGCTCTACGAAGGCAAGATAGACCTGAAACAGGCGATCGCCGCGGCTTCATGATGGATGGTCATGCTCACGAAGAGAATCATCCCCTGTTTGGACGTGAAGGATGGGCGCGTCGTGAAGGGCGTGTCCTTCGTCAACCTGCGCGACGCCGGCGATCCGGTCGAAATCGCCAAGGCCTACGATAACGACGGCGCCGACGAACTCTGCTTCCTCGACATCACCGCGTCCCACGAAAACCGAAAAACCATTCTCGACGTCGTCGCCAAAACGGCCGAGCAGGTCTTCATGCCGCTCACGGTCGGGGGCGGCGTCCGTACGCTCGAGGACATCCGTAACTTATTGACAGCCGGATCGGACAAAGTCAGTATCAACACTGCGGCGGTCGAGCGGCCGGAATTCGTGAAGGAAGCCGCCGGGCGGTTCGGCACCCAGTGCATCGTGGTCGCAATTGATGCGAAAAAACGCGCGGCTGGTCCCGGTTGGGAAGTTTTTACGCACGGCGGGCGCAAGCCGACGGGTATTGACGCGGTCGAGTGGGCGAAGAAAATGGAAGGCTACGGCGCGGGAGAAATTCTGCTCACCAGCATGGACCAGGACGGACGCCAGAGCGGCTACGACCTGGAACTGACGGCGGCGGTCTCCGACGCCCTGTCCATCCCGGTCATCGCTTCGGGCGGCGTCGGCACGCTGGAACATCTGTATGATGGATTTACCAAGGGCAAGGCGGACGCGGTGCTGGCGGCGTCCATCTTCCACTATCGGACGCATACGATTCCAGAAGCGAAAGCGTATTTGCGCGGCCGCGGGATAGCGGTGAGACCGTGAGAAGGGGGCCGCGCAATTTATTCATTTACTCATTTTCGGATTTGATGATTGTTCGGTCTGGTCGGCAGATCAAGCCAATGACAAAATGGCCAAATCAATAAATCGGAAAATTTTATGATGGACCTGAGTCATTTGAAATTCGACAAGCAGGGCTTGATCCCGGCGGTCATTCAGGACTGGCGGGACGGCAGCCTGCTCATGCTCGCCTACATGAATCCGGAGTCCATCAAGCTGACGCTGGAAAAGAAAACCGTCCACTTCTGGAGCCGCTGGCGAAGCCGAATCTGGGAGAAGGGCGAAACCTCCGGCAACAAACTGATGCTGAAAGACATCTTCGTGGACTGCGATGGCGACACGATCCTGATCAAGGCCGAGCCGCTCGGTCCGACCTGCCACACCAACGAGAAGACCTGCTTCTTCATGCGCCTGCACGAAGACGGCTCGGTGGATGGCATCAAAACCACGGACGGCTTTGCCGGCGGCATCCTCGACAAGCTCTATCTGACGATTCAGGATCGCAAGGCCCATCCCTCGGCGGAGTCCTATACCTCCACACTGCTCACGGGCGGCGTGGACAAGGTGCTGAAGAAGGTGGTGGAGGAGGCGGGCGAAGTCGCGCTGGCGGCGAAGGGTGGAAAAAAAGAAGAGATCATCCATGAGACGGCCGATTTGCTGTTCCATACGCTTGTCGCGCTCGGCTACGCCGACATCAAGCCGGAGGAAGTCTATAAGGAACTGGCCGCACGCTTCGGCACGTCCGGCCTGAAGGCCAAAGCCCAGGCCCCTTCGACAAGCTCAGGGCAGGCACGCGAACGAGTCGCGGCGAAAACGGCCAAGGCAACAAAGGCCAGGAAGAAATGAGCGACTGCATCTTCTGCAAGATCGCCGGGAAGCAGATCCCTTCCAAGATCGTCCATGAGGACGACAAGGTCGTGGCCTTCGACGATGTGAATCCGCAGGCCCCCACCCATGTGCTGGTGGTTCCGCGCAAGCACGTCGCCTCCATCGCTGAGTTGAACGAGGCCGACGCCGGTCTGCTGAGCCACCTGATGCTCACCGGCAACAAGATCGCCAAACAGAAGGGCATCGCCGAGGGCGGCTACCGGCTGGTGGTGAACACCGGCAAGCACGGCGGCCAGACCGTCTTTCATCTGCACCTGCACGTCCTGGGTGGCCGTCAGATGCATTGGCCGCCGGGGTAAGCAGGGGAGCACATGAACGAACAGGAACTGCAGCGGCTCACGCGCGTCCTGGAAGAGATTCGCGACAACCAGAAGCTGCAACTGGAGCGCCAGGCGGAATCCTTGGCGATTCAGCGCGAGCAGCATGGTTTGGTGCAGCGGCAGACCGAGCGAACGGAACGGATTCAGGATCGCGCCGAGCAGCTTCAAGACCGAAGCGCGCAGATCATGGGGAGCGCCCGCAAAGTGCTCGTGGTGATCGTGCCTGTCATTTTCGTCCTCATTATCTACGTCTCCTGGCTGCTCTTCCGGTAAGCCTGCCAGCAGGAGGGCGCCCAGGCGTTGGCCACCCTGATAAATCTGTTATACTTCGACACGACCCATGACAAGCATTCACGACATCATGAAGACCATTGAGAGGGCTCTCGCGGCGGACCCGCGGCCCTGCTGTTTTCACTGCCTCGGCGTCACCTCCCAGGAACTCTGCGAGCAGGTCGAGAAGCACATCAAAGAAAATTTGAGCAAGGTCTATACCGTCGAGGACGGCACCTGCCATAAGAAAGACCATCACGCCAAAGTCATCCATCCCAAAAATGCGGCGGCAATGTCCAAGCTATAAGGTCCATCGCCTTTAACGCTTCGCCACATTTAGTAGGCTGCTCCGGTAGTGATTACCCTCGAAATATTGCCCGCTTCCTCAAGCGAAGTCCGTCTCCAGCCAATAGATCGCCTTGACCGCTATGACTAAGTAGTCCAGAATCCCAGTTCAGGATTTGAGGAAGAGTCACTCTGAACAGGAGCGGGACCATGAGCGAGAACAGCCGACCTCCCTTGCCTCCCTTCACCCGTGACACGGCGGCGCAGAAGGTGCGCATGGCCGAAGACGGCTGGAATACGCGCGATCCGCACAAAGTGTCGCTGGCCTACACCGTCGACAGCACGTGGCGCAACCGGGACGAGTTTCTTGCCGGGCGCGAGGCGATCGTGCAATTCCTGCAACGCAAATGGGCAAAGGAGCTCGACTATCGCCTGATCAAGGAACTCTGGGCCTTCCATGACAACCGGATCGCCGTCCGGTTTGCCTACGAGTGGCACGACACTGCGGGCAACTGGTTCCGTTCCTACGGCAACGAGAACTGGGAATTCAACGAGCAAGGCCTCATGCAACGGCGCATCGCCAGCATCAACGACCTGCCCATCAAAGAGTCCGACCGCAAGTACCGCTGGCCGCTGGGCCGCCGCCCGGACGATCACGCCGGGCTGTCCGACCTGGGGCTCTGAAAGATTCAAAGGGAACGAGTTGGCGGGTTGGTCTGCTCCGACTGCGCGCATCGAACGCGCACCTTCTGAGCGTGCGCGTTCTGCGAGCAAGGGAGGAGACTAAGCCGCAAGCTCGCTCCGTTCCGCCCGCGCTTTCTTGAGGCATCTGTCGGTCAATGGTGGTATTCCCCCGCCGTTTTCAACTACGATAGCTTCATGGGCTATGTCGATGAGAACTTGATCCCTGGGGAGCAAGTGCTGCATAGGAGCCATCTTCATTGGATCGCATACGTCCCATCATTATTGTTCGCCGCTCTCTTCCTGGGTCTCTCCGCCTTCGCGTTCTACTCGCCGGACCTCAATAATAAGGGGCTGGCCTGGCTGCTCCTTGCTCTGGCGCCCTTGCCGATCGTCAAAACCTATATCATCTGCCGAACTTCTGAATTTGCCGTCACCGACAAGCGGGTGTTGCTGAAGACGGGCGTGATCAGACGGCACACCTTCGAGACGCTGGTGACGCAGGTGGAGAACATCGGCGTGGATCAGTCGGTCCTAGGCCGGCTGCTCGATTATGGCACCATCACGGTGACAGGAACCGGCGCGACGAAAGAGACGTTCGCGAGAATCGCCGCCCCGCTTGAATTTCGGCGGCAAGTCCAAACGGCCACCCTGAAGCTCCACGAACAACGGCGTTAACGCAATGGTATAACGAGCATTACTGATGGATCTCTCCCAACTCTCACCTGAGCAACTCAAAGAGCTTGTACGCGGGCTGGTTGACGACCGACTGCGCGAACTGGTGGGAGACCCCGATATGGGCCTGCAGCTCGGCGAAGCGTTCCGGACGCGTCTGAAACAGTCGTTGGCCTCGTCGGAACGCGTCAGCGGCGATGAGGTCGCCGAAAAGCTCGGGTTGAATTGGTAACCGGCCATGCCTTGGTACCGCCTAGCCTGCAAGCCCGCCGTCATCGCCGATCTTGCCGCGCTGGACAAGGAGTTGGCGCAACGATTGCTCGATAAGATCAAATGGCTGGCGTCCAATGTTGGAAATCTCCGCCACGAGCCGATTGCGCCGGACTTACCCGGTCTGGCCAAGTATGCGGTCGGGGATTGGCGGATCTTCTACACGGTTGATCGCACCGATAATATTCTCGACGTGCACGGCATTATCCATCGGAAGGCACTCGCCTGATGGCACAGGCGGAGCTGATCGAACGGGAACTCGCCGCGGCCGAAGCTGCATTGAAAGACGCCAATGACGGCAAGGCGCGCGTCTGTGCCCGGCGGGCCGTGGCCCTCGCCACCGAGGCGTGGCTGAACCGGCTGCCTGTTCGAAAATGGGGCGGGGATGCGATGGAACATCTTCGTCAGATTCAGCAGGATTCGTCCTTTCCGCTTCCCATCCGCCAGGCGGCTGAGCGCTTGAGCACCGCCGTGCCCAAGCAGCATACAGCCCCATTCACGGCCGATCCGATCGGTGACGCGAGGCTGATCATCGCGCACCTCAATGCCAATCCTTCAGGGCAGGCGCCATGATTGGCGGTATGGTATAAAGGCCATTATTGATCTCGACGCATTCCTGACGAAAGGAGCGTTATGAGTGGACAACGATTGAAAGGAAAAGTGGCGATTGTCACGGGGGCGTCGCGTGGCATTGGGGCGGCCATTGCCGAGCGCCTCGCGCGCGAGGGTGCGAACGTGGTGGTCAATTACGTGGACAGCGCGGACAAGGCCAAGGCCGTCGTGAAACGCATTGAAGGAGACGGCAGCCGGGCGGCGGCGATTCAGGCCGATGTCGGCAAGGCGGCGGACGTGCAGCGCCTGTTCGACGAGAGCATCAAACAATTCGGCAAGGTGGACATCCTCGTCAACAATGCCGGTGTCCCGCTCTACAAGATGGTCGCGGAAATTACCGAGAAGGAATTCGACCATATCCTGGCGACGAACGTCAAAGGGGTCTTCCTCACCTGCAAGCAGGCGGTGCGGTGCATGTCGGACGGCGGACGGGTTATCAACGTCTCCTCGTCGGTCACGGGATTGATGCTCCCCACCTACGCGGCCTACGCCGCGACGAAGGGGGCGGTGGAACAAATGACGCGGCACCTTGCGCATGAGCTCGGCCGACGCGGCATCACGGTCAATACGGTGTCACCGGGGCCGACCGACACGGAACTCTTCGGTGAGGGCAAGACCGAAGCCCACAAGCAGGAGTTCTCGCGGATGGCCGCGCTCGGTCGCCTGGGCGAGCCCACCGACATCGCCGATGTCGTGACCTTTCTTGTCACCGACGACGCGCGCTGGATCACCGGCCAGAACATCCGCGTGAACGGCGGGTTTATTTAGAGGGCAATATGGATCTTGACGCGTTCCGGCAGATGGTTGTGAAAAACCCCAAAGGATTTTTGGGGCGGTATGGCCTGGGGAATAAGATTCTTCAGGAAGGCGGGAATTTGGAAGAGGCCGTCGAGCATTTGAGCGTGGCGGTGCAGCTTGACCCCGTGCACGTGGCCTCGCACCTGGCTTTGGGACGTGCTTTAGCCAAGCTCGGACGGAAAGACGAAGCCAAGCCGGTACTCAATGCCGGCATCAACGCGGCGTCTTCTGGTCGCTCGAATGGTGGGGTTGATCTGATTCCAGAAATGAGGGCGTTGCTGCAGACGTTAGGCTAGGCCTGCTTGTGACGGATTACGAATGTGATCCGTTGTGCCCGTTGCACATCGACTCCCACTGCCGTTCCCCGCTGACAACCTGCTTCACCACGAAGCCGACCTGAGAGCCGTCCACCCGCTTTGTCCACGCCTGCTTGTGCACTGGCGCGGCCCGAAGTTCAAGATCGTTCTGGATGTGGATGGTGGCTTCCTGCCAGATCGGTTGAGCCGGATTGCGGAGCAGCACGGCGAGGCCGTTCCTGGACACGTCCACGGTCATGCCCGGCACCTGGTAGGACGCCTGCGGGCTGGACCAGACTACCCGGCAATAGGTGAAGACCTTCTTCCGTGGATGCTGCCTTCGGCTTGGTTGTGCGGTCTCGTCCATGGGCATGGCGGCTGCTGTACCGGTGAGTGTGCCGCGCACTATAGCACCAAACGCGGACCTGGAAAATAGACAATTCAGCGTTGACGATTGTGCGGGGTGGTGAGGTCCTGGTCGGGGCCGAGGGGCACGATGCGGGTGGGATTGATGTCGTCGTGCGTGACGTAGTAGTGCCGCTTGATGTGGTCGAAATTCACCGTCCCGGCGATCCCGTCGGTCTGGTAGAGGTCTTTGAGATAGCCATAGAGGTTGGGATAGTCCACGATCCGACGGATGTTGCACTTGAAATGCCCGTGATAGACCGCGTCGAACCGGACGAGGGTGACGAACAGACGCCAGTCCGTCTCGACGAACTGGTTGCCGAATAAATAGCGCTGTGTTTTGAGGCGCGCCTCCAGTTGATCGAGGGCGTCGAAGAGGCGGCGCACGGCTTTCTCGTAGACCCGCTGCGAGGTGGCGAAGCCGGCGCGGTAGACGCCGTCATTCACGTTCTCGTAGATGAAGGTATTCAGCTCGTCGATGTCCTTCCTCAGCGCCTCGGGATAGAGGTCCAGCTTGCTGTCGGTGAACCGGTTGAAGGCGCTGTTGAACATGCGCATCAGGTCGTCGTCGGCATTGCTGACGATGCGCTTGCGTTGGGTATCCCACAGCACGGGCACCGTGACTCGTCCCTGGTAGGCCGGGTCGGTCGCGCGGTAGGCTTCGCTAAGAAACCGGAAGCCGTTGACGGGATCGGGCGAATGGCCGGGCCCGTCGCGGAAGGCCCATCCGTGATCGTCCCGGATGGGGTCCACCACGGTCATGCCAATGACATCTTCCAGTTTCTTCAGCTTCCGCACGATAATCGTGCGGTGCGCCCAGGGACAGGCCCAGGACACATATAAATGGTAGCGTTTGGCTGCCGCCGGGTAGCCCGACTGACCGTCTTCCGTGACCCATTCGTTGAAGGCGTCCGCCTGGCGCTTGAATGCGCCCTGGTCGGTCTGTTCGTCAGGAAATTGTGCCGTGCCAGCCATCGTTGGGCGTCATTATATCCCATGCCTGCGAACAAGAGCCAAGGTGGATGTCTTCGTTTTTCTTTGCGGCGCGGGGCCGCTTGCCAAACTGTGCGCCTCGGGACTAATGTGTGGCGTCACAAACTGGCGGACAGGGAAACCCATGAAGACCGTTCATATTGCTCTTGGCGTGCTGGATGTCGAAGCGTCGGTGCGCGATTATTCGCAGCGCCTGGGAAGCCGTCCGGCTGTCGTGATTCCCCATGAGTATGCGCTGTGGCGGACGCCGGCTGTGAACCTGTCGGTTCGAAAAGTATCTGCCGGGGAAGCCGGCCGGCTGCGGCACTTGGGATGGGAAGATCCGTCGTCCGCGGCGTTTTCCTCCGAGCCGGACGTAAACGGTATTGTCTGGGAGCGTTTCACGGCCGGGCAGCAGGCGGAAGAAATTCGACAGGCATGGCCGGCAGCGGACTACCGGCCTGCGTGATCCCTCACACGAGGAAGCCAAGATGAAGATGGAAGAAGCCAGACAGCGCATCGAATCGGCGATCGCACAATACGGCCAGCACGCCGCGGCGGCCATCGATCTTGTGATTAACGAAGTGCGTTCCGACCACGGCGCAGGCGTCGCCAACGAACTGATCGACGAATTCGACCTCGAACTGCTGTACAACATCCCGCCGCAGGAATCGGACTACTCGAACAGTTGAGCGCACCGCGTGTCTGTGGCCGACAGCGCCCGACTTGCCTGAGATGAAGCCCGTTATTCAACTCGAACAAACCGGCTGCGGGATTGCGAGCGTGGCCGCGGTGGCCGGGGTGTCCTATGCCCGGGCGAAGGCCGTTGCGCAGTCGCTGGGGATTTCGGCGCAGGACAATAGACTATGGTCGGACACCGCCTATGTCCGGCGGCTCCTCGCGCGGTTTCGCAAGCGGGCGGCGGCTCCGCGTCCGTTTCGCTCGTGGGCGTCGCTTCCGGACCTCGCGATGCTTGCGATCAAGTGGCACCGGGAGGGCGGCCGCCCCTTTTGGCACTGGGTCGTTTTTGCGAGGGGGAACGGCCAAAGTTACGTGCTGGATTCCAAGCGGGCGCTGGCGCGCCACGTGCGCACCGATTTCGGCCGGATGAAGCCCAGGTGGTTTCTGGCCGTCACGGCTTCGAGACGATAAATCGGGACGTCAACCAACCATCGTTCGTTCTGTCAGGGGGCAGGTATGGCTGAGGCGGAATACGTTTTTCAGCAAGCCGAGGATCGGAAGGAATTGGAACGGTTGCAGGCGATCGAGCGCGTGTTCGATCCTGCGAGCCGGCGGCGGTTGCTGGCCACCGGTCTGAAGGCCGGCTGGCGCTGTCTCGAAGTGGGAGCAGGGGCCGGGTCCGTGATGCGGTGGATGAGCGAGGCGGTCGGCCCGACGGGGCAGGTCGTCGCGGTGGATATTGCGCCGAAGTTTCTCGTGCCGCCACAGCCTGCGAATGTCGAAGTGCGGCAGGCGGATATTCGAACGGCGCCGCTGCCGCCGCAGTCGTTCGATCTGGCGCATGTCCGGTATGTACTGATCCATCTGCCAGACTTCGAGGCGGCTTTGACGAAGATATTGGCCTGCTTGAAGCCGGGCGGGTGGGTGGTGCTGGAGGAGCCGGATTTTTCAGCGTCCCGCGGCGTCACCGGCGAGGTGGAGGAGCTGGAGTCGGTGGGCAAGGTCAATCAGGCCATCAAGGTCATGTACGACAAGTTGGGCATGGATTACGCGTTGGGCTTGAAGCTGCCCTCGCTGCTGCAGGGCCGCGGGCTTCAGGAGATGGCCGCCGAGACTGATGCGGTTCTCGCTCCCGGCGGGTCCGGCCTGGCGGAGGTCATGAGGATGTCGGCGGTGCAATTGCGCGAGAAGTATCTGGCGACCGGCGTTGTGACGGAGCAGGATTTGGATCGGTACGGCCGGTTTGCGGAGAACCCGAAGACCCGGGCGGTGTATTACGCGACGGTCGCCGCGAGCGGCCGGAAGCCGGCGTGAGGCGTGTCCTGAGCCTGTGCTCCCAGTGAGGGGAAAGGCCTCCAGGCGTCTTTCCCCTCATTGACTTCGCCTTTTCCCGTCTGTTAAATTGCACAGTTAATACATCAAAAATTTCAAGCCTTTCCGTGTTGTTGAAGCTCGGTTCACGGAGGCGGTGGATGTCTAAAACAGCTGCCGGCGCGGTTTGTTTTCGATATTCTGCAGGGTACAGGAGTGTAACCGCGTGAGCCTCGGTCTCATTCCTCAAGAGATCATCGAGCAGGTTAAAGACCGCACCGATATCCTCGATGTCGTCTCCGGCTACGTGACCCTCTCCAAGGCAGGCCAGAACTTCAAGGGGCTGTGCCCCTTTCACTCCGAAAAATCGCCGTCGTTTATGGTCAGCCCCTCGCGGCAGATTTTCCATTGCTTCGGCTGCGGCACGGGCGGCAATACCTTCACCTTCGTGATGAAGATGGAAGGCACGAGCTTTCCTGAAACCGTCCGCGAACTGGCCCGCAAGGCCGGCATCGTGGTGCCGGAAGCCGCGCAGGGCGCGCGGCCGTCGCAGGACACGGGCAATCGCGAGAAGCTGGAGACGCTGAACGAAGTGGCGCAAGCCTGGTTCATGCACAATCTGACACAGGCGGAAGCCGGGCGGGAGGCGCGGCTCTATCTGAAAGAGCGCGGCATGTTCGAGGACACGCTGGAGGCCTTCGGCTTCGGCTATGCGCCGGAGAGCTGGGACGGCCTGCTGAAACATCTGCTGAAGAACGGCTACACGCTGCCGGATTTGCTGGCGGGCGGGTTGATCACGACGAAGGAAGGCACCGGCCGTAACCCCAAGGATGCCTCGGGCTATTACGACAAGTTCCGTCAGCGCGTGATGTTTCCCATCCGCGACCTGCGTAAAAAAGTGATCGGCTTCGGCGGCCGCATCCTGGGCGAGGGGATGCCCAAGTACCTCAACTCGCCGGAGACGCCGCTCTTCAACAAGAGCCGCGCGCTGTATCTGCTGGAGAAGGCGCGGGAGGCGGCCGGCAAGACGGAAACCCTGATCATCGTGGAAGGCTATTTCGATGCGATCGCGCTGCACCAGGCGGGCATCACGAACGTGGTGGCGACGCTCGGCACGGCGCTGACGCCGGACCACATCCGGATCATCCGGCGGTACGTGACGAAAGTGGTGCTGCTGTTCGATCCGGACGAGGCGGGCGTGCGGGCGGCGCTGCGGACACTGGATTTGTTCGTGGACAGCGGCCTCGGCGTGAAAGTGATTTCGCTGCCGTCCGGCGACGATCCGGACACGTTCATCCGGAACCAGGGCACGGAGGTCTTCACGCAACTTCAAGACAAGGCGCCGAGCCTGCTGGACTTTTCCGTCGAGCACAGCTTGAAGCGCGGGGGCTCGACCGTGATCGAGGATCGCATCCGGAGCGTGGACGAAATTCTGCGGATTCTCCAGAAGACGAGCAACCGGCTGGAGAAGGAAGAATGCACCAAGCGCGTGGCGGAGCGGCTGGGCGTGAATCAGCAGCGGTTGATCGAACGCTATCCGGAATTGCGGCCGCGGGAGCAGCGTCCGGCTGTCAGGAAGGACGCGCCGGTCAGCGTGCTGTCTTCAGGCGCGCGGTTCAAGGGCACGACGGAGGAGCGCGACCTAGTCCATCTGCTGCTGCAGGGACAGTTGCTGCCGGCGGAAGTGCGGCGGCTGGAGGCGGAGACGTTCTCGATGCCGGCCTGCAAACGCATCGTGGAGATTGCGCTGCGGTCGCTGGACGAGGGGCGCATCTCGGTGAGGGCCACGCTGGACGAAGCGCTGGCCGACGTGGCCTGCGCCACGGTGGCGACGGAATTGTCGATGTCGGATCAGCCCTACGACGACGTGCGGCAGCACGTGACGGATTGCCTGGACTGCCTGGAGCGCAAAAAGCTGGAAGGCACGCTGGGCCGCCTGATCGCGCAGCTCCGCGCGGCCGAACAGGAAGGGCGGGCAGACGAGGCGCAGCGGTTGAACGATGAAGTCAATGCATTACGGTTACAGAAGTCGGGTCGCGCGGCGGTATCCGCGGCTCCGACTGCGTAGGAGTATCCATGCCTAAAGATGAAATGCTGGTTGAAGTCAAGAAGCTGATCGCCATCGGCAAGGAGAAGGGCTTCATCACCTACGACGAGTTGAACAGCTCGTTGCCGGCCGAGCTGGTCTCGTCCGAGCGGATGAGCCACCTCATGACGATTTTCGGCGAGATGGATATCGAGATTGTGGATGCGCCGGAGGGCGAGCAGGGCCGCGGCAAGAAGCCGGCGGCGCGGAAGGCCGCGGCCGACGACGAGGCGGACGAGAAGGACGATAAAGACGAGAAGGAGGAGTCGGAGGGGACGGAGAAGCGGATCGATCTGACCCCCGGCGTGCTCAGCCGCACCGACGACCCGGTCCGGCTCTATCTGAAGGAAATGGGCAGCGTGGCGTTGTTGAGCCGCGAAGGTGAAATTGAAATCGCCAAGCGCATCGAAGAGGGCAAGAAGGATGTGTCCATGGCGGTGTTCGGGCTGCCGATGACCATGGAGTTCGTGCTGTCGATCGCGGAGCAGATCAAGAAGGAGAAGATCAGCGTGCGCGAAGTCGCGCAGACGGCCTACGACGAGGACCTGGACGACGAAGAGCGCGAGGAGCAGGAGCAGGACGACACCGAGTTGCGCAAGAAGACGCTCGAGGGGCTGGCCAAGATGCGCAAGCCGACCAAGCCCGTCGTGGTGCTCTACAAGAAACTGTGGAAGGCGCGGGGGAATCCGGCCAAGCAGAAGCGGATCAAGGCGCAGATCAAGGAAACGCGCGTGCCGGTGGTGGAACGGATCGAGGCGATCAATTTCCATCCGCTGTTCAAGGACAAGCTGGTGCAGCGGGTGCGCCACGTGGCGCAGGAGATCCGGTCGGCCGAGCGCGAGATTTCGAATTGCTGCCGGCGAGTGGGTGCGTCGGGCGAGGCCGGCGCGGCGCTGCTGCGGAAACTGTCGCGGGACCGGCGGGGGCTGCTGGAGGTCAAGCGCAAGTGCGGGTTGTCCGAGGAATCGCTCCAGGCCATCAGGAAAATCTCGATGGAGGCGCGGGCGAAGATCCGCCACGTCGAGATGGACGAGGCGAAGATGACCTCCGAGGACATCAAGGAGGCCGTCAAGCATCTCGATCTGGCCGACGACAAGATGAAGCGCGGGAAGGCGGAACTCGTAGAGGCGAACCTACGGCTGGTCGTCAGCATCGCCAAGAAATACACGAACCGCGGCCTGCAGTTCCTGGACCTGATCCAGGAGGGCAACATCGGCCTGATGAAGGCGGTGGACAAATTCGAATACAAACGCGGCTACAAGTTCAGCACCTACGCGACGTGGTGGATCCGGCAGGCGATTACCCGCGCCATCGCCGACCAGGCGCGCACGATCCGCATCCCGGTGCACATGATCGAGACGATCAACAAGCTGATCCGGACCTCGCGCCATCTGGTGCAGAAGCTGGGCCGCGAGCCCACCCCGGAGGAGATCGCCGAGCGGATGGACCTGCCGATTGACAAGGTGCGGAAGATCCTCAAGATCGCGCGCGAGCCGATCTCGCTGGAGACGCCCATCGGCGAGGAGGAAGACAGCCATCTGGGCGATTTCATCGAGGACAAGAAGGCGGTGTCGCCGCTGGATGCGGCCATCCGGTACGACCTGCAGCGTCAGATCAACAGCGCGCTGGAGACGCTGACGCCACGCGAGGAGAAGGTGCTCCGCAAGCGGTTCGGCATCGGCGAGAGCACGGACCACACGCTGGAGGAAGTCGGCCAGGATTTCGAAGTCACCCGCGAGCGCATACGTCAGATCGAAGCCAAGGCGTTGCGCAAGCTGCGGCATCCGAGCAGAAGCAAAAAGCTCAGGAGTTTTGTCGAAAACTTGTAGTCGTCGTGCGGTGACTATGCGGGCGGCGCGACCTTGGGGCCCATAGCTCAGGTGGTCAGAGCGGGAGACTCATAATCTCTTGGTCCCAGGTTCGAATCCTGGTGGGCCCACCACCCCAAGCTTGCTGAGCCGGCGGCTCATCGGGCGGAGCCCCTCCCGATTGGCGCCGCCGGAGAAAAACCTCCAGTGTTTTCTTGGAGGACCGGGCGTTTGAGTAAAACCGCAGTGCGTTCTTCTTGTGAGCCGCGCGGTGCATGTGTTAATGTGATGTGTATGATCGCTTACCCACTCAGAGGTCCCGTTGAATCCGCAACTGCGTCCGCTTATTGATTTGCAGACCCTCGATCTCCGTATGACGGAGATCAAAGACTCCCAGCGTGCGCTCCCCGTCCTTCTCGAAACCGCCCAGGCACCTCTCAACGACATCACCAAGCAGGTCACGGACCTGACGGTGTTGCTGGAGGCGGCGACCAAGGAGCGGCGTGCGCTCGAAAAAGACATCGAGGTGCACGACTCGCAGACGGAAAAGATGCGGACGCGGCTCAGCGAATTGAAGACCAACAAGGAATATCAGGCCCATCTCTTCGAAATCGAGATGGCGAACAAGAAAAAGAGCGAGATCGAGGAGCGGATTCTCGTCTACATGGAGAAGATCGAACAGCATCAGAAGGATATCAAGGATGCGCAGACGAAGAAGGTCGAAGCTGAAACCCGGTTTGCCGATGAAAAAACCAGGCTCGATGCGCAGCAGGTGGCATTGACCGCGGAATTGTCGGAATTGGAGCAGAAGCACAAGGAGATCGCGGTCGGTGTCGAAAAGACTCTGCTGGCGCGGTACACCAAGCTGAAGGCGGCCCGGAAGGATCAGGCGCTGGCGCCGGTCCGGAACGGCATCTGCTTCGGCTGCAAGCTGCAGATTTCTCCCCAGCTCGTGGCGCAGGTGAAACGGTCGGATGCCCTGCTGTTCTGTTCGTTCTGCAACCGGCTTCTCTACTGGGAAGGGGAGCCGGTCACCGAAGCTCCTGTCGCTACCAGCGTGAGGCAACGTCCGGAGTTTGAAGAAGGCGAGTCCACCTAACTCTCCTCGGTTTTCCCCAATACAGATTTCGTCGTTTTAAAGTGCAGTTTCGCCACATTCCCCAGCATGGCTTCGCCGTGCTTCTTCACGACCATCCGTGCCGCCAGTTCGACGTGGGTGGCGCCTTTCGGCAGGGCGGTGCCGATCTCGTCTGAGAGCCGCTTTAATCGCATTAGGAACTCCGCGCGGGCCAAAATCGACGCGGCAGCCACGGCCAGGTCTGCCTCGGCTTTGGTGCGCTGCACGAGCTGGATTTTCTTGCCCTTCTCCAGCAGGGCGTTGAGGACGAAGCGCTCGTCGCCAAACTGATCGGCGATGGCCAGCGGGCAGTCCACCTGTTCCAGCAAGTTTTCCAGCGCCCGGGCATGGCCCCAGGCCAGGAGGCGATTCAGGTTGTGGAATTTGGGATAGAGTTCGTTGTATTTTTGCGGGCCGATGGAGACGATGCTGTGCTTGCAGACCTGCCGCAGGTCACGGGCGATCTCCAAGATCCGCCCGTCGGAGATTCTTTTGCTGTCCCGGACTTCCAAGAGCCGGAGTTCCGGCTCGATTTCAGGCGTCACGTGCGCGGCGGCAATCACCAGCGGGCCGAAATAATCGCCCTTGCCGGACTCATCAATGCCGATGCGATTCTGGTGAGCAGTGGAAGTTGCAGCGGTCACGGTAGGGCCGCACTGTAACAAACGATGTGCAGACGGTCAATTCGACCGCCTGTGCGAAGATGGATTCGCTTGCCTGCGCGGCGGGCCATGGTTATACTGACTCTGCGCGAGAGAGAGGGCTGGATGGTCGCTGGCCGCAAGGCTGGAGGAAAGTCCGGACTCCAAGGGCAGGGCGCTGGGTAACTCCCAGGCGGAGCGATCCGACACAAGCGCAACAGAGAACAGACCGCCGATGGCCGGCCGCCAAACATCGTGTTGATGGCCGGATCAGGTAAGGGTGAAACGGTGGGGTAAGAGCCCACCGCGTTCGTGGTGACACGGACGGCACGGCAAGCGTCGCCCGGAGCAAGGCCAAATAGGGGGGCACTCCGAGACTCGACCATATGGGAG
>Ga0247727_10011097_pt1 | contig 15806 bp, 14 predicted proteins | sample WisWelCaveWW1625_FD_202498 | JGI IMG/M metagenome (GOLD analysis project Ga0247727, IMG submission 202498) | Biofilm microbial communities from Wishing Well Cave, Virginia, United States - WW16-25 | ecosystem: Environmental > Aquatic > Deep subsurface > Groundwater > Cave microbial mat | place...
ACGAAGCACTACACTAGCTCCTGCGGCACCACGCCGAGCATGCGGCGCGCGCGCCGGTAGTCGGCGATCACGTCCGCGCCCATCACGCGCACCGCGCCGGCGCTGGCGCGCACGAGGCCCGCGATGATGCTGATCAGGGTGGTCTTGCCGGCGCCGTTGGGCCCGAGCAGGCCGAAGAACTCCCCTTCGGCGACGGCGAGGCTCACGCCGGCGAGCGCTTGCAGAGCGCCGTAGCGCTTCTCGACGTTCAGGACTTCAATGGCGAATGTCATCGCGGGCCCCCCGCGACCACGTGCTGCGCGCATTTTCGCGCAGGTGCTCGCGCGGGCGCTCAGCTCAGTGGTGGGCGGACGCCGGGGTTGCGCGCAGCAGCTCGGCCACGCCGTACAGGCGGGCGATGGTGGTCAGGCCCTGCGGAAGATTGGTGAAAACGAGGTCGCGATCGCGCCGCTTCGCTTCACGCAGCCAGGCCAGCAGCAACGCCAGCGCCGAAGAGTCGAGCTCGCCGACTTCGCCCAGGTCCACGCTGCGCGCGCCCTCGCCGATGGCGGCCTTGCCCTCGCCGAGGACGGCGGCGACATTGGCGAGCGTCAGTACGCCGCTCACCACCAGACGGTTGCCCTCAAGCCGGATCATTTCTTCTGCGCTCCCGCGACCGCGGGCGTTTCGAGCGAGCTGTTCTTGGCGCGCAGCGCCTTGATCAGCCCGTCGATGCCGCTTTCGCGGATCAGGTTGTCGAATTCAGTGCGGTAGTTGGCCACCAGGCTGATGCCGCCGACGCGCACGTCCCAGACCTTCCAGCCGGTGGGGCGCTTTTCCATGTCGTAGTCGATGGTCACGGGCTGCGCACCGGACTGCAGCACGCGCACGTTGACGGTGACGTCGGTATCGGTCGGCTTGGCGCGCAACGGGCGGAAATCGAACTTCTGGTTGCTGTAGGCCGACAGCGCGCTCGAGTAGGTGCGCACCAGCAGCGTCTTGAACTCCTCCATGAGGCGCGCCTTCTGCTCGGCATTCGCCTTGTCCCAGTTGCGCCCGACCGCACTCGAGGTCATGGCCTGAAAATTGAAGTGCGGCAGGACTTTGGTCTCGATCAGGGCGATGACCTTCTTGCGGTCGCCTTTCTGAATGTCCTTGTCCTTCTGGATGATGTCGACCACCTCGAGGGTGACGGTCTTCACCAGCACGTCGGGCGCCACGAGTTCGGGACGGGTCTGGGCGCCCTGCGCCTGCGCCTGCGCGCCGGCCGGCGCCATGCCGCCGGCGAGCACGAGGAGCGCCGTCGCGGCCGCGGTCGCGAGACGAACGATCTGGGGGAGCATCCTAGCCTCCGCTGCTCGCCGCGTACGAGGCGGGCGATTCGAGCAGCCGCACAGCCGCCTCGAGCGCCTCGGGCGCGACACGCTGCGGCACGAGCGCGGCCGGCTGCGCAGCGAGCGCAGCGTGCACTGCAGGGGACTCCGCCGCCGCCGGGGACGGCAGCGCGTCGGTCTCGGCGCGCGGCGCCTCGCGCGCGGCGCGCGGCGGATTGCCGTCGTAGACCTGGCTGCGCCGGCGCTGCAGGTAGGCGTCGCGCTGGAACACATATTTGTCTAGCGCGGCCTCCTCCAGGATGCGGCTCGCGTCCAGCAGATCGGCGCGCTTGTTCACGGCGCGCAGCACAACCATGAAGCGGCGCGGATCCTTCGGCTCGTGCCGCCGCACCGGATCGAGTCCGATGTCGAACACTAGGCCCACGCTGTCGCGCACAGAACTCGATCCGAGGAACGGCCAGACGAAGTAGGCGCCGTCCGCGGCGCCCCAGCGCCCGAAGGTCTGGCCGAAATCCTCGTCATGCTTTTCCAGGCCGACCTCGGATGCGATGTCAATAACGCCGAACAGCCCGATCGTGGTATTGAAGGCGAACCGCGCCCAGTCGGTCACGGCGTCGGCGGGTTTCCCCTGCAGCAGGTTGTTGGCGCCGATCCAAAGGTCTGCGATATTGGCGAAGAAGTTGCGCACCATGCTGCGGATCGGACTGGGCACCGCGTCGCGATACGCAGTCGCAACCGGCTTGCCGATCGCCTGGTCGAAGCCGTCGTTGAACGAGTACATGGCGCGATTGAAGCCTTCGATCGGGTCGCGCGGGTCGCCCCCATTCGTGGCGCAGCCTGCGGCTCCGCAGAGCAGCACCACCACCGCCAGAATTTTCGCCCAACGAGCCATCACTTGCCGTCCTTGCTGTCCTTGCCTTCCGCCGCCTTGTTGAACAGGAACTGGCTGATCAGATTTTCCAGCACCACGGCCGATTGCGTCAGCCGCAACCGGTCGCCGTCCTTCAGCATCACCCCGTCCCCGCCTGCCTCCAGCCCCACGTACTGCTCCCCGAGCAGGCCCGAGGTCAGGATCTTGGCCGAGGTATCGCGCGGAAACTTGTAATGCGCGTCCACGCTGAACGTGACGATGGCCTCGTAGCTTTCGTTGTCGAACCTGACATCCGACACCCGCCCGACCACCACCCCAGCGCTCTTGATGGGCGCCCGTACCTTCAGGCCGCCAATGTTAGCAAACTTGGCCTGCACCTGATACGTCTGGGCGGTCGAAAAGGAAGCCAGGTTGCCGACCTTGAGGGCCAGAAACAACAGCCCTGCGAAGCCAGCGAGGACGAAGGCGCCGACCCAGATGTCGATGGTGGAGCGTTTCATTTGGCAGTACCTCCGGTAAACATCAGCGCGGTCAACACGAAATCGAGGGCCAGGATGGCGAGCGAGGAGGTCACCACGGTGCGGGTGGTGGCCCCTGAGACCCCCTCCGCGGTCGGCGGCGCGTCGTAGCCCTCGAACACCGCGATCCAGGTCACGGCGATCCCGAATACGACGCTCTTGATGACTCCGTTCAGGATGTCTTCCCGCACGTCCACCGAAGCCTGCATCTGCGACCAGAAGGCGCCTTCATCGACGCCGATCAGCTGCACGCCGACCAGATAACCGCCGAAGATGCCCATGGCGGAAAACAGGGCCGCGAGCAGCGGCATCGAGATGACCCCCGCCCAGAACCGCGGCGCAACCACCCGCGCGATCGGGTCGACCGCCATCATTTCCATGGCGGCGATCTGCTCGGTGGCTTTCATCAGGCCGATCTCGGCCGTAATCGCCGAGCCGGCGCGGCTCGCGAACAGCAGCCCGGCGACCACCGGCCCGAGTTCGCGCACCAGCGAAAGCGCGACCAGGATGCCGAGCGCTTCCGACGAGCCGTAGCGCTGCAGCGTATCGTAGCCCTGCAGGCCGAGCACCATGCCGACGAACAGGCCGGAGACCAGGATGATGATCATCGACTGCACGCCCGCGAAGTAGATCTCGCGGATGGTGAGGTGGAAGCGGCGCAACGCAGTGCCCGAATGCCAAAGGACGTAGGCGAAGAAGCGCGCCGCGAAGCCGAGCCGCCAGATCTTCGCAGTCGCGGTGTGCCCGAGCCGCTCCAGCCAGCTGCGCAGCTCAGCCATCCGCGGGTACCGCCGCGAGGTCGGCAGCGTATGGCGGCGCCGGATAATGGAACGGGATCGGGCCGTCGGGCTCGCCGCGCACGAACTGCTTCACGAACGCCTCGCCTGAGCGCCGCATCTCCCCCGGCTTTCCCTCGGCGACGATCCTGCCGGAGGACACGAAATAGACGTAATCGACGATGCCGAAGCATTCCTCGACGTCGTGGCTGACCACGATCGAGGTCTGGCCGAGCGAATCGTTGAGGGTGCGGATCAACCGAGCGATCACCCCCAGCGAGATCGGGTCCAGGCCGGTGAAGGGTTCGTCGTAGAGCATCAGGCGCGGGTCGAGCGCGATGGCGCGGGCGAGCGCCACGCGCCGGGCCATGCCGCCCGAGAGTTCGGATGGCATCAGCCGCGCCGCGCCGCGCAGGCCGACGGCTTCCAGTTTCATCATCACCAGGTCGCTGATGAGATCTTCGGGGAGCTCGGTATGCTCGCGCATCTGGAAAGCGACGTTGTCAAACACCGTCATGTCGGTGAACAGGGCCCCGAACTGGAACAGCATCCCCATTTTTCGGCGCAGCGCGAAGATGGCGCTGGCGCCCAGGCCGGCCAGGTCCTGGCCGAGGGCCCGGGTGGTGCCGGCGCTCGGCTTGAGCCAGCCGGCGATGATCCGCAGCAGCGTGGTCTTGCCGCAGCCCGACTGCCCCATGATCCCGACCACGCTGCCGGGCTGGATGCGCAGGCTCACGCCGTGCAGCACCAGCCGCGCGGCATCGTAGCCGAACGATACACGGTCAATCTCGACGATCGGGGCAGCGGCCACGGCAGGAAGGGTGCGCAACGGAAGGCGGGATTATAGTATCGACCGCATGGTGCAAGCCTCCGCGACTACGATGAAAAGACCCGGCGCCCTTCACGCCGAGGGGCTCCTTAAGCGTTTCGGCGCGCGGCGCGCGCTCGACGGTGTCGGCCTGGAGGTGGCGGCGGGCGTGACCGCGGGGCTGGTCGGCGCCAACGGCGCCGGCAAGACGACCTTCATCAAATGCGCGCTCGACTTGTGCGCGCCCGACGCCGGGCGAGTCGAGATATTCGGCGTCGACAGTCGGCAGGCGAGCGCCCGCGCCCGTCTCGCCTATCTGCCCGAACGCTTCGTTCCGCCCTACTACCTGCTGGGCCGGGAATTCCTCGCCATGACGCTGGCGCTGGCCGGGGCGCGCTTCGATCCGGCCGGTGCCGCCGCCCTCGCCGCGGAACTGGAACTGGACCCGGAGGCGCTCGAGCGCCCAGTGCGCCAGCTTTCCAAGGGGATGACGCAGAAGCTCGGCCTCGCGGCCTGCTTCCTGCAGGACCGCGACCTGTACCTGCTCGACGAACCGATGAGCGGGCTCGATCCGGCCGGCCGCCTGGCGGTGAAATCCGTGCTGAAGCGGCTCAACCGCGGCGGGCGCGCGCTGTTCTTTACCTCGCACGTGTTGTCGGATGTCGAGCAGCTGTGTTCGACGATCGCGGTGCTGGAGCGCGGCAGGCTGCGCTTTTGCGGCGCGCCTGCCGAATTGCGCGCCCGCTACGGCGAAGACGATCTCGAGCGGGCGTTCCTAACGTGCATACGTAGCGATGCCGACACACCTGCAATCCGCGCCTGAAGGCCGGCCGCGCCTCCTGATCGTCGACGACGACGCGCTGATCACGGACACGCTCGCGTTTGCGCTCGGCGCCGAGTTCGAAGTGCTGGTCTGCGAGTCGCGGCCGCACGCGATCGAGCTGCTGCGCCAGTTGCCCGAGGCGCCGCGGTTGGCGCTGGTCGACCTAGGCCTGCCGCCGACGCCGCATGCCCCCGACCAGGGTTTCCAGCTGATCGCCGACCTGCTCGCGCACGCGCCAAGCATGCGCATATTCGTCCTTTCTGGGCAGAACGACGCCGCCCACGCGCGCCATGCGCGTGCTCTTGGGGCGGCCGAATTCATCGCCAAGCCCTGCGACCCGGCCGCCCTGAAGAAGATCCTGGCGCGCGCACTGGCGCTGCGCGATGCGGAACTTAGCCGCGCGCGCGGCGCCGAGGAGCTGATCGGCCAGAGCCCGGCGCTGCTGAAACTGAAAAACCAGCTGGCGCAGTTCGCGGATTCGCCGTTCCCGGTGCTGATCGAGGGCGAGTCCGGCAGCGGCAAGGAACTGGTGGCGCGCAGTCTGCACCGGTTCTCTGCGCGCGCGGACCGGCCCTACTTCGCGCTCAACTGCGCGGCGATCGCGCCTACCCTGGTCGAGCCGGCGCTGTTCGGCCACGCCAAGGGCGCGTTCACCGGCGCCGCGGCCGCCCGGACGGGCTACTTCGAGGACGCGAACGACGGCACCCTGTTCCTGGACGAGATCGGCGAGTTGCCGCTCGAGATGCAGGCGAAGCTGCTGCGGGTGCTCGAGAACGGCGAATACCAGCGCGTGGGCGAGACCGCGAGCCGGGTTTCGCGCGCGCGTGTGATTGCCGCCAGCAACCGTGACTTGCGCCAGGAGGCGAAGCAGGGCGCATTCCGCCCCGATCTCTACCACCGGCTGTCGGTGTTCACGCTCGGCGTACCGCCGCTGCGCGAACTGGAAGGCGACAAGCTGCTGCTGCTGGAGCACTTCCGCCGCTTCTACGCGGAGCAATCCAGGGTGCAGCCGTTTTCCCTCGAGGAGGAGGCGGAACGGCGCTGGCTCGCCTATCCCTTCCCGGGCAACGTGCGCGAGTTGCGCAACATCGTCATCCGCCTCACCACCAAGCACGCCGGCCGCCGGCTCGCGGTCGCGGACCTGGACCCGGAGTTCGACCTGGAATCGAGCGCGGCGCCCGAGGCCTCGCCGGGCGAAGGCGATGTCATCGCGCAAGCCGTGCGGCACCTCGAGCGCAGCCGCGGCATCCGCCTTGACCAGATGCTGCAGTCTCTCGAGCGCGGCTACATCGAGGCCGCGCTCAGGCTCACGCGCGGCAACGTCAGCCAGGCGGCGAAGCTGCTCGGCGTCAACCGCACCACCCTGTACAGCAGAATGAACGATTCTGAAGAGAAGGACGGTTAGCCGGTGGCCCTTTACCTCGAGCACTTCGGCCTCAGCGAGCCGCCCTTCCGCATCACGCCGCACCCCGATTTCTTCTTCGACGGCGCCGACCGCGGCGCGACGCTCGAGGGCCTGATGTACGCGATCCTGCACGACGAGGGCATCATCAAGCTGAGCGGCGAGATCGGCAGCGGCAAAACCACGCTGTGCCGTGTGTTGATGGAGCGGCTGCCCGCCGAGGTCGCGACGGTATTCCTCGCCAACCCGTCGTATTCGCGCACCGAGATCCTGCACGCGATCGCCGAGGAACTCGGCCGGCCGGCCGCCGGCGATCCGGCGGCGCCCGCGCTGCGCGACCTGCAGGTGCAGCTGATCGAGCTCTACGCGAGCGGACGCCGGGTGGTGGTGATGATCGACGAAGCGCACGCCATGCCCGAGGACGCGCTGGAACAGTTGCGCCTGCTGTCCAACCTCGAATCCCGCCGCCACAAACTGCTGCAGATCGTGCTCTTCGGCCAGCCGGAACTGGACGAGGCGCTCGCCAAGCCGTCCATGCGCCAGCTGAAGGACCGCATCACGCACAGCTTCCGTACCCGGCCGCTGGCCGCCGACGAGGTCGCCAAGTACGTCTCGTTCCGCATGCGCGCCGCGGGCTACAAAGGCCCGGAAGTGTTCACCGCGTCCGCGATCGCCGCCATCGCACGCGCTTCCAGCGGCCTCACGCGGCGCATCAACGTGCTCTGCGACAAGTCACTGCTCGCCGCGTTCGCCGCCAACACGCACGCGGTAACGCCCCGCCAAGTGCGCGCGGCGGTCGCCGATTCGGATTTCGTGCCAGTCGCCGGGGCGCGGGCCGGCCGGGTGCTCGCCGCCGCGGCCTTGCTCGCGTTCGGCGCCACGGTCGGCGCCGGCGTCCTTTACTGGCTCGAACCGGGCGGCCGACCCGCCGCACCAGTCGCGCCGCCCCCCCAGCAATCCGCCCCTGCAGCGCCTGCGGCAGCGCCCAAAGCGGCGCCTGAAAACGCCCCCCCGGCGGCTGGGCCGCAGGCCGAGGAGGCGAAGCCGCCGGCCGCCGAGGCCGCCGCCGCGGTGGCCGCTGCTGAGCCTGAAAAACCGCCCGCGCCGCTGCTCGCGGCCGAGCAGCTGCGGCGCCTTGAAGGCTACGGCGCGGGGCGCAATCCGATGTTGCGCGAGCGGCTCGCTGCCACGCGGAAAAAGCTCGCCAGCGAGCCCGATGAGAGCTACAGCATCGAGCTGTTCGTGGCCCAGAACAGCGACCCGGCCCGCACCGAGCGCTTTCTCGGGCGTGCCCGAGACTTGGTGCCACTGTCCGAGGTGTATGTCATCCCGGTGGCAACGGGATCGCGCTACTTTCTCCGCGTGGCCTACGGCATGTTCGACAACAGGGAGGCTGCCGCCGCGGCAGCCGGGCGCCTGCCGCCGAAGTACCAGAACGCGTTTCAGTTCGAGCTGCGCAGCCTGGCCGAACTGCGGGCCTCGATTTGACCCTTCCCGTGGATAGAAAACGTCATGGCGACAATTGCTTAGCGGACATTTCTAAAGGAAATGTGCTATGCTGGCCGCATGGGAGAATCCTCGCGCGCGGGGAGGGTGGCCAAAGCAGCCTTCGCCGCGGCATTAGCGCTCGCCTTGGCGAGCTGCGGGCAGATCCCGCTCAAGCCTTCCCCGGCACATGTCGGTACCGAGCCGACGGCGCGAACTGACGGCGCGATCCCGGCGCCGGTCCAGGTTGCGCCGGTGGTTCCGCCGCCTTCGCCCGCACCGCGTCCCGAAACCTACAGCGTGGTGGTCAATAACGTGCGCGTGCAGGACCTGCTGTTCGCGCTCGCGCGCGATGCCAAGCTGAACGTCGACATCCACCCCGGCGTCACCGGTTCGATCACGCTGAATGCGATCGACCAAACGCTGCCGCAGCTGCTCGGCCGCATCACCCGGCAGGTCGACATGCGCTACGAAATCGACGGCCTGACGCTGAGCGTGATGCGCGACTCGCCATATCTGCGGGTCTATCGCGTCGACTACGTGAACCTCGCGCGCGATGCGACGAGCCAGTCGAATCTTTCCACCCAGGTCAGCGGCGCCGGGGCGGGCGCGGGCGGTGCGTCCTCGGGCTCGCAGAACAATTCGACCTCGGTCATCAAGACCACTTCGACCCACAAGTTCTGGGAGACGCTGGTCGCCAACATCAAGGACCTGCTGCGCGAAACCGACAAGATCGTGCCGCTGAGCCAGCCCGCTGCGCCCGCCCCGGCGCCCGCGGCAGCCGCCCCCGGTGCTCCGGCCGCGGCGCCGGCCGCCGCACCTGCCCCGCAGCCAGTGGTGGAATTCCGCGAAGCCGCCTCGGTGATCTCGAACGCCGAGGCGGGCGTGCTCAGCATCCGCGCCACCGCGCGCCAGCACGAAACGGTGCAGGAGTTCCTCGATCAGGTGATGTCCAGCGCCAAGCGCCAGGTGCTGATCGAGGCCACCATCGCCGAAGTGCAGCTCAACAACCAGTACCAGCGCGGCATCGACTGGCAGCGCCTGCGCAACGCTGCTGGCTTCGGCTTCGCGCAGGTCTCCGGCGGGACGCCCGCAGGGGTCAATACCAACGCCTTCACGCTCGGCTTCTCGAGCGGCCCGGGCCTGGGCATCGCGGGTACGCTCAGGCTGCTGGAATCCTTCGGCGACGTGCGCGTGCTCTCCAGCCCCAAGCTGAGCGTGCTCAACAACCAGACCGCGGTCCTGAAGGTAGTGGACAACCTGGTGTATTTCTTGATTTCGTCGAGCATCACGCCCGCCAGCGCTTTGTCCCAGCCGATAATCACTTTTACGACTACGGTCAATTCGGTGCCTGTCGGCTTCATCATGAGTGTAGTGCCGCAAATCAGCGAGAACGACTCGGTGCTGCTCAACATCCGCCCGACGATCTCCCGCAAGCTTACCGACGCCGTAGATCCAAATCCCGCGCTCGCCAATCCCTGCGGCGTGCCGGTGCCGGTCGGCGGCTGCAACCTTCCTGCCGTAAGCAACCTGATCCCGGTGATCCAGACGCGCGAAATGGAGTCGGTGATGCGATTGCAAAGCGGCCAGACCGCGGTGCTCGGCGGGCTGATCCAGGATTCGGTCAGCAACACCGAGGACACCATTCCCGGCGTGCGCCAAGTCCCGGGCGTCGGCCAGCTGCTGGCGCAGCGCAGGGACCTGAACCAGAAAACCGAATTGGTGATTTTTCTGCGCGCGGTGGTGATTCGCGATTCGAGCATCGAGGGCGACTACGCGCGCTTTCGCGACCTGCTGCCGGGCAACGACTATTTCCTGAAGCCCGATCCGAGCCGGGAACTTCCCGCGCGGTGACATGAGCCTGCTGCTCGAGGCGCTCAAGAAGGCCGAGAAGGCCAAGGAAGAAGCGCAACGGCGCGCCAGAGGCGGCGAGGCGGCGGACGCGGGCGCCCAGGCGCAGAGCTCGGCGTTCGATCAGGAGGCGACGGTGCTCGACGAAGGCCGGCACGTAACCACGCGCGCCGAGCTGCCCGACATCTCCGCGCCGCTGGAAATCCTGAGCGACGACCTGCGGCCCGCAGCGCCGGCCAAGTCCGCGCCGATCGAACTCACGCTCGCCGACGAACCGCCGCCGGCAAGGGAAGCCAAGCCAGCGACGCGGCGCGCGGCGGCGCGCGCCGCCGCCGGCTCGCAGAACGCCGCGGCAAGCGCGGAACGCGCCACCGCGCAGCGCGTATTCGAAGCCAAGTTCAGGGAACCCAATCCGCGCCTGCCCTTCTACATCACGATGGGCGTGCTCGGCTTGTTCGCGGTCGGCACCGTGGGTTACTTCTGGGCGCAACTGCGGCCCGCGTCGCCGCTGGTCAATGCCAGTCCGCCGCGTTCGGCGGACGAGAAACCAGTCGAACCCTCGGCGCCGACGGTGAAGCCGGCAGCGGCGACCGCCCAGACCGCGCCGGCCGCCGGCGCGATACCCGGCCTGCCGAGCGGCGCGCCGGCACCGCTGCCCACGGCGCCGGCAGCGGCCTCGCCCGCGGTGGCGCCGGTTTCGGTGCCCGCGGTCGCAGCTGCCACCGCGCCCGCAGCGGCGACACCCGTTGCGCCCACCGCAGCAACACCGGCGCAGCCGGCAGCGGCACGCGCCGCGCCGCGCAGCCGGGCGGCGCCCGCCGCGCAGGCCGAGGACCGGACGTTGAGCGTCAACCGCGGCGGCCCGCAGATCCATCCGCAGGTCGCGACAGGCTACGCCGCCTACCAGGCAGGCGAACTGCAGAAAGCGCGCGCCGAATACCTGCAGGTGCTGCGCGAGGAGCCCGCCAACCGCGATGCGCTGCTTGGCCTCGCCGCGGTCGAGATGCGCGCGCAGCGCTACGACCTGTCGGATTCGTACTACCAGCGCATGCAGCGGATCGATCCACGCGATCCGCATGCGCAGGCAGGTCTGCTCGCGCTGCGCAGCCAGCAGCTCGACCCGGTGCAGGTCGAGAGCCGCGTCAAGTCGATGCTCGCCGCCAACCGCGAGGCGAACGTGCTGTATTTCACGCTCGGCAATCAGTATGCGCAGCAGGAGCGCTGGGCCGAGGCGCAGCAGGCGTATTTCAAGGCCTTCGCCACCGACCCGGACAACCCGGACTTCGCCTTCAACCTCGCGGTAAGCCTGGACCAGTTGCGCCAGCCGAGGCTGGCGCTCGAGTATTACCGTCGCGCCCTTGCGCTGTCGGAAAAACGCAGCGCCAGCTTCGCCCTCGAGACCGCACGCACGCGCGTGCAACAACTCTCCCGCTGACATTCTTTTTCAGTGCGGCGCAACGGGGCGCCGGGTATCATGGAGGTTGGATGAATTCGCCCACGAATCCGCAGGCCAAGCGTCACATCGGCCAGATCCTGATCGACCAGGGCATCCTCAGCGAAGACCAGTTGCGCATCGCGCTGCTCGAGCAGATGAAATCGCACCTGCCGGTCGGGCGGCTGCTGGTGCAGCTCGGCTTCGTGTCGGAAGCGACGCTGCGCGACGCACTGTCCGAGAAGCTCGGCCTGCAGTCGGTCGACCTCGCCCACATCATCGTCGACCCGGCGGCCCTGAAGATGCTGCCAAGGGAGCTGGCGCGACGCTACCGCATGTTCCCGATCGCCCTCGACCGGCAAGGGAAGAAATTCATCGTTGCGCTTGCCGACACCAACAACATTGTCGCCGTCGACCAGTTGCGCGCGCACCTCAAGGGCGATTTCGAGATCGAGCTGCGCCTGGCGGGCGATTCGGAAATTGAACGCGCGATCGAGCACTACTACGGCCACGAGTTCTCGATCGACGGCATCCTGCGCGAGATCGAGACCGGCGAGGTCGACTACACCTCGATTTCGGAAGGCGACGAATACAGCCAGCCGGTGGTGCGCCTGATTTCGGCGCTGCTGGCCGACGCGGTCGAGCGCAGCGCTTCCGACATCCACTTCGAGCCGGAGCAGAACTTCCTGCGCATCCGCTACCGCATCGACGGTGTGCTGCGCCAGATCCGCAGCCTGCACAAGACCTACTGGCCGGCGATGGCGGTGCGCCTGAAGGTGATGGCGAAGATGAACATCGCCGAGACGCGCGCGCCGCAGGACGGCCGCATCTCGGCGACCATGACCGGCCGGGTGATCGACTTCCGAGTCGCCAGCCTGCCCACCACGCACGGCGAAAACGTGGTGCTGCGCATCCTCGACCGGCAAAAGGGCATCGTGCCGCTCGATCGCCTCAACATGGAAGACTCGCAACTCGAGCTGCTCAAGCGCATGATCGCGCGGCCCGAGGGCATCATCATGGTGACCGGCCCCACCGGCAGCGGTAAAACCACCACGCTCTACTCGATCCTCAACCACATCAATTCCGACGCCGTCAACATCATGACGCTGGAAGACCCGGTCGAGTACCCGATGACGCTGATCCGGCAGACCTCGGTGGCGGAGGCGTCCAAGCTCGACTTCGCCAACGGCATCCGCGCGATGATGCGCCAGGACCCGGACGCGATCCTGGTGGGCGAAGTGCGCGACGAGGAAACCGCCGAGATGGCGTTTCGCGCCGCGATGACCGGCCATCAGGTCTACACCACGCTGCACACGAACTCGGCGGTGGGGGCGATCCCGCGGCTGCTCGACATCGGCATCGTTCCCGACATCATGGCGGGCAACATCATCGGCATCATCGCCCAGCGCCTGGTGAGAAAACTCTGCCGCACCTGCCGGCAGTCCTACGACCCCGATGTCAAGGAGCGGCGCCTGCTCGGCCTTTCCCCGACCGAACCGGCGGCGCTGTTCCGCTCGGTCGGCTGCGAACAATGCGACTATCAGGGTTACCGCGGCCGTGTCGGCATCATGGAGATCCTCAAAATGGACGGCGCGATCGATGAACTGGTGGCGCGCCGCGCCACTGCCCGCGAAATACTGACCGCGGCGCGCGCCAAGGGCTTCAAGCCGCTCGCCGAAGACGGCATCCGCCTGGTGCGCGGCGGCGTAACCAGCGTGGACGAGCTGATGCGCGTCGCGGACCTGACCGACCGCATGGCGTAAGCGGCCCTTCCGCAGAGGACCCAACCCATGCCTCTGTATACCTACAAGGCAATCGACGCCGACGGCAAGTCGGTGCTCGGCCGCGTCGACGCCGGCAACGTGTTCGACCTCGAGCAGCGCCTCGCGCGGATGGGGCTGGACCTCGTCAGCGGCGCGCCCACCGCGCAGAAGAGCCGCTTCATCTCGGGCGCGAAAGTGCCGCGCCAGGACTTGATCAACTTCTGCTTCCACCTCGAGCAGCTCTCCGGCGCCGGCGTGCCGATCGTCGAAGGGTTGATCGACCTGCGCGAAAGCACCGAGAACCTGCGCTTTCGCGAAGTGGTCGGCGGCCTGGTCGAAACCATCGAGGGCGGCAAGAACCTGTCGCAGGCGCTGGCCGACTACCCCGAGGTGTTCAGCAAGGTGGTGGTGAGCCTGATCCGCTCCGGCGAGCAGACCGGCAAGCTGCCGGAAGTGCTCAAGAGCCTCGCCGAAACGCTGAAGTGGGAGGACGAGCTTGCGGCGCAGACCAAGAAGCTGCTGATGTACCCGCTGTTCGTCGGCGGCACGGTGCTGCTGGTGACCTTCTTCCTGATGATCTACCTGGTGCCGCAGATGACCGGATTCATCCGCAACATGGGCCAGGAGATCCCGCTGCAGACGCGCATCCTGATCCACGTCTCGAATTTCTTCGTCGCCTACTGGTGGGCGGTGATCGCGGCGCCGTTCGTCCTCTGGTTCGGCCTCAAGGCTGCCGCAAATTCGAACCCGGCGGTGGCTTACGCCCTTGACGACCTGAAGCTGCGCGTGCCGCTGGTCGGCCCGATCCTGCGCAAGATCATTCTGTCGCGCTTCGCCTCCAGCTTCGCGATGATGTACGGTTCGGGAATCACGGTGCTGGATGCGATCCGGTCCTCCGAGGAGATCGTCGGCAACCGGCCGCTGGAGAACGCCTTGCGCTCCGCCGGCCAGCAGATCGCCGAGGGCAAGGGCCTCAGCCCGGCGTTCACCGATGTAGGCCTGTTTCCGCCGCTGGTGATCCGCATGCTCAGAATCGGCGAGAATACCGGCGCGCTCGACAAGGCTTTGCTGAACGTGAGCTATTTCTACAACCGCGAGGTGAAAGAAAACATCGGCAGGGTCCAGGCCCTGATCGAGCCGGCGATGACGGTGGTGCTGGGCGCAATCCTCGGCTGGGTGATGCTCGCGGTGCTCGGGCCGGTCTACGACACCATTTCGAAGATGAAGTTTTAGCTCGATGAAAACCTAGCGCCATGTCTGCCAAGCTGGTCCTCTACTTCACCGCCAACGGGCACGCGCTGTACCGCTGGACAAGCGGCGCGCTCGAGCTGGACGCGCGCTTCGCGCCCGACGAGGAAGGACTGGCCGATTTCCGCGCCCACCTGAGGGGCCGCAAGGGCGCGCTGGTTTACGTGCTGGCCGACCTCGCGGGCGAGGATTTCAACGAGGACCAGATTCCGTACCTGCGCGGCGGCGACCGGCAGGCGGTGGTGGACCGCAGGCTCGCGCAACGCTATCGCGACACGCGGCTGGCGGCGGCGCTGCCGCTCGGCTACGTGAGCGGCGAGCGGCGCAGCGAGCGGCTGCTGCTCGCCTCGTTCACCGATACCCAGCAGTTCACCGCATGGCTGGATGCGCTGGCCGAATCCGGCGCGCGCCTATCGGGCGTCTATTCGGTTCCCTTGCTCGCGCCGGCGCTCGCCGCGCGCCTGGGCGTGCGCGGCGGACGCGCATTCGTGGTCACGGCCAACAGCACCGGCCTGCGCCAGTGCTACGTCGACGAGGGCCGGCTGCGCTTCGCGCGCCTGGAGCGCACCCCCGAGATGGCGCCGGAAGCACTGGCCGCCTTCGTGCGCGCCGAAACCCTGCGCCTCGCGCAGTACCTTTCGACGCTGCGCGCGTTGCCGCGCGAGGGCCCGCCCGTCCAGGTGATCGTGATCGCCCCCGCCGCGCAGCGCGCCGCCTTCGAGCAGGCGCTGGTCTCGGATACGCGGCTTGCGTTCCACACCGTGGTGATGGAGGAGGCCGCGCGCAGGGCCGGCATCAAGCGCCTGGCCGCCGGCGCCGCGGGCGAACAGTTGTTCCTGCACCTCGCAGTCAGGCATCCGCCCAAGGAACAGTTCGCGCGCGGCGAGGATCGGCGCAGTTTCTTCCTGTGGAAACTGCAACGTGCGATCCGCTTTGCGGGCGCCATGGGATTCGCTGCCTGCGCGCTGTACGCGGGCTTCCAGTGGTTCGATATCTTTGGCCTGCGCGACGACATCGAAACGCAGCGCCGTGAGGCGCAGGTCGCGTCGCAGCAGTACCAGCGCATCACTGCGTCGTTCCCGGTAACGCAGACCACCACCGACAACCTCAAGGCGACCGTGGTCGAGTTCACCAGGATCGCGGCGCAGTCCGCCTCGCCGGAGCCCGCGCTGGCCTATCTGTCGCAGGTCGTGGAGAAGTTCCCGCAGATGGAGATCGAGTCGGTGCAGTGGCGCGTCGGCAAGCTCGATGATGCCGCCGCCGGCGCCGCGGCCGAAAAGCGCCCCGCCGCGCCGCCGCCTGCTGCCCCAGGCGCCCCCGTCGCGGTCGATTTGATGCAGATGCTCGAAGTGTCCGGGCGGGTGAACGCGATCAAACGCTCGGACTACCGCGCCATCACCGGCGAGGTGCAGCGTTTCGCCGAGGCGCTGCGCACGGATGCAGCTTGGCGCATCCTGCGCACGCAATTGCCCTTCGACGTGACCTCGGAGGGCACGCTGTCGGGCGACATCGGCTC
>Ga0247727_10011098_pt1 | contig 15805 bp, 10 predicted proteins | sample WisWelCaveWW1625_FD_202498 | JGI IMG/M metagenome (GOLD analysis project Ga0247727, IMG submission 202498) | Biofilm microbial communities from Wishing Well Cave, Virginia, United States - WW16-25 | ecosystem: Environmental > Aquatic > Deep subsurface > Groundwater > Cave microbial mat | place...
AAGCAAGAGGCCAAATGCCAGTTTTGTTATGGCAGAGAAAATCAAACGCCACCCGAGATTGAGGCTGCTCGGCCGAAAGATTCCAAACCCAACAGTCCTGGTTGGTCGGTCCGGGTGATCCCTAATAAATTTCCGGCTTTGCAAATTGAAGGAGAATTGAATAAGCGCGGGATTGGCATTTTCGACATGTCCAACGGCGTGGGCGCGCACGAGATTGTCATTGAGACTCCCGACCATCGCAAGGTCATGGCGGATTTTACTAATGAGGAATTACTCGAAGTCATCAAAAAATTCAAGAGCCGCTACGTGAGCCTGTCTCATGACAAACGGCTTAAATATATTTTGATCTTTAAGAATTTTGGGGAATCGGCGGGCGCCTCGATGGAGCATGGTCATAGCCAAATCATCGCGTTGCCCATGGTTCCTAAATATGTCCTTGAGGAATTGGAAGGGGCTGAACATTATTTTGAATATCGAGGCCGCTGCGTTTTTTGCGACATGATCAATCAGGAATATCAGGATAAAGACCGTATCGTCACGGAAAATAAAGACTTTATCAGTTTCTGTCCATTCGCCCCGCGGTTCCCATTTGAATCCTGGATTATTCCTAAAGAACACAGCGCTCATTTGGAAGATATTTCGGATGAGAAATTATATAATCTGGCCGGTATATTAAAGGAAATGTTATATCGCCTAAAAGTAACCCTTTCGAACCCTTCGTATAATTTCTTTTTGCATTTGGCCCCGCTGCATTATGAACATAACGAAAGTTATCATTGGCATATTGAAATTATTCCGAAGCTCACCCAGATTGCCGGTTTCGAATGGGGTACTGGATTTTATATTGTTTCTACTCCGCCGGACGTGGCGGCTAAGCAATTGAGGGAAGTGCGCTTGGCCAAGCACGGATAAGGCGGGCAGAAATTATCTGTTGATTTTTTACAGTGTAGGAAAGTACAAAGAAAACTTTTCTTTGCTACTTGGAAAGTTTTCTAGTAGTCTGGAAAGTGTTAACTTTCCAAGACTGTAAAATTTTCCTAACTGCTAAAAATTCTTTTCCTACACAGCAAAGAAGACCTGCCTGCCGGCAGGTATGACGACCGAAGGGAGGAATTTTCTTGGAAAAGAGTTTTACAATTGGACAATAATTAAAGGAGGTTAGATATGCCAGCGAAAATAGGTATTAACGGATTCGGTCGCATCGGACGATTGGTGTTCCGCGCCGCGCTCAATAACCCAAAGGTGGAAGTCGTCGGGATCAACGACCTTTTTGACGCGGATTATTTGGCATACATGCTTAAATACGATTCGACGCAAGGAACGTTTAAAGGCACCATTGCGGTTAAAGGCAATCAAATGGTCATCAACGGCAAACCCATCCGGGTGACCGCCGAAAAAGACCCGGCAAATTTAAAATGGGGTGAGATTAATGCGGATTATGTCGTGGAGTCAACGGGATTGTTTACCACGATTGACACCGCCAAAGGGCATTTAGCCGCTGGAGCGAAAAAAGTTATCATTTCAGCTCCCTCCGCGGACGCGCCGATGTTTGTCATGGGCGTCAACGAAAAGACTTATAAAAATGACATGAATATCATTTCTAATGCTTCATGTACGACCAATTGCCTGGCACCGGTCGCCAAGGTTTTAAATGACCGCTGGGGTATTGTGGAAGGTTTGATGACCACCTGCCACGCGGTCACGGCCACGCAAAAAACCGTTGATGGTCCTTCCAAAAAGGATTGGCGCGGCGGGCGCGGGGCTTCACAAAATATTATTCCTTCCTCAACCGGCGCCGCCAAGGCCGTCGGTAAAGTTATTCCGGCTTTAAACGGAAAATTGACCGGCATGGCGTTTCGTGTTCCGGTTCCGGATGTTTCGGTGGTGGATTTAACCTGCAAATTAGTCAAACCCGCCAAATGGGATGAGATCAAAAAAGCGATGAAGGACGCCTCCGAAGGCGAGCTTAAAGGGATATTAGGCTACACCGAAGACGATGTGGTCTCCAGTGATTTTCTTGGTGATCCCCGGACCTCGATTTTTGACGCCGGCGCCGGTATTGCCTTGAATGACACCTTTGTGAAGGTCGTCTCCTGGTACGACAACGAATGGGGCTATTCCTGCAAAGTGGTTGACCTGATCGCGTATGTTGACTCTGTGAAATAACTTTGGTTTGTTCTCGGTTTTTAAAAAGCCCTGTGCCGTCCTGGCGCAGGGTTTTTTATATAGAGGATGGTATTACGGAAAAGGGAAAAATTTCTTAAAATATCTTGGAACTTTTCTTATGGTAAACTGTCCAAAAAGGTGAAGCCAGATGGCAGACAAGGGCGAATTAACTATGCAGGATATCAGCCGGGAAATCATCAGTCGGGCAGCGCAGGGCGATCTGAATGCCTTTGAGACCATCTACAAAGCGTATTTCAATATCGTCACCAATGTGGCGTTACGGGTAGTCAACCGCCTAGAAGACGCCGAGGACATAGCCCAGGAAGTATTTATGAATATCTACCATAACCTGAAAAATTTCCGCTTTGAATCATCTCTTAAGACCTGGATTTACCGGGCCGCTGTCAATACGGCCATCAATCACTCTAAGAAGACATCCCGCCACCGCGACCGCACCGTGGAATATACCGAGGCCTTAAACGCGCCCAACCCCGGCGAAGACGCCCGGCAGAAAATTGACGCGCAATCCCACGAAAAAATCGTTCAAACTCTTCTTAATGCCGTTAGTCCCGAACAAAGGGCCTGCATTGTTTTACGCAGCATCGAAGGATTAAGTTATCAGGAAATCGCCGCAACGCTTAATATCCCAATTAATACCGTCCGCTCGCGGATAAAAAGGGCCCGGGAAACCATGCTCGCTTTAAGAAAAGAGGTGATCTCCCATGAAATGTGAACGCATTCAGGAAATTTTATTGACCGATTATTTGGATAAAGAATTAAATCCCGCGATTGCGAAGCAAATCGATGAACATTTGGCAAATTGCCTTAAGTGCCGGGAATTTCTATTCGAAGTTCGTCAAATATCAGCGCAGCCGTTCTTAGAGACAAAAAAGCTTTCTCTCCCTTTGGAATCCCAGGAAAAGATCTGGCTTAAAATAAAGAAACAAATCGAAGCCGAAAGGCCACAGTCCGTTGCTTTTAATCCGTTATTAGATTTTATTTCCACGTTTAAGAGTTTTGTTTTGACTCCAAGGCCGGCATTTGTTTTATCCGCGGTCGCGGTCATTGCTTTGATGGCGGTCGTTTATTTAAAGCCTTTTAATAATCAAGAAATCGTTTGTCCACAAGTTCCAGAAATAGAAAGCGGAGAAACCTATTCGGACTATGTCGCTAAAGAATTGTTTGTTAGTCAAACGGATGACAATGGCGACTATGGAACGGCGATTGAGGAATATTTTTTGTAAAAGAAAGGAGCGGCAAAATGAGAAAACAACACATGAAAGGAGTCATACTGTTTTTGGGTGTCATGGGTAGTTTGCTGTTTTTACTTGTTTTAAACACCTATGCCTACGGACCTGGAGGGGCTGAAAAAGGGAAAGATCATCCTCGGGGGGAAAAGTACCGTGAGGAGATGAAAGAGAAATTGGGTTTATCTCCAGAACAGGAAAAACAACTCCAGGAAAACCGCGAGAAACACCGCGCCCAAATGGAAACCTTGCGCGATCAAATCAAGGGGAAAAGGGAACAGATTCGTTCAGAACTTCAGAAGGAAAGTTTCGATGAGAATGCGGTTAAGCAAATCCATGGCGAGTTAAAGTCTTTAAAAGCGCAGTCCGAGGATTATCGTTTGGATGGTATTCTTGAGGTACGCAAAATTCTCACGCCTGATCAATTTCATAGATTTTCCGACATGAAAGATGATTGGAAAGAACGCAAGAAAAACGGTTTTAAAGAGCGTAGGATGAGAAAAGATCAAGGGCCTATGGATGGCCCCGAAGAAAATCCCTCTGAGAGCAGTGCCCCTGAGGCGATCCCGTGAGTCTCTTTTGACCACCTGCGACGCATCTTTTTATCACCAATTCAACCTTAAGCGACAACACCTGCGGCCAGGAAATCTATTTCCGGCCGCAGGGTATTAATACTCTCTTTTAATCCCCCCACTTCGAAAAATCAGGCTTTCAAGTCAGGCAATCAGACAATCAAATTAATTGACTTTTTTTTTAACCTATGATAGCGTAACGACATTCGTGTCTGGAAAAATCAACCTCCACACTCAGCTGACAACGACAACCGAGAGGAAAAAGTTGAAAATCTTTAAGCAGATCGGTTTGCTATTCACAATTTCAATAGTTTCTCTCTTTCTTTTTCCTCTTTCCCAATCCATCGCCCAAACCGAGAATTTAAGTCCCACCTTAGAACGCGGCATCGGACTTTACAAGCATGAGAATTATGAAGAAGCCCTTCCTCTATTAATTAAGGCGCGAGAGGAGGAGCCCCAATCCACCTTGGCCGCTTACTATTTAGGTCTTAACTACAAACAGCTTCAAAATTATCGTCAGGCCATTCCGCATTTGCGGGATGCGGTTACAAATATCCCTAAAATTAAGGGTGCCCTCATTGAATTGATTGATTGTCTATATAATTACGATAGGTTAGAGGAAGCCAAGAAATGGGTTAAAGAGGCTGAAACCGAAGGGATTCGGCCAGCTCAGGTATCTTTCTTGAAAGGGCTGGTTCTTATTAAGGAAGGAAAATACGAAGAAGCCATCGTTGCTTTAGAAGATGCCAAGGCCCGCGATAAGTCCATGGAGCAGGCCAGCGATTACCAAATCGGGATTGCGCATCTGAAAGCAAAAGAAGTCGATAAGGCCCAGGATGCCTTTCATGATGTGGTTGATATTCTCCCATCCTCAAACCTCGCCCAATATGCCCAGGAATATCTTGATGCTTTATCCAAACAAAAGGAAGCCTTCCGACCGTGGAAATTATCGTTTACCACCGCCTGGCAATATGATGATAATGTGGTCTTAAAACCTGAAGATTCCGCGGCGGCAACCAATATCGCCGATGAAGCGGATTGGCGGACTGTTTACAATACCCAGGTGGAGTACACGCACCGTTTCGATGAGCGTTTGGCATTAAAAGGTCAATACAACTTTTATTACGGTAAACAAAACGATTTGGGCTTTTACGACACCATGTCACATTCTATTCTCCTTCAGCCCGGGATTTATTCTGCCGACAGCCTTTTGGCGTTTCCTACCGCTTACAATCACACCTTAGTCGATGAACGTTCGTATCTATCCAATCCATCAACAGGAGTGCTGTACAATAAACTTTTCGGAGCTTCCCAAATGGGGCAGGGTACTCTACGGTACAACTATAAAGATTTTCTCTGGACACCGTCCATCTCGGATGAAGACCGGGATGGAAATGAGATCAGCGCCGGTTTAGGTTGGTTTTGGTTTTTCGCTGAGAAAAAGGGATATTGGAACCTGCGTTATGGTTATGATAATGATTGGACCAAGGGGCAGAACTGGGATTATCAGGGGCATCGTCTCAATGCCGCGGTCCTCGCACCGGTGACGGAAAAATTTAATGTCAGCCTTGCCGGCAGTGCCTTCTTTCAAAATTTTGAAAATACCCATACCGTCTATGGTCTTAAGCGTGATGACGATGTCTATACCGCCTCGGTTTTGGCGGCGTATCAATTTTATAAAGACTCCGAATTTCAATTGCAGTATACGTATGTGAAGGATAATTCTAATATTGATATTTACCAATATGACCGGAATATCTATAGTGTCGGCGTGCAAATGAAGTTTTAAGAGATGAGGCTTTCGCATTTGCGTCATTGCGAGCGAACGAAGTGAGCGAAGCAATCCTTAAAGGATTAATTTTTTAAAGATTGCTTCGGCCTAAAAAGCAGGCAATGACGAAATTGTGACGACTTTAAGAAAGAAGGTGCAGCATGAATAGATTTCGAAAAACTGGAATATGCAAAATTTTGGCATGCTTGTTATCGGTGCTTTTAATTCCGGTTCCCGGTTATGCGCAGATGGTCGGAAAAATAACCTATGTTGAAGGCCGGGTGGATGTTTTAAAATCTGGTTCGCAGACAGCCGTTCCTTTAAATGAGGAAGACCCCATTGCCGTGGGGGATGTTATCCGCACCAAATCCAATGCCAAAGCCGAGGTCACTTTTGATGACCAGTCTGTTGTGCGCCTCGCCCAGAATTCAAGAATTGAAGTGAAGGATTATCAGCTAAAGGAAGATAAAAAACGAGCCAATGCGACCATTAGTCTTGAGCGCGGGAAAGTACGGGCCATCATCGCGAAAATGAAGAACCACGCGCCGTTTAATGTTGACACGCCTAATAGCCATGGCACCATCAAGGGCTCTGAAATCTTTGCATTTTATCAAGGAGGCAATACCGGGATGCTGGTTTCCTCGGGAAGTCTTTCGGTCGTGAATCCGACTTTACCCGATATGTCTCCGGTCATGGTTACACCGGGTCAGAGTATTCTTGTTCCTCAGGATCAACTTCCTAAAGGTCCCCGGCCATTTTTGGAGTTAGAGAAGAAATTTCATGAACAGGACACGAGTCCACCACCCGGCGCTTTGGCCAGAAAAGACGTTCATATTATTGAAGGTGTCGTGACCAAAATTTTTGGTGACGTAAGAATCACGCCGCAAAATACCGCCCAGGTCCATGCGGCCGAAGTCCATGAAGTCGTCAAGACCGGCGATGCCATTGAGACGGGTGAGCAGGGCATGATTGAATTGAAATTTGATAATGGCAACGGCTTGAGTCTAAAGCCCAAGACCCGTTTAGTCATCACTAAATTGACGATCGATCCCAAGACACGGGAGTATGAAAATCTTTTTGAAGTCAGTAAAGGCGAGGTTAAGGCCGTTATTGAAAATATTCAAGGCGGCTCCAGCTTTAAGATTAAAACCCCACATGCCATTAGCGGCGTGCGCGGCACCATTATGTATTTGATAGTCACCGCGATACTCTCGCAGGTATTTTTTGAAGGAGGACCAGGTTTTATTCAGAGCCTTATCAGCGGGACGACGAAAGACGTTCCCATGGGAGAGAGTTCTACAGCAGATCAAGATGGCTCTGTTACCGATCCGATTCCTTTATCAGGTGAAGATCGCATGAGTTTTGCCGAAGGCTGGGTGCCCGGCAGCGGCATTGAAGGGTATTCGGCGCCCGAGGGCGTGACTCAATCTTATCTTTATGATTCAGATACGAGTGTGGATACCGGTGAGGAGAATACGGGTGGTGGCGAGACCGAAGAGGCAGGAAATCCCAGTCCAGCGATTGATGTCCCTATTTCCGAATCGAACTCAAATCTTGTTTCGGATTCGTCCGGATCTTCCGGAACAGCACAGCCGCCGCCTTTAGAACCACCACCCTCTGAGCCACCCCCCACAGAACCGCCGCCACAGGAGCCGCCACCGGATAATGAACCACCGCCGGGCACATTTTTTTCGACCGGTGATTTCAGCGGTGGTTTCGGTTTTTTTAACGATGTTAATGACAAGTTTGTATTGGGCAGCGGGATCATGAATGGGCAACTTCAAATCGCGACACCTTTGGGAAGCAATCAACTGAGTCATTTCTCCGGACAATTTTCACTCCCGAGCTCAGAAGAATTTATGAATCTTTGGAGCGGGACAGTTAGCGGTACCGGCGAAGATGGAACAGCTTACTTGGGTACGATCAGCGGTAATGAAGGGTCATTGTTTGGAGTTTTTAACGCGTTTTATATCAGGCCGATTGGTAACGAAGAATTCTTGACAGGGTATCTCACGTCGCCGGCGATTACCGGTGATTTTAACGACGAGTTGGGAACTTTTGACGCGAGCGGTTTTATCACGGTTGTCGGGGCTGTGCCCACCACCGTGACTCCGCAGCAACTTCTCTCTGAAAACTCTCCGATCGTTCCTTTCCCGTCAGCTATTTCCGGAGGGATTTCCGGAAATGGCCTTTTGGGTTCATTTCAATTGGCGCGTTCGCACATTTCCGATCAACCATCTTGGGGATTATGGACGGCGGCAATGGGAGGGACTTATCAAAATTTACCCGAAGGCTGGAACGGCCTTGTTGGTATCAAATCCGTGCTCAACGAGTCAACGAACGGTTATGGATTGGGAGTCCTCGGATTGAATGGGCAAAACGGTAATCTTTTTGGTGTTTTTCTGGGAGTCATTCTGACGGAGTCTAGTTTTGAAACATTTCAAGGGACAACATTCGGGACTTATCTTGAGGACGGGTCGACGTGGCAGGCGCTTAGTTCCGGATCAAATTTTGTCGTGCCCTCGGCGTTTGGGGGAAGTTTTAATACCACATTTGGCTCTGAACCTCTGACGACGATTAACAGTGTGTTCGGCGGACTCAATTCACTGTGGGAAGCTTCAACGAACATTTTATGGATGGGAGAATTTAGCGACACGGGTGCCCATGATTTCTGGGGGTATGGTGATGTGATTTCCGGGCAAACGATTGACGGCGCCGCTTTGCTGGGAAGCATTGGAGGAACAAAGGTTTTTGACGCATTGCATGCTTTGCTTTATTCCTTTTATATCCGGCCTGATGGCAATGACGGGTTTCTCAGCGGATATGTAAAATCAAGCGATCTCGTGGGGACGATCTACACGGGATTGAATATGTTTGAAGCGGAGGGAACGGTTAATCATTTTTCTGAATTCCCAACAGTATTCACACCGGCAGATCTTTTTGATGGCAGTCCGGCGATTGTCGAATATTCTCCCCCACAGGGAGTGGTTGTCGGACCAGGCTTTTCCGGTTTATTTAACGTGAATTTTGCCAGAATCAACGATCAGGCATGGGATCTTTGGAGTTTCTTTGCCAATGGGACCTATAGTTCAATCCCTTCGAATAGCTGGCAGGCGGTGGTGGGATTGGAGGAGCATATAAATAATGAAGATAATTACATGATTTGGCATTTGGATGGAGAGGTCTGGTCGGGAAATGAAATAAGAGGCTTGATTTCCGGGCGTTTTCTAAATTATAATGCGGTAACGAAGCAAGGGGGGATTATTTTTGATAATGGGGAGTTCATTGGTAGTTATGAGCAGGCTCCCAACTGGCATGCCGTCGGTCTGGGCGCAGGGGCCGCGGAGATTCCCTTTCAATTCGGCAGTAAAACGACAGGGGCCTTTGGCGCTTTTGCTTCGGGAATTTTCAATAATGATTTTGTCAGCGGGAATTTTACGGTGATTGCGGGAGGCACGCAACCATTGATTTCTGCCGGGATCCCGCAAATTACGCTCATGGGAAGTTTTACCAATCCCAACAATAGTCCTCTATGGGCGACCCCATTATTTGGTTTTAAGGGAGAGAGTAACGACGGGGCCGCTTTTTCAGGGCTAATTGGAGGGACATTTTTGAACAATTTTTCCAATAGCTCTTTGAACGGAATGTTAAATGCTTTTTATATTCGGCCGGATGGCAACGGGGGATTCTTGGCGGGGTATCTTCATTCTAATAATTTGAGCGGTGGTTTTTATTCTGGGATAGGGATGTTGGAGGCCGACGGTTTTCTCAATGACTTTCTGGGCGTGCCCACGGGCTTTTCCCCGGCACAACTCTTGGATGGAACCGCCATCGGAGTGAATAATAATACGATTCAGGCGAATATCAGCGGCGACAACGGCCTTGTCGGCGCGCTCGCGGTACAAAACGCCGGGATTATCGATCAGGACAACTGGGATTTGTGGTGGGGATATTCCGGCGGCACGTACGGCACGACACCGGTGGGAGCCTGGCAGGCTTCGATGGGTGGTTTTTCCCGGGATAATGAGACCTTGGTCATTGAGAGTTATTTTTTGGGAACACTCAACGGAGAATCGTTGCCCAACGGCACATTATCCGGCGCCATCAACGGAAATTATCTTTATTTAGATAGTTACGGAACTATTCAAGGAGATATGCTGGGAACGTACAATACGAGTACGCAGACATGGCAGTCGGTTAGTTCAGGTGTTTCATCTGACTTAGCCGACCTCACTTCTAGCGGCGACTTCTTTTTTGGCTTTTCGGACTTTCAAGTCGAGGATTCCGCGTTAGATAATTTCCATGGCTTATTGGGCTTGACAGATTCTTTGTGGGATAACGGCAGCGCGCATTTTATTTCCATCGGCGAAACGAATCCGAATTTTTCTTTGCCGTTTGTCTGGCATACAACCGAAAATCTGACTATCAATCAAATCGGAATCGGGACCGGGGCTTTTTATAGCAATACGCATCAGAATGTTCCCTCTCCGTTTACTACATTCCCGTTTGGGGGATTGGGGGCTTTCTATGGCCTTTCCGGTGGTATTGGTAGAAGCGATCTTGCTTTGGAAGGCCAGGCCTACGCGATTTATGTTGATCCTCAGGGAAATGCCGGGGTGATGTCGGCGGATCTTATCGGGAACTTTTGGGGGAGTCCAATCAACATGTATCGATTGGATGGGGATTTTACGTTGGGCGCGCCGAAAGCTTCGGGACAAAATCCTTTGACTCTTTTGAATGCCATTCGCAACAGGGAATTAACCAATACAGCCGCGTCTGGAGTCGGTAGTTTTAATGCCGGCGGTACCCTAACGGTTGATTCAAATTCGGCGGGGATATTCTTGAATTTGGGAACGCAAGACTGGGGGATTTTTAATTATTTTACGAAAGGGACATATATCAATCCGGTTTCCAACGATTGGCAGCTTTTAAATATGGTCGGCCAAACACCTTCCATTGTGGCTGATCAGATTCCTGAAGCGGTAGACGGCGCTTGGTTGGGCGGAATTTTGGGAACGCAATGGTCGCAGGGCCGTATTGAGGGTACTCTCCAGGCGATTTGGGTTTTATTGCACCAGGAAGGCACCCTTTCCGGACGGACCATGCAGGGGAAGGTTCTTGGAAATTATATTGATGTCGCCGAAAATCCTGTCTGGCAGGCGACGGCGAGCGGCGAATGGGTGGAGGCGGATGAACTGTTGAATCTGGCGACCATCAATGATGATATTGTGGCGCTGGGAACACCGCAGATTCCGGTGACTGAGGTTTATTCCTCCCTGCTGGCCGGTAACGGCACTTTCGCAGATGGCGGAACGTTATCAACTAATAACTTCTTTATTAATTTCTACGCTAATAATGTGACGGCAACCGAAGGGATATGGGCCGCTGCCATATCGGGAAATTTTGCGGGCACAACGGGCAATGACTGGAATCTTCCTGTCAGCGGCAATTTAATTGATTCTACTACCAATCTTGATGTTGGTGATGTGACCGCCACCCTGGCGGGATATCAGTGGGCCAACGGACTTTGGCAGGCGGAGGTTATCAATGGCACTGCCACCGACGTCGGATTGACCTTTAACGGTTTGGCCGCGGGGACGTATACAGATCCAGAGACTGGAACTTTCGCCGGCGCTGGAACCGGTACCTGGCAGCCACAGGGTATTTAGTATTTTTGAGAATATGTTTAGAAAAATTAAAACTTACATTTTAATGCGAGGAGCTCCTTGGGGCGACGAAGCAATCCATTTAGAGATTGCTTCGTCCTATTGGGCTCGCAATGACGCATATAAATACATACTTTTTTTTCCTGCTTGTCTGTTTATGATTTTATTATCCTCCTGCGACAGTAAGGAAAATGCTGTCAGCAAAAAAGATGTCGTCGCCTACGTCAACAGTGAACCTATCTTTGCCTTTGAACTAAAAAGGACTATGGCCTTACGGGCTAGGCAGGATCCTCTCTTTAAGCTTACCCCCGAATCCGAACAGGAACAACTTGATGTGATTATCGATCGAAAACTCATGATTCAGGAAGCGGTGGATTTGGGCATGGCCCGCGAGGAAAAATTCGTCAATACCATCCGGACTTTCTGGGAACAGACCTTGATCCGTGATTTTATTGATGAAAAGAAAGAGGAGTTTGCGGATTATTTGTTTGCCACGGATGATGAAATCAACGAATACTATCGCCACCTGGGAGAACGGGTAACTTTTAAGGTATTTAAAAGCCAGGACTCAAAACGGATTGATGAAACCTTGGCGAACTTTCAAAACCATCCGGATGTTGCACAACCGGATTGGCAAACCATCGGCCCGGTGGGTTATGGTGATATTGATTCCGCGATTATACGCGAGGTTTTTGATCTGCCCGTTGGAAAAATAAAAAAAGTGGAAGAAGCTCCTTACTTTTATCTTGTCGGGGTGGTCAGCAGAGAAGGAGTATCCTTAAAACCTTTGGAGACTTTAAGACCAACCATCGAAAAACAGGTGATCGCCTTAAAAGAGAAACGGCTTTTTGAAAGCTGGCTTAAATCCAAGAGGACAGCGGCGGATATTAAAATTTCGAACCCATCAAAACCATGAGCCAACAAAGAAAAAATTATCTTATCAAACGGGAATTCCAGCTGAACTTTTTTTGGAAATTCTTTGCCCTGCTTTTGCTGGAGTCGGCCTTGCTTATTGGGCTTTTTATGTATTTGTCTCGCAATACGCTCACCACGGGTTATTTTAATTCCGTTCTCACCATCGAACGCACGCAGGATTTTTTTTTGGTGCCGTTTCTTCTGTTAACTTTTATTATCCTCGTCGGCATCGGCATGGCCGGGATGATGGTCTTCATGCTGCTTTCGCACAGAATCGCGGGTCCCATTTACCGTTTTGAAAATGTTTTAAAGCAAATTCAGGATGGTGACTTGTCGGGTGATGTCCGGTTAAGGAAAGACGATCAGCTGGTGGAATTTGAAGAGGCGCTTAACGCTTTAAAAATTTCTCTAAAAGTACGGATTCAAAATATCAAAAAAGATTTAAATGATTTACAGGAACTCTTGGTCCGGAAAGACGATCCGAACACCGCGGCACAGATTCGAGAAACGGTCAATCGTATTCAAACACAACTTAATCATTTCAAGATCGATTCAGATCCTCACAATGGGTGATGGAACGCCGCCTCGCAGTTTTCTTTATTGGAATTGTTTTTTTTCTTCATCCTGCCTTTGTTGCGGCTCAGCCGGACGCTACCGCGTCAGCCAATTTCCCTAAAGTTTTCAAAACGCAGTATACCGCCATCTATTATGCTCAGGATGAGCACCTTGATGATTTCATCTGGCGTTTGGGCGGTCAGAGATTGGAGATTGTCAATGATCCGAAATTGGCTTCTTACCGTATTGACCGGCTGATAAACCGCGTTGAGACCATTCTCGATATGTGGCCGAAAGATTTTCACGTTGATGTTTATCTTCATGGAGAACCGTTTCCGGAAAATCCGACGGCGCATTATGAACATGCTCCCGGGGCCATCCATGTGTATATTGATCATGCCAGTGATGGGGTTGTGGCCCATGAAATAGCGCACGCCGTTATAGTGGGATATTTCGGCACGCCGCCCCCCAGCAAGATGCAGGAAATCCTCGCTCAGTATGTCGATAAATATTTGTGGAGCGATTACTAGCCCCCTCCCTTCCGCCAAAGGCGGATCCGCCTCAGGCGGAAACCCCTCCCCACAGGGGGGAGGGAAACAATTGATAGTTGAAATAAATTCCCCTCCCCTTGCCTGCCCGCCTGGAGAACGACCTGGCAGGCGGGTGGGAAGGGATAGGGGAGGGGATTATTGGACAAAGGATCAAACCATTGCACCGTATCTTAATTTATATATTTTTCCCACTTTTGATTCTTTTGATAGCCGCTGGCTCGTATTTTCACGTACTGGACGGTTATGAACTTGATACGCTTGACTGGCGTTTCCGTCTTCGCCCCCCAATTCCCACAACGGACAAGGTTGTCTTTGTTGAAATAGGAGATGATACCATTGCGCAACTTGGCCGTTTTCCGCTTGACCGCAGTTATCACGCTACCCTGATTGAAGCCCTTTCCGAGGTCGGTGCCAGGGCAATTGTGTTCGATATTTTTTTCAGCGAAGAGCACCCTCATGACGATCAATTGGAGATGGCGATTAATCGCGCCGGCAATGTGTATTTACCGTATGTCTTAGCCATGGATCCTAAGCCTAAAGCCCATATGCCTCAAGCCCGCGGATACGCCGCGCGCAATTTAGAACGATTTTCAACCGTCGCCCGGGGACAGGGGCATATCAATGTGATGCCGGATCTCGATGGAAAATTTCGAAAAGTTCCCCTTTATATCCATTACAAGGAGAAATTTTCGCCGTATCTTTCTTTAATAGTGGGGGCCAATTTATTGGGAATGGAATCGGCGGATATGAGTCTGGAAGCGGGCAGGTCTCTTTTCTTAGGGAAGCGGCTTAAAATTCCGCTTGATGAAAATTCGAATATTCTTATTAATTTTTCCGGCAAATGGGGAAAAGGGGTTCGGCATTTTTCGTACGCGGATGTGCTGCGTTCTCATGTTGCCCGTTTATCCGGAGAAGAACCGGTTTTGGACTTGAATGTATTTAAAGACAAGGTTTGCCTGATCGGCCTCACCGCTGAGGGGACAACGGATGCCCATCCCAGTCCTTTTGAGCCTTTGTTCCCATCTTTGGGGATACACGTGGATTTTCTCAATTCCATGTTATCCGGAAAATTTATCATCCGGGCGCCGCGGCTATGGAATCTGGTTATTCTTTTTTTAATGGCGTTAGCGATAGGATGGGCCGCGGTAAGAAGCAGACCCCTAAAAGGATTTTTTATCCTTTCGGGGATGACTATTTTGCTTGTCTTAGGTGGTATTGTGGTATTTAACTTTTGGGGGCTGTGGGTTGATCTGATTTATCCCGTCTCGGTGATGGCGGCCGTTTATCTATTGTGCACGTTATACAACTATTTGACGGAATGGAAGGCGCGCCTGGTCATGGAGGAAGAACTCAGAATTGCCCAAAAGATTCAACTGAGTTTTTTACCGAAGTCATTGCCGTTAAACCCAAAAATAGAACTCGCGGCCCGGATGCTCACCGCCAAACAGGTGGGAGGCGACCTATATGATTGTTTTACGTTCAACGACGGGCAGATAGGCGTTATGATCGGCGACGTTACCGGCAAAGGAATTCCAGCGAGTCTTTTTATGGCTATGGTGGTCGGCTCCTTTAAATTTTATGCCATACTTGAAAATCAACCGCAGGAAACGTTGTTGAGACTCAATGAAAAGTTGATCAAGGAGGCATCGGCCGGATTATTCGTCACCTTATTTTATGCCATTTTTGATTTTAAAAAAGGAAAAGTCATTTTTGCCAACGGCGGACATTTGCCGGTTTTATACATTCCCAACGAAGGCAAATCCCAATTTCTTGATGTGGAAGATGGTCTCCCATTAGGGATGATGGAAAGCAAATATTCCGAAGGAGAAAAGTCATTTAGCTCAGGGGATATCTTTGTTTTCTACACCGACGGGATTACGGAAGCTAAAAATGCCAACGATGAGATGTACGATAAAGAGAGACTCAAAGTGCTCGTTGAGAAACACCGCCATCGGCCGGTGGCGGAATTGATGCAAAAGATTGAAGAAGATATTCGGCGTTTCGAACCGCCCCAAAACCAGCATGATGACATAACGTATATTGTGCTGAAAGTCATTTGAAGACAGAAAAATGAAAAAATAGTCTGAAGCAATGGTCAATTTACACTCTGTAAGGGATTTGCTATAATGCTCGCCTTATATAGGCGATAGACTTAAATTAAACCATCAAAGGGAGTTTTATTATTCATGCGTATTAACGAAAGCATTCCCGCCCGTTTGGATCTCATCCCGGATTTTATTTCCACCACAATTGAAAAACTGCTTTATTTGCCTTTGGATGAAGACGTTATCTTTAACGTCAAACTGTGCCTTCATGAAGCGGTGATCAATGCCGTCGAACACGGCAATCAGTTAGACAGCCG
>Ga0247727_10011099_pt1 | contig 15805 bp, 13 predicted proteins | sample WisWelCaveWW1625_FD_202498 | JGI IMG/M metagenome (GOLD analysis project Ga0247727, IMG submission 202498) | Biofilm microbial communities from Wishing Well Cave, Virginia, United States - WW16-25 | ecosystem: Environmental > Aquatic > Deep subsurface > Groundwater > Cave microbial mat | place...
TGCTGCGATGTGCATTGGCGTGGGGCAGGGAGCGGCTGTGATTTATGAGAGGTGTTAGACATGAGACGTGAGATTTGAGCGGGACTTAGAAACCAACGGTTATCCGGTTCTTTACATGCACTTCATTATTCTCCACAACTTTCAGGATTACTCCTTTCGCAAGGAAATGTTTTTGTAAAAATTCTATCGCTTCATTTTCGTCATGAATTTGCTGGATGTTTCTTCCGGCATAGAAAATAATTTCAGGAGAGGGTTTCATGCCCTTCAGAAAAATCACTTCATCGCTGGATGATAGTCCGGCAATGGATTTTCCGATGTCCTTGAAATCAGCATAGCGGTTGCCTTTAACAGAATATTCTCCGGGACGGTTGATGTAATAGTATTGAGCGATACTCAGGCTCACAAACACAATCATTCCGGCTGCAACCCATTTTGTTTTTCTTTTTTGAGAAGCGGCATGAACAAGCATTCCGAAAATGACGCAAAAGAATAATCCTCCGTAAAGTGTGGTGAAATCGTGACCGGAATAGTTAGAGAGAATGCTATGGAGGAGAACTATGGGGACTGTTGAAAGTAAAATGAATAGTGAAAACAGGTTTTTGTTTGACCATTGTGTGGTTTGCCTAAAAAAGAAAGCCATCAGGACAGATAGTAAAGCGATTAAGGGGAGATAGCTTGTCAGGTAATTTTTTACAATCAGAATTAAACCGGTGAGAATATTCCACGAACTCCATCCCGACCTTTCTGCAAAGCGGAAAAACCATTCTTGCTTGAGCGCATCCCATCCGGCAATTTGAGAGTATTGAAAAATTGTAAGCAGCAAAGCAGCAGCGGTACAGGCTGCGATGACTATTGCCTGTTTGAAATCTCTTCTCCAAAAACTCAGCACAATTACAGTCATACAAAAAAACACTCCAAGCCACGAAGTGTAAGTCATCAGAAAAGAACTGACGCCTAAAAGTATCAGCCATTTTTTACGCTGCTCCGTTTCAAATTTCAGAGCAAAGAAAACTCCGTAAATAAAAAAGAGCTGCACTAAAATATCCGCCATGTAAACATTCGAGTGAAACCACAAGGTGCCCGGGCTGAACAGGTAAGCGACAAAACCTCCAAGCGCTGGAGCCCAGGTCACACTGAGCGGAGTCGAAGTGTGGCGCGTTGGCGAACTCATTGAGTCATTTGGAATGAGCAGTTGTAAAATCAAATAAACTCCAATCCCACACAAAAAATGAATGAAAAGATTGAGCAGCTCAATCGGCAGCACATCAGGCTTGATTCTGAAAATTTTAAAGATTGCAAAAGGCAAGTAATAGGCAAGTGGCGGATGCGAAACATAGTAATAATTACCGCCTTCATCCACCATCTTTCCGCTTCCGCTTGCAAAGTTGTTGATGAATTTGTCGGCTGTATTGGGATAAGTCATCACCGGATTGAAGTGGCAGGTGGCGATTCCGGCTTCATCCCAAATCTGTATCACTCTTAGTGCAACCGCTGTGCAGAATTCGTGATGCTTGGAGAGAGGGCGGTTGAGCGTAGGAAGGCGGACAATTACCGAAAGAAGAAATAATCCAATAAGAATGAGCAGGGTTCTTTTTTGGGAAAACATGTTGGTCACGCAGAGACGCAGAGGCGCAAAGAAGGAAACTTAGCGTCTTTGCTTCTCTGCGAGAGATTTTTCACGGGGACAACCTCCCGTACATTCTCGGAAACGGAATCGTTTCGCGCACGTGATGCAAGCCGCAGGTGTAAGCGACAAATCTTTCCAACCCCAAACCAAATCCTGCGTGTGGCACTGAACCATATCGCCTCAAATCCAAATACCACTCAAAAGCTTTCATCGGCAATTTATGTGTGTTGATTTGCTCGATGAGATAATCTTTGTTTGTTTCACGCTCGCCACCGCCAACGATTTCGCCAAACCCTTCGGGAGCAAGCACGTCAACGCCTTTGGCAAATTTTCCGGATTCATCGCGCTTCATGTAAAAAGCTTTGATTTCGCGGGGCCAGTTGTAAACCATGATGGGCGTGTCGAACAGGCGTGTCAGCACGGTTTCATCAGAGCCGCCAAAATCGTTTCCGTATTTGAAATTTTTTGCGGACTCGAGCCACTGCGGGATGTTCTCATCTCTTTCTTCCATGTCTTTGATGGATGCCTTCAGCTTCCCGATAGCGTTGAGATTGAAATTCACTTCACCTTTTTTTAGTGAGCCGCTGTTCACCTTCGCCTCACGCTCCTTCACTTCTTCCCCTGCCGCTGCCAATTGCCGCTGCAACTCTTTCAAATCTTCTTCCAAAACCCGAACTGATATTTTTCCATTCACTTCCTTTTCTCCTTTGATGATTTTCACTGCTTCATCATAAGTCATTCTCGGAAATTTTCCATCTGCCTTTTCAAGTTTTGATATATCCCGTTCCGTCATCTCCAATTCAGCTTTGCAATTTTCAATCGCATCACGGATGAGATAGCGCAGCAACTCCTCAATCAAATCCATGTTCTTCTCATTGTCATAAAAAGCCATCTCCGGTTCCAGCATCCAGAATTCGGAAAGGTGGCGTCTTGTCTTTGATTTCTCTGCGCGGAAAGTCGGACCAAAAGTGTAAATCAATCCCTGCGCCATTGCCATCGCTTCGCCATACAATTGTCCTGATTGCGAGAGATACGCAGGCTGACCGTAAAAGTCTGTTTCGAACAACGTACTGGTTCCCTCGCTCGCATTCTCGGTGAAGATGGGCGCATCCATGTGCATGAATCCCCGGTCCTGAAAAAAACGGTGGATGGAATGAATCAACCTGTTCCTCACGCGCATAATCGCCCATTGCCTTCTCGAACGAAGCCACAGATGGCGCTGGTCCATCAGGAACTCAACGCCATGCTCTTTCTTGGCAATCGGATATTCTTCAGCGATGCTGTAAACCTTAAGCCCGGTGACCTGCATTTCGAAGCCGCCTTCCTGCTTTTCATCTTTCACAACCTTTCCGGTGATTGCGAGTGAGCTTTCGAGCGTGAGCCTTTCTGCATTTTCAAAATCAGCAGATGGAACAGCAGTTTGCGACACCACGCATTGGAGAAATCCCGTGCCATCGCGCAAAACAATAAATGCGATTCCTTTGCCGGTGCGCTTGTTTGCCACCCAGCCTTCCAGCGTCACTTCCTGCCCGGCATAATCTTTTATCTTATTGATGTAAACTTTCATTCCTGAAATAATTTGTCGGAGTCTTGAAAAAAGAGACGCTAAATTAATTCATAATTTTGGCTGAACAATTTTCAAGCCTTTACAGTGGTTTTCTATCCCAGAATTTGGCTTTGAATTTGAACCGGCATGAATTTTAATCCAATAGAAACTTTGGAATACTCATTGACAAAAACGGAGTATTTCAAAATCCTGATCGAAAACAGGCTCAGGCGCTATTGGTATCTGTACTTAATGATTGTAGGAGGAGGTCTCTTTCTGCTAACAAATAGCGCAGATAACCCTCTGTTCATTTTGATAGCATTCGCTTCTTTTATTTATGTGCTGGGAATTTTCATTTACCTGTACTACTGGGCTTATTCAGATAAAAATAAAATCCTTTTCCTGAAAAGAAAGCTGGGAGTGAATGAAAATGGAATAACGGTATCTACGGAAAGCGGCTCAAGAGGTGAAATTCCTTTCGGCTACCTGCTTAATGTTGTTGAAAGAAAAAATTACTGGTTGCTATACATAGCCTTAGGGCAATTTGTTTACGTTCCGAAAGAGGCGTTTAAAAACCATGCTGACTTTGCCGGCTTCAGGGAAATTTTGAAGACAAAGGCAAAAACAAAGTGAGCCTATGCTGAAACAGGGATTAAGCCAGAAGATGCTGCAGAAGATGTCTCCGCAGCAAATCCAGTTGATGAAACTGTTGCAGGTGCCTACCGCGCAGTTGGAGCAGCGCATCAAGGAAGAGTTGGAAGTCAATCCTGCCCTGGAGGAGGGCGAAAACATGGAAGCGGATGACAAGGAAGAATCTGCGCTTGAGGAAGCGCAGCCTACAGAAGCGGAAAAGGAGGAATCTGAAACTTCGCAGGAAGAAGACCTCGATCTTAGCGAGTATCTGAATGATGATGAAGTAGCCGACTACAAATTGCGGGACAACAATTATCCCGACCCTGATGAAGAAAAAACGATTCCCGTCTCCGTTGAACAAAGCTTTCATGAATACCTGCTTGACCAACTCGGAATGCTTGATTTGGATGAGAAGCAGGAAAAAATTGCAGAGCAGATTATCGGCAGCATTGATGATGATGGATACTTGAGAAGAGAATTGAGCTCCATCGTTGACGACCTTTCCTTTTCGCAAAATATTTCTGTGACTGAAGAAGAAATTTCAGAAGTGCTGAAAAAAATCCAGGAGATTGACCCCGCCGGAACCGGAGCGCGCGATTTACAGGAGTGTTTGCTCCTTCAGCTTAACAAGCTCGATGAGCATGATGAAAAGGTGAAGCTCGCGAAACTGATTATTAAAGACCACTTCGAGCATTTCACCAAAAAGCATTACGAAAAACTTCAGAAAGTTTTAGAAATCAGCGAAGACCAACTGAAGGGTGCGCTTGACATCGTGCTTCACCTGAACCCCAAGCCGGGCAGCGGCTACAGCTCCGGCTCAAAATCAGAGCAATACATCACGCCCGATTATTTCATCACGAATACTAACGGGGAGCTGCAGCTTTCGCTGAATGGGCGCAATGCCCCTGAACTGCGCGTGAGCCGTGAGTTTCGCGAGATGATGCAGGACTACGACAAGAGCAAGAAAAAAACAAAGGAGCAGAAGGAAGCGGTGATGTTCATCAAGCAGAAAATTGACGGAGCGAAATGGTTCATTGACGCCATTCGCCAGCGTCAGAAAGCATTGCTCGACACGATGCAGGTGATGATGGAATACCAATACGAGTTTTTCAGCACGGGCGATGAGACCAAACTGAAGCCGATGATTTTGAAAGACATCGCGGAGAAAACAGGGCAGGATATTTCAACGGTATCGCGCGTCTCCAACAGCAAATACGTGCAAACGGAATTCGGAGTGTATCCGCTGAAATATTTTTTCTCCGAGTCCATCACTACTGACGAAGGCGAAGAAGTTTCCACGCGCGAAGTGAAGAAGATTCTCTCCGACATGATTGCGGTTGAAGACAAAAAGAAACCTCTCTCCGACCAGTATCTCACTAAGATGCTGAATCAAAAAGGTTACAACATCGCCAGACGCACGGTTGCCAAATACCGCGAGCAGCTTGATATCCCGGTTGCCAGGCTCAGAAAGGAATTGTGATGCTGAACGGAATCGCCTCTTTTTTTTCTGTCATTCTTCATCCGCTGTTTTTTCCAATCTACGGGCTTTCATACATTAACTGGGCTGACGCTTACAAATTTGCAGGACTGGATGAAACCGCCAGAACAAAATTCTTTGCAATCGTCATTGTCAATACCATTGTATTTCCGCTGATTACGGTTCTGATAATGAAAAAGCTGGGATTTGTTAGCAACATTCGACTGAAAGAACGCGAGGAGAGAATCATACCCCTTGCAGCCGGTGGACTTTTTTATTTCTGGACATTCATGGTGGTGCGCAGCCTTGCCGTGAGCGGCTTTATCACCGGAGTATTTTTGGGAGCAAGCATTTCGGTGTTTGCCTGTTTTTTCTTCAATCTTTTTTTCAAAATCAGCATTCACTGCGCGGCAGCGGGCGGATTCATCGCCATGGCGCTGTATCTCACATTGACTGTCCAGCACAATCTTCAAATTCCGTTGATGGTAATTATTATTTTAGCGGGGCTGCTTGGTTCAGCAAGATGGTATTTGAAAGAGCATTCCCCGTTTGAAATTTTCAGCGGGTATTTAATGGGATTTTTGAGCCAGGTGGTGGCTTTTAAAATGATAGTTTAGAGTTTGAAGTTTACAGTTTCCAGTTGAATGCATTAAACTGTAAACAGGAAACTGTAAACTTTCAGATAAAACACGACAAACCTTTTAATCAGTTTCTGACCTAAATAAGCTATCATGTACAAAACGATTCTCTACGAAATCATCGGCAAGAAAGCAACCATCACGCTCAATCGCCCGGAAGCTTATAATGCATTCAACACTGAAATGACTTTTGAATTGCAGGCTGCGATTAAAGATGTAGCAAGGAACAATGAAGTGAGAGTTTTAATTATCACTGGCGCTGGAAAAGCCTTCTGCTCCGGACAGGATTTGAAAGAAATTCAAGGCGTGGAAATCCGGAATCTTGCCGAATCCATTCATCAGCGCTATAACCCGATCATTAAAGGAATGAGAAATCTTCCAAAGCCCATCATCTGCAAGCTGAATGGCATTGCCGCAGGCGCGGGATGCTCGTTTGCCCTTGCCAGCGACATCATCATTGCATCTGAAAACGCTTCGCTGCTGGAAGCGTTTGTGAATATCGGCTTGGTGCTCGACTCCGGCTCATCCTATTTTCTGCCGCGATTAGTCGGTGCAGCGCGGGCTTTTGAACTTGCTACCAATGGAAAAAAGATTTCCCCGCAGGAAGCCTTGCAATGGGGAATGATTAATAAAGTTGTTTCCGCTGCTGAATTAGACAAGGCAGTTGACGAAGCAGCGGAATATTATTCCAACGCTGCCACCAAAGCCATCGGCATGATAAAGAAAATGCTGAACAAATCACTCTGCTCAGACTTGGATGCGATGCTCGACAGTGAAGCTTACCACCAGGAGATTGCAGGTTTCTCAAAGGATTACAAAGAAGGAGTGAAAGCTTTTGTGGAAAAGAGGAAAGCGAATTTTACGGGGGAATGAACTTTAATTCCGGATGAACTTAGCCGAATATGCCTGCTCCTTATTTTTTATAATCAGCACATACAAGCCCGGTAGAAAACCGCTGATGTCTAATTCTGCGTGGGTCGAAGGATGCTGAAAGCAGTGTGAGAAAACCGTTTCACCCAACATATTCAGCACAGACAAGTGCAGGACTTCATTTGCAGGCATTCCGTCAATGTGCAGCGATTGCTGCGCAGGCTGCGGATAAATCCGGATGCCCGACCATTCCTTATTTTTTAAATCCTGAACGGATGAAACAGGCGCGCACTCACCGATGATGGAAACATCAGTAGTATCTTCAAAATACAATAGGGTGCGCTGGTCAGCATTTTGCAGTTCCACACAAAAGCTGTCGAGCACCAATCCGTCAACATGCCGCACATATAATCCATAAGCGGGAAGGCTGTCTCCCCAAATATCATTTTCGGGACGATTGGATATTTGTTCCGGAATGTTGGACGAACCCGCTCCATTTCCCGGAGAAACCAAATGAATGTTTTGCAGCCGCACATTCTCCACGTTGTAACCGGGAATCCCCGTGATGGAAGAAGGAATTACTGTTTTCGCAGTGCAGGTAACATCTTTCACCAGCACGTTGCGCAAAAAATACACTGGGGGAGGAGGAACCAGTGAATCGTAATGCTGACCGCGGTTGCATAGGCGAATAAAAATAGGAGTGTCGTAAGTAGTATTGACATGGATGCGCTCGAATGATATTGAATCGGCAGAGCCGCCATCGGCAATGGCGAGGTAAACGGCAGATTGAGGCGGCAGCTTCAGCGCGAAATCGGTTTCGCGTATCGCGATGTCTTCAAAGCGGATATTGATTAAAGGTCCCTGGCTTTCGTTGCCCACTTTCACACCGCGCTCGAAGGTGGCAATCTCGCAATTGCGCACGAGCACATCGCGGCACGTGTCTTCACTGTGCGTTTTAATGGCGATGGGGTCATCATTGCTGTCAATCACGCTGTTTTCAATCAGCACGTTGCGGCAGCAGTCAATGTCAATGCCATCATTGGCTCCAAACCCGTGATTGAAGAGATAGATGTGATGAATGTGAACATATTGCGAGCGCATGAGGTGGAGCATCCATTGCGGAGCGGTCTGGAATGAAACACTGTCAATCGTGATGTTGGTGCAGTCATTTATCCTCACGCCAAAGGGACGCTGTTTCGTTGGAGTCTGCAAATAAGCGATGTTGAAGCCTGCGCAATCAATAGTGCCGCCACCGGTGATGCGGATGTTATCTGCTTCTTCGGCAAAGATGAGTGAGCGCTTGGTGTAGGTATCGCTCCATGACGGGCGGTTGTAGGGGATGTCAGGATAGTCGTTGTAGTTGCTCACAGCCAATAATGTTGCATCAGAAGTGATGCGCAGGGTTACATTGCTTTTCAGCACGATGGTGCTGCTTTTGTAACTGCCGTCAGTAAGCAGCACAACGCCTCCCCCTAATGCAGAGGCGCTGTCAATGGCTTGTTGAATGGCAGCAGTGTTAAGCGTGGAGCCATCACCGACTGCTCCGAAATTCCGCACGTCCAATATTGTTTGTGAGTATAACAGCGGAGATATTAAAATGAAAAATAAGAGCGGGCGCATAAGATTATTTTCAGCTAATGTAAAAAATAGAAGTTCGATTATAGAATTTGAAAGGAATTTTCACTCCCTGATTTTCCTATTAAAATATACCAGTGACAGCATCATGAAGATTGTTCCGATGATGCTCACGGCATAAAGAAATTGGATGAAGAACTGGCTGTACAGAATATCTTTCGTTCCGAAATTTTTGAAGATAAGGATGCCTATGCTGCCGAGATAGCCGAACGAGTCGGCAATGTAGATGAGGAACCCGACATTGGCGGTTCTCCGGATGGCTGCAATTTTTCGTTCGAAGAAAACAACATTGAACGGCACATAGCCGAGATAAAGCCCCAGCCCGGTGAGCGCCATCCACCAGAAAGGAGAAATGATTTGATGCGTGAAAAGATACGTGGAGCCGCCTGCAATCACAAAGCCGGCAGCTACTATCCAGTGGTTGAGCTGAAAGGCGAGCTTGTTGTTTTTAACCAATATCAGCAGGCTCATGCAAGCCAGAACCGCCAGCGAGATAGGAGTTTCCGTTTCGGTGAAAATGGAGGCGTCATTATAGCCCAACTCTTTCCAGATGTCGGCAGCGAAGTTGTCGCGGAAGTCGCGGATAATGGTGAGCATCACATAGGCGACCACCAGCACCACGATGCCGGGAAAATATTCCCTGACGTAAGATTTCCGCTCTTCCCTATTCATCGGCTTGCGCTCGCTGCGGTGGCTGACGTCATCAGCAGTGGGTTCGGGAATTTGCTCAAGCAGAAAAACGAAAAGCAATACCGGCACTACGAAGAGCAGACCTGCAACCGCTGGCATCCAGAATTCGCTGACACCGTAGTTGAGCAATAATTTCCCAACGCTCTTGACAAATCCGGATGAGAAAATAAAACTCACCGCCATCACCGAACCCGTGAACTCCGTATTTCTTCTTCCTTCCAAAAAGCTGAAAACGATTCCCCACACCATGCCAAGCGGAATGCCGTTCATGAACATGAAGATGATGTTGTAGGGCGCGGGAGTAATCCCGAAGAGAAACAAAGCAGCTTCGGCTATTGCGATTAGCAGCAGAATGTTGAAACCCCTGTTGCGCGATTTCATTTCGGCTATGATTTTGATTCCAAGAAACTTGCTGAGGGTGTAGCCGATAAGCTGCGTGATGATAAGGATGTCTTTATATTTCAATCCCGCGAAGTAGAGGTCGTCAAAGGTGGCTGCGGCAAAGGGCTTGCGAAAAGCATACATGCAGCTATAAGTGCAAAAGGCAGCGAGCGCGGCAAAGATGGAAATGAAAACAGGATGTGAGTTGGAAATGGATTTTTTTAAGGAAGGAATAGTGAGGTTCATGAAGATTGATGATGGACGATGGATGATGGAGGGTTTTTGGCGGCTGTTTTCCTGGTTGTGATAAAAATTGAAGTCAGCTCATGGGCTTCTTGCAGTAAGTTTTCAACCAAACTTTTTCCAATCAGTTTCTCCTCTATAATAAATTCCATCCAAAATTCTGGTAGTACATCAGTTTGAAAATTTTTGCGTGTTGGATTCTCCCTCTTAGGGGAGACACAGAGGGGTAGCTTCGTGAGTAGCAGTTATCTGCTGGAATACCCCTTTGTATTTCCCCTAAAAGGGGAAACGCCTGACACACAAGCCAAACTGATGCACTACCAAAACTTTGTTTCATCAGCTTCTTCTATCACAATACTTACCTTGACACATCGGTGTGAAAAAATCTTTGTTCTTTCTTTAAGCTCACTTCTATTCATTTTGAGAAGATTAAGGCTGAAAGAGATTTTTCATCATCCATCATCAATCGTCCATCATCAATAACGTGTCACAATTTCCACCACTTCCGCCAAATCATCCACCAGATGCGTGTGCTTTTCTTTTGCAAGCTGTTCCCGCGTGTAGGCGCCTGTGGTGATACCGATAACGAATTTGCATCCGGCAGCGGTTCCTTGTTTTAAGTCGGATGAAGTATCACCAACTTTAGCGACCTGATCGGCAGATGCTACTTTCAGCTCTTTCATTGCTTTGAAAATCATGTCGGGGAAAGGTCTGCCTCTTTCCACTTCATCGCTGGTGACGCTGTAATCAATGAAATCCTGTTGTTTCCATTGCAATCTTTCCATGATGGTGTCGGCAATCACGCGCGAGAAACCGGTGTCAATCGCGACCAAAATTCCTTTTTCTTTTAACAACCTGAAAACCTGCCCGGCATTTTTCTTTGACTTGACGGACGGGTCGGTTTTATAGAATGCAACCATTTCCTCCACAAAGACTTCATGAATTTTTCCCGTGAGTTTGCCATCGGCATCATTCACTTTGAATTTTTCCGTCAGTAAAGTGCGAATGGCAACAGGCTTGGGAATTCCCATTACATAATTGGCGTCATCACGCGTGATGCTGTAATTGAATTTTGAAAATCCCTTACCCAGCGCTTCGCTTACATAATCCTTATCGTCAACCGTTGTTCCTGCCATGTCGAAAACCACCAAGGCTATTGCCATGTCGTTTTATTTTTAGTGCGAATAAAGGTATTGATTAGTTACGGGAATGTTAAATAACGCATTTCGTTTGTTGTTTGCAGTTTGTTGTTTGAACCTTCCGCAATTATCTTGTGCAAAAATTTGAATGAAAAAACTCCTGTTCACTCCGGGACCTCTTACGACTTCCAAGACTGTGAAAGCAGCGATGATGGAAGATGTCGGTTCGCGAGATAAGGAATTTGTAAATGCTGTTTCTGAAATCAGGAATGAATTGCTTTTGCTGGCGCATGTGAGCAAACAGAAAGGTTATGAATGTATCTTGATGCAGGGTAGCGGGACTTTCGGAATCGAAAGCGTTATTTCCAGCGCAGTGGGAAAGAATGATGTTTTGCTGGTCGTGGCGAATGGCACGTATGGCGAGCGAATCGTGAAGATGGCTGAAATTCATGGGATAAAACATTTGGCGCTTCGCTTTGCGGAAGATGAAACGGTGGATGTGAGGACTTTTGAATCGTTCCTTGCCGCGAACAATTCCGTAACTCATGTTGCCTGCATTCACAGTGAAACAACCACGGGATTGTTCAACGACATTTCACAAATCGGAAAAATCTGCCGCTCGAAAAATAAAGTGTTCATCGTGGATGCCATGAGCAGCTTTGGCGGCACGGATATTCCTGTTAAAGAATGGGGAATTGATTTTCTGGTTTCATCCTCTAACAAATGCATTGAAGGAGTGCCCGGGTTTGCATTTGTCCTTGCAAAGCAAAACGAATTGCAAAAATGCAAAGGGCAGGCGCGCACACTCAGTCTTGATTTGTTTGACCAGTGGAAAGGCTTGGAAACGAATAGGCAATTCCGGTTCACGCCCCCTACTCTGTCCATCATGGCTTTTAAGCAGGCGCTAAATGAATTGAAGGAGGAAGGGGAAATACGCGCAAGAGAAAAACGATACAAGAAAAATAAATCGCTGCTTGATGAAGGAATGAAAAAGCTTGGCTTCAAAACTTATCTGCGACCGGAAATACAAGGACACATCATCACGTCATTTCTTTATCCTGATTCTCCAAAATTCAATTTTGAAAGATTCTACCAAAAACTGAGCGAGCGCGGATTTGTCATTTACCCCGGAAAGTTGAGCAAGGCAACCGCATTCAGAATCGGCACTATCGGGCAGATTTTCCCGGAGGATGTGCAGGCTTTGATTAAAGCCATTAAAGGTGTAATGGAGGAGGAAGGAGTTGCAACGAAATGAACTTGTTATTTAACAACCAGCATTCCAAGCAGCTTATCTAAATCTCTTGGCTTCATATTTTTCCCGATGATGATTCCATTAGTGTCTATCAAAAAAGATGACGGGATGGACGACACCCCGTAGCTGTCAATGGCAGCGCTACCCCATCCCTTCAGGTCGCTGACATGATTCTCCCAATAAAGATTGTCTTCCCGGATTGCCTTCACCCATCTTTCTTTTTCCGAATCCAATGAAACGCTGTAAATCTCGAAGCCGGTTGCCTTTTGGAATGATGCGGTTTTGTATTTTTCGTAAAGCGCAACCATTTTTGGATTTTCCTCCCTGCATGGCTTGCACCACGATGCCCAAAAGTCAACGAGCACTAATTTTCCATCGAACGATGAAAGGGTGATGGTCTGTCCGCTTTGATTGGGCAGTGAAATATCAGGCGCAGCGGAGCCATTGATAAGCCGGTTAGAGTTGCAGGAAGCAAGAATGAACAAGAAAATAAAAATCAAGACAACTTCAAGTAGCGGATTGCTTTCCCGCTTAGCGGGATTCCTCGCTCGCAATGACGCAACAAATTCAATAAACTCTTTTCTCATAGGCTTCAATCTTTTTCTTCCACTCATTGGGAATCAACACAGTTTGTTTCGTTTCGTAATCATATGCCACTAAAACTGTCAGCGCCTTTGCAACAGTTTGAGCAAGGGAAGGGTTCACCCGCACAATTTCATATTCCAAATCGAAGCTCTTGTTGCCGATACGGGAGCAGCGGGTAACTACTTTGATTTCATCATGCAATATGATTGGCAATATAAAGTCAACGGTCGCTTTCGCCAAAATGAAACCCGGAGATGCGTGCATTTCCCTGTTAAAAACCTCCCTGAAATAGTTGATTCTTGCTGATTCGATGTAGGTGAGATACTTCGCATTGTTGACATGGTTCATCGAGTCAACATCAGCAAAGCGAATTTGAATGGGAATGCTATGATAGAAGTTATTGCCGCTCATCGGAGTGCGCAATTTCGCAAACATTCCTGAATGTGAGTCCCTCTTATTTGATATTTTCGGGACGATGAAAGTGAAAAGCATTAAAGCTCCCACCGGCTCTGCCTTGTCCTGCAAAGGCTGGGTTCAGGAAGCCGCCCTCCGTATGCTTCACAACAATCTCGACCCTGAAGTAGCTGAAAAACCCGATGAGCTGATTGTATATGGCGGAACCGGCAAGGCTGCGAGAAACTGGGAGGCATTTGAAATGATTGTGAAATCGCTTCGGGAATTAAATGATGATGAAACGCTGCTCGTTCAATCAGGCAAGCCGGTCGGCATTCTCCGTTCGCACAAGGACGCACCGAGAATTTTAATTGCCAACTCCAACCTCGTAGGCAGGTGGGCAACCTGGGAGCATTTCCGCGAATTGGAAGCCAAAGGACTCATCATGTTCGGGCAGATGACAGCCGGCTCGTGGATTTACATCGGCTCGCAGGGAATTGTGCAGGGAACGTATGAAACGTTTCTTTCGCTTTCGGAAAAACATTTCGGTGGTTCATTGAAGGGAAGACTCAATGTCACGGCAGGTCTTGGCGGCATGGGGGGAGCGCAGCCGCTCGCCATCACCATGAATGAAGGCGTTTGTCTCGCTGCCGAAGTGGAAGAGTGGCGGGTTCGCAAAAGAATGGAAACGCGCTACCTCGATAAGATGACGCTGAATGTGGATGAAGGAATTGACTGGGCGTTGGAAGCAAAGAAAAATCATCAGCCTGTTTCTATCGGAGTGGTTTGCAATGCGGTGGATTTGCTGAAACGATTGATTGACCGCAACATTACTCCCGACACGCTCACCGACCAAACGTCAGCGCATGATGAATTGATTGGCTATTTCCCGCAGGGAATCACCGTTGAAGAAGCGAAAACATTGCGCGAAAAAAATCCGGACCAATACAAAGAACGCTCACTTGACACCATTGCAAATCATGTCAGGCTGATGCTGGAGCTGCAAAAGCGAGGAGCAGTCACTTTTGATTATGGCAACAACATCCGGGGGCAAGCCCATGACAAGCGGGGAGTGAAGGATGCGTTTGATTTTCCGGGATTTGTTCCGGCTTATATCCGCCCGTTGTTCTGCGAAGGAAAAGGACCCTTTCGGTGGGTGGCGTTGTCGGGCGAGCCGCAGGATATTTTCACTACCGATGAAGAGTTGCTGAAGCTTTTCCCTGAAAACAAAGGACTCTCCCGCTGGATTCGCATGGCGCAAAAGAAAATTTCATTCCAGGGATTGCCTGCGCGAATCTGCTGGCTCGGCATGGGCGAAAGAGAAAAAGCGGGGGTTCTGTTCAACAATCTTGTGAAGTCGGGTAAAGTGAAAGCTCCTATCGTCATTGGACGAGACCATCTTGACACCGGCTCGGTCGCCTCGCCCAATCGCGAGACGGAAGGCATGCTCGATGGTTCCGATGCAATTGCCGACTGGCCCATTCTGAATGCGCTCATCAACACGGCAGGCGGTGCAAGCTGGGTTTCGTTTCATCATGGTGGCGGTGTGGGTATCGGCTACTCGCTTCATGCAGGAATGGTGATTGTTGCCGATGGAACCGAGGATGCCGAAAGGAGATTGCGAAGAGTGCTTCACAACGACCCGGCTCTCGGAGTGATTCGCCATGCAGATGCAGGATATGAAACCGCCCAAAAAAGCGCTGTAAGATTCGGACTGGATTTGAAAGAGAGGCTGCGATAAAATCAGTTTGAGTGAAAATTTTTTCTTCCCGAAAAATCACCTTCTTGTTTTCAGCAAGCTTGTCATTGGCGCTTTTGCTGCTCCTCCTGGCTGCACGTTTTATTTCTGCCGATTTTTTTCATCCTGCAACGATTTTCATTATCCCTGCCTGTGCATTTATTCTTTGTCTCCTTCTCCTGCCTTTTTTCATCGAAAATTTTATTTACGGCAAAATCAGGAGCATCTATCAAACCATTCTGAAACTAAAGCCGTCAAAAGCGGCTGACGAAAACAAAGCGCTTCGAAGCGATGACATCCTATCCAATCTTGACAAAGAAGTGACCGAATGGACGAACAGGCAATCGAAGGAAATAGAAACGCTGAAAGAGCTTGCAAACTACAGGAAGGAATTCTTAGGCAACGTGTCTCACGAATTGAAGACTCCCATGTTCAACATCCAGGGCTACCTGCACACGCTGATTGATGGCGGACTGGAGGATGCCAGCATCAACCTGAATTATCTCAACAAAGCCTCGCAAAATTTGGAACGGCTCAGCAACATCGTTCACGACCTTGAAATGATTTCCCAGATTGAAACCAATTCGCTGACATTAGACATCACCCGGTTTGACATCATCAAGCTGGTTGATGATGTGCTTGACGACCTCGCCATGAAAGCAGACACCAGGGAAATTGCGCTTCAGTTGAAAGGAGAATCAGACCAAGCGATTTTTGTGAAGGCTGACCGGGAAACCATCAGGCAGGTGCTCACCAATCTTATCTCCAATTCCATCCGGTACGGCAAGCAGGGCGGCACCACAACGGTTAATGTCATTGACAAGGGGGAAAATGTGGCGGTGGAAGTGGCAGATGACGGAATCGGCATTGCAGATGAGCATTTGCCCCGCCTGTTTGAGCGCTTTTACAGAGTGGACAAAAGCAGGTCGCGCGAATTGGGCGGAACGGGGTTAGGATT
>Ga0247727_10011100_pt1 | contig 15804 bp, 13 predicted proteins | sample WisWelCaveWW1625_FD_202498 | JGI IMG/M metagenome (GOLD analysis project Ga0247727, IMG submission 202498) | Biofilm microbial communities from Wishing Well Cave, Virginia, United States - WW16-25 | ecosystem: Environmental > Aquatic > Deep subsurface > Groundwater > Cave microbial mat | place...
CAAGCCACACCGGCCGGTCCCACTACTCGCCGCGCGGGCCGCACGAGCGGACCGAAGCCACGAAGGCACCTTCAGGGAGAGCGAACCCGCGCAACCCGACCAGAATGACACTGGGCTTCAGGGATCTTCGCGCGATCGGGATCTGCGCGAGCAGATCCCGATCTTGCGCAGAAATCAGGGATCTTCGCGCACTCGGCATCCGCGTGAGCGGGTTCCGAGTGCGCGCCAGATCAGCCTATCCAGGCCTGTCCGTTCCAGAACGCGCGGAGCTTCCCGCGCCGCCCGAGCTCGAGGTGAAGCTCCTGCGGCACCAGGAGACCGCGCGTCGCGAACACTTCGATGCCGTCGCCCTCGTGGACTCGCTGGAACTCCTTCGCGGGCGGGGTGGTTCCTGTCTCGAGCGTGTACGTCAGAGCGGAGCAACAGCGAGACGCCTTCGGCCAGATGTAGAGGGCCCCGCCCTGCTGCTGCACGGCGGCGAGGGTGTCGGGTGCGGCGACTAGGCGCATGAACGAAGTTTAGGGTCCCGTTCGTCGGCGGCGCGCAAATCGGGGGTGCCAAGTGAGGGAGCGGGCGAGAGCGGTCGTGATCGGAGGGGGCGTGGGCGGCTGCGCGGTCCTCTACTGGCTCGCGAGACTCGGGTGGGACGACGTCGTCCTCGTCGAGCGCGCGGAGCTGACCAGCGGGTCGACGTTCCACTCGGCCGGGCTCGTCGGGCAGCTGCGCAGCACGCTCGCGCTGACGACGATGATGATGGCGAGCGTCGACCTCTACCGAACGCTCGCGGACGAAGTCGGCCTCGAGACCGGGTGGCACGAGGTCGGCTCGCTCCGGCTCGCCTCGTCGGAGGAGCGCATGCAGGAGATCGCCCGCCAAGCCGGGTGGGCGAAGACGTTCGGCCTCCCGCTCGAGCTGATCTCGTCCCATGAAGCACAGGAGCTCTTTCCTCCGATCACGACCGACGGAGTCCTCGGCGCCGCGTTCCTACCCACCGACGGCTACATCGATCCGAGCCAGCTCACGTTCGCGCTCGCCGAGGGTGCGCGTCGCCGCGGCGCCGAGATCAACCAGCGCACGCGCGTGACCGGAATTCGGGTGCGCCACGGCCGCGTCGAGGCGGTCGAGACCGATCAGGGCGAGATCGAGACCGAGATCGTGGTCAACGCAGGAGGGATGTACGCGCGGGAGATCGGTGCGCTCGTGGGTGTGACGGTCCCGATCGTGCCGATGGCGCACGAGTACCTGATCACGAAGCCGACGGGCCTCCCGCTCGACATGCCCACAATGCGCGACCCGTCGCTCCTCGTGTACTTCCGCCCCGAGTCGGGCGGGCTCGTCATGGGCGGGTACGAACGGCACTGCGCGCCCTGGGGGCTCGACGGGATCCCCGCCGACTTCAACTCGAGGCTCCTGGAGGAGGACTGGCCGCGGTTCGAGGAGCTGATGGAGAACGCCGTCGTCCGTGTTCCCTCGCTCGCCGAGATGGAGGTGGTCAAGCTCATCAACGGGCCGGAGGCGTTCACGCCCGACGGCGAGTTCATCCTCGGCCCCTCGGATGTCGGCGGCTTCTGGGTTGCCGCCGGATTCTGCGCGCACGGGCTCGCCGGCGCGGGAGGGATGGGCAAGCTGGTCGCCGAGTGGATCGTCGATGGAACGCCGTCGCTTGACGTCTGGCACATGGACTCACGGCGTTTCGGCGCGGCGTACCGCAGCCGGGAGTACACGGTCGACCGCACGAAGGAGATCTACGAGACGTACTACGACGTCAAGTACCCGGGCCACGAGCGCAGCGCGGGACGTCCGCTCCGCGTGTCTCCCGCATACGCCCGACTCCAAGAGCTCGGCGCGGCGTTCGGCGAGAAGTCGGGCTGGGAGCGCGTGAACTGGTTCGAGCCGAATGCCTCGTCTGGAGAGGAGTCGCTCCGTCCGCTCGGCTGGGCGGGGAAGCTCTGGTCACCCGCGATCGGCGCCGAGCATGTCGCGTGTCGGGAGGCAGCAGCGCTGTTCGACGAGAGCTCGTTCGCGAAGCTCGAGGTCATAGGCGAAGGTGCCGCAGCCTTCCTCGAGCGACTCTGCGGGAACCGCGTGGCGCGCGCGGTCGGGCAGGTCACCTACACGCAAATGCTGAATCCGCGCGGCGGAATCGAGTGCGACTTCACGGTCACCCGCCTCGCCGAGGAACGGTTCCGGATCGTCACCGGCACCGCGTTCGGCCAGCACGACCTCGCCTGGCTACGCCAGCACGCTCCCGAAGACGGTTCGGTCGACGTCCGAGACGTGACCTCGCAATACGCGTGCCTCGGGCTCTGGGGCCCCAACGCGCGGGAAGTCCTGCAGCCGTTGACGACGACCGACGTCTCGAACGAGGCCTTCGGATACATGCGCGCCCAAGAGGTCTCCGTCGGGCCGGTTCCTTGCCTCGCGCTGCGCGTGACGTACGTCGGCGAGCTCGGCTGGGAGCTGTACGGCCCCGCGGAGTTCGGGCTTCGCTTGTGGGACGCGCTGTGGGAGGCCGGCCGTCCGCACGGGCTCGTGGCCGGCGGCTACAAGGCGATCGACTCGCTCCGGCTCGAGAAGGGCTACCGGGTTTGGGGCGCGGACATCACGCCCGAGGACACGCCGTTCGAGGCTGGGCTCGGCTTCGCCGTCTCACTCGACAAGGGTGACTTCATCGGACGCGATGCGCTTGCGGCAGCGCCGGAGCCGGAGCGTGTTCTGCGCTGCCTCACGCTCACCGACTCGCGCGCCGTGGCGCTCGGATCCGAGCCGGTGCGCATCGGAGGAGACCTCGTCGGCCGCGTGACGAGCGGCGGCTACGGCTACACCGTCGGGAGGTCGATCGCGTACGCGTATCTCCCCGCTGCGCACTCCGCCGGCACCGAGGTGGAGGTCGAGATCTTCGGCGAGTGGGTCGCCGGCGAGGTGGCCGAGGAGCCGCTCTACGACCCGAAAGGTGAGAGGATTCGCGCATGAGTGACCTCTTCGAGGCTGCAGTCGAACGCGTCTGGCCGGGTCGTCAGGCGCGGTTCGAGGTGCTCGGAGGCGGGATCACGAACCACAACGTGAAGGTCGAGCTCGACGGAGACGCGTACGTGCTCCGGATCGTGGGCAAGGACACGAACCTCCTCGGGATCGACCGGAGCGTCGAGCTCGCGGCGACGGAGGCGGCCGCCGCGGTGCGCGTCGGGCCAGAGGTCGTCACGTTCGTCGAGCCGGAAGGCTGGCTCGTCACGCGCTTCATCGAAGGGGAGATCCCGCCCGTCGAGCGGATGCGCGAGCTCGACATGCTCGCGCGCGTCGCCGAGGCGCTGCGCGCGTTCCACGGCGGCCGCGCGATTCCCGGCCGCTTCGACTCGTTCCGGGTCGTCGAGGCCTACCGCGAGACTGCGCTGGCGCGGGGCGGGGCGATCCCCGAAGCCTACGAATGGGCGCACGGAATCGCACAACGGATCGAACGGTCACGAGCAGGCGCCGAGCTCAAGCCGTGTCACAACGACCTGCTGAACGCGAACTTCCTCGACGATGGCGAGCGGCTGCGGATCTTGGACTGGGAGTACGCGGGCATGGGCGACGTCTTCTTCGACCTCGCGAACTTCTCCATCAACCACGAGCTCGACGCAGCGGGCAGCGCGACACTGCTCGACGCTTACGTCGGCGAGGTTCGATCAGGGGACGCCCGCGCACTCGAGCTGATGCGCTTCATGTCCGACTTCCGTGAGGCGATGTGGGGTGTCGTGCAAACGGCGGTCTCCGAGCTCGACTTCGACTTCGTGGGCTACGCGAGCGAGCACTTCGAGCGCCTCGCGCGAACCGCCTCCGAGCCGTCGTTCCAGGCAGCGCTTGCAGCCGGATAGAGCTTTGATCTGAAACAGGAGCGCCGCGGCCGCGAAAGCGGCCGCTTTCAGGGATCTTCGCGCACCGGAATCCGCGCGAGCGGATTCCGGTCTTGCGCAAAACCACGAAGACGAGGGGCGCCTCTCGGCGCCCCTCGTCGACGTTCGAATGCGGAGGCCCTAGTCGCCCGCGGACGATCCGCCTGCCGGTGGCTCGTCCTCCATCACCCGCATGGCCGCGTCGAACTCGATCGTGCGCACCGGCCCCGTGTAGCGCTTGTTGGCGCCGAGCACCCACCAGATCCCGACCAGGATGATGACGCCGAAGAGGCCGATCGGCCCGTAGTTCAGGTACGTCCCGTTGAAGTCGTCCTCCCAGGGCACGCCGGTCGAGCTGAACGGCAGGCTGAAGGCGACGAGGCAGATGATGACCCACACGACGGCGATCGGATTCATCCACCGGTACTTCGAGCCGAGGTTCCACGCCCCCGTCTGGAAGCTGTCGCCGGCGCGCCAGCGCAGGTAGACCGGGATGACGTAGGCGGCGTAGAGACCCATCGTCGCCATGGTGGTGACCGCGAAGAACGCATACTGGTAGCCGTCCTCGTTGGCCTTCAGGGCGGGCAGGGTGATGATCACGCCGACAGCGGCGCTGGCGAGCACCGCGTAGACGGGCACATGACGCTTGTCCACCTTGCTCCAGAGCTGCCAGCCCGGAATGGCGCGATCGCGCGAGAAGGCATAGAACGTGCGCGAGCAGCTCGTCAGGCACGCCATCCCGCAGAAGACCTGCCCGAGCAGGGCCAGCAGGATCACTATCTCGGCCCATCCCTCACTCATCGCGCTCAAGAAGATGGCCGGCGAGTAACCGAGCCCCTCGTTCACGGCGTCGACGTCGACCGCCGCGAACGTGATCGCGAGCAGCACGACGTAGCCGAGAACGCCGGAGTAGAAGACCGAGCGCCAGATCCCCTTGGCCGCCGCCATCTCCGCGTCGCGCGTCTCCTCGGCCACATGGGCGGACGCGTCGTATCCCGTCTCGGTGTACATCGTCAGCAGCCAGCCCACCGGCACAACGAGGAGCAGGAACACGAGGCCCGACGTGGCGCCACCGTCGAAGCCGGAGTTGTTCAAGGTCTGCGTGAAGACGAAGTCGACGCTCTGGTGCCGGTCTGGCACGAAGATGAGGATCAGCACGATGACGGCGAACCCGAAGAGGTGCCAGAAGACCGAGATGTTGTTCAACAGCGCGACGAGGTGCGACGAGTAGATGTTGAGCAAGGAATGCACGATCATGAGCGCGACGAAGAGGGCAAAGATGTCTCCGAGCCCACCGCCGTCCGCCCAGTTGACGACCCCGAGGTCGAGGCCCCAGAGGCTGAACAGGGTCGAGCCGAACAGCGCCGCCGCATAGTCGACCGAGGCGACGACGGCGACCAGCCCGATGACGTTGAACCAGCCGGTGAACCAGGACCAGCCGGCGCCGCCCAGCTTGTACGCCCACCAGTACGGCCCGCCGGCCGTCGGATAGGCCGAGGCGAGCTCGCTCATGCTGAGCGCGACGAAGAGGATGAGGCCGACGATGATCGGCCACCCCCAGGAGACGTTGACCGGTCCCCCGTAATTCCAAGCCTGTCCGTAGGTCGTGAAGCACCCGGCCAGGATGGAGATGATGGTAAACGAGATCGCGAAGTTGGAGAAGCCGCTCCACACCCGCGAGAGGTCTTGCTTGTAACCCAGCTCCGCGAGCTTCTGCTCGTCGCGGTCCATGGGGGCTTGCGACATCCCTATCCTCCTCTGTCTCGGCTGCTGGCGCGACCCTACGACACCGTGCGGACGTAGTCAACGTGCCGCTCGACGCTTATCGTTGACCGGCGGATGAACATCCTCGCCATCGACCAGGGAACATCGGCCACGAAAGCGCTCGTCGTGTCCGCGGACGGAGAGATCCTCGGCGAGAGCACGGCGCCGGTCGACCCGCGTGCGAGTGCCGGAGGCGCCGTCGAGCAGGACCCGCAGGAGCTGCTCGACTCGATCGTGGCGGCGGGCCGCGAGGCGCTCCGGTTGGCGGGCGCGCCGGTCGCTGCGGTCGGAATCGGCAACCAGGGCGAGACCGTCCTGCACTGGGATCTCGACACGGGCCGCGCGCTGAGCACCGCGCTCAGCTGGCAGGATCGGCGGGCGGTCGAGGTGACGCGGGAGCTGGCCGACGAGGCGGATCGGCTCGTCGAGCTGACCGGCCTTCCCCTCGACCCCTACTTCGCAGCTCCGAAGATGACGTGGCTGCGCCGGCAGGTCGGCGAGGGCGGCGTGGTGACGACGATCGACGGCTGGCTCAACCACCAGCTCGCCGGCGCATTCGTCACCGACGCGGCCACGGCGTCACGAACGATGCTCCTCGACCTCGAGCGAGCCGAGTGGTCGGACGAGGCGTGTGCGCTGTTCGGCCTCGATCCGGCCGGCCAGCCCGCGGTGGTCGACTGTGCCGCGATCGTGGGGGAGACGAGTGCCTTCGGCGGGTCGCTACCGGTGACCGGCCTCGCCGTCGATCAACAGGCGGCGCTCTTCGCGGAGTCCTGCTTCGCAGCCGGAGAGGCAAAGTGCACGTACGGCACCGGGGCCTTCATCCTCGCGACCGCCGGCGAGGCCGTTCCTTCCTCGACGTCGAGGCTCGCCGTCTGCGTCGCCTGGCGACTCGACGGCGTGACGACCTACTGCTTCGACGGACAGGTCTACACGGCGGGAGCCGCGGTCTCGTGGCTCGAGGAGCTCGGACTCGTCTCACAGGCGGCCGACCTCGACAAGCTCGACTCCTCACCGGGCGAGGAGGCGATCTTCGTGCCGGGACTCGCCGGTCTCGCCGCGCCGTTCTGGGCACCCGAGGCGCGGGGTGGTTGGGTCGGGCTCTCGCTAGCGACGACGCGGGACGATCTCGTGCGCGCCGTCGCGTGGGGGATCGCCGCGCAGGTGGCCGCGCTCGCGAAGGCGATCGAGCAGGACCTCGACCGACCGCTCGAGCGGCTCCGCGTCGACGGGGGGCTGACGCGATCGCGCGTGCTCATGCAGGCACAGGCGGATCTCCTGCAGGCACCGGTCGAGCTCTACCCGTCGGCTGACGCGACCGCGCTCGGCGTGGGTGCCTTCGCGCGGCTCGGTAGCGGAGCCGCAGCGACACCCGCCGAGGCGGTGGGGTCCTGGCAGCCGGTGGCAGTCTTCGAGCCGACGATGTCGGCCGACGAGTCTGGAGAGCGGCTCGCGCGCTTCGATGCGGCGGCGCAGGCGCTCGCGGCATTGGCTGGTACCGCGTAGGCGCGCAGAGTGGGCGGCGTCTTCGACTACGACGTCGCAATCGTCGGCGCCGGGAACGTTGGGGCGGCCATCGCTCGTGAGCTGGCTCGCTTCGAGTTGAAGGTGGCTTTGATCGAGGCCGGCCGCGACGTCGGCGCGGGCACGAGCAAGGCCAACACCGCGATCCTGCACACCGCCTACGACGCGAAGCCGGGGACGCTCGAGGCGCGGCTCGTGGCGCGCGGGTACGCGCTGCTGACGGCCTACGCGGACGAGGTTGGCATCCCGCTCGAGCGCACCGGGGCGCTGCTCGTCGCGTGGGACGACGAGGAGCTACAACGGCTTCCGGCCATCTCGGAACGGGCCGTGAAGAACGGCTACGACCGCGTTCGTTCGGTCGGCCGGGAAGAGCTATACGGGAAGGAGCCGCACCTCGGGCCGGGCGCACTCGGCGCGCTCGAGATCCCCGACGAGCACATCGTCTGCCCGTTCACGCCGGTGCTCGCATTCGCCACGCAGGCCGTCCTCGCCGGCGTGGACCTACGGCGAGAGGAACGCGTCACCGAGATGCAGCGTCTCGAGCGTGGCTGGCGGCTGGAAACGTCGCGTGGATCTCTTACGACGCAGTGGGTAGCGAATGCGGCAGGTCTCCACTCCGACGAGGTGAACCGGCTGGCGGGGCACGACGAGTTCACCGTCACGCCACGACGGGGAGAGCTGATCGTGTTCGACAAGCTCAGCCGGCCGCTCGTGCGACACGTGATCCTGCGTGTGCCGACGGCGATAACCAAAGGTGTTCTCGTCGCGCCGACGGTCTTCGGCAACGTCGTGCTCGGTCCGACGGCTGTCGACATCGAGCGCAAGGACGACACGAGCTCGACTGCGGAGGGTCTCGCCTATCTGCAAGCACAGGGTCGGCGGATCGTGCCGGAGCTGCTCGCACACGAGATCACCGCGGTGTACGTCGGCCTGCGAGCGGCGACCGAGAGCGCCGACTACCAGCTCTGGGCCGATGGCGGTGCACGGTACGCCTGCGCCGGCGGTATCCGCTCGACCGGACTGACGAGCTCGATGGCGATCGCCGAACACGTCCGCGATGAGCTCGCTGCCGCAGGCCTCGAGCTGCGGGAACGGAAGGAACGGCTTCCGGTCGTGCGGATGCCCTCGCTCGGTGAGGCGCAGCTGCGCCCGTTCGCCGATTCCGCGAGGATCGCCGCCGATCCCGAGTACGGGAGGGTCGTCTGCTTCTGCGAACGCGTGACGCGTGGAGAGATACGCGACGCGGCGCGTAGCCCGGTGCCGCCTGTCGACCTCGACGGGCTGCGGCGACGAACGCGCGCGCTCATGGGCCGCTGCCAGGGGTTCTTCTGTGGCCCGAGCGTCGCTGCGGCACTCGCCGAGCGCGCCGGGCTCGACGTCGCAGGGCTTCAGGAGCACCCTCTGTGACGGGTGCCGTGCAGGTCGAGCGGGCCGACGTCGCCGTCGTCGGCGGCGGCCCGGCCGGTCTGGCGGCGGCAACTGCCCTCCGCAAGGCGGGCGCGGGCAAGGTCGTCGTGCTGGAGCGGGAGTCGGCGCCGGGAGGCATCCCGCGGCACGCGAGGCACCAGGGCTTCGGGCTACGAGACCTCCATCGCTCGCTCTCGGGCCCGCGGTATGCGGCGCGCTGGGTCGAGCTCGCCGCCGGCGCGGGCGCCGACCTGCAGACGGAGACGCAGGCCACCGGCTGGACCGACGTCGGTGAGCTAGAGCTCACGAGCCCTCGCGGCCGCTCGCTGCTCGGGGCGCGCGCGATCGTGCTCGCGACGGGGTGTCGTGAGCGGCCCCGTGCGGCCAGGCTTGTACCGGGTGCCCGTCCGCAGGGCGTGCTTACCACCGGGGCGCTGCAACAGCTCGTCTACCTGCTCGGGGAGAGCCCCGGTCGGCGCGCGGTGGTCGTCGGCGCCGAGCACGTCAGCTTCTCGGCGCTCCTGACGCTCGGCCACGGAGGTGCGCGTGCGGTGGCGATGGTCACGGAGCACCCGTGCCACCAGACGTTCGCGGCCTTCCGAGCCGGCGCTGCGCTGCGCTTCCGCACGCCGCTTCTCACCCGAACCGCGCTCACAGCGATCGACGGCGACCAACGCGTCGAGGAGGTCGAGCTCACGAGCCTGGACACGGGCCGCGTGCAGCGGCTTGCGTGCGATCTCGTCATCTTCACAGCGGACTGGATCCCGGATCACGAGCTCGCGGTACTCGCCGGCGCAGCACTCGATCCGGGGACGCGCGGTCCGGCCGTCGACTCCGCATTCCACACGACTCGTCCCGGTCTGTTCGCCGCCGGAAACGTTCTCCACGGCGCCGAGACCGCAGACGTCGCCGCGCTCTCCGGACGCGCGGCGGCCGAGAGCGTAAGTCGTCACCTCCACGGCGATCCATGGCCGACGTCCCGCATCCCGATCGAGTGCCAGGCGCCGCTTCACTGGATGACGCCGAGCGCGATCGTCGCACCGAACGCCGCGACGCACCCGCCGTTCCGCCTTCGCGCACGCGAGATCCTCGGCGCGCGCCAGGTCGAGATCGGCCAGGACGGACGGACGCTCTGGCGCGGGCGTGTAAAGCGGTTGCTGCCAGGACGCTCGGCGCGTCTTCCCGGCGGGTGGACGGGCGCGGTCGACTCCGACGGTGGACCGATTGCAGTGCATATCGTCTAAAGAGGGAATAGGATCGCCGGCATGCTGAGCTTCGACGAGCTGAAGGCAGATGTAGAAAGCGGTGCGATCGACACGGTCATCGTCGCGTTCACCGACATGCAGGGCCGGCTGATGGGAAAGCGGCTCCACGCTGAGTTCTTCGCCGAGGAGACGAGCGCCGGGCACGAGGTCGAGGGCTGCAACTACCTCCTCGCCCTCGACATGGAGATGGACCCGATCCCCGGGTATGAGATCGCGAGCTGGGAGCGTGGATACGGCGACTTCGCCATGAAGCCGGATCTCGCGACGCTCCGCCGAATCCCATGGCTGGAGGCGACCGCGCTCGTCCTCGCGGACGTCCTCTGGCACGACGGCTCGCCGGTCCAGCCGTCTCCGCGGCAGGTGCTGAAGGCGCAGATGAAGCGGGCCGCCGCCCTCGGCTTCACGCCGATGACCGGCTCGGAGCTCGAGTTCTATCTCCTCCGCGAGACCTACCAGGAGGCATGGGCGCAGCGATACGAGGACCTCACGCCCTCGGTCCCGTACATCCTCGACTACCACATCCTCGCCACGACCTACGACGAGGATCTGATTCGCCAGATCCGCAATGGCATGCACGGCGCGGGGATCAAGGTCGAGACGTCCAAGGGCGAGGCATGGCCGGGACAGCACGAGATCAACTTCCGCTTCGCCGACGCGCTGACGATGGCCGACAACCACGTGATCTACAAGAACGGCGCGAAAGAGATCGCGAACGCCAAAGGCTGCTCGATCACGTTCATGGCGAAGCCGTTCGAGTCGTGGATCGGCAACTCGTGCCACATCCACGCGTCGCTCTTCCGGGATGGCCAGCCCGCCTTCCGCGATGACGAGACGCTCTTCGAGCGCTTCCTCGCCGGCCAGATCGCCACCTTCAAGGAGCTGGCGATCTTCCTCGCCCCGACGATCAACTCCTACAAGCGCTACGCGGCTGGGAGCTGGGCGCCGACGACGCTCGCGTGGGGTCACGACAACCGGACGTGCGGGTTCCGGATCGTGGGGCACGGCGCGGCGAAGCGGGTCGAGACGAGGATCCCCGGCGGAGACGTCAACCCGTACCTCGCGTTCGCCGCCATCATCGCGGCCGGAATCCACGGGATCGAGAACGAGCTCCCGGCACCGCCCGCGCTCGAAGGAAACGCGTACGAGTCAAACGCCGAGCGGTTCCCCTCGACCATACGGGAGGCGATCCTGGCGCTCGAGCTGGGGACGATGGCACGGGCCGCCTTCGGCGATCAGGTCGTCGACCACTACCTGAACTACGCCCACACGGAGCAGGGGCTCTTCGACAAGTACGTGACCGACTGGGAGCGGGTGCGCTACTTCGAGCGCGGCTAGCTGCGTCATCGCTAGCGTGAGGGCATGAGCCGCCCCGTGATCGGCATCACCTCGTACGCCCAGGAGGCGAGTTGGGGCGTCTGGCATCTGCCCGCGGTGCTGATCCCGCTCGCGTACGTCGACGCTGTCGAGCATGCCGGAGGCAGAGCTGTCGTCATCCCTCCGAGCGACGAGGGCGTGGACGAGACGCTCGAAGCCCTCGATGGGATCATCTTCTCCGGCGGGGCCGATCTCGACCCGACTATCTACGGAGCCGACCCTCATCCGGAGACAGACGCGCCTCAGGCGCGCCGAGATGCAGGAGAGCTGGCGTTGCTCCGGTCGGCGCTCGAGCGCGACATGCCCGTGCTCGCCATCTGCCGCGGCGTTCAGCTGCTGAACGTCGCCCGCGGCGGTGATCTCGTCCAGCATCTTCCCGAAGAGGTCGGTCACGACGAGCACAAGGAGGTTCCGGGAGAGTTCGCCGAGCACCCGGTCGAGATCAAGGGGGGCTCGCGGCTCGCAGCGATCGTCGGCGAACGCTCCGACGTCACGTCGCATCACCACCAGGGACTCGGCCGGGTCGGAGACGGACTCGTGGAGACCGCCTGGGCCCGCGATGGCACGCTCGAGGGCGTCGAGGATCCCTCTCGGCGCTTCGCGGTCGGCGTGCAGTGGCATCCCGAAGCGGGCGAGGACGCCGCACTCTTCGAGGCGCTCGTCAGCGAGGCTCGCGACTACCGCGCCACGCGTAGCTCGGACCACTAGCCTGAGCAGCGTCGATTCGGACTTCGTGGGGTCTGGCTGAGCCAGACGGGAGCTGCCCGCGCATGTTTGAATCCGCGCTGTGACCCTCACGGTTCTCAACCCTGCGACCGAGGAGCCGATCGCCGAGCTCGAGCAAGCGGGCGTCGAGGAGGCCGATGAGGCAGTCGCGCGTGCGAAAGAGGCGTTCCCCGCCTGGCGTGCCGTCGCTCCGGGCGACCGCGCCCGGTTGCTGCGCAGGGTCGCCGAGCTCGTGGAGGAGCACGGCGAGGAGCTCGCGCGGATCGAGTCCCGGAACGTCGGCAAGCCGATCTCGGGCGCGCGCGGCGAGGTCGGGATGGTCGCGCAGGTGTTCCACTTCTACGCAGGCGCCGTGGACAAGCACCACGGCGAGACGATTCCGGCGGCTGGGGGCGTCGCCGCGACGTTCCGTGAACCGCTCGGCGTAGTCGGTTCGATCGTCCCCTGGAACTTCCCCCTCAACATCGCGAGCTGGAAGCTCGGGCCGGCGCTGGCGTGCGGGAACACGGTGGTCCTCAAGCCGGCGGAGCTGACGCCGCTCTCGGCGCTCCGACTCGCCGAGCTGTGCCTCGAGGCGGGGATCCCGGAGGGTGTGGTGAACGTGCTCGTCGGCAAGGGCTCGGTCGTCGGGCAGCGACTGATCGAGCACCCCGACGTCGCCAAGATCGGCTTCACGGGCTCGACCGAGGTCGGGCGGCTCGTCATGCAAGGTGCCGCCGCGACCATCAAACGGGTCACGCTCGAGCTCGGCGGCAAGTCGGCGAACGTGATCTTCGAGGGCGCCGATCTGGAGCGGGCGGCGGCGGCCGCGCCCTACGCGGTCTTCGACAACGCCGGCCAGGACTGTTGCGCCCGGTCGCGCATCATCGTCCAGAGGTCGGTGTACGACCGCTTCCTCGAGCTGCTCGTCGAGGCGACGAAGGGTGTCAGAGTGGGCGATCCCGCGGAGGAGTCGACGGAGATGGGGCCGCTCATCTCGGCTGCGCACCGTGAGACCGTTTCCTCCTTCCTCGACGACTCCGTCAACGTCGCGTACCAAGGCCACATACCCGAGGGACAGGGATTCTGGTTCCCGTGCACGGTTGTCGAGGCGACGAACGACGACCACATCGCGCGTGAGGAGGTGTTCGGGCCGGTCGCGGCGGTGATCCCGTTCGAGGACGAGGCCGATGCGATTCGCATCGCGAACGACACGCCCTACGGTCTCTCGGGGTCGATCTGGACGCGCGACGGGGCCCGTGCGCTGCGGGTGGCACGCGCTATCGAAGCCGGGGTGCTCTCGGTCAACGCGAACTCGTCGGTGCGCGTGCAGACGCCATTCGGCGGCTTCAAGCAGTCGGGGTTCGGCCGCGAGCTCGGCATGCAAGCGCTCGACGGCTACTCCGAAGTTAAGAGCGTCTTCATCTCGACAGACGGTTAGGAGCGCAATGACAGGCAGGCTCGAAGGAAAGGTGTGCGTCATCACGGGGGCCGCAGGGGGTATGGGCCGGGAGGCGGCGATCGTCTTCACCGGCGAAGGCGCCAAGGTCTGCGCCGCTGACGTCGACCTCGAGCTGGCCGAGAACACGGTCTCCGAGTGTCCCGGCGACGCGTTCGCGCTGCGCGTCGACGTCGCCGACGAGGAGGACGTCAAGCACTTGTACGCCTCGACCGCCGAGCGGTACGGCGGGGTCGACGTCCTCTACAACAATGCAGGGATCTCGCCGGGCGATGACGCCTCCGTCCTCGACACGAGCGTCGAGGCATGGCAGCGCGTTCAGGACGTCAATGCGAAGGGCGTGTTCCTCTGCTGCAAGCACGGGATCCCGCACCTGCTCGAGCGGGGAGGGGGCTCGGTCATCAACGTCGCGTCCTTCGTGGCCATCCTCGGTGCGGCGACGTCGCAGATCTCGTACACGGCGTCCAAGGGAGCCGTCCTCTCGATGAGCCGCGAGCTCGCGGTGCAGTTCGCGCGGCAGGGGATCAGGGTGAACGCGCTCTGCCCCGGCCCGGTGGAGACGCCGCTCCTGCTCGCGATCTTCGGGGACGATCCCGCCGCGTTCAAACGGCGGCAGGTGCACTGGCCGACCGGGCGGCTCGGAAAGCCGCGGGAGATCGTCAATGCTGCGCTCTTCCTGGCGAGCGACGAGTCGTCGTTCGTGAACGGAGCGGCGTTCGTCGTCGACGGCGGCCTGACCGCCGCCTACGTCACACCGGAGTAGGACGTGATGCCCGAGTGCAGGTGAAGCGCCTGGCGTGGCTCGGAACTCGAACCGAGAAGTTCGACGAGACGACCGCGTTCTTTCGCGACGTGCTGGGGATCCCGGTGCTCCACGAGGAGCCCGGATTCGCGATGCTCAAGCTTCCCGGTGCCGATCGCGACTTCGTCGAGGTATTCGCGCCTGACAACCCGAACGCTGCGCTCTACTCGACCGGTCCGGTCGTCGGCCTGCTCGTGGACGACATTGAGCAGGCACGGGTCGAGCTGAACGCGGCCGGCGTCGAATTGATCGGCTCGACGCAGTGGTTGCAGAGCATGGACGGCTACGGCTGGTTCCACGTCCGCGGCCCGGACGGGAACGTCTACGCGATCATGCAGGACTCGCGCCTGCCGACTGGCTAGACCCCGACGACCTGGACGAGCCAGCGCCGGTCGCGCTCGCGGTCGAGCTCGAGGAAGAGGACGCGCTGCCATTGACCGAGGGCGAGCTCGCCTTCGCGCACGGGGATCGATTCGCCGGCCGGGCCGAGGAGCATCGACATGCAGTGCGCATGACCGTTGCCGATCTCCATGTCCTCCTCGCAGACGTTCTCGGTGCGGCGGTCCCAGTCGTCGTGGGCGTAGTAGTGCTCGGTCGGGACGAGCCGCTTGAGGAGCACGGCGAAATCCTCGAGAAAGCCGCGCTCCCACTCGTTCACCCGCACCGAGCAGGTCGTGTGGGGCGAGTACACGGAGCAGACTCCCTCCTGGACCCCGCTCTGGCGGACCGCCTCTTGAACGTCTTCGGTGATGTCCGTGACGGTCAGCCCGCCGGCGGTACGAAGCTGGTGCTCGAGCTGGAACGCCTTCACGCCGGTGCACATTGTGTCAGCCGCGGCGCGTCCGGCTCGACGGAACCGTCCGTTACCCTCCGACAAAGCGGGCCCGTAGCTCAGCTGGTTAGAGCAGCCGACTCATAATCGGTTGGTCCCTGGTTCGAGTCCAGGCGGGCCCACCTAAAGCTCGGTGACGAGACGTCCTCACCGTCGCCGGTCCGCGCTCCTCGTAAACCGGGCAAGACCGCGAGCGAGCGCCGGTCGCAGCGGCGACCCCCCACCCGCGCGCTTCCCGTAGCGCTCCAGCGATCCGACCGTCTGCGGTTCGAGCACGTCAAGGTGCGTAGCCAGGGCGAGGAAGACCTGCGCCGTCGTCAACGCGTCGCCGTCGGCGTGGTGGGGCCGGTGAACAGGCAGGCCAAGAGCGCGTGCCAGCGGTGAGAGTCCGATCGAGTCGGAGTCGAGGACCGGCTGACCGCGACGCCGGAAGAGCTCCGCAGCGAGCGCGGCCGTGTCGACGATGGGGTTCACGAGCCGCAGGCCATTGGTGCGCAGGGCGGCGGCGAGAAAGCCTGCCTCGATCGAGGCAACGTGAGCAACCAGTGCCCTTCCGGTCAAGGCCTCGAGCAACCCGTCGAGGACCTCGGACAGTCGTGGCGCATCGACGAGATCGCTGCTTCGCAGGCCGTGGATGCGGATCGTCTCCGCGTCGGGCATGCGGCGGGGCCTGATGCGCTGGTAGCGAACGTCGTTCAGGCGCAAGCGTCCGTGGGCGATCTTCAGCGCGGCAAACGAGATCGTCTCGTCCATCGCCGCATCGAGCCCGGTCGTTTCGAGGTCGATCACGCAAAACTCGG
>Ga0247727_10011101_pt1 | contig 15803 bp, 14 predicted proteins | sample WisWelCaveWW1625_FD_202498 | JGI IMG/M metagenome (GOLD analysis project Ga0247727, IMG submission 202498) | Biofilm microbial communities from Wishing Well Cave, Virginia, United States - WW16-25 | ecosystem: Environmental > Aquatic > Deep subsurface > Groundwater > Cave microbial mat | place...
CGGTTGAAATATTGCGCGAAAGGTTCCCTGATGTCGATGAAGGAGTGTTAAATTTACCTCCCATCAGATTGGAATCATTACTTGACCAAAGCCTTTACCATGGATACGATGTACCCAAATCGCCCAGCTTTCCATCGAAACCCTGGGGGAGATGAAGACACCCGCAGAATATAATGATTTAGTCATTAAACAGGATGGCGCGACCTTTGTTCATCTGCATGATATTGGATATGCCGCTGTCGGTGTTGAGGATGAACGCTCGGCGGCCCGTTTTAATTCCAAACCATGCGTCGGGATCGGAGTTGTCAAACAATCCAAGGCCAATACCATTGATGTGGCCCGCGGCATCAAAGAAGAATTAGAACGCATCAAGCCGATTTTGCCCGCTGGCATTAATGCCTCGATTCCTTACGACGAATCCATTTATGTCGAGAAATCTATTAAGGAAGTCTGGGAAACCCTCGGCATCGCTTTTGTTTTGGTTGTGCTGACGATTTTTATCTTTCTGCATAATATCCGCTCGACATTTATTCCATCGATTACGATTCCAGTTTCAATCATTTCCACTTTTGGTGTCCTGTATGTCCTCGGCTATTCTATTAATATTGTCACGATGCTCGCTTTTGTTTTGACCATCGGCTTGGTCGTGGACGACGCTATTATTGTTTTGGAAAATATTTACCGCCATGTCGAAGAGGGGATGAAACCGATGGAGGCGGCCATTCAGGGGATGAAGGAAATCGGGTTCGTCGTTATTGCCACAACGATCGCGCTGGTGGCTGTTTTCCTGCCGATGGCGTTTCAGACCAGCGTCACGGGGCGATTGTTTATTGAATTCGCGGTGGCGATCTCATTTTCCGTTTTGATATCGGCTTTTGTGGCGCTTTCTTTGGCTCCGATGATATCCTCACGGCTTTTGCGTCCCGTTAGTGAAGAAACCAAACGCGGAGTTATCGGCCAATTTGAACGCGGTTTATCGGCGTTAACGCGGGGTTATGAACGGCTGTTGGGCAAAGCGCTTAATTTTCCGCTTATTGTTATTTTGATTAGTTGTGTCGCTTTAGTTTTGTCGATTTTTTTCTATTCCAAATTGAACCGGGAATTTCTGCCGGATGAAGACAAAGGGAGATTTTTTTGTATTGTGATTTCTCCGGAAGGTTCAACAAGTGAATATACCGACCGGATGGTCAGAAAAGCCGAGGAGATGATCGCGGCCACACCGGAAGTGGAAGGGTATTTTTCCGCGGTCGCTTTGGCGCGCGGCGGTCCGGGGCGTACCTCCGAGGGGCTTTCCTTTATTCGCTTGAAAGAAAAACGCGAACGTCACGTGCGTGATATTCTCGGTGGGCCAACGGGGCTTGGCTTTCAATTTTTTAATAATATTGAAGGGGCCATTGTGATTCCCATTGTCCCGAAAGCCATTGGCGGTGGCTTTTCCCAGCCGTTCCAATTGGTTTTACAAAGCCAGGATTTAAATCAGTTGAGCCGTTATGCCGATGAATTAAGCGCGAAGTTGCGCACCACGGGTTATTTGGTAAACGTGCGTTCGACGTTCGAATTAAATAAACCGGAATTGCGGGTTTTTATTGACCGCGACCGCGCCGCTACCCTCGGTGTTTCCATCGAAGATATCTCGCATACCCTGCAAATTCTTTTTGGCGGATTGGATTTAAGTAAATTGAATCTTTCGGGAAAGGAATATGATGTGATTGTGCAGTTGGAGCGCAAATCCCGGTTGACTCCGTCGGATTTAGACCGGCTGTATGTCCGTAATGTCCAGGGGCAGCTTATTCAACTGAGCAATGTGGTGCATTATGAAACCGGCGGCGGCCCGAGCGCGATCAATCATTTTAACCGTTTCCGGTCGGCCACCATTGAAGCCACGCCGTTTAACGTTCCTTTAGGCACGGCGGTGGAGGGAGTTGAACAACTTTTAAAGACGGACCTGCCGGCGGATTTTCGATATGAATGGACCGGGGAGGCCGAAGATCTTTTGGAGTCGGGGAAGGAAATATTTTTTGTTTTGATTTTATCGATGCTGGTCATTTATATGGTGCTCGCCTCACAGTTTGAGAGTTTAGTTCATCCGTTCACCGTGATGTTGACGGTACCGTTGGCGGCGTTTGGCGCTTTTGGGAGTTTATGGTTTTTAAATTGGGTGGATCTTCGGGGGATGGCGCTTCCGGCGGGGCATTGGTTGTCGGGAAAGATCCCACGGATTCCGGCGATGGGAATTAATTTGTTCAGTCAGATCGGTCTCATTTTGCTGGTCGGGTTGGTAACAAAAAATGGAATTTTGCTGGTTGATTTCGCGAACCAGCAAATGGCTAAAGGAAAAGACGCGCGCGCAGCGATGCTGGCAGCTGGGTTGATCCGACTGCGGCCTATTTTGATGACCGCCACGGCGACCATTGCCGGGATTCTGCCGATTGCTATTGGCTTTGGAGCGGGTGCTGAAAGCCGGCGGCCTTTGGGGGTCGCGGCCGTCGGGGGTATGGTGACGAGCACATTTTTAACCCTTTTTGTTATCCCCGTGGTGTATGTTCTGTTCAGTCGAATGCAGGAGAAGAAGGTTTCGAAAAAGCTTAAAGCCCCGGTGAAAGTCCTTTTCCTGATTCTTGGCGCGGGTCTTTTTTTTAATGGCTGCGCTCTGGGACCGCGTTATGAGAAACCAAACGCGTCTGCCCCGCAAGAATGGAAAACGGCGGATCCAAATTGGAAAGAGGCTTTGCCCCAGGACGATATCCCGAAGGGAGAATGGTGGAAAATTTTTGATGACGCGCGTTTGAACCGTTTCGAAGAACAGGCGATTAAATATAATCAGGATTTGAGAATTGCTTTTGCCAGCTTGAATCAGGCCCGCGCGCTGGCGAGACTGGACCAAGCCGAATTTTATCCGGGCGTGGATTTGAATCCTAATTATACCCGTGAACGAATTTCGCGGAACAGCACTCCCGGAGAATTTATCGTTGAAAATCCTTCGGAGACATACAAAATTCCTTTGGATTTAAGTTATGAACTCGATGTCTGGGGACGCGTGCGGCGTTCATTTGAATCAGCGCGAGCTAAGGCGCAGGCTAGTGAAAGCGCTATGCAAACGGTTTTGTTGACCTTGACGGCGGATGTGGCACGGCATTATTTTACGTTAAGAGAATTGGAATCTGAGGCGCGGATTTTAGACAAGGCCTCGGAACTGCGGACGGATGCCTTAACGGTTGTTGAGGACCGATTTAAAGCCGGGGTGGTCAGCCAATTAGATGTCTCGCAGGCTCGGACAGAATTAGCCGCCGCCCAGGCGGAAAGAATTGATGTCTCCCGCCAGCGGACGGAAATTGAAAACGCCCTCGCGGTGCTTTGCGGAAAGCCCGCTTCTGAATTTAAAGTTGATGTTTTACCGCTGGATATTATTCCGCCGGTGATTCCCCCGGGTTTGCCATCCGAACTTTTGGAACGCCGTCCGGACATCGCTGAGTCCGAACGCCTGATGGCCGCCGCCAATGCCGAAATAGGCGTGGCCCAGGCCGCCTTTTTCCCCAAGATCACATTGACCGGTTCCTCTGGTTTTGAGAGTGCTCAGGTAAGCTCGCTGGTAGATTGGGAAAGCCGATTTTGGTCTTTCGCGCCGAATATTTCTTTGCCTGTTTTTAGCGGTGGGAAAAACAAGGCCAATAAACAGACCGCTTTAGCGAAATACGATGAGACGGTGGCTAGGTATAAACAACGGATTTTAGTCGCGTTTAGCGAGGTTGAGGACGCGCTTGCCCGTATTCGTTTAGGCCGTGAGCAGTGGGAAGTACAAAAAATGGTTATCCAGGCTGCCCAGAAGGCGGCTGAGATTTCCAACGCTCGGTACAGTCAGGGATTAGTCAATTTTTTGGAAGTAGTTGCTACGGAACGTTCCCGATTGCAGGCGGAATTAAAATCGGTTCAGATTCTTAATCGCAGTCTCGTTTCCACCGTTCAACTGATTAAGGCTTTAGGCGGCGGCTGGGCAAAGTGATCGAATAAAGAGAATCTAGAATATTATTTGACAAATCCCCCCTTGGAGGGTATTCTTAAGCTGCAAATCCATGCGTATCCCACATACCTTCCATATCCCCGTGATGGGGACCGGTTTCTCGATTGATACTCCCATTAAAGTTGCCAAATACGGGATTTCATCTGTTATTTCTTTGGTGGATGATATCCTGATCGAAAATATGCGCAAGCATTACTGCGGGGTTACGGGGGAGACGTATGTCCCTATCACGAAGTATGATGAAGACTTTCGCGCCAGAAGGATTACAGCTTATCTGGATTTAGTTGACCGTATTGTTAAAAAACAGTTTGAAGAGCTAAAAAACTCAGCGTTTGAAATTGGCAGTGAAATCACCAAATATTTCCGCCTTCTTTCCGATAATTCCGAACTCAAGAAAATGTACGTCAAGATGTTGGGAACGACCGACCCGGCCGCAAAAAAAAATCTTCAGGAAACCTTGCGCAATTCTATTACGCCCGGGGATATTAATGTCAATATCATGACCAAGCTCGATAAAGATAATTATGCACAAGACGGAACAAAACTTCCTTCCGAATGTTCAGACGCCTTATCCGCCTTACGCGGTTATGCCCAAAGCACCTTGCAGTCGGCTATCGTCTTTTCAGCTGGCATCAATCGCAGGCTGTACAGTTATGCCGAAGAGTTTAAAGATTTTTACGCGGATGCCAAAGGTTTCATCAAGAAGAAAATTATTCTTAAGGTCAGCGATTACCGTTCTTCCATTATCCAGGGAAAATTTTTTGCTAAAAAGGGTTTGTGGGTTTCGGAATACCGCATTGAATCGGGCCTGAACTGCGGCGGCCACGCCTTTGCCACGGACGGGTATTTGATGGGACCAATTTTAGATGAATTCCGCAATAAAAGACAGGAACTTGTATCGAGCCTGTATAATCTTTACAATGAGGCCTTGAAATTAAAAAACAAATTAACCTTTGCCGACCCGCATGAAGTGAAAGTTACCGCTCAGGGGGGGATCGGGACAGTTCAGGAAAATAATTTTTTACATGACCATTACAACGTGGATGGGACCGGCTGGGCCACACCTTTTCTCTTAGTCCCAGAGGCAACCAACGTTGATACGGCGACTTTGAACAAATTATCCGTGGCCAAGGAAGAAGATTTATATTTAAGTGATGTCTCCCCGTTAGGCGTTCCTTTTAATAATTTGCGTAATTCCTGCAGCGATGTGGAACGGGACACCCGTGTCGAGAAGGGCCGACCAGGAAGCGCCTGCCCTAAAGGTTACCTGGTATCCAACATGGAGTTTACCCCATTGCCCATTTGTACTGCCTCGCGGCAGTATCAGAAATTAAAGATTGAACAACTCAATCAATTAAGCCTAGAATCGCCGGTCTATCAGAAACGATTTAAGACTATTGTGGCGAAGTCTTGCATCTGCAATGACCTGGCCGAAGGAGCGATGATCAATCATTTTGTCGGCGATCCTACCAAACGATTTACCGCCGTCTGTCCGGGACCGAATATCGCCTATTTTTCCAAGATCGCCAGTTTAGAGGAAATGGTCGGGCATATCTACGGCCGCGTCAATTTATTGGATCCGGTGTACCGGCCGCATATGTTTATTAAAGAACTGCAAATGTATGTTGATTATTTGATAAAGGATGTCCGGAAGAATATTGGGGAGGTCAGTGAGAAGCAGAGACAATATTTCACGGAATTTAAAAATAACCTTCTTTCGGGTATTGAATATTACCGGAATTTATTCCCGACAATGCTTTTCGAGTCTTTGGAACGTCGTAATACGATGCTCGCTGAATTACAGGAATTCAAAATTCAGCTTGAAGAGTTTGCCAGTCAGAATTATTCTTTTTTTTCTGATTCCCTTCAACCCGCGGCCTCCGCGTAACCCCCACCCATATAACCAATAGGAGAGAAAAGCATGAGACGTTTAGTGGTTACTTTAAGCAAAATCATCCTCTCGCCGGTAAAGAATTGCAGTTTGACGTGAAGATTGTGGAGATTGCCGATTAATTTTATCGGATCAGCTGAAGTAAATTTGTGATCAGTAACATCCCCGAGAGCCCGATCATCACTCCCCAGGCGGTTAAAGTTTCGCCGCCGTTTTTAAGCGCGTCAGGAATCAGTTCCGTGATGACGATGTAAATCATCGCCCCGCCGGCAAAACCCAACCCAAAAGGAAGAAGCGGTTCAAAAAACCACGTCAGTAAAGCGGATGGCGCGGCCATAATCGGCTGCGGCAGACTTGTTAGGATGGAAAGAAAGGCGCAGCGTGACGTGGAGGCGCCTTCATTTTTTAGGGGCAGGGAGATCGCGATCCCTTCCGGTATATTATGAACGGCAATGGCAATCGCCATAATTAATCCAAAATTGAAATTCCCCGTGGCAAACCCCACCCCGATGGCGATCCCTTCCGGGATTGAATGGATAAAAAGTCCGATAAAAAGAAGAAAACTTTTTTTAGAAAAACCTTTGGCAAAAATTGTTTTTTCGATGTGATTATCAGAAATAGTTTTCTCAGTCAGCCAGAAAAAGAGGGCCCCGCATAAGAGTCCAATAATAACAATATAAGGCGCGGATGGAAATTTGGCTTTCAGCGCGATGCCTTCCTGCGCTAAAGAGAAGACGGAAGCGGAGATCATCATTCCGGCCGCAACCGCCGAGGAAAAAGCCCGAACGAGTTTTGACCCCGATTGTACGAAGTGGACCGGAATGGCCCCCAGGCCGGTGGCCAAGGCGCTGATGATGCCGGTAAACGTGGTCCAGAAAATAAGCGAAGCGGTATCGGTCATAATGAATGCTATTATAGTAACGTCTTCTAAGAAAGAAAACAGATTCTATGGAAAATTACTCATAATTTCAGATTCACAACGGTTCGTCCTGTCGAATTCCCTTTGAGCATCGCATCAATTTTGGGCTCCAGCTCTTTTAGAGAACATTCCGTGTAAAGCCGGTCCAAGCAATCTGGTTTCCAGCCGGTAGATAATTTGTGCCAGATGTGGCGTTTCATTTCAATGGGTGCTTCGGCGGAGGCAATGCCGAGCAAGTTGACGCCGCGTAAGATAAAAGGATAAATCGTTGAATGTAAATCATGGGAAGCAACTAAGCCGCAGCAGCTGACACTGCCGCCGTATTGAGTGGATTTGATGGCGGTTGATAAAATATTTCCCCCAACGGTGTCGATAACCCCGGCCCAGCGTTCTTTTAAAAGCGGTTTGCCGGAAGTATCGTTTATTTGTTCGCGATCAATAACTTTTTTAGCGCCGATTTCAAGTAAGAAATTTTTTTCGTGCGTTTTTCCAGTGGCGGCAACAACGTGATAACCGATTTGGGCGAGAATAGCAACGGCGGTTGAGCCGACACTGCCGGTAGCGCCGGTCACCAAAACTTCGCCTTTGGCCGCATTTAACCCCATCTGTTCGAGTTTGACCAAAGACAAAGCCGCTGTTAAACCAGCTGTCCCGAAGATCATGCTTTCTTTAAGCGAAAGATTCTTGGCCTGCCTGCCGCCCGCCTGCCGGCGAGGCAGGGCAAGGCGGGAGAGTTTAACAATCCATTGAGCCGGAACGCGGATGTATTGACCAAATCCACCGGGCGTGTTCATCCCTAAATCAAAACCGGTGACAATCACTTGATCGCCTTTTTTAAATTCCGGTTTATTGCTTTCGATCACAATGCCGGCGGCATCAATCCCGGGGGTGTGCGGGTAGTTTTTAGTCACGCCTTTGTGTCCCGTTGCTGAAAGGGCGTCTTTATAATTTAATGAAGAGTACAAAACGTTGATTAGAACATCATTGGCCGGTAGGTCGGATATATTTTTTGAGATGATTTCACGGATAAATTGATTGCCGACGGCTTCACGGACTGTCAAGGCTTGAAAGGTCTGCTGGCGCATGGATGTTAGTGTAGGAGAAGGGGGCGGTTCTTTCAAGAAATATTTTTCGCCTGAAGAGTTCCCTTCTGCTACAATGTGTCCCGCGAACTTCAAAATGGAGCGTGAACATGGATTTGTTGGATAAGATCGGTCTGGTGGCCGCCTTGATTTTGCCTTTGTGGAATATTCCGTTGATTGTCCGCATCCACAAGAGGAAAACATCGCGGGATATCAGCCTTTATTGGGCGCTGGGAGTCTGGACGTGTCTGGTCCTGATGGCGCCGTCGGGTTTTACCTCGCCGGATATCGTTTGGAAAGTTTTTAATATCATTAATTTTTTCTTTTTTACTTTGGTTATGATCTTTGTTGTCGTCTACCGGGATAAAAGTAAATTCGATGATGCTCAGCGCCAAGCCTAACAAATCAGTGGATCCATTTTTTGACAAGCGTCAGGAAATGGTCGAAAGGCAGATTCGGGGCCGTGGGGTTGCGGATGTAAGAGTGCTAAAGGCCATGTCTCAAGTCCCGCGTCACATTTTTGTTCCCGAAAATGATATGGCCGATGCCTATGAGGATTATCCACTGGCCATTGGGAGGGGACAAACCATTTCCCAGCCGTACATTGTGGCTTATATGATTGAGGCCGCCCGGTTGAATCGGGAGGACAAAGTTCTTGAAATTGGAACGGGCTCTGGATATCAAACGGCGGTCCTTTCCATACTGGTTGATGAAGTTTATAGTATCGATAATATTCATGGTTTTATCGAAAGCGCCCAAAGTAAATTAAACCATCTAGGCTGCAGAAATGTTCATCTTGTTCATGGGGATGGTTATGAGGGTTTAAGTGAGCACTCTCCCTATGATGCCATTATTGTTTCGGCCGCGCCAACGGAGATCCCGCAGAATTTGATCAGCCAGATGAAGATTGGCGGACGCATGGTCATTCCGATAGGCGGGGTTTTTCAAGAGTTATACCTGGTGACCAAAACAGAAAAAGGGATAGGCCAGAAACCTCTTTTAGGTGTTCAATTTGTCCCGATGGTGAAAGAGAAATTGGGATGAAAGCGTGTCCGCATTGCTCCAAAAAGATTAATGACGACGTCATTAAATGTCCTCATTGCGGAGAAATGGTCAGCAAAGACCAGAAGGCATTGTTAAAGATTGTCGAGGATTTTGAGGTGTATATTTTGGGCCGGCAAGATCCTGAGCAGATCGGTATCTTGCTGGGAATCCCGGAGTCGCAGCTCCCGTATAAAAAAGAAACTATCGAGCATATCCTGGAGTTTTTTATGCTGGTGTACGCGGTGGAATTTTTACGGACCGGCAGTGCCGAGGCGGAGATGAAGTTTAATATTTTTGAACTGAACTATCTGACCCTGGCGGAATATTTTCCTGACCAAGAAATGCTGTTTCATGATATTGTGGCCTCGGACAATGATGACCTGGAGAAGTGTAATCAGTTAAGCGTGCGTTTAAGAGATGAACGTAATATTAAAGATTTTGAACGCTGGACCAAACGGATGAATGACAATGAAGAGAAATATCACGCGAAGGTCCGAGAAATTAAACTAAAGGCCGAGGCGTTAAAAGAAAAAATGGCGGGGAGTGAAGAATAATGGAAATCGGAATTGTTGGTTTGCCTAATGTTGGGAAGTCCACTTTGTTTAATGCTTTAACCGGGGCCGGGGCGGCGGCGGAAAATTTTCCGTTTACTACTATCGAGCCGAATGTCGGGGTCGTTCCTCTTCCGGATGAGCGGCTGGTGGTCCTGGCGGAAAAGTTTACCAGTCAGAAAATGACTCCGGCGGGAATCCGGTTTGTCGATATCGCAGGTTTAGTCAAAGGGGCCAGCCAAGGGGAAGGGTTAGGTAATAAATTTCTCTCTCACATCCGCGCGGTTGATGCCGTGGCCCATGTGGTGCGTTGTTTTAGCGATGACAATGTGATCAATGTTTTAGACAAAGTCGATCCGTTAAATTCCGCGGATATTATTGAAACGGAACTTTTGTTGGCGGATCTTCAACAGTGTCAAAAGGCCTTAGAGCGATTGAAGGGTCCAGCCCAGGCGGGCGACACAAAGGCCAAAGAAAAATTGGCCTTGCTGGAAAGTATTATGAAAGAGTTCGATGCTGGAAAACCAGCTCGTCTGCAGAAACTTCCTCAAGGGATTATTGAGGAATATCAATTTCTTTCCGCCAAGCCGCTGCTTTATGTCGCCAACACGGATGAGTCAGCCGTTGATTTGAAATTATTAGAACCTTTAAACGAACGCGCCCAAAAGGAAAACGCGCGCGTGGTTACTTTGTGCACGAAGTTGGAAGCCGAGATTGTTCAGCTTCCCAAAGAAGAACGCGCCGCTTATTATGAATCCGCCGGAATCACATCCCCTGGCTTGGCGAGATTAGCCAAAGCTGGGCAGGAACTTCTCGACCAAGTCTGTTTTTTTACCGCCGGTCCGCAGGAAGCGCGCGCCTGGCTAATCCCGAGGGGAACAAAAGCGGTGAAGGCCGCCGGGAAAATTCATTCCGATATTGAACGCGGTTTTATCCGGGCGGAGGTCTATAAATACGATGAGCTCGTGCGGCTCGGTTCGTATAAGGCCGTTCAGGAAAACGGTTTGGTGGCCCTGGAAGGGAAAGATTATGAGGTCAAGGACGGCGATGTTGTTTATTTTAGATTCAGTGTTTAACCGTCTAACACATAGAGATGTTTCGCGATGGTTTTGAAAATAATTTCTTTAACTATAATTTTTGTTTCACTTTTATTGGGTAATCCGTTTGCCCATGCCGCAAGCGAAGACTCCGCCGCGAAGATTTTTCAGCGCCAGGCGAATGCGATTGTTTTAATCGGCACCGCGGATAAAGACAATGGCAAGATTGGCAGCGGATTTTTTGTTAAGGAGGATGGTTTAATTGTCACGAATTATCATCTGATTCATAATGCCCAAAAGATATATGTGAAGTTAAAGAATAATAAAGTGTATTCGAATGTTCAATTGGTTAATTTTGACGTGAAGAAAGATATCGCGATCTTGCGGATTCATGGCCAAGGTTTTAAGAAAGTGAAACTCGGGGACAGCAGTGATGTGGCCATCGGCCAGAGAGTGGTTACCATTGGCAATCCTTTGGGGCTTGAGAGTACCGTTTCCGACGGTTTAATTAGTTCTTTGCGTAAGGATGATCACGGAGTGAAACTTTTGCAAATTAGCGTTCCTCTTTCTCAGGGGAGCAGCGGCGGACCTTTATTTAATCTTAAAGGAGAAGTGGTCGGGATTACAACCGCGTCACTTTTGGAAGGTCAAAATCTTAATTTTGCCATTCCCATCAATTATGCCAAGTCGCTTTTGCGAAAATCGGATGACCGAAAACGGGCCAAAAGATCTTCCTTTAAAGATTTTGCCAGGGTAAAATTGTCGCGGGATAATGTCCCGCTATCCCTGACAAAGGAAAAGAGCGTTTCGTTTTATTTAGTTAAGCCGCAAGATACCTTGTATAGTTTGGCACGCCGATTCGATACATCTGTGGATGACATCATGGCGGTTAATGAAATGTCCAATGCCCAGATTTATAGCGGCCAGCGTATTAAAATTCCAACGTCGGAATAAACGAACCGGAAATGAGTAATTCGAACAGGGAGGTCAGATGATATGAATGATCCCAAAAACGAAAAGCGAAAGTACGAACGTTTCGACACCGAGGTGAAAATTTATTTTAAGGTCGCTTACGATTTAAAGACCCGGGTAGAGTATCAGATCCTCGATGAAGACAAAAAAGAAGTCTCTCCCGCCAAATACGAAGCGGTTAGTAAAAATGTCAGTGCGGAGGGATTGTGTTTTGTCTCGAATCAAAAGTTGGAGAAAGGCGATTGTCTTTTGCTGGAAGTTTTTTTGCCCAAACAAAAAGAACCTATCCCGATGAAAGGGGAGGTTGCTTGGTGCTGGTCGAGTGCCATATCTACTTCGTCAGAAAATAAATTCGACACGGGGGTAAAACTTTTGAAGGTTGACGGGAAATCGGTTGCAGAATCAGTTTATCGCGATCAAGAGTATGGAGTCGTCTGGAGCGCGGTCCTGGAGGCGGTTTTTGGAAATTTCAGGATATTTGCTCAAAAGAGAAACACGACATAACGGTCGTCAGCGTACGGTCCTGACGATAATAAATTTTTTTTCTCCCGCCTGCAAGGTTACTTTTCCTAAATCATTTTGATCTATCGGAACATTTTCTTCATTGAAATTTTGTAAGGAAAGAGCGTAGCTTCCCGGCTCAACGATAAGACGGCCGATCCGAATTTGGGCTGGGAGGGTTTGCCAGCATCTTAAATCTGCCTGCTCGGTATATAGATTGTACCAAATACTCAATCCCGTGACGGCGATAGCGGCGATTTCCCCATGTCGTTCTTGGGCTTTTCTCGCGACCTTGCGTTCGGCAAGATATTTCAGCGCTGGCCGGGCGATGGCCTTGGCATAAATACGAACCTTTCGATTCGCCAGGCTCTGCTGGGCGATGGCTTCAATATCTTCTCCGAGCTCAGTCATGGTTTCAAATGGTTGATCGGTGTCTTTGACGGCCGTTAACGTGGAAGATTTGATCTCATAATAACGCGTATCGTATTTAGGAAAGGCCAACTGCGTGATGCTTCCAGGTAAAGGAATAGGGATAATGGAAGGATGTTTAATCGGAGAGAGACCATTATATTGGATTAAAAAGATTTCAGCTTTTTGTTTTTTTTCATTGAGGAGGGGATAAGAGATCCCCGGAAATTTTTTTCGGAGACTTATAAATTCACCACGGTCAAAATATTCAGCCGCGGCCAACAGATTTTCGATAAGGATGAGCGGAGGGGCCGTTTTGTAATTATTTTGATAATCTCTCTGATAAATCTGCAGGGCTTTTTTATAAGAGATGTATGCGTCGTTTAAGTCCTGCTGATCGTTGGTCGCCTCAAAGATCACGCCCATGATAAACCGCGCAAAGGCATCTTCCCGGTAAACATTTTTTTGGTCAGGTTTGTACAAATTATTGATCAGGGAAAGTTTTTGATCCACGGCCCGTGCCTCAACTACGGCCTCCGGAACATTATCTATCGCCGCGTAATTAAGGGCCTGAAAAATGTGAACCAGCACATGTTCAAAATCTTCGCCGCGATAGGGGGAGGTATTGTCATTAATGATCCAGGTGGCCGCGATATTGCTTAAAGATTTTGTGTATAACGCGTCATATTTGCGTTTAGCCTTTTCAAAAAAATTAATACTCTCTTGATAATGGCCGGTCATATGCAAGACATAGGCTTTGTCCATTAGATAAAGTAATTCATTTTTAGGGCCGTAGGATTGGACTTGGGTATTAAGAATTTCAGCGGCCCGATCGAACATATTGGCGGCGACTAAGGAATTGATTTGGGGCTGAGAAACAGAATTGGGCGTGGTGCAGCCAGCCAAGAGTAGAAGGACGAAGGGGACGGATCTCAGTATCGAGAAGCGTCCCCCATTAGAAATCTTTTTCAAATTCCAAGACAACAAGGCAGGGATTAAATTAATAAGAGTAACTAGTTTTTTTGACGAGTTTCTTTAATTGGGTCTGCCCAAGCCAGCTGATCTGATTCGTGGTTAAGTCAACAAGTTCAAGATTGACCTGATAAAGGGTCACGGCTTTTCCTTTGATTTCGTCGGTCACGGCATTAATATTTCCCTGGAGCATGAAATCAGCCCCGGTTTCTTTACCGGCAGGTTTAATTGTTTGCGGATCAGTTTGTCCGGTTTGCTGTTCTTGTCGTTCTTCGCGGATGGTGACGCGTTCATCTTTGGAGGCTACAAAGGTCGCTTTGCCGGAGTTAATGAGATCTTTCTCAAGGTTTTTGATAAAGACAGACGGATTGATGTGTTCACTGGTGCGGTTGACAATGGCGCCGACGATAACAACCGGATTTCGGCCGGAGGCCTTATTAAAGTTGCTTAGCCAGGCGCCGTCTAGGCAGTTTTTGATGAGCTCTTCCGAGACTACGCGGGCATCGGTGTCATTCCAGCGGCCGCTCAAGTCAATGGTCTCTTCCACTTTAATTCGGTCAACTTTCGTTGCGCAGCCGGAGATGAAGCCGGAAACCAGCAAAATATTTAATAAGGCAAAAATAATTTTATTATTCATTGGGCCATCCTTTCTTTAAATTTTCTTGAATAGATTCTATCATGGGGAAAGGCGATGTCAATAGATCCCAAGGAAAGGGAATTAATAGTTTATTTCTCGGGGGAGACGAGTTATAATACACACAAAATTATGAAGGAAAGGAGATGAAGACTATGGTTTGTTTCAGAGAATTTTTGCTGGCGGGGACGTTGACGGTAATTGTTTCCGGTTGCACGACAACCGCGACGCGCAAAGTTGAATCAAATAAAAAAGGCATCATGGATGCTTATCTTTCGGGAGTGAAGAAGTCGGATGGTATCAATCAACAGGAGGCTGTCCTGTTAGCCCAGAGCCAGTTGATCTTTCGCGGAGACGACAAGAGATTCTATATAGACAAGCCGGAAATTACCTTGGAAGATGAACGATCCTGGAGGATTAGATTTTATTCACTCAATAAGACCTGGGCCGAAGTTAGTGCTTCATCGAATGTTTTAATTCTAGTGGACAAAAAGAATGGGAACACCCGTTGGCAGAAAGAAGAGTAAATAAAATTTTTGTGGAAGATTTCGTTTCGAATTTGTACAATGACACTGTGAATCAAGTCTTGACTCATATACGCATACGCCCAAAAACAACATTCCTCTTTATCTTATTCTTTTTTGGAATATTCCTTTCGAACGTGTCCGCTGATGTTATGAGCGTTGAACTCGATCAGGTGGAACAATCCTTGAGCAAATGCCGTCAACACTATAGTCAAAATATCGATATCGACGTTCCCCCGGGGGATGTCTGCGTCAGTCAACTGTTCGAGGAAACGGATCCGGCCGGTGAGAATACTGGCGTGAACTGGACTCAGACCAGCTATGACGATGGGAATACTAATGTTTCGGATGATCCACGATTTAATGTTGTCACCAAAGAGCTAGATGTCGTTGAAAATTATGTCCGTGAGCAAAATGACATTCGCCCATTGCAGGATGATGAGAACAAATCTAATCAGGACAATCCGCATATGATAAATTTCGATAAGAGCCGGGATGAAGATATTATGCGCCGGGCTGCATCACGTAAATTTGATCCAGAAAAACCGTTGAATAGTAAAACGCCGAGGATCTCTGCCGAAATTGGGTCTGAGCTTTCTTATTTTAAGTATAAAGAGCCGGGACTGATGAAGGAGGAAGGAATGTATTACGGTTTGAGTGGTGCTTTGACTTCCCGATTCCCGCCGTATACAGAGAATGAAGACCTTTTCAATCAGCCCACCAGCCGGACAGGAACCACCATGATCCGCTTGGAAGGAAATTTAAGCTGGGGAGAAGTTGATTATGTGTCTGAAGGAACGGGTGAGCTTGAGAATATTGACGACCGTCTTCTGGAAATCCGTGGGCTGGCCGGTTTTGATTATGAGACCAGTGATTGGGCGTTTTGGACACCGTATTTAGGCGTTGGCTATCGGTATTTGAATGATGATTCCGGTGGCAAAGTGACGACCACGGGACACAGTGGTTACGAGCGCGAATCCAATTATTACTATAGTCCAGTCGGGGCTGAATTGAATCTTGAATTCGAAAATGGCTGGTCTTTAGGTGTGACCTCCGAGTATGATATTTTTTGGTATGGAAAACAAAAAAGTCACCTGGGGGACGCGGTCGCTGGTTTAAGTACTATCAACCTCAAAAGTGCGCGATTGTGATGATTTTATCCGTTGAATATATTCAAATAGCGACGGTAATAATGTATAATCCAGAGCAAAATAATGCTGTGACAGAAAATACCCTAATGGGGAACTTTG
>Ga0247727_10011102_pt1 | contig 15802 bp, 12 predicted proteins | sample WisWelCaveWW1625_FD_202498 | JGI IMG/M metagenome (GOLD analysis project Ga0247727, IMG submission 202498) | Biofilm microbial communities from Wishing Well Cave, Virginia, United States - WW16-25 | ecosystem: Environmental > Aquatic > Deep subsurface > Groundwater > Cave microbial mat | place...
GTCTCTTCAGGGGTGGGGGGCGGGAGAGTTAGCAGCCTCTGGGCCACGCCGCGGGCGTCGTAGCTTTCACCGAAAGCGGCGTCCTTCAGCGGGTAAGAACCGTTGTTGTAGAGCACCGCGCCCCACAGAAAGGCCCCGTGATTCATGAGGCTGTGGCGGGCCTTGTAGACGATGGCCTCGTGGCAGCCGCTCGAGCCGCAGGTCTGGTCGGCGATGCGCAGGTCGCCGGGGTTGAGGAAGCGCACGTACTCCGGCGATTCCTGGTTGAGCTGGGTGTAGGAGCGAACCCGGGTGAAGTTGGCGCCTGGCTGGACGTGGGCGGTCTTCTTGTCGGTGGCGCCGGCATTGCCGCCGTGGCAGTCGGTGCAGCCCAGGCGCACCGCCGGCGAGGAGTGCATGGGCTCGATGCCGGCGTGGCAGCCAACGGCCACGCAGCCCTCGCTCTTGCGCTGGGCTTCTTCCGGGGTCTGCCGGATCAGCACCGCGGCCAGCGGGATCAGGGCTAGGGCGAGCTTCCAGGTCATGTCAGAACAAGAACCTCATCAGTAAGAACCCAGAGTATAGTGTCTGACCCGTGTAGATATTCTTGAAGCCGTCGCCGGGGCGCAGGATCCCGAGGCCGCCTGTGACCACCACGTTCTCGCTTAGCAGCGGCCGGTATTGCAAGCCCCAGCCGTAGTCCCAGCCGATCTCTTGCCGAATACCGCTCTGGAACAGCAGCGCTTCGAGCACCTCGGTGCGATGGAAGCGCAGGTAGTTGACGTGGAGCTGGGAGCGCAGCTTGGGGGTCAGCTTCGCTTCCAGGCCCCCGGTGAAGATCAGGATGCCGGGGTTGAGGAAGTTGGCCTGGCCTTCCTCTTTGCTGGAGCGCAGCGTGGGCATGAGGCTGTTGAAGCTCAACAGGGTGACGCCGGCGCCGGTGAGCGGGATGGTCTGGCGGTTGAACAGGTTCACGCCGCCGCCCTCGAACAGGGGGTTGGTCTGGCCGCGGTCGGCGAAGATGCCGTTATTGAGGAAGCCGCCGCCGGCGAAGTTCTGGTTGTCGACGATGGAGTCGAAGCCGCGGGCGCGGCCGTCGTTGAGGTCTCCGTCGCCGGAGGTGAAGAAGAACGACCCCTTGTAGCGGAGCCAGTCGCGGTCGTAGCTGAGCTCCAGCGCCGCCAGTTGGGCGTTGATGTGCTGGGCGTTTCGCTGGGCCGGGAGGGGGTGGAAGTCGTCGCGCCCAAAGGCCTGGTAGAAGGCGTTCGAGATGTTGATGCGGCCGATGTGGCCGTCGCCGGCGAAGCCCGCGTAGCCGGCCCGGATCTTGTGGGGCCGGGGGTCGCCCACCCGCTGCGGCCGGACCAGGAAGCCGTTCTTATCGAGGTGGAAGGTGGGCTGGTCGTTGTTGTAGTGCAGGCTGAAGTTGGCGGTATAGCCCAGGGTCAGGAAGTCCTGCCAGTAGAGATTCGCTATATATACAGACTGCTGGCGCCGCTCGAAGCTGTTCAGCCCGCTGTTGGTGTCCTTCTCGAGCATGTGGAAGTAGGCCAGGTTGAACTGGTAGCGGTTGTTGCCGAAGTTGCCGAATAGGCGCGCCCCGGGTTGTTCGTCCGCGAAGACGAATCCCCGGAAGTCACTGGTGAAGCGCTGGATGCCCACCCGCAGCGCCGTGAAGTCGAAGTAGGCGCTGCCGAGGTCGTCCGGATCCCGCCGGGGGCGGAAGGCGGTGGAGCTGTTGGTTCCCAGGCGCTTCTCGAAAAACAGCTCCTGCACCCCGGCGTGGTGGTCGGTGCGCCGGAGGCCGCGGCGCACGTCGATCCTGGTGACGCCGGTTTCGCGCGCCCGCAGGTAGTTGATGTTGAACTCCGGGGTGAAGCGGATCTCGTAGTCGACGGGCCGGAAGCCGGCGCTGCCGCGGAAGAAGTCGAAGCTGAGCCGGAAGTTCTGCTTGAGGAAGAGCTGGTCGCCGCGGCCGAAGAAGTCGAAGCTGCCCGGGCTGGCGGAGCTGACGTTGCTCGGGGTGGGGAGGCGGCGGGACTCGACCAGGGTATCGCTGGTGCCGGTGAAGTTCAGGAAGTTGCGGCGGCCGAACAGCGGATAGTCGCCCTTGAGCACGTTGCGGTTGAAGGGATCCCACCAGCGCTGGCGGGCCAAGACGGTGTCGAGCCCGCGGTTCTCGTAGCGCTGCCAGGCAGGAAAGCCGACGCGCCAGCGATGGGGCACGCGGGCCGGCTGGCCGGGAGGCGGCGGGATCTCGAACGACGGCAAGATACCGGCGAGCGAGGCGCCTTCGAGAACCCGCCGGGGGCGCGGATAGGCCAGAGCGGCCTGGAGGAGCGGCAGCGGCGGCGGTGGTTCCGGGCTCGGGGTCCTTCGGACCAGGGGGCGCAGGCGGTCCTCGGGCAAGGGTCGCGGCGGGGGCAAGGCGCCGCGGAGCCGCTCGATCTCGACCTCCAGAGGCCGCCGCGGCGTCACCAACTCGGCAGCCGGCTGGCCGCGTCTTGGCAGGGCGTGGGCGGGGTTGCGCAGCGCCGGGACCCGTTCCGGCCGCGCCGTCTCCTGGACCCGCCCCTTGCGACCGATCTGAGCCCGCTGACCGGCAAGGGGAAGGGCCAGCAGCATCGCCAGTTGGCCACAGAGACACAGAGACACAGAGAAATCTTTCAAGTGGCTATCCCCTTGACTCAGCTAACGGGAATGGACAAATCCCGGTGGGGCGGGCGCCCTCGCCCGCGGCTGGCCCCCTGGCCAGCCTGCCGGTGGGCGGACTAGCTGAGTCAAGGGGATAGCCACTATCTTTCATTCTCAATCTCAGTGTCTCTGCGCCTCTGTGGCCAATCCCAGCGCCGCCACCTTCCGGAACTGCTCGGCAAACTGGCCGGGATGGTAAGCCGAGGGGTGCTCCAGGTAGTCGTAAAGCTTAGCGATGGCCGTTTGGAAGGAGGCGGCGTTGCCGGTGGCGGCGGCCCCCAGGGCGTCGAGCGTCATGGTGACCTGCTCGGCGGAGTTGACCCCGGCGTTGGCGATGCGCCAGATGTCGGCCGTCAAGGCCTTAATGATACTCTTGGCGGCCCCGGCGTCGAAGTCCTGCCGGGCGAAGCGGGAGGCCAGCTGGTCGGCCTGCTGGGCGGCGGCGGCAGCGGTCTTGCTGATGGCGGTGTGGTCGGTCAGGCGCGCGGCCACCAGGCCGGCGAGCTGCTGCAGGAAAGCTTCCACCGCCCCGGACTGGTCCTTGGCCGCCTGGGCAGCCAGCACCCGCAGCACCTCCTGCCGCGCCAGGTTCACCTGCAAGGCGCCGGCCTTGCGGCCGTAATAGCCGCGCTGGATCCGCCAGCTCTCGGCCCGCAGGTCGTGGTGGCACTGGTAGCATTCCAGATCCGCGAACTCGGGCCAGGCCGCCGGGGAGCGCCCGGCCAGCAGCCGCATCCCCTCGCCGAGCGCCACGGCCTGTCCCACGGCCCACTCCCGCACTCTCGGCAGGGTGTTGCCGGCCTGGGGCCTGGTCTCCCGCCAGTGCATGGGGAGCGCGGCGCTGAAGGTATCCAGCTCGAATACCAGGTCGGGATGGCCGGCGGCGATCAGCTCGTGGTCGACGATCTTGTTGCCCTTGCCCAGATGGCACTCCAGGCACATGCGGGCCCGGGCCGCCACCTCCTTGGTATCAACCATTCCCAGGGCGACGTTGGCGGCGTGGGTCTGTTTCGCCGAGGTGTGGGGGCCGAGCCACTTCTCGGCCGGGCCGTGGCAGCCCTCGCAGGCCACCCCGTCGGATACCAGCTTGGCGGGCGATCCCACGGCGTGGCAGACCAGGCACCTGGGCGCCGCCTGGGGGTTGGGCAGCTTGAGCAGCTCGGCCATACGCTTGGAGCGCTCGTTGGCCAGGACAGTGTAGGCCTTGGAGTGCTTGTCGCGGACCGACCACACGGAGTACTCGTGGCCCAGGATGCGGCTCTCCTTCTCACTCAGGGCGGAGGCGCCGCCGTGGCAGTTGGAGGAGGCGCACCCTCCGGCGCCGATGTATTGGGCCGGGAGGGTGGACAGAAACAGCAGGTACACCACAACAAAACGGGGGGGAAACGTTTGCGCCATGCCATGCCTATTATACAGGGAAAACAGCGCGGCTTCACCGCAAGCCGTCAGCTATCAGCTGTCAGCGCTCAGCGAAGCATGTCATCCCGAGCGCAGCGAGGGATCTGCTGTTCTCCCGCGGCGCCGGCGTTCACAGCAGCAGACCCCTCGCTACGCTCGGGGTGACAGCTGACCGCTTGCGCCGAAGGCGCGCGGTGCTAGCGGACAGGCAGGAATGCCTGTGTTACCGTGGCGGGGTGAAGCGGTTCGCCTTCTGGGCGCTGCTGGCGCTGGCGGGGCAGGCGGCGGCGCTGCGGATGATCGACGCCGGCCGGCTGCTCCACTATCAGCACTACCGGCCGGACGGATGGGCGCTGGCGCTGTTCGCCGTCCAGGCCCTGGTGGTAGGCGGAGCTCTGGCCCGACGCTGGGGCGCGGTCCGGGCGTGGCTGGGGCGCTGGTTCCGTCCCTGGCAACTGGTTGCTCTGGCCGTGTTTATGGTTCTACCGGCAGCCGCGCCCTCTCGCGACCGGGCCTTCTACGCCACCGAGCTGCTCTTCGCCGCGCTGGTCCAGCTCGTGAATCTCGGCAATGTAGTGCTGGCAGCCTGGGCCTGGCCTGCCGGCTGGAACCCGAGACTGCCGCAGGGACCTCGCCCCCGGGCGGCGGCCGCCTGGGTGACAGGGTTGGCGGCGCTGCTGAGCTGGTTCGTCTACCAGCGGCATCCTCACGTGCCCGACGAGGTCGTCTACCTTTACCATGCCCGCTACTTTGCCGCCGGGAAGCTGGCGCTGCCGGCCCCCCCGGCGCCGGAGGCCATCCAGGTTGAGCTGATGATGTATGAGCCGGAACGATGGTACAGCCCGGTGCCGCCGGGCTGGCCGGCAGTGCTGGCCCTGGGGGTGCTGCTGGGCGCGCCGTGGCTGGTCAACCCAGTACTGGCAGGATGCAACACCCTGCTGGCCGGCCGGCTGCTGGGCCGGCTCTACGATGCGGAGACGGCGCGCGGCGCGCTGCTGCTGCTGTGCGTTTCGCCGTGGCACCTCTACATGGCCATGAACTTCATGACCCACACCCTGGCCCTGACGTGCGCTCTTGTGGCGGCGCTGGGGGTGGCGCAGGCGCGGGAAAGCGGCCGGGCCGCCTGGGGATGGCTGGCGGGAGCGGCGACCGGCATGGCCAGCCTGGTCCGGCCGCTGGAGGGTCTGGCGCTGGGGGCCTGCCTGGGATTGTGGGCGGCTGGCGCCGGAGGCCGCCGGCTGCCGTTCAAAGCCCTGGCTGGGTTTGCCGTGGGCGCCGGGCTGGTGGGCGGCGCCGTGCTTCCCTACAACCGGCATCTCACCGGGGATCCCGGGCTCTTCCCGATTATGGCGTACAACGACAAATACTACGGGGCGAAATCGAACGACTTGGGGTTCGGACCGGAGCGGGGGATGGGCTGGCAACTGGATCCCTATCCCGGCCACGGCCTGCGTGACGCCCTGGTCAACACCGCCCTGAACGCCTCCTCGGTCAACATCGAGTTGTTCGGCTGGAGCACCGGGTCGCTGCTGTTCGCAGCCGCGCTGCTGTTCTCCGGACGATTCCAGGGCGCCGATCGGCTGATGGTGGGCGCCATGGGAGCCGTATTTGTCGTTCACATCTTCTACTGGTTCAGCGGCGGGCCGGATTTCGGGGCCCGGTACTGGTTCCTCATGCTGGCGCCGCTGACGGCGCTGACGGCGCGGGGCATCCAGCGGCTGGGAGGCGGCCGCCCAGCTCTGGTTCTGTGCCTGCTTTCCGTGCTGAACTATTTCCCCTGGAGGGCGGTAGATAAATACTATCACTATCTAAATATGCGGCCCGACCTGCGGGAGCGAGACTTCGGCCGCAGCCTGGTGTTGGTGCGGGGGGCGCGGCATCCCGACTACGCTTCGGCGGCGGCCTACAACCCGCTGGATTTCGGCTCCGGGGCCACCGTGTTCGCGTGGGACCGCAACGAGGAGGCCCGCCGCCAGGCCCGGCGGGCCTTTTCGGACCGGCCGGTGTGGCTGGTCGACGGCCCTACCGTCACAGGCGACGGCTTTCGCGTCGTGGCCGGGCCATTGCGGGATGAGCCTCGATAGCTATCGCGGCGAGCGCGTGGCGGTGGTCGGGGCGGCGGGATTCATCGGCCGCTGGGTGGCCCGGCTCCTGACCGAGCGCGGCGCGCGGCTGGCCCTGGTGGTGCGAGACCCCCAGGCGGCAGTCAAGGTGTTCGCCCGCTACCGGATCGAGGGGGAGGTCTGGGACCGGCCGGCGCTGGACCAGATCCGCCCGTCCTTCACCTTCAACCTGGCGGGCTATGGGGTCGACCGCTCCCAGACCGATGAAACCACCGCCTACGAAGTCAATGCCCGGCTGGTCGAAACCCTGTGCCGGGGGTGGCCGGAGCAGGTGCTGGTGCATGCCGGGTCGGGGGCGGAGCTGCATCCTGTTACGGCATATGGCCGCTCGAAGCTGGAGGGCTCCCAGGCGCTCGAGCGCTTGGCGAAGCAACTCCCCCTGAAGGCCGTGACCGCGAGGCTGTTCACTGTCTACGGTCCTGGCGAGCGTTCCGGCCGCCTGTTGCCGGCGCTGATGGAGGCCGCTAGAATGGGAGATCCGGTGTCCCTGACGGCCGGAACGCAGCGACGGGATTTCACCTACGTGGAGGACGCAGCCGAAGCCTTGCTGCGCCTGGGCCTGGCGGGCGCCGGGTTTGGCGAGGCGGTGAACGTGGCCAGCGGGCGGCTGGTTTCGGTGCGCGAGTTCGCCGAGACGGCGGCGCGCCTGCTCGGGATGTCTCCCGAACAGCTCCGGTTCGGCGAGATCCCGACCCGGCCGGAAGAGTTCGAGTATCCCGCCGTGGCTGTCGAGCGCCTGCTGTCGCTGGCAGGCTGGATCCCCCCGACCGACATCGCCGAAGGAATTGCCAAGACCATCGCGTTCCATGCAGATTGATCTCGCCGATCTCGGGCCGGAGCAACTGGAGGCCGCGGCGCTCCACTACGAAGAGCAGGGCTACCTGCTGCTGGGGGGCGTGGAGGAGGCGGTCACGACGCCGCTGCGGCTGGTGGTGGAGCAGGCGCTCGGCTCCGGGCTGCCGGAGGGGCCGCTCGAGCCGCAGGCCCGCCGTAAGCTGGGTCGCGTTCCCACGCCGCCCCCCCTGGCGGCGGCGCTGCTAGGCGCGCTGGGCCCGCTGCTGGAGCGCCTGATCGGCCCGCTGGTTCACGTCAGCTCGACCTTTCACACCCAGGTGAAGATGCCGGGGGCGGCGCCGGCGGTGGACCACGGCGGATATCAGGACGACTATCTGGAGGTTCACGGCCGGTATTTGCTGCACCAGGATTTCGCCGGCGCCAGCATCCCCACCAGCCCCAGCGCGGTGACGCTGTGGGCCGGGCTGAATTCCTGCTCCGACTGGAGGCTGCGTCTGTGTCCGGGCAGTCATCGGCGGGGTCTGCTGTGCCATCGCTGGCTGGAGCTGGACGATCCGCGCCTTCCGCTGCTGGGCGACCCGGTCGATATTGCGGCGCGGCCCGGCGAGGCAGTGCTGTTCCACGCCCTGATGCTGCACGGCACGGCCTCGCCCGGCCCCGGCCGGCGGCTGAGCTGCGACATTCGCTTTTTCCCGCTGTGCGGATTTCTGCCTTCCCAGGTGCATGCCCTGGGCGAGCGGCCGTATGCGGCCTTGTCGGCGGGGCTGGCGCGGGCCGGCGGCCCGGTGCTGCGGGCGCCGCTGCTCGAGACCCAGGCGTGGCTGGGCGACAGGCTGGCGCCGGTGGAGGCGCCGCCTCATTCGGTGCTGAACTGGGCCAATTACGCGGCCTGCCGGTTTCGCGGCGCCGGCGAGGAAGCCCGCCAGCACCTGGAGCGCATGGTGAACACCTCGTTCAGCGCCGACCCCGCTTCCGTCTACACCGCGAAGTTTCACGGGCGGGCGGTCGAGCAGGAGACCCTGGCAGCCGCGCGCCAGCGAATCGCCGCGGAGCTGGCGGCGCCCGAGCTGTCCCTCGTGGTCCCCTGCTACAACGAGGAAGCGTGCCTGGAGACAACCGTTCCGGCGCTGGCGGAGGCCTTCGCCCGGGCGGGGGTGGCGCTGGAGCTGGTGCTGGTGAACAACGGCTCCACCGACCGCACCGCAGAGATCATCGACCGGCTGGCGGCACGCGGCCTGCCGGTCGTCAAGGGATCCGTAGCCGTCAACCAGGGCCAGGGTCTTGGAATTCGCGCCGGGTTGGACCTGGCCCGCGGCCGAGTGGTTGGCTGGATCTCGGCCGACGGCCAGGTGACTCCGGAAGCGGTCGTCGAGCTGTACCGGCTCCTCCGCAACCAGCAGGTCCCGGCCCTGGCGAAGGCGCGGCGTCGGAACCGGCACGACGGCTGGGTCCGGCGGGGTGTCTCATTCCTCTACAACGCACTGATCGGGGCCCTGTTCTTCCCGATGCCCTCCTTCGACATCAACTGCAATCCCAAAATGATGCCGGCGGAGGTCGCGAGGCGGATGCAACTGGAGTCCAGCGACTGGTTCCTGGAGGCCGAGACCATGCTGAAGGCCCGGCCCCTGGGGCTCGAAGTGATCGAGCTGGAAGTGCTGGACCGCCCTCGGCAGGGCGGGGCCTCCCACGTTCGCTCCGGGACGGTCCTGGAGTTTCTGAAGAACCTGGCGGCGTGGCGGTTGCGCCGGCGCCGCCGGTGGCACAGGCATTCCAGCCTGTCCCGACATGAGCGTTCACCACAAACGTGAAACCTGCCGGCTCTGCGGCGGCCGCCGCCTGCGGCGATGGCTCTGGCTGGGGGACCAGCCGCTGGCCAACGCCTTCCTCCGGTCGCCCGAGGAATTCGCCTCCGAGCCGCGCTACCCCCTGGAGGTGTATTGCTGCGAGACCTGCGCCCTGGTGCAGTTGCTCGAGGTCATCGATCCGCAAGTCCTGTTTCGCGAATACATCTACGCCACCGGGACCTCCGAGACGATGGTCACACACTTCGCCGGCTACGCTCGGGAGGCGGCCACCCGGGCCAGCCTGACGCCAGGGGACCTGGTGGTGGAAGTCGCCAGCAATGACGGCACCCTGTTGCGGTGTTTTCGAGACCTGGGGATGCGGGTGCTGGGCGTGGAGCCGGCCGGGAACCTGGCGCGCCAGGCGGAGTCGGCCGGCATCCGGACCTGGAACGAGTTCTTTGGCGAGGATCTGGCCGCAAGGATCCTGGAGAGCTTCGGCAAGGCGAAGCTGGTGGCCGCCAACAACGTCCTGGCGCACGTGGACGACCCCATCGGCTTGCTGCGCGGCGCGGCCAGGCTGCTGGCGCAGGGCGGCCGGGTGGTGGTCGAAGTTCCCGATCTCGGGGAGCTGGTCGACGGCCTGGCGTACGACACCATCTATCATGAGCATCTCTGTTATTTCTCGGAGGCGACGCTGGCGCGCTGCTGCGAGGAGGCCGGCCTGGCGGTGGAGGCGATGGAGCGCCTCGAGGTGCATGGAGGGTCGCTGCGGGCAGTAGGACAGGCATTCTTGCCTGTCGGGGCCGTGAATCACGCGCCACTGCCGGAGATCAGCGGCTTCGACGCCAAGGTCGAGCGGCACCGGCAGGCGCTGCGGGGGCTGCTGGAATCCCTGCGCACGCAGGGCAAGACCATCGCCGCCTACGGAGCGCCGGCGAAAGGGAACACGCTGCTCAACTATTGCGGCATCGGTCCGGACCTGGTGGCTTTCACAGTCGACCGCAACCCGTCCAAGGTGGGCCGCTATACGCCGGGCGCTCACCTGCCGGTGCTGCCGGTGGAGGAGCTGGCGCGGCGGCGGCCGGACTATGCGCTGCTGCTGGCCTGGAACCTGGAGGCCGAGGTTTTGAGGCAGCAGGAGCCGTACCGGGCCGCCGGCGGGCGCTTCATCGCGCCCTTGCCGGAGCCGAGGATCCTCTGACGGCGTGCTACCATCGCGTTATGCGGGTGGTGATCCTGGCCGGCGGGCGGGGCACGCGGCTGGGGGATCAGACCTCCGCACGGCCCAAGCCCATGGTCGAGGTGGGGGGCCGACCGCTGCTCTGGCATATCATGCATATCTATGGGAACCAGGGCTTCCGCGACTTCCTGGTGGCTGCTGGCTACCGGGGCGAGATCATCCTTGATTACTTCCGCCGCTGGCCCCCGAACGGGACCTGGAGCGTCGAGGTGGTCGACACGGGCCTGGACACCATGACGGGCGGCCGGCTCCTGCGGCTGCGGTCCCGGATCGGCGAAGAACCGTTTCTGGTCACGTACGGGGACGGTTTGGGCGACGTGGACCTCGGGGCCCTGTTCCGCTTCCACCGCTCCCACGGGCGGCTGGCTACGGTCACGGCGGTGCGCCCGCCGCCGCGGTTCGGCGCCCTGACGCTGGAGGGCGACACGGTGGTCGAATTCTCTGAGAAACCTCCGGCGCGGGAAGGGTGGATCAACGGCGGCTTCTTCGTCTTCGAGCCGGGGATCTTCGAGTACCTGAAGGGCGACAGCACGGTGCTGGAGCGCCAGACTCTGCCGCGGCTCGCCGCCGAAGGTCAGCTCATGGCCTGGCGGCATGAGGGCTTCTGGCAGCCCATGGACGCGCCGCGGGACCAGGAGGCGCTGGAGTCGCTGTGGTCCGCCGGCCAGGCGCCCTGGAAAACATGGATCTAGCAGCCCGTGGCAGTAGTGAGAAACGACCGCTTGCTGACGCGCGCGGCTCAGTAGAACCAGCGCGTTACCGAGCCGCGACCGTAAGGGAGCGGTCTGACGACGGGCTGCCCGGGTTCTGGAAGGACCGGCGAGTGTTCGTCACCGGGGCCACCGGGCTGCTGGGATCGTGGCTGGTGGAGGAGCTGCTGGGGCGCGGAGCGGCCCTCACCTGCCTGGTGCGCGACTGGGTGCCGGCCAGCAAGGCCGCCGCGGCCGGGTTGCTGGAAAAGGCCAACGTGGTGCGCGGGGAGCTGGAAGACTACGCCGTGCTGGTGCGGGCCCTGCATGAGTATGAAATCGATACGGTATTTCACCTGGGCGCTCAGGCCATCGTGGGGACGGCGGCCCGCTCGCCGCTCGGGACCTTCGAAGCCAACGTCCGGGGCTCCTGGCACGTGCTGGAAGCCTGCCGGGCCTGCTCCGCGCGGGTCGAGCGCGTGGTAGTGGCTTCCAGCGACAAAGCCTACGGGGTCCACGACCGGCTGCCCTACACCGAGGAGACGCCGCTCCAGGGGCGCTTCCCCTACGACGTCTCGAAATCCTGCGCCGACCTGATCGCTCTGAGCTACTTTCATACCTACGGCACGCCGGTCCTGGTCACCCGCTGCGGCAACCTGTTCGGCGGCGGCGACCTGAACTTCAACCGCCTGATCCCGGGCGCCATCCGGTCGGCGCTGAGGGACGAGCCGCCGGTGGTTCGCAGCGACGGGGCCTTCGTGAGGGACTATTTCTACGTGGCCGACGCGGCGGCGGCGTACCTGGAGTGCGCCGAGCGTCTGACGGAGGCGGCCCTGGCGGGACAGGCTTTCAATTTCGGCGCCGAAAAACCAATGTCTGTCCTCGAGGTAGTGGACCTGATCCTGCGGCTGGCCGGCAAGACGTCGCTGCGGCCCCGCATCCTCAACGAGGCCGTTCACGAGATCCCCCGCCAGTACCTGGATTGCTCCAAGGCCCGCCGGCTGCTGGGATGGCGGCCGAAGTTCACCATGGAGGAGGGCCTGGAGCAGACCATCGCCTGGTACCGCGAGCGCCTGTGACGCCGAGGGTCTCGGTGGTGGTGGTGATGGTGGGCGACGCCGTCGATGGCCGTTGCAACGCTTCCGGCCTGGGGGCTTGCCTGGAGGCCCTGGCGCGGCAGACCGAGCCGCCGCAACTGGAGATTCTGGTCCCCCACCACGGCAACGTCGATGGCATCGAGGAACTGCGCCGGCGTTTCCCCGGGGTGATCTTCCTGAGAATCGACGATCTTGCGACTTTCACCGGCGGGGGCGGCCGGGAACACCACGATGAGCTGCGGGCGCGGGCCGTAGCCGCAGCCGGCGGCGAGATCGTAGCCCTGATCGAGGATCAGGTGAGGCCGGAAACCCATTGGGCGTCGCGCGTCTTCCAAGCCCACCGCAGCAGCGCCGCCGGCATCGGCGGGGCCATCGGCAACGCCGTCGACCGGCCCCTGAACTGGGCCGTCTGCTTCTGCGAATTCTCCCGGTATCTGGACCCGCCGGCGGGCCCCTCCCGCTCTGCCAGCGACGTGAACGCCTCCTACAAGCGCTCCAGGCTCGAGACCATCCGCTCGGTCTGGGAGAAGAGCTTTCGCGAGACGGCTGTGAACGACGCCCTGCTCGTTGGCGGCCAGTCGCTGGCGCTCGACCCCGGCATTGTCGTCTACCTGGACCGGCCGGGGCTGCGGCTGGGCGACGTCTGCCGGGAACGCTTTCTGAGGGGCCGGTCCTATGCTGCCCGGCGTCCGGGCCGGGCGCTCTACGCCGTGCTGGCCCCGATGCTTCCGGTGATCCTGCTGGGCCGGATAACCGCTGCCGTGGCGCGGCGGCCACGCCGGTGGGGCGCCTTCCTTAGGGCCTTTCTCTTTACAGTACTGCTGGTGCTTAGCTGGTCCCTGGGGGAGTGGATCGGCTACCTCACAGGATCAGCGGAATGAAGCGCCTGGTACGCCGGCAGTAGTCGCCGTAGCCGGGCAGGCCCTCCGTCAGCAGCCGCTCTTCCTCGAGGGCCCGCCGGACGGTGAAGGCAGCCACCGCCGCCACCCCCGCCGCCAGCCAGGAGTTCAGGCTCAGCTCCAGGCCGCCGACCAGCGCCAAATCGCCGGCGTAAATCGGATGCCGGATAAAGCGGTACAAGCCGTGAGACACCAGACGGCGCCCCGGCCTGACGACCGGATTCTCGATGTCGCTCCAGTTGGGTCCAATCTGAAAGCGAGCCGTGACCGCGACGGCCACCCCCAGGGTGTAGAGCGCCGCCCCGGCCCACCGCAGCAGCCGCGGCTCGGCAGCGATCGGCAGCACCGCGCCGGGAACGAGCGTCTGGACCACCAGGGCGCCGAGCAGGGCCGCCTTGACCCACCGCAGCAAATCAAGCCGCGGGCTTCGAGCCTCGCTGCCATCGGCCGGCCGCAGGGCTTCCCACACCAGCTTGTGTGCCGCCATGCCGGCCAGCAGATACCACCGCAGCGGGTCGATCATGTCCTCACTGGCCTCGGCGCCGCCAGGCCGCCCGCAAGATGGGAAGGCGGCCGCAGGGCCTCCCACACCAGCTTGTGGGCCACCATGCCGGCCAGTAGATACCACCGCAGCGGGTCGATCATCTGGCTTATGGCCCTCTTCGCCGCCAGGCCGCCCGCAAGATCGGCAGCAGGATCCGCCAGGTGTCCCAAGGGCCGAGCTTGGCTCGCCCGATCCGCTCCCGGTAGCCGATGGGCAGGTAGGAGACGACCTGCCGGTCGCGAACCAGCGCCAGCGTGATGGTGGTGGTCCAGCTGAAGCCGTCGGGCAGTATCGGAAAATAAGGCTCCACGGTCTGCCGCCGGAAGGCCCGCAGGCCGCTGTTGAGGTCGGGGATCCGGGCGCCGGCGACCAGGCTGGCCAAACCGTTCAGCATCCGTTTGGCCGGCCGCCGCGCAGCCGGGATGGCGGAATCCGATCCCCCGCGCGCGCCCACCGCCATCGTCGCCTTCTCCAGTTCCGCCACCAGGGCGGGAATGTGCTGGGCCGGATAGGTTCCATCGCCATCCAGAATCACGATGGTGTCGTGAGCGGCGGCCAGGATGCCGGTCTTGAGGGCGGCGCCGTAGCCGCGGTTGAACCGGTGGCGCAGGACGCGGGCTCCGGCCCGCTCGGCGGCCGCGGCGGTGCCGTCGCTCGAGCCGTCGTCGACGACGACGATTTCGGCCTCCGGCAGCACCGCCCGCAGCTCCCGGATCACGGCCGGCATGGCGGCCTCCTCGTTATAAGCGGGTATCACAATGGACACCGGCGCAGTCACGGCCGCTCCCGGCAGACCACCACCTCGCCCCCGCCGAGAGTTCCGGGGAAGACGCGCGCCACCTCGAAGTCGCGCTCGATGGCCTCCCATAGGCCCGGGTGATAGCCCCGCACCTCGACCGCCAGGGTATAGACCAGCCAGCCCCGGCCGGGCAAGCGGTGGAAGGCCTCCAGCTGCTGGCGCGTCTGGATGGCGGCCCAGTGGGTGGCAAAGTATTCGTTGTAGGCTCGCCCCGCCAGGCCGGCCGCGGCGGCCGCCTCGCCGGGTTGCCGGTTTCGCTCCACCCAGTCCCGGGCGCCCGGAAAATCCTGCTTGGGCAGCGCGAATACCCGGGGCACGGTCGCCGCCGAGGCTGCCATCAGAAGGCCGGCGATGGCCGGGCCGGCTCGCGGGATCCGCATGGCCCCGGCCACCGCCGCCAGCACCGCAAATCCCATCGAGAAGAAGAAGACGCGCGGCCAGAGGTTGTGCTCCCAGGCCAGGGCCGCGGCCCCGGCCAGCGCCGCCGGCAGGACCATGGCGGCAGCCGCGGCACGGTCTCGCCTCCGGATGGCGAACCAGCCCGCGGTTGCCAGCGCTGCCCCTGCCAGGACCCCGGCGGCGCCCAGGCCGATCCTCAGATTTCGCCAACTCTCGGCCAGCGCCCAGCCGGGGCTGGTCCACTCCGACGGCAGCGACACCTCGCCCAGCGCCGAGCGCAGGAACTGGGGCAGCGCCAGCGCGTACACCTGAAGGCTCAGGGCGGCGGCGGCCGCCCAGGCTGCCACCGCTTTCCATCCCGGCCGCCCGCGCTTCCGGACCAGGTCGATCAAGACATGCGCCGCCGCTACAAAGACCATCATGGGCATCAGCCAGGCGCCCAGCCACAGGGCCACGGCGTAGCCGCTCCAGCGCCCTTCCAGCCATAGCCACGTGGCCAGCAGGGTGAACAGCAGCACGCCCATGTATCCCCGGGCATTCTGGGAAAACCAGATGTGATGGTAGGAAAGGGCCAGCAGGGCGCAAGCCACCAGGGCCTGGGTTTGGCCCAGCAGCCGCCGGCCCAACAGGAACAGCGCCCACAGGCTGGCCACCGCGAACAAGACCGCCGGAAGCCGCAGCGCCCAGGCCGACTCGCCGAACACGGTGGCGGAGGCCTTGGCCAGGATGGAGTAGAGCAGATGCTGGTTTTTGGCAGGAAAGCTGGTCAGAATCACGCCCCACGGCGGCCGTACGAAGTCGAGCAGCGTCAGGACCTCATCGAACCACAGGCCGGAGTTGAGCCGGTAGAGCCGCAGCGCCAGGGCCGCTGCCGTCAGGGCGGCGAGCCACTTCCATGGCAGGGGACCCCAAGGACGCAGCCGCGGTTTCGGCGCCAGCCAGGCGGCGGTCGCCAGAGCCGCCCCGTCGAGGCCTAGCAGAATTCGGAACAGCGCCGGTCCCCAAGCTAGCGCTCCGCTGTCGGTCCCCCGCAGGAGTTGCTCGATGCCCGCGCTCGAGAGCATGGCCGCGGCGGCGCACATGGCAGCGCCTGAAGCCGCCAGCGCCGCCCGCGCCAGGTTGAGCCGCCACAGCGACCAAATCGCGACCCCGGCCGCCGCCACCAGCGGCGTCGCCGAAACGCCGTCTCGGACATATCCCATCGCTTCCAGGGTCGCCAGCCACGGGAGCCGCAGCCCCTCCAGCGTCACGTGCCGGATGGCTTCGTAGATTCCGTATCCCTGCTCTACGTCCCGGTACATGGCCTGGCACCACGACCACAAGGCGCCGGCAACGCCGGCTGCGGCCGCCCACCGCGCCGGC
>Ga0247727_10011103_pt1 | contig 15801 bp, 11 predicted proteins | sample WisWelCaveWW1625_FD_202498 | JGI IMG/M metagenome (GOLD analysis project Ga0247727, IMG submission 202498) | Biofilm microbial communities from Wishing Well Cave, Virginia, United States - WW16-25 | ecosystem: Environmental > Aquatic > Deep subsurface > Groundwater > Cave microbial mat | place...
GATCCATCCCTTGTTATCCAATCGCAAACCGTTTTAAAAGAAAAGTACCGGGACGATAGCTTTGTCAAGGCGGTAGGGGAAATAACCAGTCGTCCGGCAGATGAAAAGGAATCGGTCTCTGAAAGTGCTCTGGAAATGAAAAATTATGTTTTAGCGAAAGAAGAAGAAATCCGTCAGGAAAAGATATCGGAGCCGGTCGACAGCACCCTTTTCTTTATGGAAAAACAACCGCTGTTTAAACAGCGGGTTCGGGAAGCAGCTCAAAGTGCAAAACTTGATTTAAAAACAGAGGAAAAAATTTTTCTGGAATCCCGTTTTAAAGAAAGTGTTGAAGAGAACAAGTCTTTAATTTTTAAAAAAGAACAGGTAGAAAATATCGTTGAAACCTTTACACAAGTCAAGCAGGGTGTTTCTCCGGCACCTTCTCCAGCGGCAGAAGCGGGTTCTCAATCAACGGGCTGGAATTCGTATTCCTCCGCACCAACCACCCTTGCTTCTCAAGCTTCTGTCCTGTCCGAAAATCCCACAGCAGAGAGAGCAGCGATTGTCAGTGCCTTTAATCAAGTCGGTACGGCTATAAGAGAGGAAAAAACAAAAGAACATCGAGAAAATAAGCGGGTGGAAGGTTTGATTGAAAAGGAATTAAAACGGCAGCGAGAAAGTGCCCTGCAATTATTAAAACAGGAAATGCAAACAACTGAAATGGAAAAAAAACCAGCGCTTGAAAAAGAAACGGTCCCGCCTTCTCAACAAGCCGTCTCACAGTCTTCAGAGTGGGACTCTTTGCCGGTTGCTCAGCCAACACAGACAGAGCAAGTCGTTTCTCCTCCTGTGATCAAGCAACCGTTGGCTCCGAAAAAAATGTCCTTGCCTAAAAAAAATACCGCTGCTGACCAGCAACAAATTCAGCAGCAAGTGGAGTCACAACAACTCCTTTCCCTTCTGCAGGCGCAACTGGCCAGGAAAAAGACCACATCCCCTGACAAAAAAGACGATCTGGCTGCTGAAAAAAGAGACCGCTCGGCGATCATGAAAAAAATGTCTGAAAATTTTAGCCAGCTGATGTCGTTTTACTTCGGTCGTCTAAAGGAGAAACCAGAAATGAACGGCCGCGTGGAAGTCGAATTTTATATTACCCCGATTGGCGAGGTAGAGAGTGCAAAAATTGTTCATTCTTCACTGGGCGATTCGATTCTTGAAAATAAAATACTGTCCACGGTGAGTTTGACAAAATTTTCTCCAGACCCATTCAGCAGAGAGAATCAGAAATTCAATTATCCATTTATTTTTACACCGCTAGAAAAATGAAAACTATCTCGATCGCTTTATTGCTCTGTGTGCTGACAAGCGGGTTCGCAGAAAACAATTCTCCGCCGGCTTATAAGGTTTACGACATCGCTTCGATCACGGATGAACAATACATAATCATTGTCATTAAATTAGACCGCATGCCGCAATATAATATTTATCACTTGACGCAGACGAAGACCTTGATTCTTGATTTTTATGATACCTTTCTTGGCAAAAAATCCTTCAAGAAAATTATGACCCCGCCGGTTAAAAAAACATTAATTCAGCAGAAAACGATTGAAGGGAGTCTGTCCTTTACACGGATCATTTTTTTCCTGGAGCGTCTCGTGGAATACCAGATCAACGAGCAGGAGAACATGATCTTTGTCACCTTAGAAAAACAGGTCGAATTAAAGCGTGAAGAAGTCATCGTTGCCGATTCCAATACGCTGAAAGTGCAGGATTCGCTTCTGGTTCAAGAAATCGAAGATACCACGACCCAAACGGAAGTGATGAAAATACAGGAAATCTTCCAAACCGAAAATCAGGTGATTGTTAAGGAAATTCAGGAGACCCAAGTACCCGACGCGCCTGCAGTTCCGGTTGTGGATTCTCTCGCCCAGATAACTCAGGATACGGCAAGCGTTACCCAGGATAGTTCCAACAAAACAGACCTTCTTACTTTATCCGCTCCCCCTGTCGCGGATACCCAGGAACAAGTCCCTTCCTTACACGAATCAGCGGTTGTTATCGATACGATTTTACCTCAAAAATCAACCTTCTTGCTAAAGCAATGTTTAGTGACCGAAACAAAAAACAAACTGAAGTTCCGTTTTGAATTTAATGGAATTGATCCCCAATATTTGCCGGATTTTTTTGCCGGCCGCTGTATCCTGACCCTTTTAAATACAAAAATTGACTCGACAACCTTCCAATTTATAGATTCAGGATACCACAGCGAGATACAATTTTCACAAATTCACAAAGATAGCGCCGACCCGGGAGTAGAGGTTTCGATCGTCCCTCATTTAAAGGATTATCTTCATCAGATTATACTTGAAAAAAATGTTTTAATATTAGAATTCGGAAAGAAGAAAGGCCGCGCCAAATTGTATACCATTTCGAGCGGAATTATTGGAACCGGCATTGGCGTAGCCTATTATATGATCAAGGCACACGAGGCTTCCGCTCAGAAAAAAGGCACAAACACACTCCCCATCAACGACTTGCCGCCCAACCCCAGACGGTAATATCCGTTTTTCTGCCATTTTTCAATTGTCTTTGACTTCAGACAATTCAAAAACAAGGCAGCATATCAAATTTTATTTGCCCGACCTCTCTTACAATTCTTATTTTCCGTCGGGACAATTTAAAATTGTCCCCCTTTAAAAACATGCTGAAATATCTTTTCCGTCGCTCATTAGCTATTCTTCCGGTTCTATGGGGTATCTCGACGATTGTTTTTATACTTAATTTTGTTCTGCCGGGTGACCCTGCCCGCATGCTCCTTGGACAACATGGCGACCCTGAAATTGTAGAAAGCATCCGTCATCAACTGGGTTTGGATCGGCCTCTTTATAAACAGTATCTCGCCTACTATGGTCGGCTGCTGCAGGGAAACTTGGGAACATCTTACCGGCAACACCGTCCGGTTCGGGAGATTATTTCCGAACGCTTTCCCGCCACTTTCAAATTAACCGTTGCGGCCACCTTGCTTGCCATTCTCTTCGGAATGGGAGCGGGAATTATGGCAGCCATGTACCATAACCGCTGGTTAGATACAGGGATCATGATCTTGTCTTTATTCGGAATTTCAATCCCTATTTTCTGGCTGGGACTGATGCTGATTCTATTATTTTCATCCGGCTTAGGCTGGTTACCGGCTGGAGGATTTGGAGAGAATGGAGATCTGGCCCATCTTTTTCTGCCGGCTCTTTCACTGTCTGCAGTTTCGATGGGTTACATCGCCCGCATCACTCGCAGCAGCATGCTCGATGTTGTTCGTCAGGATTATATTCGAACCGCACAGGCTAAGGGACTTCATCCCGCAGTGATTGTTTTAAAACACGCCCTGAAAAATGCCTTGATTCCGGTCATCACCGTGGTGGGATTGAATTTTGCAGGCCTCATGTGCGGATCCATTGCCACTGAAATTATTTTTGCCTGGCCGGGCCTGGGAAAGGCGATCTTTGAGGCGATCAGCATGCGCGATCGACCGGTCATCCTCGGCGGGGTATTATTTTTTGCCTTCGTATTTGTCCTTGTCAATGCGCTGGTCGATGCGTTCTATTCCTGGGTTGACCCCCGTATTCAATTGGAAGGAGAAGGAGCCGCATGATCAAGATTGCCCCCGCCAAAATCACGCATAAAATTAAATACGCCATCCGGGATATTGTTCTGCAGGCCAAAGCCCTCGAAAAAAAAGGGCATAAGATGACCTATCTCAACATCGGTGATCCGATTCTGCACGGTTATAAGACCCCGCGACACATGATTGAAATCATGTATAAAAAAATGCTGGCCGGTTATAACAGTTATGCTCCCTCATCGGGGATCTCCGAGGCCATTGAAGCGATTCGTCAGAGCGCGCTGAATAAAAAAATCCGTAATATTCAGGAAATCTTTATCTCAAGCGGGGGAAGCGAAGCAATTGATATTTGTCTCGCAGCACTCCTCAATGTGGGAGAACAGGTCCTCACGCCCAATCCCGGTTATCCCCTCTTTACCTCTGTGATTGCACGTTGCCGGGGCGTCAGCGTCCCCTACCGTCTTACTGAGAATAACGGCTGGCTTCCGGATTTAGACGATCTCTCCCGCCACATCACCCCGCGGACCCGCGCCTTGGTCATGATTAATCCGAATAACCCGACAGGCTCCGTTTATCCATTAGAAATATTAAAGGGAATTCTTCAACTGGCCCAGCGGCATAATCTGGTCATTATCGCCGATGAAACCTACGACACGCTGATTTTTGATCATCTCAAACACATCCCGATTGCCTCCCTGAAACATCAATTTCCCATCGTTACAATTAATTCTTTGTCCAAATCCTTCCTCGCACCAGGCTGGCGGATGGGGTGTGCCATTATTACCGGTGACAGGCGGATTGTCAAAGATTACACCGAAGCCATCTTGAAGTTTACCCGCGCCCGTCTCTGCGCCAATCATCCGGCCCAGTTTGCCGTTAAATCTGCTTTGGAAGGAAGTAAGAATCACTTGGATCAGATGGTCTCAGAATTATGGAAGAACCGGGATTGGGTTGTCAACATTTTAAATTCAACACCGGGTATCCAATGCTCCAAACCGCAGGGAGCGTTCTATGCCTATCCCAGTCTCACCGGTTGGAAGGGAACGGACAAGGAATTTGTTGTAAAATTGATGGAAGAAACAGGCATTGTGGTAGTACCGGGGAGCGGATTTGGTGAAAGTCCTGGAAAAAAATATTTCCGCATGGTCTTTCTGCCGCGGGGGAACAAATTAAAAGTTGCTCTCGATAAAATTAAAAAGTTTGCAGAAAAGTGGATGGGATAAATTTTGATTAATTACGGTACTCTTTTTTAAGGTAATCCTACTGTCCGCCCATGCGGATTCTCATTTTTTCCACCTCATACTGATACTTCCCGGCTGGATAGCGAGACTCGTAAGACTCCAGTGCAACGTTGGTTTTTCGCGATTCCCCGTTAACATAGTAACAACCCGCCAGTTGAAAGGCCACATCCTCGCGCCATTCTCCAAAGGGATATTGCTGGCTCAGCCGCAGATAGATCTCAATCGCCTGTGCATAATCCTTCAGATCAACCCGGCAAATCGAGGCGGCTGTCCAGAGTGCGAATTCAGCCATCGGGTCATTTGAAAATTGATCCGCAAATAAAAGCAATTCATGGACTGCTTCTCGATCATAGTTGAGTCGCCGCAGGGCATCGGCCACATGAAACTGGACATCCTTTTCAAAAATTGCATTGAAATAGGTCTTGCGGAATGCCAGCAGTTGTTGCACAACACGCGGGATGTCCTTTAGAAATAATCCCTGGGCCAGTTCATCCGATATAGAGTCCGCATAAATTTGCGCTGCGACATTCATCTCCCTCTTACTAATCTCGGCCCGCTCTTCCGTTCCCGCAATGATCTTCTGCTCACTCGCGCGCACGCGCAGCCTTCCCATAATCGGCAGGACTTCATCCCTACTCTTAATTTCAATCATTCTTTCGAACGTGGTATAGCCTTCCTTTTCTATACGGACCTGATGTTTGCCCAGCGCCAGAAGTTTGGTGGTGGGCGTATGGCCGGCATTCTTCCCGTCTATCAAAACCTGCGCTAATGAAGGACTCGAAACAATTTTCACCATCCCCGTCTCAATCACGACCTTACCGGTCAGATCCGATCTGATCTCCGTTCGGGCCCCCGTCGTAATGGTTACTTCCTGCTGCCAAACTCCTCGCCCTTCGCTCTCGATCCGAATTCGGTAATGCCCTGCCTTTTTCTGAACAAAGAAAGGCGCTTGACCCCCATATTGCTCATTGATAAAAACTCTCCCGGCGGGTGGATCCGTTTGAACCACAAGGATGCCGACGTTAACCTCATCCACTGTATCATCAGTAAAATAACCCTTTTTAAATTCCCGTAGTTGCTGAACGGTGATTGAGGGCGTATCCATTAAGAGGGACTTATCCTGGCGAAGAATTCCTTTTTGATCCGCCTCAATGGAAAGGGTCTTACCAACGCTCCGGTTATAAGCCAAGACCCGGCCTTCTAACACAGAAATCTCCGAAATCGATTCTTTTTGACGGTTTCTTTTGACACTCACTTCAAACACAGTGCCCACGATCTTAATCTCTGCATTCGGAGTGGAAATCATAAACTGAAAAGGAGGAACCGTTTTTAATACTTTTCCCTGTAAAGCCCCCTGCTTTAAAAAGACATGCAGGGATTGCTCGTTAAGAGACAGCACCTCGAAAACGCTCTTTTCCGTCACGGTAAATCCAGTCCCTTCGCGGAGCTTTACAGAAAAGCCGGAATACGGCTCGGTCTGATAGCGGAGCCCGGACTGGAGGGGATTCAAAATTTGTACTGGTTCCTGTAAGGGACCTTCAAAGACATAGCCGGAAACAGCAACCACCCTCTGAGGAGGAACGGCTACCGCTGGCTGAGATAATGAACCAGGCGCCTGAGAGATCGTCACGATCGGATCAACCCGCCATAATTGCGGAACCAACCAAAGACCGATTCCGGCCATAACCATGGCCATGCCCCAACTCACCCGACCCAGGGAAAGATTTTCTGAAATAAGAATCATCCAGTCCAGTGTCCATGTTTTTAAACGCGCCCAGAATCGATTCGTCTGCGGAATGGTCCTGAGTCCTTCCCAAATTCTTGCTTCAATCTTTTGCCACTCTTCCGCGGACCAGTCTTGCAACTCATAATTAAAAAGCACTTGATTATTCTTTAACCGTTTCTCGCATATTGGGCAAACCAGCCGATGCGCCTTTACTTCTTTGAGTTGATTGAGCGAAAGGTCTTCGGCAAGAATCGCTTCCAGATTGTGTTTCACAAAATTACAAAACATGTTGAACTCCCTGTCCAATTAGAATCTGCCGGATCTGGTTTCGTGCTTCAAAGAGCCGGAATTTTACAGTTCCAACTGGAATTTTCAAAATCTCAGCAATTTTATCAATTTTTAAGTTTCCCAGCGAAAATAAAACAAAGACTTTACGGCTCTTGATATGAACCTTTCCGGCCGCTTCCAGAATCATCCGCTGAATCATCTTGTGCTCGTATTCTTTTTCCGGATTATATCCCGCGACTGGACCTTCTTCAGATTGATAGAATTTTTCATCAATCCTAAGAGTATTTTTATCCTTCTTGTTCTTGCGCAGATAATCAATACATTTATTGACCGTCATCCGGTAGAGCCACGTTGAGAATTCTGATTCACCCTTAAATCCCTGAATCGATTTAAAAACCTGGATGAATACTTCCTGGATAAGGTCCTGCGCAGATTCCCCGTCAATGTTAAATCGTAAAATAATATTTAAAACAGGCCGGCGATGCTGTTTAAAAAGTGCTTCAAACGCCCTCTGATCACCATCTTGGCAAAGCTTAACGAGCAAGCGTGCCTCTTCTGACCATTAATTTGACGTGTTTGGAATTAAAAGGTTGGATATTAAAAAGAGACCGACAAAAATACAACTTGTTGATTATTAACGAGTTAATGAATTTTTTATAACAAAAAGTTTGCCAAGAATCCTTTTTCGCTCATCATTAACTCGCTGAAAATCTCTGGCCTCGTTTGGAACCTATTTTTGACCTTTCCCTGAATCGCTGCTGGGCGGTGACTTGGTCATAATAAAAATAACCACTTCCGATTCAATAAAATTTTTTATCTTTTTATAAAGAAAAAAATTAAGCGGTGGAAGATAACCCAAAATAGGAAAACGGCGCACCGAAACAGCTTCCTCATTATTGAGGAGCCCCGCAAACACAATTGTTTCCCCGTTTTGCAGAGCCACCTCACTCTTGGCACTGCGTGAAGCGACTCCCGGGGGGCTCGTACTATTATCCGCACTGCTGACTTCAATCTGAATTGCGGATTGGATCAGTCCGCTCTTTTGCAGGGTCGGACGGATTTTTAACTGTATTCCGAAATTTTTCCACTGCGTCGATAAGCCGTCCCTAGTCTGAACTGCATACGCAAATTCACCTCCCGAATGAAATTCTGCTTCCTCCCCGCTCAAGGTCACCAGTTTCGGCCGTGCTAGAATCTTGGCCTGACCTGTACCCAGCCAGTACTGAAGCTTTGGGAGCAGAACTGAAGAAACAGAAAAAGAAAGAGACGGGATACCCGCATTAGTCACCGAACCAAAAAAATTGGCCGTCGTCCCCGTGCCGCTCGCATCGGGATCAAAATTGACAGTCTTTGATTTCTTAATCTCCACGACCTTCACATCCACTTCCACCAGTGGCTTTTTGACCTTATTCATGACCAAGTTAATCACTTGGCCCTGATAATCCTCGATCACCTGCTGAAAGCGATCCCAATCTTGTTCAGTATAAATACTGCCGTCAACGACCACCTTGCGTGCCATAGCCTGAATCTGGAGTCCAGGCACCTCTTTCAGCAAGGTACGCAGTTCCCCCGCCAAAATATCCGGTGGGATAATACTGCTCGTCACCACCACTTCGCGTCGTTCCACGCTTCCATCGTTGTAGGAAACCGTGAGCGTAGAATACCCGTCCTGAAGCGCGGTCACCAGAATAGACTGCTTGCCGCTCTTATTAACACTGATCACCCCCGGATTACCATTATCCACCCGCTGAATCGTTTTTTTGATCTGCCATTTCCACTGCTCCCCCACGATCAGATTAACGGATTCTTCTGCCGTTAATGAAAAAGCATAAAAATGAAAAAGGATTAAAAAAATACGCATCTTAAACCTCTAACGTTTTTCCCGTCCTGCCTCATAGACCTTGAATCCGCCTCCCTTTTTCCGTCGTTCATCCTGTTGGCGTTGAGAGCGTTTTTCATTCTCTTCCTCTCCTTTCCTTAATAAGTTTAGGAAATTAACTCCGCTCGAATTCGCGACCTCCCAGTCATCCCGGCCCCGTAAAATCATTCTTAATCGTCCGCGCTCCTCTGCAAACACCAGAATTTCAGACTCCACCGGGCTCACCCGTAACGTCACGGTTGCATAATCACTGGACAAACGTGAGGAATTTGCTCCGGTCTCATGACCCACGGCCAGAATCGTCACATTTTGCATCAACGTCGTGGTGATGTTTTTGCTCTCATTGGGTAGCGTAAAACTCCCCAAAATATCGACTCGATCATTGGGACGGATCAGTCCTGCCACACCGCTCACCTGATCTACGGCCAGTGTCAGGGCCCGCTCATTCTTGCTCAACAGTTCTGATAACCCTCCCCGTGCCGCTTCAATGCCGATGTTCTCCCACAGCAACAGTTGCCCTTTTTTGATATCAATCCGCAAAGGTTGACTCAAAATCAGATCAACTTCCTTCAGCGGGATTGCATTGGGATGAATGTAATCCTGCGGAATCAATTTATAGGACAACAAATCCTTCGTCAAAGAGATCCCTTTCGAAAGCGAAGTTTTGGCAATCACCACGCGCTGCGGCTCTCCTCCGCTAAATTCTCTTTCCTTTGTTTTAAGAAATCTGAAAATCAGAAAGACAGAAACAAGGGCCAGCACCAAAGACAGGACAATACTCCATTTTCCTTTAAATTTGTCTTTAAGCAGCATGTTCTTCCTTTGACAGGGTTAGACAATGGGTTTAATCTGGAAAGATAAAAAATAAAAGGATTCCCGTAAAATAAATGACGGAGTTTTAAATTTTAATTTTGAATAAACCATTTCTGGACGTAACTAAAAAAATAAACCGGATGAATTTCCGTTCTGCGCACACGTTGCCGCACGGCAGCATTTTGATATTGGGTCCATAAAAAAATATAGGGGTACTCTCCAGCAATCTTCCGGCACAGTTTATAACGCAGGTCTTTCTTCGACTCCGGATCTTTAGTACGTGGGATCTCCTCGATCAGATGGTCAACCTCGGAATTTTGATAGCTGATAAAATTATTTCCTCCGGGGTAATCGTTCTTTGAATAAAATATATCAGAAACATTTTCGCTCAATTCAAAGATCCACTTCCCCAACGCAAGATCAAATTGATGATCCCGCATCACCGCCTTTGACCATTCAGGGAAAGTCAGAGGCTCAAGCACCACTTCCACCCCCACCTTACGCCAGTATTCTTTGAGCGCCAAAGCCAGCGCCATGCTGGAAGAGTGCTCATGGGTCACCAGCACCGTCATGTCAAAAGTCAGCAGATCTCCCGTTGAGGTATGATAGAATGACCCTTGTTTCCGGAAACCCAGCGAATCAAGCAACCGCTGTGCCTGTCTGGGGTTATAAACAGGAGCGGGGATAGGCGGAAACTCGTCAAGCATTTTCCAGGAAATGGGGAGATCCATTTTTTCACCTGCTTCCCCAAGCATCTGATTTTTCAACTGTTCTTTATTCACGGCCAAGGTGAGTGCCTGCCGGAGTCCTAATTTGTTTAACTCGGGATGGACCCTGTTAAAAGCAACAAAAGTATAATTGGGATTCTGATAGGGAAGCAACCGGATTTGATCTTGGGAGCGCAGGCGGAAAAGATCCTGAGAACGTACCTCCGGAATTAAATCGATCCCCCCCTGGGTTAAAAGTTCGCGCAACAACTCCGGGTCTGGAATAATCCGCAGAATGACCTTGCGGATCGCTGCAGGTTCCACAAAATACCGCTCATGGCGGGACAGGGTAATCTCTCCATGACTCCCTTTTTGGATAAATCGGAAAGGCCCGGTTCCCACCGGATTCTGACAAAAAGGGTGCTGTCTCATTAATTTTGGACCTTTAAATCGATGTTGGGGAATTATTTTAAATAAAAAGGACCGCAGGGAAATTACTGCCTTTTCCCGAAAATAGAACCGAACTGCAAAAGGATGGAGTATTTCTGTCCGCACAATATCTTTAACTATCTGTCGGTGAAACAAAGCAACCTCGGACTCGGCCGTCGTCAAAACTTGATAAGTAAAAACAACGTCTTTGGCCTGAAAGGGCTGTCCATCATGCCACACTCCATCTTTCCGTAAATAAAATGTTATCTCGGGTTGGTCTAGGGACAGAACCCAATTCTCAGCCAGTTCACCCACGATACTCCCGTCCGGCTCAAGGCGTACCAGCGCATTAAAGAGGAGCTCCTGAAATCTCCGCTCCGGCATAGTCGCGCTTCCCGTAAAAGGATCCAGTGAGCGGAGCGCCACCGATTCACCATATTGGAGGATGTTTCGCTCGGAGGCGGGTCTTTCATCAGAATAAAGAAACCGCTGTTCACTTCCCAGCAACATCAGCGTGATCAGGTAAAAAATAACCGCACCCATCTTTATTAAACGGCTCTTGTTGATTTACGGAATATGTAAAAAGGAAACATCCCGAGCTGGTCCACAACCCAAATAAAAACAGCCAGCATGGACAGACGGATCACGATAAACGGAATAGGAGCCGTCTCATTCAGCCCCCAAGCGAAGCCGAAAAAAATGATGTAGAGACTGACCAAGAGCGATGTTTTTCCTAAAGCATATCGAATTTTGTGAAGATGTTGTGCGATTATGAGTATAAAGAGAACCATGACCAGATTGGCGAGTAGCGAAGCGATAACCGCGCCGAGGATGTTATAGGAAGGGATTAAAACAAAATTGAGAAAAATATTAATGATCACTGCTAGGATTGTACCAAGCGGTATAAAATAAGTCTTGGATGTAACTAAAATGCCGGCAGAAAATATTTGACTCAGCACATAAAAGAAGGAACCCAGAATACTAATCGGAAGAATGGTCAATAGCCCTTGATAGCTCGCTGGCATTAAATATCCAATGATTTCGGGGCAGAATAATGCAAAGAAAAGAGAAGCCAAGAGATAGACTGAAAGAAAAAAATTAACCAGATTGTTTGTTTTGGCTTCAAAATCAGCCTCTCTCCATTGACTAAAAATAAACTGCGGCCAGCTCTTCTCAAAAATGAGGTAGAGGGCAAAAACGAGCAGACCCAGTTCGTCAGCCATTTTATAAAGACCGCTCTGATCCAAATTGACCAGCCGGGCCAGCATAAAAACATCCACATAACTCAGGAGCCAGACACACAGCCCCGAAGCAAACAGTGGAAAACTATATTTCCAAAGGCTTGCTAAAATTTCTCTGGAAAAAGTCCCTCTCTGAACCTGTCGACTCATAATGCCATTTAAAATGACCATGCCTCCCGCTGCCACGACCCGGGCCAGCCAAAATCCTTCAATCTTATTTTCAGACAAAACTAAAAAAACCACGCTTAAAGCAAATGCCCCTAAGGCATAAATAACTTTTCCAAAGGTATAAGCCCGCACCCGGCTTTCGGCCCGCCAAAGTTCCTGTTGCATTTGAAACAGCGCGGCAAGGAAGGAAAAGACAATCGTCCATTGAAGGGCCTGCCGGAAACGGTCACTGTGAAAGAGCCAGGCACTACCCAGATCTGCGATGAAATAGAACCCTGCGGAGAGTCCGCCACTCCAAAGAGTTATAAAGAGAAGCAGCGTAAAACCGATGTCCCCCACCGGCCTTTGTTTATCCTGAATCAGTTTAATCGCCCCGTAAGAAAATCCGCAATGAAACAAAAGGAGCAATAGCCCGTGTGTCATCAGTAAGAGTCCGATGACCCCATACTCGGCCGGAGGGAAATAATGGGCGAATAAGGGGATATATCCCAGCTGCAAGACCGCAGGCAAAATAATCGTGATGCTATAAATCCCCAGTTGCTTAAAGTATTGATTGAAAAAATTATTAATTCCTTTTTCCCCGGGCATACTTGCTCATAATCATGAAATATTTAACAGTTGATAGATTTTGTTTAAAACATTCGACACGCCATGATACTGTTCGACCCAGGGTCTGGAGCGCGCTTGATACTTTTTCCTCAATTGGGGTTGATCGATCAATCGGGTCAATTGGTCCTTCAAGGAATCTTCGTTCACGTTAACAAAGGGATGGTCGGGAATAAAAGCCGCATACGTCGGATTTAAATAAGTACAGGTGATAATTCCCATCGACAAACTCTCGAGAGCATTCATTCCGTACCCCCAGCCTCCGCGGTCTCCGACTTGGTCAATAAAAATGTCACAGTTCTGCTTCAGAGAAAGTGCCTCTGTGTACGGTTTATTTTCAATTAAAAGAAATACTATCCCTTTTTCTAGGACCAATTCCTCGCAAACCTTGATGATAAAGTCAGAACCCTTGAAGTGTCGCTTGGTTGGGGCATGGCCAAGGACAAGCGTCCTATTTTCAAATTTTTTTTCCACAAATCGAAAATGATCAACGGGCAGAAACACATATTTAAGTTTAGGGTAAAGTTGAAGATGGTCTAGTTCACAGGTCAGGGACAAATCGCTTTGAGATTCAACAGACTCAATAATGCCCCGGTTTCGGACATCCGTTCCATGATAGAAGGTAACCAATATTTTTTTTCTTTCTTTGAGCTTCCGCAACGTTCGTCCATCTCTGAAAAATTCAACCCCGGCATGAAAAAAATAAATATCAAAACTAAAAAAAGGGAAACGTCCGAAAAAAAACAACAATCTGACTCGCCAAAGTTGTTCTCGCAGTTTAAAAAGAAAGCTAAAAAAAACATTGCGCGGCTTCCAAAACCTAAGGCAATCGGAATTTTTCAAATAATATTCTTCATGCCTAAATTTTTTGATTAACCAACGTGTCAGAATAGAATATCCACAGAACGGCAAATTCAGGCAGATGTCCTCTGGATAACCTTTATGGGAATCATAAAAGGTAACGTAGCGGGCATAATGTCCCTGCCGCCGATGCCACTCCGTCAGCAGTTTTAAAGTATTCGTATAGTGTTCAGGCGATAGATGGAGGATCCTTAACATATTTTAAAATTATAAACGCTAGCCATCCGACCCATCCACTTAAACTAAAAACCCACAAAAACGAAAAGAATACAGGAACCCCCAGTGTTGTAGCATAAACGAATAAAAAATCAAAATGGTCATCCTGAATTTTATAGTATGGCTTTTGAGGTTCTTCCGCACTGGCCTGACCTGAAACAATCTTGGTAATTTGTTTAAAATGATCAATAATGGGCGAACCCGCCGGATCAAAAATAATCCGGCGATAAGAAATCTTTTCATATTGAAGTCGATTTCCGATCCGGGTTCCCCCATCGTAACTGACTCCCAGACCTTGAATGAATAGACTCGCCCCGGTCAGGGCAATAAACAATATTTTATATCGGTATTGATTCAATAGCTGCACCGTTTGTGCAGCGAAGAAAATAAAGAAGGGAATCAAATAAACTAGAAAGCGGGATCCCCAGCACCAGGCTCCATGCCAGTCGCGGATACCTGCATGAAGAATCAGTTGGCTTAAAATAATATAAGCCCAAAAAAAACCCTTGCCCTTTTTATGACGGAAAACTAAAAAAGTCCCCAGCATGGCAAAAACGAGAATGGGAGAATAGACCAGTAATCCTTTCCCAGGGCTAATGAGCAATCCCAGAATTCCTTCCACCCAATCCCCTGAAAATTGCGAACCATCGTCATTATATCGGCCGTCCTCGAAAATACTTCCGAATCGGAGGTGGTTATAGGCCCCAATGACCATCCCGACAAATATTAAAGGCGAAAAAAAAACGGGCAACGCTGTCCATCGTTGCCGTTGCAATAAAATTCCACTGTATAAAAAAAAAGCGGGAATTAATAAAATGATCGGAATCCGTACGAAGATGGCCGCTGCTAAAAACAGCTGACTATATAAAAGGTGCACCACCCGAACATCTTTTTTGTATTCCTCTAGAAAATAAACTGCGGCCAACAAAAAGAAACCCGCTGGTAAAACATCAAATGCGACTTTGGAGTAGGGGAAGAGAAGCGTGGCAAACCCCCCCGTCAAACTGAAGATCAGAGACCAGCGCAAAGAGAGATCCATTTGCCGCAACGTTTTATAGAGTAGTGCATTAATGCCCGCCGTAAAAAAAATATTGAGGAAAGAAACCAAAAACTTTCCCAGACTGTCCACGTCCTCTTTAGAGACCATCCGGACAATAACTTTGCTAGCACAATAAAGCGGAAGAATGAGGGCTGACATTCCAGGGGAATGCCAGCAATACAGCCGTCCATCTCTTCCCAGCGCTCCATCTTGAACCGAAAACATCTCTCTCGGGAGTTCAAAAGTCCCGGACTCAACAAATGATTTGGCGACACAGTACTCCCGCCAAGCATCATAACTGCCGAGATGGCCACTGCTGCACAGGCAATAAACACTCAAGGAAAACCAAAATATTAGACGGGCCATACAAAATGGGGCTAAAAATTTTTAAAAAAAGTATCTCTAAAAATTCCTTGGGCACCAAAACTTTCCTTGAATTTACCCAGACCCCAGTTGGGATCCATATTCACGGTAAAAATCCCGAAATCCAGACAGGCAAATCCATGCTCAATCGACCATCGGATAATATAATCAAAGAGACAATTAACCCCTCTAAATTTCTGATAATCTTCGCGATGGCTGATATAAAAAGCCAAAATCACACGTCTGTTGCAGGCGAACGTCACAACACCCGCCACCATTGTTTTTTCCACAAAGGCTGCCAGGAGCTGGATCTCTTCGGGAAATATATTTTTTAAAAGCAATAATTCATCCAAACTGTGCGCCGGTTTTACATTATGCCTTAACTGCAAATTGCTCTTTAAAATTTCGTAAAAGGCATGAAAATCAGAAGAAGGCTTCACGCTGACACCCAATTTATAGCCCCGCCGTACAGCGGTCCGGGCTTCCGGAATAAAAGTTTGTAAAACTTCATCCGCCTTGAAAGTTAAGGGAATCACGCTGGAGATCTCCCTTTTTTTGTAGGCAAAACCGTTCTTAATCAAAGCAAAATCCAGATAATGACTCGGCCTGTGAAAATAAATATGCGG
>Ga0247727_10011104_pt1 | contig 15799 bp, 12 predicted proteins | sample WisWelCaveWW1625_FD_202498 | JGI IMG/M metagenome (GOLD analysis project Ga0247727, IMG submission 202498) | Biofilm microbial communities from Wishing Well Cave, Virginia, United States - WW16-25 | ecosystem: Environmental > Aquatic > Deep subsurface > Groundwater > Cave microbial mat | place...
GCCTACGATGTCGCCACCGGCGATCCGCGCTGGTCCCGCTCTGACAGTAGCGCAAGCTACAGCTCGCCACATCTATTGACCATCGATGGCGTCGCGCAGATCCTGCAACTGAACGCAGACGGCCTGACCAGCGTCACGCCGACCGACGGCACACTGCTCTGGAAGCACGCGTGGTCAGGCTACCCCATCGTGCAGCCGGCCCTGACCGCGGACGGCGACGTCCTGATCAGCGTCACCGCAGAAAGCGGCACGCGCCGTCTCGCCGTCGCGAACGGACCCGGCGGATGGACTGTCGAAGAGCGCTGGACGTCGAAAGGGCTGAAGCCCTACTACAGCGACATCGTCGTTCATGATGGCCATGCCTTCGGTTTTGATGGCAGCCTTCTCGCGTGTATCGATGTCGCGGACGGCAAGCGCAAGTGGAAGGGCGGACGCTACGGCGCCGGCCAACTCGTCCTGTTGCCCGATCAGGACTTGCTGCTGATACTGTCCGAGCAAGGTGAGCTGGCGCTGGTCAATGCAGCTACCGACAAGTTCACGGAGCTGGCGCGGTTTCCGGCAATCGAGGGAAAGACTTGGAACCACCCGGTGCTGGTCGGCGACATTCTGTTGGTTCGCAACGGCCAGGAGATGGTTGCGTTCCGGCTGTCCATTGCGGTCGGCTGACGGGAGTTGCCTTCGCGGCCATCGACATGATAAAAGTTGTCGAAGAAACGCTGTCTAATAAGCGGCTCGACCGAAGCGTTGAGCCGCTGCCACACGCCTTAAAAAATCGCCTTGACATTTCTGCAAAACTTTTGCATATACGTCCCAACGAATTGTCTTCGCATTCGCTTTCTACCAACGAATGACAATTTTTCTTCAATCGATTGTATCTGTTGTGATGGCACAAAGATCGCGGAATAGTGTTGATCGAAATGGCTATTAGTTGACATCTGAAATTCTGATTGCCGTTCCGTCTAATAATAGAAATACAAGGAGATAAACGTGAAACTACGAGTGGTTGTTCTAGGTGCGGGTTTTGGCGGGTTGGAACTCAGTTCGATACTGTCCGAGACCATCGGCGAGAACCTCAATCTAACTCTGATCGATAAGAACGACTCATTTTTCTTTGGCTTTTCGAAACTCGACGTGATGTTCGGGCGCAAGTCTCCCGACGCCGTGCGTCTGGCATATCGTAACATCGTGAAACCCGGAGTGCGTTTTCATCAGGAAACAATTACCGCGATTCACCCTGAATCACGGCAGGTCACAACCGACAACGGAACGTACGAAGCCGACGTTCTGGTGATTGCACTTGGCGCTGATTACGATCTAAACGCTACTCCCGGACTCATAGAAGGCGGCAACGAGTTTTACTCCTTCGCCGGCGCCGAACGATTGCGGGAAGTACTTCCAACCTTTTCGAAAGGCCACGCCATCGTCGGCGTGACCTCAGCCCCGTTCAAGTGCCCACCCGCGCCAAGCGAAGCCGCGTTATTACTGCATGATCATCTTACAACACGTGGAGTGCGCGGCGCCTGCGAGATCAGCCTCATCATGCCGTTCGGCATTCCGATTCCTCCATCGCCCGCAACTTCCAAGGCATTGCTCGCCGCTTTCGCGGAACGGGATATCACCTACGTTCCTAATCGGCTGGTGCGCGCGCTTGACACTGAGCGCCGCGTCGCCATTCTTGACGATAAGAGTGAGATGCCCTATGACTTGTTCCTCGGAGTCCCAAAGCACTGCGTCCCGAATGTGGTCGCAGCAAGCGGTATGACCGAGAATGGTTGGATTCCCGTTGATCGAAAGAACCTCAAGACTCGCTTTCCCGGTGTGTACGCGATCGGCGATGTGAACAGTGTTGGAACGGCAAAGGCGGGCGTGTTCTCCGAAGCCGCTGCGCGCGTTGTCGCCGCATCAATAATTGCTGACATACAGGGAAGCGAACAGCCTGCGGCATACAAAGGGGCAGGCTCCTGCTATATCGAATTTGGCGGTGACCGTGTTGGGCGCGTGGATGTAGACTTCCTTTCCGGACCTTCGCCCACAGGAAGTTTTTTCGAACCATCCGTCGACCTTGTTGGTGAGAAGGTAAACTTTGGATCGAGTCGCCGCGCCCGCTGGTTTGGATTGTAAAGATGTTTCTGAATTAAAAATGATCTCGCTCGCGAAGCCAGATGCAGCCAGTATCTCACCTTTTATTGCCACTCGCCTCAAAAAAGCGCCTTGACTTTTCTGCAAAACTTTTGCATATACGTGGCAACGAATTGCCTTCGTATTCGCTTTCCACCAACGAATGAAAGTTTTTCTTCAATCAATTGTATCTGTTGTGATGGGAAAAGATTGTGGAATTGGATTGATCGAAATGTCCAATATTAGACATTTCTCAAGAAATGTTTCTAATATTAGAAACAAATGTCTAATATTAGACATCTGAAATTCTGGCTGTCGTTCCGTCTAATACTAAGTTAGCCGCGTCACATGCGGTAAGAAAGAGGAGAGCGAATCACGAGGCAAGAAGAAAGTTAGTTTGCCTTCGGCAGAGATAAAAAGGAAGCCGCCTCATGACCGCATAAAGAGCTTGGTTACGAAACAAAATAACAAAGAGATAAGTCACTCGGCAAAAAGGAGAGAAGATCTATGAAGTGTAATGACATTGCTTGTGGAGACTACGGCTCAGAAGTAGGGCCGAATCACGTACACCAGTATAAGTGTAATGATATAGGCTGCTCAAACTACGGTTCTTACGTAAGGCCGAATCATCAGCACTGGTATAAGTGTACTGATATAAGATGCAGGTCTTACGGTACTCATGTGTCGCCGAATCACCAGCATCAGTACTAAGGATCGCTCCGCCTGTGGGGAGTAGGCGAATCATTACCAGTTCCAGGAATCGAAAGGTAAGGTTTACTCCGAACCGCGCCTAACACAGTTTCCAGCGGACGCGGCGACAGCGGCATGATTTTTAATCCCAACGATCTCGATGTCGCCGCGCCGCTGAAACAGGTGTTAGACCGCGCCGTAGTCGTTCATATAAGAATAGAAGGCAGTATGCCATCCTCAACAGAAGCGATGAATGATTTAGAATTTCATCCGGTAACTATTAATAGGTGGGGCGATCTCGCCGCGTTTTTCGAGCAGCACGGCAATCCGAACTATTGCTGGTGTATGCGCTGGCGTTTTAAGAGCACGGAGTTCAAGCGGCTAAACGCCGCGAAACGTCGAAACAAACTGGCATCTCTGGTTCGAGCGAATATCCCAATCGGAGTTTTGGGTTATCATCACGGTAAACCTGTCGGCTGGTGCTCGATTGAGCCGCGGGAGACCTACACGCTCCTGGAAGGCTCGACAACGCTGAAGCGCATTGACAATTTACCAACTTGGTCTGTTGTATGTTTTTTTGTAGACCCTGGTCTGCGGGGGCAGAGTTTGTCGGTCAAGTTGTTACAGGCTGCCGTAACTTATGCCGTCTCACAAGGAGCAACAATCATTGAAGGGTATCCGGTTGAGCCGGATCAAAGTTACCGCTTTATGGGGTCGCCTTCCGTATTTGAGCAAGCCGGTTTTCGTGAGATGGGTATAGCAAAAAATGGAAGGCGAATTGTGCGATTTCTTGAGGATGAAAGTGGATAGCAATTCGAGCGAAACCGCTCTTTTGGCAGTTATCGGCATTTTCAGGTATTGTGTACACTCGAACAGAATCCTGCTCCCAAGCCGAGTCCACGCCCACTCAGCCGCCGCAGAGCAAATTGTTAGCGACATAGAATCAGTTCAAAAGGATGACCCCAATTTCCTCATCTACTCTGATACTCCGAAATAAAATAATCCTCGATCACACCTCTCCTCTTTAAGCTGTCTGCCGCGGCTTGGGCAGCGCGTCAGATTTTTACTTGACTTTAGCCGCGTGGTGGAGGATATTTTGCCAAAGCAAGGAGTCAAAGACATGAAGAAAAACGGAAAAGCCAAACTGCTCGGACGTTACATCGTTGCCGATCCCAAAATCTGCCATGGCAAACCGACTTTCCGCGGCACGCGCATCATGGTTGCCCACGTTCTCGAACAGATTGCAGAAGGCCTCGCGTGGGAAACGATCATCGAAGAATGGCGCGGCAGCATCTCGCGTGAAGCCATCGCCGAAGCAGTACGTTTGTCAAGCCAGGCTTTTCTTGACCATGCGGCGGAGTACACGGCCCCCGAGTACATTTTGGAGCCTGCCGCGAGGTGAACATTCTGGATGAAGGCACTCCCGATAGCCAGCGGCAACTTCTGCGAAGATGGCGAATTGCAATTCGCCACATCGGTCATGATGTGGGGCGAAAAGGGTTGCAAGACGAGGAAATCATTCCGTTTCTCATACGACGAGGCCATGTAACATTTTTCACGCTCGACGCCGATTTTTATAAGCGCAATTTATGTCATCCAAGATATTGCCTCGTCAACATGGCCGTAAGAAAAAATGAGGCGGCAGAGTTCGTGAGGCGGGTGTTACGCCATCGACAATTTGACAGCGAGGCCAAGCGCATGGGCGCTGTCATCCGGGTTTCGCACGTTGGTCTTTCAGTGTGGCGCCTTCATGCAGAAAAAGAAGCCCAATTCGAGTGGACGGATTAACCGCAGGTATCAATGCTCACTTTTACTTTTGCTTTGACAACGGCAGTAGTACCTTTTCAACTCCTACTAAACTTCGAAATAAAATAATCCTCGATCAGGCATCTCCTCTTTAAGCTGTCTGCCGCGGCTTGGGCGGCACGGAAAAGTTTCTTGGATGAAATCGACGTAAATTAAATGATGGAGGCAGCGTGCAGCTCGGCGACAAATTTGAAAAGCTCGCGGCGATCATGGCGCATCTGCGCGGGCCGAACGGATGTCCGTGGGATCGCGAACAGACTCACGCTTCTTTGCGCCAACATTTGTTGGAAGAAGCGCACGAGGTGCTCGAGTGCATCGATGAGAGCCGCTTCGACGATCTTCCCGGGGAGCTTGGTGATCTCTTGCTGCAAGTCATCTTTCATGCGCAAATGGCTTCGGAAGCAAAACGATTCACCATCGAAGACGTGGTTGACGCCATTAGCGACAAGCTGGTCAGGCGACATCCGCATGTCTTTGGCGATGCACGCGTCGATTCGGCCCAGGAGCAGGTGCATTTGTGGGAGCGCATCAAGAAAGAAGAAGGAAAACAGTCAGCGCTCGATGGCGTGCCGCGCGCTTTACCGGCGTTGCAACGAGCCTCGCGCCTGCAACAAAAGGCAAGAGCTGCGGGCTTCCGCTGGCGCAATGAAAAAGAAGTTTGGGATAAATTAGATGAAGAGATGAAGGAACTCTCTGCAGCCCGCGCCACCGGAGATACGCAACAAATCGAAGATGAATTTGGCGACGTGCTCTTTGTGATGGCACAGCTTGCGGATTATGCCGGCGTGAATCCCGAAGATGCGCTGCGACGAACGTGCGAAAAATTCATCCGCCGTTTTCAAAAAATGGAAAATCATTTTGTGGAAGGTGGACAGCATTTGCACGATGTCTCTCTCGAAGAGATGGATGCCGTGTGGCAGGAGGAGAAGCGGGGAGAGAGCGAAGAGCGCGGCGCGTAGAGCGAAAATCATTCCCGAATTAGTTCTTGCCTATCGCCAATCAAGTTTTTATCTTGCCACAGGTTAAGGCACGAAGAACAAATAAATGGTGTCGCCATGGGTTTAACCATCTTTCCATCAATACCCGACATCAAATTCACATACGCTGATTATTTACAACTGCCCGATGATGGCAAACGCTACGAAATCATCGATGGCGAGATTTATTTGTTGCCAACTCCTCCTACTGTTCACCAACAGATACTCGGAAATCTTTTTTGTATCCTCTACAGTTCTGTTGAGAGCAAAAACGTGGGCGAAGTTTTTATCTCACCGCTTGATGTTGTGCTCTCCGAAACGACCGTGATCCAGCCCGACATTCTTTTCATTTCGAACGAGCGCTCGAATATTATCACCGAAGCGAATATCCAAGGTGCGCCGGATCTGGTAATCGAAATTTTCTCACCCGCAACTGAAAAGCGCGATCGCGGCATCAAGCTGATCATGTACGCGAAGTTTGGCGTACGCGAATGCTGGCTCGTCGATCCAACCAGCAAGAATGTGGAGATTTACCGGCTGCAAAAAAAGAATCTCAGATTAGTTGAGCGATTAACCGTGAATGATGTTTTGAACACACCATTGTTGCCTGGGCTGAAGATTGCCGTTCAGGAAATTTTTCAAAAGTAGCCAACCTTATTTAGCAACCGATTACACGGATTACGCAGATTTAATCTGTGTAATCAGAGAAATCCGTTGCTGCCTGATTTTGAATAGTCGGCGTTGTGTTCATGAGCAATAGAAGATTTACCAACTCCTCCTCGTGACCATAACTTCGTACTTGACTTTTAGCTAAAGCTGTTTATCTTTTGCCAAAATCGCAGCTTATCGATCTTATACTTTGTCAAGATTTCCCTCCGCGAAACAACTCGAAAGTTGCTAAATCATAACGTTGCGAGGAAGGTAACAGGCAAAGCGCCGCTCTCGTCATGTTGCATACCACATTCGCCTCGCCACCTTCGTTCGACTCGCTTTAAGTTGTAGGAACATTCAGCGCTGCCACGGAGCGGCTAACCGTTTACAAGTTGGCATTTAAGCCAGCACCTCAGGGAGGAAAATCGTGAAAGCTTTCCCAACGTTCCGAGGGGATTTCTTCGGCGGCCTCACCACCTCGGTCATTGCCCTACCACTTGCCATCGCTTTCGGTGTTGCCGCGTTTGCGCCATTGGGACCGGAATATATCGCCATGGGCGCGCTCGCCGGCCTCTACGGCGCCATCGTCTCAGCGGCGCTTGCCACCCTCTTCGGTGGCACGCCGTCGCAAATCACCAACACCACCGCCGCCATGTCGGTTTTCGTCACCTCGATGATCGCCGGCATGATGAAAGATTCCGAGATCGCGACCTACGGCGTCAATCGCGTCGAAATCGTCTTGCTGCTGACGGCCATGGTGATTTTTTGGGGCGGTCTCTTTCAGATCATTCTTGGCGCCGTTGGCGGCGGCAGGCTCATCAAGTTCATTCCCTATCCGGTGATTGCCGGTTTCATGAACGGCATCGCCGTTCTCATTTTCATTTCGCAGCTCAAGCCATTTTTCGGCTTGGGCGATGTCAGCATGACCGCGCTGTTCAGCGGCAATGTGTCGGTGCAGTCGGACATGATGATCGTCGGCGCCGTGACAATCGTCACAACTCTCCTTGCCGGGAAATTCACCAAGAACATTCCCGGTACGCTGATCGGCCTGCTTTTCGGCATCGGTGCATATTTCCTTATTGGAAAACTTTATAATCCCGATCTCCTGAGTATGCAAGGCAACACCCGCATCGTCGGGCCAATCTCCACTGCGCTGCCATCGCCTCGGGAGGTTCAGGTCTTCCTCGCCCGGATGAATGACGTGCCGATGCGCCTTTGGTTCTCGCTGATGATTCCGGCGATGACTCTCGGTATTCTCGCGTCCATCGACACGCTGCTCACTTCGGTCACTGCCGATGTCGTCACGCGCACAAAACATGACAGCAATCGCGAATTGGTCGGCCAGGGCATCGGCAACATCGCCTCTGCGGCGTTTGGCGCTTTGCCGGTCGCCGGTTCGACGACCGCCACGATGGTCAACATCAACAATGGCGGACGCACTCGTCTCGCCGGGCTGATCAACAGCGGGTGTATCTTGCTGGCTGTTTTGCTGCTCGGGCAATACATTCAATTGATTCCCATCAGTGTTCTGGCCGGTATCCTGTTGGTGACCGCCGCAAAGATGGTCGACATCGACAGCCTCAATCTCTTCAAGAAAAAATCAGTCTTCGAAAATGTCGTGATCATCCTTATCGTTACGCTGATCACGGTGAGCATCGATTTGATGATCGCCGTGGCCATCGGCTTGGTGATCGCAGCGTTCCTCTTTGTGAAAGAGCAAATCGGCAAAACCATCGTGCGGCGCAAGTATTACGGCCATGCAGTGCATTCAAAAAAAGTTCGCAAGCGCGACCACATGCGCATTCTTGAGGACAAGGGCAAACAAATCGTCATCTACGAACTGAGCGGCTCGCTCTTCTTCGGCACCTGCGACAAGTTGATGACGGAAATCGAAAGCGACCTCAAGCGGCTTTCCATCATTCTCGATCTCAAGCGCGTTAGCAGCATCGATCTGACCGGCGCGCAACTCATCCGCCAGATCGTCGACCGCGTGCACGATCATGGCCACTACGTTCTGCTCAGCTTCCTCGACATTCCCGACGACGAAGACAAAGAGCGCCTGCGCAAATTTTTGGAGGACACCGGCGTCATCAAAGCCATCGGCGTCAATCAAATTTTCTACGACACCGACCATGCGCTTGAATGGGCGGAAGATCGTCTGATTGCCCGCGAGCTGGCCGATAGCACCGAAAAATCCGAGAGCATGGCGCTCAAGAACATTGCGCTTTTCCGCGATCTCACCCCCGACCAAATGGCGGTCGTCGAGGGCTTTCTGCATCCGATTTCTCATAAAAAAGGGGAGTACATTTTTAAAGAGGGCGATCCCGGCGACAAAATTTATTTCATCCTTTCCGGCATCGTCAGCGTCATCGCCAATTTTACGGACAACGGCCGTCCCCACCGTTTCACAACTTTTGCGGAGGGCCTGTTCTTCGGCGACATGGCTATTCTCGAAGACCGTCCACGCTCCGCATCCATTCAAGCGGAAACCGACACCGAGCTGATGTACATGCACAAGGATGATTTTCAAAAGTTGACCGAAACCGAGCCGAAGATCGCCTCACGCATGCTCATGGCCATGGCGCGCGAGATGTCGTATCGCCTGCGCTTGGCGAACGCCGAGGTGCGAGCCTTGTCCGATTAATCAATCTGATCTCGTTGAAATTCTTTATTAGAAATTTGCAACCAAGCGGTTATCCTCGTTCTCAAAACACGATGAAACGAAAGCTCATCGAGACGGCTTGAAATAACCCACTGATTTAAGAAACCCGCCGATGAAAAGTTTTATCAGTGGGATTTTTCAATCAGTGGGTATAATTTTTAGCGTTTTATTTAATTGCTCTATCAATCCGCTCATTTGATTCAGGGAGGAATCGCCTCATGCTGGAAATTCTCGACGCCGTCATCGCCACCGCCGCCGTGGTTCTTGGCTTGAGTCTCATCGTGCAGGCGATCCAACAAATTTTCAAGCAGGTCTTCGATCTCAAGTCATCCTACATGCGCGCCGAGCTGCTGGCGTTGTTTCAGGATGACAAGACATTGGCAGATTCTTCAAAAAGAGCCTTCCTCAACAACTTTCTCCCCTATCGATTCATCGCCCGAAAAGCCGATACGACGGCAAGGCTTATCGTCGATCAGCTTGAACAACGCATGTCGACGTTCGGCGTCAAAGACCTGCACCTGCTCGAAGACGTCGATGCCGGCACGTTGAAAGCGATCATCGGTTCGATTTCGAACTCGTTTGAACAGCTTCCCGACGTGAAAGCGAAGTTCGGTGACGCAGTACGTCAAATAGACCTGTGGCTGGACATTTGCAAAAAAGCATTTCAAGAACATTACGAGCGGCGCATGAAGCTTTGGGCGTTCTTTCTCAGCGCCGGTGTCGTGATTGCGTTAAACGCCAATGCTTTCGATATCTACAAAGAATTTTCCACAAACAAGCCGGTGCGCGAGACGGCGATCGCCATGGGCGGGCGTTTTGTTTCGACACCCCGAGATTCCCTGATTACTACTGCCACCCTCGATTCCACCACGATCAAAAAACAGCTCGACATTATTCAATCCATCCTCGACGAAAAATCATTTCAATTGATGGGATGGACGAATGAGAATTGGAAGAAATTCAAAGAATTCAATACCGGCACTCTTCTCATGTTGATCGGCTGGCTGGGCATGACTTTGCTGGTCAGCCTCGGCGCGCCGTTTTGGTATGATTTCTTGAAAACCGTAATGGGCCTGAAGGACAAGTTGAAAAACGGCGCCGCCCAAAAACAGGGCGCCCCGCCTCCGGCAAATCAAGTGGCCGGAGTTTCTTCCGACATTCCACCGGTAGGTTGATTGTTGAAATCCCTAACTCTGCATGACAAAAGCCAAACCCCGCTTTTCCTTCAAGCGGCGAAAATCCGATAGCCGGTTCAGAGCCGAGTCAAGATGCGATCAGTGGTGAGCTTGCGGCTTTACAATGCAACATCGGGGTAAAATAAAATTGGAGGACTGCCGTGCCTTTTCAACAAAAGTACGTCATAACCCAGCGCTACCTTACCTCCGGCAGCAAGCGGAGGTCGGGCAAGAGAATCAATCCTGATGTCAAGTTCATCGTTGCGCACGATACCGGCAACCCGAATTCTTCGGCGGCGGGGAATGTTCGTTATTACGAAAATTCCCGAAACGAAATCAGCGCCTCGGCGCATCTGTTTGTCGACGACAGAGAAATCATCGAATGCATTCCGACGCTCATCGGTCCGCCGGAAAAAGCCTGGCACGTTTTGTACGGCGTTCCCACCGACAATGAACTCTTCGGCTTCAATGCGAACGACGCCGCCATCGGCGTGGAGTATTGCTACGGCGACAGAATCAATGCCGATGAGTCCTACGCCAGGTATATCTGGCTGATGGCCTTCATCTGTTTTAAGTTCAATTTGGATCCAAAAAGCTCGGTGGTCGGCCATTTTTTTCTCGACCCGCAGCGCAAAACCGATCCGGTGACCGGGCTTGCAAACAGCCGCAGAACTTATGATCAATTATTAAAAGACATCGCCATTGAGTTTGATGTTTGCACGGGAAAAATTCCGCCGCCGCCGAAATTCATCAGTCAAACTGGAACTGCTCGCGTGGCTGTGAAGCTCAACATCCGCAAGGGCGAACCGAGCACGAAAGTTCCCGTCGCCGAGATCGTCATGCCCGGCTCGCAATTGAGCTACATTGGCTATGTTGAAAACGGCCAAAGCATCAACGGCAATGCGAAATGGTATAAAGATGCGAATGGCAATTTCTTTTGGAGCGGTGGGGTGATAGCAAACTGATAGCCGAGTATTGAGAAAGTACAGCCATTCCGAAGAGTCGGGGTGGCTTTTTTGTTTGTCTCAACAAATTCCTTCCGTGTCGGGGCCATACCTCTTTAACTCTACCATTTAATCTTTCCACAACTTCCCCCAATTGATTTCCCTCCTTAAAAAATCAAACGTGCCGAAATTTTTCCAAAATGACATAAACCCGTAACTGAGTGGTTTCATACGAGCAATGAAGCTCCCCGACGCAAGCGTCGGGGTATCAAGTGGTGTATTGTCTATTGTAAACGACGCAAGCGTCGGGGAATTGAACCCGAACAAGATTAAATAAGGTTTGTCTTTTAAATTCTTCAACAAAGATATAACGAAGCGTCATAATTCAGCTTCAGCTCACATCACCCAACACAACTTTTGAGGAGGATCAGCACCATGCACGTCGTTGAACGGTTTTCTTCGGTACGCAGCAAGATTGTACGCCCTTGTTTGGCCGGGGCGCTCATTCTCACGAGTCTGACTGGAGCTCCTGCAACCGCACAGCAGAGCATCGAGCTTGCCAAGATCGGGACTTTTACAACCGGGGCTTTTGATGTAGGCGCTTCGGAGATCGTGGCGTATGATCCGTCCACGCAACGACTGTTTGTGATCAACGCGCAGGCTGCCAGGGTCGATGTGCTCGACGTTAGCGATCCCACCGCGCCTACGCTACATTCTTCGATTGACGTAACACCTTACGGCGCAGTCGCAAACAGCGTCGATGTTCACGACGGTGTCGTTGCCGTTGCCGTCCAAAATGCGGTCAAGACCGATCGCGGCATGGCGGTATTTTTTGACACAGATGGTAATTTTTTGAGCGCGGTCAAAGCCGGCGCGCTTCCCGACATGATCACTTTTACACCCGGTGGCAAAAGGGTGCTGGTGGCGAATGAGGGCGAGCCTGATGACGACTACGTCATTGATCCCGAAGGCTCGGTCACCATCATCGACATCTCTGGCGGCGCTGACAAAGTAACGCAGAAAAGTGTTCGCACCGCGGACTTTAGACAGTTCAATAATCGCGAGCTTGATCCCAGCATTCGCATCTTCGGGCCGAATGCATCTGTTGCTCAGGATCTTGAGCCGGAGTACATTGCGGTTTCAAGCGACTCGAAACTTGCATGGGTCACTTTGCAGGAGAATAACGCGATCGGCATCCTTGACATAGAAAAGGCTGAGTTCACCACACTGGTCGGGTTGGGCTTCAAGGATCACAACTTCCCCGGCAACGGTCTCGACGCGAGTGACCGCGACAACGCAATCAACATCGCCAGATGGCCGGTGAAGGGAATGTATCTGCCGGATGGAATTGCGACGTATCGTTCATCTGGTACTTCGTTTCTGGTCACAGCCAATGAGGGCGACGTGCGTGAATATGATGGCTTCGCAGAAGCAAGCCGTATCGGCAGCTTGAATCTTGACCCCGCGGCTTTTCCCGATGCGGCCGACCTCAAGCAAAATGCCAAGCTTGGGCGTTTGAATGTTACCAAAACACTTGGGGACACCGGCGGCGACAGCGATTTCGACGAGTTGTATTCTTTTGGCGCACGGTCTTTTTCCTTATGGACCGCTGACGGGCATCTGATCTACGACAGTGGCAAAGATTTGGAACAAATCACCGCAACCGCCTTCCCGGCCAACTTTAATTGCAGCCACACGAACAATACTTTCGACAATCGCAGCGATGACAAGGGGCCGGAGCCGGAGGGAGTCGTGCTTGGCAAAGTCGGCAGTCGCACCTATGCTTTCATCGGCCTTGAGCGCATCAGCGGCATCATGGTTTATGACATCACCAATCCATTCAGACCGCGTTTCGTTCAGTACTTCAACGATCGCGACTTCGCCGGCGACCCGGCGGCTGGCACTGCCGGCGATCTCGGCCCCGAAGGGTTGATCTTTATCGAAGCCAAAGACAGTCCCACCGGAAAACCGCTTTTGGTCGTGGGGAACGAAGTGAGTGGGACAACCACCATTTACGCGATCAGTAAAATTCTGAACAGCGAATCTGCGGAGGAGTTGTCGATAGACGAGCAGGAAGCAAAAGCTGGGGGAGTTGGCGACAGCCGAGATTCCCAACCAGATTTCACTGCATCAAAACTATCCCAATCCTTTCAATCCCACCACGACCATTCGCTTCGGCCTGCCGGAAGCGGCGCATGTCATGATCAAAATATTCAACTTGATGGGCCAGGAAGTAATCACTTTGGTGGATGGCCGTCAGGAAGCCGGGACACACGTCGTTGCTTTTCAACCGACGACTTTGTCGAGCGGCACTTATTTTTATCGGATGGATGTCGATGGCGTCGTGCGGCAGGTACGGCAGCTCACGTTGCTGAAATAGGATAGGAAACAATGAAAGCCCGAGCTTTATGAGAAAGTTCGGGCTTTCATAAAAGTTCAACGATATGGGAATTCCTTCTGGAGTGGCGGGGTTGTAGCCTTGTCTTAAAAATACTTTCTTCCCTTCGATCTCTCCTCAATATTTTACAGTATCACAATTCAGCCTTAAATTCCTGTTGACTTTATGTTTACTTTGTGACATATTTGGCGTGAGCACGTCGGCGGGAGGCACGAAAAACATCTTCGAAAACCTTCCCGACTATGAATCCCAGCCGTGATCGTTGCCGCCGAGGTGTTCATGATCTGTTTGGCGCGCGGACGTCCCGAGCAGCGGTGCTTCCCAGCAGACGAAGTGGTCCTTTAGACATTCATCCAGTTAAATCCCGGCGTGTGAAAGTCCAAAGATCTAGGATGGACGCGTGAAAACTTTCGCCGAATTCGTGCTGAGCGTGATCGCTCTGCCGCTGCTTATTCCCTGGTTCCTCTCCGAGAAGATTTTTCTTTATCTCGTGCAGCCGCTGCTTTTCCGGAAGTATCAAATCGGCGTCGAGAAGAAAAAGAAAACCGCGTCGTTGATCGTGCGCGCCGGCGCGCTTATTGCGCTGGCGGTTTATCTTTTTAAAACCGGCTCGGAGTTGCTTCGCATGCACGGCTCGTTGGCGGCGGCGCTCAAGAATGGAAAAATCTTCTTCATCATAATTTACAACGATTGCGCCACGGCATTGAACACCTTGCTGTATCCGTTGAACGTGGTGCTGGCTTATTCGCGCGGCGCCGAGGTCGGCGCGCTGCAAGTGATTTTTTCTTTCTACCTTTTGTTTCTGCCGATTCCGTTCGTGGCCAACCTCGGGTACAATTTGATCGGCGGCAGCTATTCGCTGCGCCGCGCCGTGAAGCTGCGCAACGAGGCGGTGCGCGACGTCGATCTCATTCACTTTACCGAGGCAGCGGCGGAGGATCAATTCTTTCTGGGCATCGACCAGAACCGCAATGGCGCGCCGTTTTACCTCAACCGCAAATGGCTGCACGGGCACGTGCAGGTCGTCGGCGCGCCGGGCAGCGGCAAAACCGAAAGCATCATTCAGCCGTTGTGGTTTCAGCATTTGCGTCGCAACGCGCCGACTTTCGTGATCGACGGCAAAGGCTCGCGCCAAAACATCGACAAGTTTTTCACCATCGCCAGCTCGCTCGCGCAAGGGCATGAGATCATCTATTTTAATCCGATCGACCCCGATCGCTCGGCGACTTACAATCCGCTGCTGCGCGGCAGCATAACGGAAATCAAGAATCGGCTTCTTGGCAGCTTGAACTGGGGGCTTTACTCCGCCTCCAACCGCGACCGGCTGGATTTTTATTTGAACGTGATTCTCCGCGCCATGCGAGAAACCAAATCGCCGATGACGTTAAACGAATTGTTCCAATACTTCAAATCAAAAAATCATTTGCAAAAGCAGCTTGCCAAAATTAAAAAGAATAGCTCGATTTATGATGACTTCGCTGATTTAATAAATCAATATGGCGTCTTTCAAAACGATACGGCGTTTTTCAACTCGCTGCTGCGGGAAATCTGCCAGTCGTCATATGGCTGGCTGCTCGACAGCGAAACGCCGGAGCTTGATGTTCTCGAGGTTTACAACGGCAAAAAAGATTGTTACTTTTCGTTGCCGATAACGCCCGGGGATTATGCGACAAGCTATCTTGGCCGGCTCATTCTCAGCGATTTGGCGACGACGTTCCATGATCTCGGAACGAATCGCAACGGCCATGGCAGTGACGGCGGCTTGCTCATCATCGATGAGGCGGCGAAGTTTATAACTCTCGACTTCATCGAGCTTCTGCGCGTGAGCCGCGACATCGGCGTCTGCGTTTGTTACACGAATCAATCGCTGGCGGAGTTGTCGAATCCCGATTTGCATCTCGGCAAAACCTTCGTCGATCAACTTGCCGACCACACGAACGTGACCTGCTGCTTTCATCTCGGCAGCAGCGAGAGCATCGAGGCGATCATCGACCGTGTCGGCCTGGGACAGCAGAGCAACGGCAGCGCCGCAACGGCGCCAAACGAAAAGGCTTCGACAAGCGACAAAAAGATAATCGTGGTTGATCCGAACTTTCTCAAGCATCTTGAGGTGGGTCGATGCCTGGTTTATGTTCGCCAGCCGCGGGTCATGGGAATTTTGAAAACCGGTTATTTTAAATTCGAAGAGCTTCTGCCATATGCACGGCAGGAGAGCGAGGAAAGCACAACACCGTCGTAAACTATCGGTCGTAAGGTAGTGTCAAAAGTTCTATGAAAAGGGATGGATGAAGGACTGAGGGGCGGTAGACGACTTTAGGTTTTCGGTTTTCAAGGCATACCACAGGAATGAGCCGCTCGGGAAAAAGGACGGGAGGACA
>Ga0247727_10011105_pt1 | contig 15798 bp, 15 predicted proteins | sample WisWelCaveWW1625_FD_202498 | JGI IMG/M metagenome (GOLD analysis project Ga0247727, IMG submission 202498) | Biofilm microbial communities from Wishing Well Cave, Virginia, United States - WW16-25 | ecosystem: Environmental > Aquatic > Deep subsurface > Groundwater > Cave microbial mat | place...
CCTGGAAAATCCAGACTGCTGCGTAATGATGACCGAAAATATAATAAATCAGGGCTAAAAAATATTCATAAGCCGGACCCGGGCGGGCAATGGAACTCACCGCTTCGTATCCCTTGCCTCGCGCGATATCCCAAGCAAGATTGTCGTAAGCGCGCGCGTCTACAATCGGCTGAATCTGAAAATAGAAAGAGTAGGCCAGCGAAACAGCAAAGGTAGCGAAAATAATTCCCCAAAGCCAGTATTTTTGATAACGAACGAAGTGTTCCACGAGATTATTTTTTAAGAAATTTTTGCGCGCGCACAATCTGACGACGGAGCGCGCGGTTCTGATTAGCAATGAAGCCGAAAATTAAAGTTTGTACGCCAACAATCAAGAAGAGCACCGCGGCAAAAAGCATTGGTCGGCCGGATACCGCCACTCCAGCAAGAGAAAGTTTTAGAAGATAAAGCCCAAAAACTAAACCGGCGCCAATCATAGGGAAACCGAAAAGGGCGAAAAGTAAAAAGGGGCGAACCGAAAAAACCAAAAGTAGATGTTTAGAAATGGATTTTAATTTGAAATGAGATTTGCGGACTTTCAAGCCCGGCTCGGATTTTTTCCAACGAAGCACGGCGGGGATTTCCTTGATTTTAAATCCAAGATCAATCGCTTTTTGTAAAATTTCCACATGCAGCTCTTTATCGTCGGCTTCCAAATCTAAAGAATCCAAAACTTCACGGCGATAGGCGCGGGTCATGCCAGTCACCATCGTGAATTTACCCGGAAAAGCCAGAGAAAAAATAATGTTTCCCGCGCGGCTTAAAAGCCAGCGCAAAAACGGCACATTCTCCATTCCCCCGCCCTTCATGTGCGGAGAGGCAATTACCACATCCACGCCACCCTTATTTAATTCCTCCACGAACTTGCCGATAATTTCCGCGCCCCAATTCAAATCTGATTCGGTCGCCACAATATAATCTCCAGTGGCGGCTTTAAAGCCATTTTTTAACGCATAACCGCGGCCGCGATTCGGCAAATAAGAAACAACTTTGACTCGCGATTCGCTTGCCGCGAGTTTCTGCATAATAGAAAGCGTGCTGTCAGTGGAGCCATCATTCACCAAAACCACTTCCCACTCGCGAAGACCGGAACTTAAATTGCGCTGAAGATTGTTCAGGTATTCGGTTAACTTCTGAACGTTTTCCTCAATAGCCAATTCCTCGTTATAAGTAGGAATGACGACGGATAATTTTGGTAAGTTCATGTTTTTTAGCTTATAGCTTTTAGCGATTGGCTTTTAGGTTTAATCTTAGAAAGAATTGCGACGATTCTTTCGGCGGCTTTGCCATCCCAGAGGTCAGGAATCTTTCCTTGTTTATACTGCCCAGAGAGGATTTTATCAACCTCCGCCTGCAATTTTCCGCGAGATAATTCTTGGTCAGTAATCAGCGTATTTGTGCCAACTTCTATGGTAATGGGGCGTTCGGTGCTGTTTCGGAGAGTCAGGCATGGCACTCCAAGCACGCTGGTTTCTTCTTGAATTCCGCCGGAGTCGGTAATAGTAAAACGAGAAAGTTGAACTAATTTAATGAATTCCGAATAACCCAAAGGTTCGGTAAAAATCAGACCAACAAGCTGAAGCTGGGGGAAAAATTCCGCGATTTTAGCTCGGGTGCGCGGATGAACTGGAAAAACCACGGACATATTTTGACTGGCTATTTTTTTCAAAACTGGTTCCAGCGCCTGAAAAATTTTTTCTAATCCTTCTTTAGTGTCCACATTAGATGGACGATGTAGGGTAAGCGCTGCGTATTTTCCTTTTTGTAAATTAAGTTTTTCCAAAATTTTAGAATTTTCTATCTTCGGCAGATTTTGTATCAGCGAATCAATCATAGTATTCCCGACAAAATGGATTTTTTCTGGCGCCACACCTTCGCGCTTCAAATTTTCCGCGCCAGATGGTTCAGTAGTAAAAAGAAGATCGGAAATTTGGTCGGTTAAAAGGCGGTTAATTTCTTCCGGCATAGTCCGGTCCCCGCTCCGGAGACCGGCTTCCACGTGCGCCACCGGAATATTCAGTTTAGCCGCCGTGAGCGCCGCGGCTAAGGTGGAATTCACATCACCCACCACTAAAACTAAATCCGGCTTCATTTCAATTAAATATTTCTCTTTCGCCAGCATAATTTTAGCGGTTTGCTCGGCGTGCGTGCCCGAACCGATGCCCAAAAAAATATCCGGCGCAGGCATATCTAAATCTTTAAAAAACACATCCGACATCAGCGCGTCATAGTGCTGGCCGGTGTGAATTAAAACCGGCTCAAAGGAGCCGTTCTGTTTCATGGCTTTTAAAATAGGCGCCGCTTTCATGAAGTTCGGGCGCGCGCCGACAATAATGGCAACTTTGACCCTGCCCGCCGAAGCTTTAGCGAAGGAGGGTTGCAATGGTTGAGTATTACTCACCACAAGAAAATAACACGAAAAATATATTTAAGCAAATTAAAAAGCAGGCGGGTTAGGCCTGCGGAACGGAAAGAAGCTTAATGTGTTGCAGCTTTCTTTCTTTGAGAAAAAGTAATAGTGTCCGAAAAATGTGCGCGAATTGGGTGCCGTTATTTTCAATCAGCTGACGCTCCAAGTAACAGAGGTAAATCTGCGGAGCGCCGTCTTGGAAATAACGGATAATCATCTCGTTAGAGTTGAACTGGAAAACCTGGCTCAATCTGGAAAGGATGAAATCCTCCCAGCTTTCGCATAGGTCATAGCTAAAGGGGCCACGCTGCTCAAAAAGCTCAATCAGCTCTTTTCCTTGAATTTTCCCCTTGGGAAAGCCGCGAGATTCGTCATCCGGCCAAACACGCGCCCTGGTTTCATTGATAGATTGAGCATTTTCCGTAAATTGCTCAGCGTATTTTCTTTCATGAATCCTGGACATATTTCCTCCTTTTCGTGTTTGAGAAACCCGCTACAGACTATCACAAAACCCAAAAACACGCAAGTGAAGCGGATTTCCTTATTTGAACTTCACCTCGTAAATACGCACCGCGGGACCCATTCTCTCCGAACTAATTAGAGAACGGATCGGGTAAAGCATGTTGTGCAAACTACTAATGTCGTGTTTAGAAAATTCCGTTCGGCCGAAGGGATTGAATTCCACCAGCAGTTTTTTCTCCGCTAAAAGTTTGGCGAGTTCGGCTTCAAATTCCCGCTGAACCGAATTCTGCCAATCGGTAATCACGTAATATTGAAAGCTATGATTTTTCAAAAAATTTTTAGGCAAACGGTCTAGTGAAATATCCCGCGCGTCCCAAGCAAAATACTTAGGCGAGGGATAAAGCGCGTCATCCCCAGCGAGTAAAGTTCGCTGGCGAGTATCCAGTTCTTTAGGAAAGTTTTTCCGCAAAGCATCCAGCACCGCTCGGTTTTGATTCACAATTTCATTAGTTAAAGAATAAACCAAAACACGGGAATTTTCGGGCAAATTCTGATATAGCCAGTTCAAAGCCTGCTCTCGCGAGTCTTCTTTCAGCAGTCGCGCGTCAAACCAAAATCCCATAAACAAAGGAATTAGGGCGGTGGCAAAAACAATGGTGATTTTTTCTCTGAAAGATTCGGCTTTTTCTAAAAATAGCTTTTCTACCGCGTAAGCGGAAAAAATCGCCAAATAAATTGCCAAAGGCCCTAAAGCGCGCGCTACCCAGCCAAAGCCGAAGAATGGTCCGATAAATAAATAGTAAATCGCGGGAAAAGAAAGCAGAAAAATCGCTTTGCGCCGATCGTCGCGCCAGAGCAACCAACCACCAACAAAAAACAAAATAAAATAAATCGGAGAATAATTGAATAAGGTGATTGGCGCGTCAAAAATACGATTAAAAATCGGGGTGGGCGCCACGGTATATTCAATCGACTGACCAGCCACCGCCTCCACTAAAGCGCTACCGCTTAAAGATTGAAAACGGAAAAGAAGCGCGCCGAGGCCGCGCGGGTTCATAAAAAGAATCAATAAAACACCTAATGACAAAATTCCCACCGAAGCCCACAGCTTCCTGCTTTTACCAAATCGATTAATAAAAGTCGGGGCGAAAATAAAAATTCCCGGCAGAAGATTGGCCGCGGCCAACAAAACCGATCCGACCACCGCTAAATAATTTTTCCAGCTTTCTTCTTTATATAATTTCACGCTCGCCCAGAGCGCGAGAGCAATAAAAAACGGCATATAGCTCCAAACTCGGCCGGCATGGGCAATGTAAACCAATAAAAAATCGGTAGCGGCAAAAAAAGCCGCGGTTAAAGCGATTCGCTTATTAAAGAGATCGCGCGCCGCGAGATAAATAAAGTAAATCGCCAGCATGCCAAGCAGAGCCGCCAGAAATCTCGGCACAATTAAAAGCTCGCCAGAGTGGATGGCGTAATAAACTTTCATAGCCGCTAAACTTTCAAACTGGCCGGTCAAAAACTGCCAGCCGAGATAAGCGCTCATGCCAACCAAAGAAATATAAGCCGAAAGAGGTTGATGATAGAAAATGTCCGGAAAATTCGGAATGAAGGATTTTGCTTCTAACATTTTCAGCGCTACCGCCACCTGCACGAACTCATCCCCTACAAATCTTTGTGGGATGCCGTAATCTAAGCCAATCAGCCGAATGACAAAAGCAAAAATTAAAATTCCGAATAGAATTTTATTCATTCTTTTTGAAAAAATGATATTGAAGCTCCAACAAACCGCCGACCAAAGAAAGCAGAACAAAAATGGCAAACATAATAATGGAAAGGGCGGCGGCCTTAGAGGGTTCCGCGCCGGCTAGGGTCAAGAAATAAATAATACCGCCCTCACGAAGGCCAATGCCGCCAATGGTAATTGGTAAAATAATCAAAACGGTAGCCAAAAGATAGATAAAGAGAATTTCCCAAAAGCCAACTTCAAGACCCAAGGCCAAGCCCATCGCGTAAACTGCGAGCGGCGTGAAAAACATGCCAACGGCAGAATATAAAAGCGCCACGCCAAGTTTGTTTTTATCCTGGCGATAAGCGCGCAAAGCGGAAACAAGATGGGAAAATAATTTAGCAAAAGGCCCGATCGGCAAACGGGAAAACCAATCCAATAAAGAATCAAAAATTGGAAAAAAGATGGCGATCAATCCCCCAACCGTGATGCTGACCATAATCGCTCCCAAAAGTAAGGCGGTGGACTCGCCGAAAATATAAATTATTGGGTGCTGGAAAATAAAAAAAAGCGAAAGTAAAAAAACAATCGTATAAACTCCCAAAAAACGGTCAATAAAAACGGAGATGAAATATTTTCCGCGCGATTCCGGCTCGGAAAAATCTTTAGTGAAGCGATAAGCGCAAACCGCGTCGCCCGTCAGCTTTCCGCCGGGCAAAATAATGCTGTAAAAATTTCCGATTAAATTGTATAAAAAAAGTTTGAAAGCGCTGACCTGAATGCCAGCGATTTCTAAAAGCTTGGACCAACGAACGGAATTAAGATACCAAGAAAAGGCGGAGATGGTGAAACCAAGCAAAAAATATTTAAGTGAAACGGAACGCACTGCCTCCCAAGCGGAGGCGAAATCAACTTTCTGAAACAGAAACCAGACGATACCGACAGTAGTGGCGAATTTGAGTAAAAAGAGAGCTGCCTTTTTCATTGGCAAATAATAGCGCTATTGACCAGAGATGCCAAGCAGGCGCGCGGCGGCTTTTAAGCCATCGTAAGAGGTGGAAAGCACTAAGTAGTCGCGCACCACCGCGTAGTTGAAAGAGGCGCCTTTGACGGAAAAGGCGGCATAACGAGTCGGGAATTGACCGAAGAGCGAACCGTCTTTGAAGGCGCTCTTGTCGCCTGGATTACCAAGATAAAGATTGGAAAGATCGGCGGCTTCCAAACGAACTAAGGCGGCTTTAAGTTCGTCCAAACGGATAGCGGAATTAACTTTCAGAATGTAACCAGGCCAAACGCCATTTTGGTCATAGTGAAGGTAAGCGGTGAAATCATCCGCAAACCATTTCTTTCCTCCATCCAAAGGAAAAACTCCGGATAAAAGCTCATCCGCGTATTCATTAAAGGAAGCGGGCGCGGAATTTAATTTCAAAAAAAGTTCACGAACCTGTCCGGCGGCCAAAGAGGGTGAAGCGGCTTCTTTCATGGCGGATAGAATCCCAACGCTGTCATATTCACTTAAAACTATCTCGCGCACATCGGCTGGCGCGGCCAAGAAATAACTTTGATGAGTTATAATTTTAGTTTCTGGCTGTTCAGTGGGAATGGTAGTGGATGGCGAAACGGGAAAACCGGTAGTTAAAAGATAATAACCGCCGAAACTCAAACCGGCAAAAGCAATCAGGCCCAAAATAATATAAATCCATTTTTTAGAAGAGCTGGCTTCTTCAAATTCTAACGATGGCTTAATGGCGGCCTCTTGAGGGAAGGTGGGAGCTTTTTCTAATTTGGGCGGTAAAACGGTTTGCGGTTTAGGCATGGAGTCGCCCTTGGCAACCGATTCCATATCCCCTCGCATGGTGCGAAGATACACTTCCTTCGGTGGAGGCGGAGTAATTTCTCTTTGCGGTTCGGCCTTGCTCACTGCGGGTGGTTCGACTCGGCTCATCACTGGTGGTTCGGCTGGCTTAAAAACTGGAGCTGGCGCAGGAGTAGACATAACCGGTTTTGGAAAAGCTGGAACCGGAGGAATAAATGGTTCGGCCCTGCTCACCACAGGTGGTTTTGGAACCACAACCGGCGCGGGTGGAACAAATGGTTCGACTCTACTCACCACGGGCGGCTTTGGAGCTGGTGGCTCTGAAGGAGTAGGTAGCTTGGGGGCGGAGGGAATTGCCGGCGTGTCTAATTTTCTTACAACGGGTGGCACTACGGGAGAAGAAAATGATGGCTTGGAGGCAGCTGGTGGAAAAGCTGGTGGTCTTGGCGGCGCGCCACTCGGCTTATTTTCTACCGGTAAATTTGGCGGAAGAAGATTGTCGGGCATTATAGAAATAAGTATATCACGCCTTTTCTTGACAGAGTGTGAATAACCTACTATACTCCACCATTAGCACCTTAGATGACGGAGGTTTTCGGATGAAGCAGAGCCGGAAAAAGGGCAAGCATCCGTGGCGGGAAAAGCAGAAGGAAGTTAGACGAAAAAATAGTCAGGGAAAAAGACTCTCCGGAATAAAGGGCTATATGAAAAAAATCACGAACCGCAAAATGCGCCGCAAACCGCCGATCGATAAGAATGGAGAGGCGCAAATTCCCAATAAAAAGATAGTGGACAGATGGAGTTTCTTTTAAACGCAAACCCGCTTCAAAAATTGAAGCGGGTTTTTTCTTTTTGCGAGAGATTGCCACCCCCTTTAAGGGGCTCGCAATGACAATCTATTCGCCTTTTTCTTGCAACGCTTTAATGGAAAGTCCGATACGGCCGTCTTCCACGCGGATAACTTTCGCGCGAACGACATCCCCCAACTGAACCACATCTTCCACTTTTTTCACAAAACCGTTTTTGAGTTCGGAAACGTGGATCATGCCATCGCGGCCCGGACCGAATTCCACAATCGCGCCGAAGTCCATAATTCTGACCACCTCGCCCTCCACAATGTCCCCTACTTTATAATCCTTGGCGATACTCTCCACGATTTCGTAAGCCATTTGCGCCGATTCCCGGTTCGGGCCGGCAATAAACACCTTGCCGTCCTGTTCAATATCCATGGTAATAATGCCGGTCTTTTCAATAATAGAATTGATAATCTTGCCACCGGGGCCGATAACCTCGCCAATTTTTTCCGGATCAATGTTCAGGGTAAGAATAACCGGCGCGAACGTAGAGAGTTCGGCGCGCGGCGCGGCCAGAATGCTATTCATGACTTTCAAGATATCCATCCGAGCTTTTTGGGCCTGTCCCAAGGTGTCGGTGATCATTTTGTTATTCAAACCGGCAATTTTGGTATCCAGCTGAACGGCGCGGATGCCATCAGAAGTTCCCGCCACTTTAAAATCCATGTCGCCGTAGTGATCTTCCGGGCCTTGAATATCGGTCAGCACCTTATAATTTCCTTTTTCATCGCTCATCAAACCCATGGCAATTCCCGCCACGGCTTTTTTAATCGGCACGCCCGCGTCCATCAAAGAAAGTGAAGCGCCGCAAACCGTCGCCATGGAAGAAGAGCCGTTGGAAGAAAGCACTTCCGAAACCACGCGAATAATATAAGGGAATTCTTCTTGCTTAGGAATGATGTTACGCACGGCTTTTTCAGCAAGCGCGCCGTGACCGATTTCCCGCCGTCCAGTATTGCCCATTTTGCCAATTTCACCCACGGAATAATGCGGAAAGTTGTAATGCAACATAAAGCGACGCTTACCGCTAAATTCCAAACTTTCAATTAACTGCTCGGAGCCCGGGGCCGCCAAAGTGGTCACCGCTAAAGCGTGAGTTTCCCCGCGCATAAAGAGGGCGGAACCATGGGTGCGCTTGAAAAGAGCGACTTCTCCGCCGAGCGGACGAACTTCATCTAGTTTGCGACCATCCGGACGCTGGCCGCTTTCCAAAGCTTTTTTATGTACCAAAGCATCAATCTCGCTTTCTAAAATATATTCCGCCGCGCTCAAACCCCTCTCTTCAATGCCCTCGGTTACTAAGTGACCCATTAAAGAATCCCTCATCTCGCCCATTTTTTGCGCGCGCTCTTTTTTGTCTTTAGTAAAAACCGCCGCCTCAATCTTATCAACAATAAAAGCACGGATCATTTTGATTAAGGATTCTTCAGAGTCCGCCAAGTGCAAAGAAACTTTCGGCTGACCAATTTCTTGGACGATTTTTTCCTGCCACTCTACCAAATGATTGATTTCTTTCTGCGCCGCGGCATAAGCCGAAGCTACCGCCGCCTCGTCCGCGTCAATGCCTTCCAACTCAATCATGTTTATTTTATCTTTCGGTCCGGAAACGAAGGAGAGAAAACTCTTTTCTTTCTGCCAATCTTGCAGAGCGGAAAGTTTAGGATTAAAAGTTAATTTTTGTCCGTCAAAGAACATCTTCACGCCCGCCACTGGGCCAGCCCAAGGCAATTTAGAAGTCGCCAAAGCCGCCGAAGCGGTTAGTAAAGTAATAAAATCCAGATCGTTTTCGCCATCCCACTCTAAAATGGTCACTACCACCTGCACTTCATTCCGAAGGCGCTGATTAAAAAGCGGACGAATAGTTCGATCAATAATGCGGCCGGAAAGCACGGCTTCTTCGGAGGGCCTGCCCTCGCGGCGCATAAAACGGCTACCGAGAATTTTACCCACGGCGTAAAAACGCTCCTCGTAATCCACGGTCAGCGGAAAGAAATCTCCGGCTTTTTCTTTTTCGCCCATGACTACGGTAACCAAAACCGAACTTTCGCCATAACGGCCGACCGCGGAAGAGGTGGCCTGGCCCGCGAGATCAGAAAATTCCAAAGCCAGATCTTGGCCGTGAAAAGTTGTTTTATATTCTTTTTTCTTAAGTGTTTTCATGTGCTTATTTTTTAATTAAAACCTTAGGTATTTCTTCAATCGGAATATACATATCCGCGACTTCTTTCATTTTGCCGGAACCGGTGCGGCTGAAAGAGGCAACCTCCACCACGCGCCCCTTCCCCCACTTGAGATAATCCACCAGAGGCAAAAAATCTCCATCGCCAGTGACTAAAACCACCACGTCCAAAAAATCGGACATGCGGATGGCGTCCACCGCCATACCCACATCCCAATCCGCCTTCATGGCGCCACCCGCGAAAATTTGAATGTCTTTGACGCGCAGTTCAATGCCAGCGTCTTTCAAAGCATCAAAAAAAGCGGCCTCACCAGTGGGTTGCGCGCTACCGCCGTCCGTGGATTCGGTTTTCACCACGTAAGCAATGGCGCGAATCAATTTGCGGCTGGCTGTCAGATTTTTAACCAGTTCTTTGAAATTCACCCGCGCGCGATATAAATTTTTAGCGGAATGATAAAGATTCTGAACGTCTATAAAAATTCCAACTCTTTGTTCTTTTTGTCTCATATAATAAAGCCACTAGCCACTGGTGGCTAGGCCCTAGTGGCTATTTTTTAAGATCCAGCTTTTTCGCCACTTTGGAATGTTCTTTGGCATTGTTTTTCGCCAAGTAATTCAACAAGCGGCGGCGATGGCCAACCATTTTCAAAAGACCGCGGCGGGAATGATGATCTTTCGGGTTCTTTTTCAAGTGGCCAGTTAATTCATCAATGCGCTTGGTTAAAATACCAATCTGCACGGAAGCCGAACCGGTGTCGGTTTCATGCATGCCGTGCTCCTTGATGACCATTTTCTTTTTGCGAGTAGTAAGCATAGGGTTATTTAACTAATTTTAACATAATTCTTTTCTCTTCCGGCTTAATCGACTCAATTTTGAATTTATAAGTGTTCCCCGGAAGTAAAATCTTTTTCATTTCCTCCACGCCGCCAAATTCCGCCACGTGCACAAAGCCGCGGAACTCGGAATCCAAGTTAATCAGCGCGCCCAGCGGATTAAATTTGAAAACAGAACCCGCCACTTCCTGCCCTTCGGCGTATTTTTCTTTAACTTTCTCCCATGGATCAGCTTTCAACGCTTTGAGCGAAAGAAAAACGCGGCCTTCTTTAATATCAATAATTTTCGCCTTAACAGCATCGTTCACTTTCACCACTTCCTTCGGGCTTTCAATCAACTTGTGCTCTAATTCGGAGATGTGAATAAGACCTTCAATTTTCGGATTGTCCGCGAAACGAACGAAAGCGCCGAAATCCGCCACACCGGAAATAATGCCGTCCACTAAATCACCAACTTTATAAGCGTTCAAAAGTTCCTTCACGTTTTCCTGCTGGGCTTCGCGCTCGGAGAGCACCAATTTATTGGTGCGGGAATTAATGTCCAGAATTTTCACGCTCAACTCCTGACCAACTAACTTTTTAAGTTCATCCAAAATTTTCGCCTTATCGCCGTCATCAATATGAGGGTAGTGGTCGGTAGAAAGTTGGGAAGCCGGCAAAAAAGATTTAATGCCACTCACTTCCGCGAGCAAACCGCCAGAATTAGCGCCCGCGATTTTTACTTTCAGAATTTCGCCTTTTTCCTGCAACTCTTTTAAGTCCTGCCAAACCTTTTGCTTGCCGGCGGCGGAGAGTGAAAGTTCCGCGAAACCGTTGTCGTTCTGAATATCAATCACCTTAGCGGAAATGGAGCCGCCAACTTCCAGAGATTTTAAAATTTCGTTCGCGTTGCTAAGTTCGGCGCCATAAACGATGCCGGTGCCGAAAGCGCCGAGGTCAAAATAAGCGGCGCGGCGTCCTTTTTCCAGCAAAACAGCGTCCACTAAAGTGCCTTCTTTAATAACTTTGAAAGCGTCGGTGTTGTTTTTGAAAAGATTCAAAACGGCGGTGTTTTTCTTCATATTTAATAAGTAATGATTATTATAGTCCGGAATTGACTCAAAGTCAAATAAAAAAGCCCCGGCGATCGCTCGCTGAGGCTCTGGTTTTGCGTGACCTTGTTTAGGGTCGTTTGATTGCAGAAACCGGCAGATACTTTTCGTTCTCCGGTTTCTGCGATTCGCTGGAACGGACGCGGGAAATGAGTCCGCGAAATTCCAGTTCTTCGAAGGTGCACATCGCCTCCGACTCGGAAGCCGAGGTGATGAGCATCAAGTCGCTCGGGGCGATCGCCTCGTTTCTCGACTGCATGTAGGCGTAAACTTCACGCCACGGCATCGAGAATCCCGAGAAAACCATCCAGATTCCGATCGCCATCAGGATACCGGCAATAGCCGTCTCCCACATGGCGACCGGCGCCGGCAGGCGAAGAATCGGAAAAGTGATGAGCTCCAAAACGATCGGGAGTATCAACATCAAACCGACTTTCCAACGCCAACGCCGGACTTCAAAGGCCTTCTTCATCCCTTCGGGAGTGGCGGACTCACTCTTGTTCATCCCGAGGATAGTCCTCAGGAGAAAGACAAAAGCGAGGACCGTCGCGCCCACCAAGACGTAGAAAGCGATCCGATTGATCATGAGAAACCTCCTTCTCCCTTGCGGGATTACTTCGGAGCGGACACAGCGGGAGCAGCCGGCGGACGAACTTGAGCGCGCTGGCTCTTGACCAGCCACTTCATCAGCTCATCCATCATGCCGTCCTTGCCGCCTCCACCCCAGAACGTGCCTTCGTTGGAAGGCAGCCATACAAACGTCGTGTTGGCCGCGATGCCCTCGGCAAAACGGAAGCGAGCATACGACTCGCCGCCTCCGAACGCCTCGGTCATGATGCGAATACCATCCGCCTCCGCCTTCTTCTTGGCGAAGATGACGATGGCTTCGGCGTTACCCAGAGAAACGCGCGCCTGCGCTTCTTTTTCGGCGGTCTGGAGATCCACCTCCGCGACCGACAAACGCCGGCGAGCTTCCGTTTCGGCCACCAACTTTTCGGTGTCCGCCCGGATTTGCTCCTGACGCTGACGAATCTTGGCTTCCTCCTCCGCCTTGCCGGCGGCGGAGCGAGCCCGAATCGTCTCTTCCTGGTTACGCAAAACTTCCTGCCGAGCGACTTCAGCTGCCTTGATCGGCACTGAAATTTCCTCCGGCACGTCAATCTTGCGAATCAGGCCACGGAGAATTTCGATGCCCTTCTCGGCGCAGACCTTCGTCAATTCGTCGACGAAAGCCTTTTCGAACTTCTCCCGACCTTCGCCCTGAATGAAATCCCGGGCGCCGTACTTGGAGCCGTCCACGCGCGCGATACCGCGAGTGTTGAGGACGATGACCTTGCGCTCAATGTCCTTGATGTTGCCCAAACGGACAAACACCTCGGCGGCGCGGCTGGCCATCACCCGCCATTCCACGGCGACATCAACTTTGATCGTGAATCCGTCCTTCGACGGAAAGTCGATCTCACTGAAGCCATCTCTGCCGCGATCATGGAGGAACTCGGCCAGCTGCGATTGAACACTGAACGACTCCACGCGATACATGTACGGGTTGAGATAGTACATGCCAGCGGGAAGCGCTCTCTGCCAAACGCCTCGCTGACCATCCTTGGCCAGGAGTTGTCCTTCCGGCATCTGATCGCCATTCAAGGCGGTCACAATGCCGGAATCTCCCGCTCGAACTTCCTGCGCCTTCACCAGAAGACACTTGTAGAGCTTCGGGTGAATGCGATAAAAGCCGGGCGGCAGAACTTCTTCCAGGATGCCCTTGAAGTCGGACTGCGGAATACCGTCCACGAGGAGCGGCTTTCCGCCGGCGTCCCGCTTGATCGGCGCGATGAACTGACCCTGCGGAAGAGGTATGCCGTCCAACCGAGTCAGCACTCCCATGGTGCCGGCGGGAATGTCCGTGCCGGCCTCGAGCCCGATGCCGTCATCGGCCGCGTCCGATTTCGCCTCCAGCATTTTATACAAATGCGGGTGGATGCGATATTGGCCGGGACCGAGATATTCGTCGAGAACGCCTTTGTAGTCGCTCTCGGGCAGGCCGAATTCGTTCAGAATCGCCCTGCCGCTTTCGTCGCGCCGAACCGGCGCGAGAATCTTGCCTTCCGGCAACGGTTTGCCGTCCTGCTGAACCAGCACGTACAGCTGATTCGGCGGAACTTCCGTGACCTTGTGTGGCCCTTCGGCTTCACACCAATTCCACGGAGTGTTCACCCAGAAGAGCCATCCCTGAGTATGCAACTCGCGGGACGAACCCTTCTGGCCTTTCCTCGCGATGATCTGGCCGGCCGGCAAATCCTCCCCCGTCTTGTAGACGAAGGTATAGAACTCGCCATGGCTCGGCGTGAGCCAGTTCGAGGTCTTGCAGCCGCCGACGAGAACCGTCAGGCAGAAGATCGCTCCCACGACGAGTGAGAACGCCTTCTTCTTGTTTAACATCAACCACTCGCCAAGACCTTCCATACGAACCTCCTTGTCAAAACTCCTTCTGCCAAGCCACTCGAAAGGCTTCGAGCGAAAAACTTAGCAGTTTGTGAGTTTGCTGTTCAATATCTTAATGTAAAATTATATTTTTGTCAATAAAATATTAAATTTCCTTCAATCGATAAGAGAACGCTTCGGCAAGGTGCTGGGCGGAGACCTGTTCCGCGCCGTCCAAGTCAGCAATCGTGCGGGCGACTTTGAGCGTTCGGTAATAACCGCGCGCGGAGATGAACGATTTATCAAAAGCTTTTTTAATAAAGGCCTCGGCATCCTCGCTTAGATTCGCGAGCTTGTCGCATTCTTTAGAACTTAATTCGGAATTAGAAAGTTTGCCGAGCGGCTTCAGCCGCGCTTCTTGCAAAATTCGCGCGCGAGAAACTTGGGCGCGAATCGCCTCCCCTTCCGAATAATCCGCGTTCTTTTTGCGGAGGTCTTCTATATTAACTCTTGGCACATGGATTTGAAGATCAATTCTATCCAACAGCGGCCCGGAAACTTTTTTCTGATAACGCTGAACTTCAAAAGCGCCGCACTGGCAAGCCCGCTCTTCGTCGCCATAAAAGCCGCACGGACAAGGATTCATCGCCGCTACCAGCATGAAGCGCGAGGGAAAAACCAAACTACCGCGAGCGCGGGAAACGAACGCCTTGCCGCTCTCCAGCGGCTGACGGAGCGCTTCCAAAACATCCCGCCGAAATTCCGGCAGTTCATCCAGAAACAAAATGCCGCGATGCGCCAAGCTGATTTCGCCCGGTTTGGGATTTTGACCGCCTCCTATAATAGAAGCCGGCGAGGCGCTGTGGTGTGGGGAACGAAAAGGCCGATGATGAATGAACGATTGAGAACGGAGCGCGCCGGCGGAACTGTAAACTTGAGTGGTTTCAATCATTTCCTCCAAACTTGGCGGCGGCAGAATAGAAACAATCGCCTGCGCGAGCATGGTTTTGCCGGTACCTGGCGGGCCGATCATAATTAAATTGTGTCCGCCGGCGGCGGCGATGGCGAGCGCGCGCTTGGCGTTGTCCTGGCCTTTCACTTCGGAGATATCCACTAAATCAGCTTTTAGCTGATAGCTTTTAGCTTTTAGGTCAACGACTAAATGGGAAGAAATAACCTCTCTTTCTTCCAGATGATCAATTAGCTGGGTCAGATTTTCTATCGGAAAAATTTTAACCTCGGAAATTACCGACGCCTCCACGGCGTTTTCCACAGGAAGATAAATATTTTCAAAACCCGCGCGCTTCGCCAATAAAGCGATACTCAAAGCGCCGTGCACGGGCCGGAGTTTTCCCTCTAACGAAAGCTCGCCAACAAAAATAGAATTAGAGGGATCAAATAATTTAATTTGCTTGGTGGCGGAAAGATAACCAATGGCAATCGCCAGATCATAATGTGAACCGGTCTTTTTAATATCCGCCGGCGCCAAATTTACCACAATTTTGCGATTCTCTTTATTGGGCGCTTTGACGCCAATATTTTTCAGGGCGGAATTCACTCGCTCTTTCGCCTCGGAAAGCGCCTTGTCCGCCAGACCGACTATATTAAAGGAATGCAGACCAACGTTGATGTCAGTTTCCACCTCAATGAGGCGGGCCTCAATGCCCTCTAACTCGGCAGAAAAAACTTTAGAAATGTTATTCATCTTCTCCGTATTGTACTCGCTCAAGATAAAATTTTTCTAAAATCAAAAACCGGCTCAATGCCGGTCTAAGATTAAGGATTAGAGATCAAGGATTTTATTTGTCTTCCATCTCCGCCAATTGGCTTTCCACTTCAGAAAGGCGCGCTTTCAGCGCTTCGCGAACACCAATGTTGGCGCTCATCTCTTCCGCCTCGTCTGCCTCTTCGTCAAAATGATCCACGTCCGAACCCATATCGGTGGTAAGTTTGGTTTCGGAAA
>Ga0247727_10011106_pt1 | contig 15797 bp, 14 predicted proteins | sample WisWelCaveWW1625_FD_202498 | JGI IMG/M metagenome (GOLD analysis project Ga0247727, IMG submission 202498) | Biofilm microbial communities from Wishing Well Cave, Virginia, United States - WW16-25 | ecosystem: Environmental > Aquatic > Deep subsurface > Groundwater > Cave microbial mat | place...
ATAATAATGATGCAACGCGTTTTTCCGACCTGGTTTATAAACGCTATTTTCCTCTGGGCTAAACGAAGTTCGGCCGAATTTTATCGAAGTTTAAACCGACGGGAGCTGTGCAATCACGGCTCCCGTTTTTATTTCCTTAATTTTGCGCCCGTAAAAGCTGAACCTCGATTTTTTAGAACGCAAAATCGGGGTATTTTATCGTTGCTTTTCAGCGGATATTTTTTATCTTTTCCAACTCATGTTTCGTCGGCGCCGTGTGGCGACGGCAAAATGAATCTTTACGGAAAGGTTGAAGATGTTGGCGAAAACAACGAGCCGAAATTTTAAACGGGCGGCCCCAAAACTGCTGTGTTACGCCGTATTCCTGCTGACGATCGCGGCGGTTTTTCCGGAAATTGTTTTCTCTGCCGATGTGGCGCCTGCTGGCGCGCTGATGAACTTGACGCAAGCTGAAACGGAGCCGGCGGGCGAACACGTCGATCTCGGCAAAGCGCTGCCGTTATGGAGCGGCTTCCCCTTCGCCGGCATCCTGTTGTCGATTGCATTGATGCCGCTGTTGATGCCGCAGTTTTGGCACCATCACTTCGGCAAAGTCACTGCCGCGTGGGCGTTGGTGTTTGCGATTCCGTTTATCTTCGCGTTTCACGGCGCGGCGACGCACGAAATTCTGCACATTTTTTTAAAAGACTACATTCCTTTTATCATTTTGTTGTGGGCGTTGTACACCGTCGCCGGCGGCATCCTGCTTGAAGGCGCGCCCGTCGGCACGCCGGTCACCAACACCCTTATGCTCGCCATCGGGACTTTTTTCGCCTCCTTTGTCGGCACCACCGGCGCTTCGATGCTGATGATTCGCCCGATGTTGCGCATGAACCAAAACCGCCGAAACAAAATTCACGTCGTCGTCTTTTTTATTTTTTTGGTGAGCAATATCGGCGGCTCGCTCACCCCGCTCGGCGACCCGCCGCTGTTTCTCGGCTTCTTGCACGGGGTGCCGTTCTTCTGGACAATGGCATTGCTTCCCGAGATGCTCACGGTTTTTGCCATCGTGCTCGGCCTGTTTTTTATTTTTGATACGATCATGTTTCGCCGTGAAAAAGGCGGCGTAAAATCGGCGCACGTTCAGTCCGCCAAAATACGGATTCGCGGTTGGCACAATTTGATTTTTCTCGCGGGTATTATCGGCGGTGTTTTGTTCAGCGGTTTAGTTAAATTGGGCGAGATCAACTTCCTCGGCATTCATCTGGCGCTGCAAGATGAAATTCGCGATCTGATTCTCATCGCGATGGGCCTGCTCAGCTTGAAATTCACTGCGGCAGAAACTCGCGAGGGCAACGGCTTCACCTGGGGGCCGATCAAAGAAGTGGCGATTCTCTTTGCCGGAATTTTTATGACCATTATTCCGATGCTCGCCATGTTGAAAGCCGGCGCCGACGGCGCGCTGGCCTTCATTATCGGCGCGGTTCGTGAGCCGTGGCACTATTTCTGGGCCAGTGGCAGCCTCTCGAGCTTTCTCGATAACGCGCCGACTTATCTCACGTTCATGAACACCGCGCTCGGCCGATTTTCTCCCGGCAAACCGGAGTTGGAAGCGGTGCATGCGCTCATCGCCCAAAACGAAATTTACCTCAAAGCGATTTCCTGCGGCGCCGTGTTCATGGGCGCCAACACGTACATCGGCAACGCCCCGAATTTCATGGTCAAATCCATCGCCGAAGAAAATGGAATTAAAATGCCGAGCTTTTTCGGTTACATGATTTATTCGCTGTTGATTTTGATTCCGAGCTTTGTTTTGGTGACGTTCATTTTCTTTTAAACGAACGTTTTCCCAATAAACGTCATTCTGGAAGAATCCTTTTCCGCACAAGCACTGTGCTTGATATTAAAAAGATTCCTCCGGAATGACATGAATGAATTACTCTTGTACGAATCTCGAAAAGACGAAGTCAACGCTGAACAGGCATATCTCATTTTCGGAAGGAGGAGCAGATGGCAACAGAAACAACGGCCGTTGGACGCATGGCCCGGCACACCAAAATTTTCATCGGCCTCGTCTTTGGCGTGGTGGCCGGCGTGTTGTGCAACAATTTTTTTCCCGGCACGCCCGCGCTGGCGGCGGTGCAAAAATATCTCAGCGATCCGCTCGGCAGGATTTTTCTCAGCATGCTGATCATGGTCGTCATCCCGCTCGTGTTTTCGAGTCTCGCGCTGGGCGTGGCGCAAATCGGCGATCTTAAACAGCTCGGCCGCATCGGCATTCGCACCGCGATTTATTTCCTCCTCGTCACCGCCATCGCCGTGCTGATCGGCCTGGCGTTGGTCAACACCATTCGCCCCGGCGATTATTTGCCGGGCGAAACCAAAGACAAGCTGATGGCCGCTTACAGCAAAGAGGCCAGCGAAAAAATGGGCATGGCGGAACAGGCCGGCGCCGAGTTTGGCATTCAAACGCTCGTCAACATCGTGCCGCGCAATCCGATTGCGGTGGTCGCCCGGCCCAATCCCGATATGCTCGCGCTCATTTTCATTGCTTTGATGACCGGCGTCGCGCTGACATTGATCAACACCGAAAAAGGCCAGCCGGTGATTCGCGTCCTGGAAGGCGTGAATGAAATCGCCGTGCGATGAAGTTAGCGCCATACGGCGTCGCCGCGTTGATCTTCAGCGTCACTTCGCGATTCGGCTTCGATCTCATCGTCGCGCTCGGCATGTATGTGATCACCGTTTTGATCGGCTTGACGTTGCACCAATTTGGGGTCTTCTCCATTCTCGTGCGCGTGTTCGCGCGCTACAATCCACTCAAGTTTTTCCAGAAAGTGGAAACCGTGATGCTGACCGCGTTTTCGACCAGTTCGAGCAACGCGACGCTGCCGACGACGATGATGGTCGCGCAGGAGAATCTCGGCATTCCGCCGAAAATCGCCGGCTTCGTGATTCCGCTGGGCGCGACGATGAACATGAACGGCACCGCACTGTTTGAAGGCGTCACGGTTTTGTTTCTCGCGCAAGTCTTCGGCGTCCATTTAGATTTTGCAGCGCAACTGATCGTCGTGCTCATGAGCGTACTTACTGCCGTCGGCGCTGCCGGCGTGCCCTCCGGCTCGATTCCGCTGCTCATTCTCGTGCTGCAAATGGTGAATGTGCCGGCGGAAGGCATCGCCATCATCCTCGGCGTCGACCGCATTCTCGATATGTGCCGCACGGTGCTCAATGTCACCGGCGACATCACCTGCGCCGCGTACATCGCGCGTTCAGAGGGCGTCGCGTTGAAAGAGTAAAAAGTTCAGTTCTTTTTAGCCCAATCTTTCGTATATTATAGAAAGCGCAAGCTGCAATGCGCGGCTGTCGCGGAACCAAGCGCAGGGAAAATTGTGTAAGAAAGGTGCTACGATTTTTCATCTCAACGAACGATTTTGCTCATAACGCATGATTGCCTGGCAAACTGAACTGACACGCCGCTTTTTACAGAAAAATCTGGCGAGAGGCCTTGCCATATCTCTGGCGTTGCATTTTCTGGCCGTGATCCTTTATCATCTCGATTTGGTTAATCCCGGTGCGATGTTATTGTCCGACACGCGCCGCGCGATGATCGAGCTGAAGCCGTATGCCGAGATCATTCGCCTGGAAACCGGCGGCGGGCAGGGCGGCGGCGAAGGCGGTGGCTCGCTGACCGCGCCGATTCCGAAAACCATTCCCGCTCTGCCGATTCCGGTGCCGGATGCGTTGGCGCCAACCGACACGATTGCCCTGACACCGGAAGTTTCGCCGGCGATCGACAGTTCCAACGCCGGCGGCACGGGATTGCCCGGCAGTTCGTGGGGTTCGGGCGGAACCGGTTGGGGCACCGGCTCCGGCACTGGCGTGGGTTTGAGCCGCCAAATTATTGCGATGCCGCGCCCGCTCGTGCTCAGCATTCCCGAATATCCGCAGGCCGCGCGCAAAGCCAAAGTCGAGGGCACGGTGGAATTGAATATCAAAATTGATGAAAGCGGCAAGGTCGTGAATGCGCTGGTGGTGCGCAACACGACGAATAACGACGCCTGCGCGAAATCCGCGATTGCCGCGGCGCTGCAATGCCGCTATCAACCCGCCCGCACCGCCGCCGGCCCGGACACCGTTTGGGTGCTGCGGCAGTTTCAGTTTTCGTTGAATAATTGAGGGCGTTCATTGGCGAAGCGAAATTTGTAACTATTCAGCAAGTAACTGTTTCATGTCATTCCGAAGGATTGAAAAGAGTTTATTATCCGTCAAGCCGCCCCCAACAATTTCCCTTCGTTACTATTAAATCCGAAACGCTGTGAACTTCCCTTGACATATGGGCAAACACTTCTTATATTACAACAATTTATTTTTTCAAAATTTCCCATCGCGATAAATTTTATCAAAGGAGGTTTGATGTAAATGGAAAACGCGCCACAAGACCCTGCCGACCTATTCACGCTGGAAGTCGCTTCGGAAGCGCACGTGGGTTATGCCGAGCAAATCAGCAAAATGCTGGAGGAAGGGGCCAAAGCGCGCGGCATCGGCATCGCGCTGCGGCCGCCGGAATATATCGTGCAAAAGATGCGGGAAGGCAAAGCGATCATCGCCTTTCATCAAAGCGGCCGGCTGGCGGGTTATAGTTATATTGAAACTTGGACGCACGGCAAGTACGTTGCCAATTCCGGTTTGATTGTCGATCCGGAGTATCGCAATTCCGGACTTGGCAAAAGAATCAAACACGCCATCTTCGACTTGTCGCGCAAAAAATATCCCAACGCCAGAATTTTTTCCATCACCACCGGCCATGCGGTGATGAAGATGAACACCGAGCTCGGTTTCAAGCCGGTGCCGTTTTCAGAGCTGACCACGGATAAGGAATTTTGGGACGGCTGCCAATCCTGCCGCAATTACGATATTCTCACGCGCAACAATCGCAAACATTGTCTCTGCACCGGTTTGCTTTACGACCCCAACGACGTGCGCACGGTTTCCATTAAGCGGCAGGAAAATCGCCTCGTCGTGCTCGCGTTCAGCGGTGGCCTCGACACCTCCTATTGCGCAAAATATCTCGCGAGCGAATCCGGCCTTGAAGTGCATTCCGTGGTCGTGAATACCGGCGGTTTTGACGATGACGATCTCGCCGAAATCGAAAATCGTGCGTTGCGTCTCGGCGTCAAGCAACATGTCGTTTTGGATGAGACGGAAAATTATTATCGCAAGTGCATTCGGTATCTCATCTTCGGCAACGTGCTCAGGAACAACACGTATCCTTTGTCGGCGAGCGCGGAGCGTGTTTTTCAGGCGACGGCATTGGCGCAATATGCACGCGCCATCAAAGCCGGCAGCGTCGCGCACGGCAGCACGGGTTTGGATAATGATCAGGTGCGCTTCGATATCGCGTTCAACATTCTCATTCCCGAAGCAACGATTCTCGCGCCGATTCGCGACCGTCATGTTTCGCGCAATGCTGAAATCGAGTATCTCAAAAAACATCAGATCGAATTCGATTGGTCGAAGGCGCAATACTCGGTGAACAAAGGCTTGTGGGGTTCGTCGATTGGCGGGCCGGAAACAGTCACGTCTTCCGAATCGCTGCCGGAGGAGGCCTTCCTCACGCCTTTCAGCAATTCGGAGCCGCAGACCGTCGAATTGCGTTTCGAACGCGGCGAGCTGATTGGCATTAATGAAGACGCGTTTGCGAATCCCATTCATGCCATTCAAGCTTTGGAGAAAATCGCCGGGCCGTATGCCATCGGGCGCGACATTCACGTGGACGACACGACGTTCGGCATCAAGGATCGCATCGGCTTCGAAGCGGCAGCGCCGTTGGTCATCATCAAAGCGCATCACGCGTTGGAGAAACATGTGTTGACCAAATGGCAGCTTTACTGGAAAGATCAACTGGCCGACTGGTACGGCAATATGCTGCACGAAGGCCAATATCTCGATCCGGTGATGCGGAATATCGAAAGTTTTTTGGCAGACTCGCAAAAAACAGTGACAGGCGTGGTCTCGGTTTATCTGGCGCCATATCGTTTTCAAATCCTCGGCATCACCTCGCCGCACGATCTGATGTCGCCGGAATATTCGGTTTATAACGAGGCCTATCAAGCGTGGACGGGCGAAGATGCGCGCGGCTTCTCCAAAATGCTGGCGAATCAATCCATGATTTATTACAAAGTGAATCGCAACGATGAACAAAATTAGAGCCGGCGTCGCCGGCGCGAGCGGCTATACCGGCGGCGAGCTGCTGCGCATTTTGTTGCGGCATCCCGCCGTCGAAATTCGCGCCGCGACCAGCCGCCACAACGCCGGAAAATTCGTGCATGAAGTTCATGCGGATTTATTCGGCGAAACCGATCTGAAATTCAGCAGCGCAATCAATGACGAAATCGATGTTCTGTTTCTCTGTCTCGGACATGGCGAAGCGGCAAAATATTTGCGCGAGCATCCCATTAACGAACGAGTCAAGATCATTGATTTGAGTCAGGATCATCGGCTCGCGCCAAATTTTGTTTACGGTCTGCCGGAGTTGCACAGAACCGCCATAACTCGTGCGACACGCGTGGCGAATCCGGGATGTTTCGCGACGTGCATTCAGCTCGCGCTCTTACCGTTGGTGCAACGCGGACTTCTGCAAGACGAGGTGCATGTCAGCGCGATCACCGGCTCGACCGGCGCGGGCCGATCGCTTGCGGAAACGACGCATTTCAGTTGGCGCCACAACAATCTTTCCGTTTACAAAGCCTTCGAGCATCAACATCTCGCCGAGATTTATCAAAGCCTGAAATTTCTGCAGCCGGAAATGCAAACGCAACTCAACTTCATCCCGTTTCGCGGCGGTTTTACGCGCGGCATTCTCAGCGCGATTTATCTGGACGCCGATATTTCATTGGAAAAAGCGTACGATCTTTACGATTCCTATTACGCGGCGCATCCGTTCGTGCAAGTGAGCCGCAAAAATCCCGATGTGAAACAAGTCGTCAATACCAACAATGCCGTGGTTTATCTTGAACGTCACGCGCACAAGCTTTTTCTCATCAGTGTCATTGACAATCTCGTCAAAGGCGCCTCGGGACAGGCCGTGCAGAATATGAATTTGATGTTCGGTCTGGAAGAAACGATGGGATTGCGGCTCAAGGCGATGGCGTATTAAACATTTTTGTTTTGTAACGACATTGAAAGGCAAAACTATTCAGGGCAAAACCATTAACGGTTTTTTTAATAGTACGGATTTAAATTTTAAGCATCCGTTGCGTTGTTTCTATCCGTTGGGTTAATTTTGCTTTATTCACTTGTCGATTTGAGACGAAGCTTCGCTGGATAGTTATTTTGTTTTTATCAAAAAGGCCAATCATGCAACTCTTCGATGTTTATCCGCTTTACGATATCGAGCCGGTGCAGGCGCGCGAGGTTTATCTGTGGGATAAAAACGGCGTGCAGTATCTCGATTTCTACGGCGGCCATGCGGTGATTTCAATCGGGCATGGCCATCCGCATTACGTGCGCCGGCTCACCGCGCAGCTCGATCATCTCGGCTTCTATTCAAATTCGGTGCATATTCCATTGCAAAAAGAGCTTGCGGCCAAACTCGGCGAGCTTTCGGGTTACAACGATTATCAGCTTTTCTTATGCAACTCCGGCGCGGAAGCTAATGAAAACGCGCTAAAGCTAGCGTCGTTTCACAATCGGCGAAAATTGGTGATCGCTTTTGCCGGCGCCTTCCACGGCCGCACGTCGGCCGCGGTGGCAGTAACCGATAATCCGAAAATTCGCGCGCCGCTGAACGAGAATCATGAGGTTATTTTTTTGCCGTTGAATGATGAAACCGCGCTGCTGCACGCTTTTCAACGCGACAATATTTGCGCCGTCATCGTCGAAGGCATTCAGGGCATCGCCGGTATTCATTTGCCGGCGCCAAGATTTTTGCAGAAGCTGCAAAAACTCTGCGAGCAATCCGGCGCGCTGTTGATTCTCGATGAAGTGCAATCCGGCTATGGCCGCAGCGGCAAATTCTTCGCGCATCAATTTGCCGGCATTCGCCCCGATCTCATTACCACGGCCAAAGGCATGGGCAACGGTTTTCCGGTGGCGGGTTTGTTGATCAATCCCAAATTCAAAGCTTCGCACGGTTTGCTCGGCACGACGTTTGGCGGCAATCATCTCGCGTGCGCCGCGGCGGTGGCCGTGCTCGAGGTGATGGTGCAGGAAAAGCTCATCGACAATAGCGCGAAGCTGGGAAACTATTTGTTAAGTGAATTGCGCCAGATTACTAAAGGCGTGAAAGAGGTGCGTGGCCTGGGTTTGATGATCGGCGTCGAACTGAAGTTTGCGAGCGATGCCATTAGAAAAAAGATGCTCTTCGAGCACAACGTTTTCACCGGCTCGTCGCATGATCCCAACACGATCCGACTCCTGCCGCCGTTGACACTGAAGCAAGAGCATGCGGATCGGTTTCTGGAAAGCTTTGCGGCGGTGATGAATAAAAGCTGAAACGCTTTTGAAATGCAATTCAGTTTTTACTTGCGGAGTATTTCAAAGCGCTGCGAGGCTGCAAACAAACTCACCACAAAGGCACAAAGGCCACAAAGCCCGCCCTGCCGCAGGCCAGGGAAAAACCTTTGTGACCTTTGTGCCTTTGTGGTGCAAAAAATTTTCGCGATGGAAAATCTTCTCATCATCAAAATCGGCGGAAATGTGATCGATCAGCCCGAGGCGCTGGCCATCTTTTTAGATGACTATGCGCAGATCGAGGGCAAGAAAATTCTCATTCACGGCGGCGGAAAAATCGCGACGGACATTTCGCGCGCGCTGGGAATCGAAGCGCAGATGATTGACGGGCGACGCATTACGAATGCGGAGACGCTGAAAGTGGTGACGATGGTTTACGCAGGCCTGATCAATAAAACCATCGTCAGCCGCCTGCAGGCCAGTGGCTGCAATGCCATTGGATTGACCGGCGCGGACGCGAATGTGATTGCGGCAAAAAAGCGCGTGGACAAAAATATCGACTACGGTTTTGTCGGTGACATCGAACAGGTGAATGTCGCGCCGATCGTGCAATTTCTCAACGCCGGCCTGGCGCCGATTTTTGCGCCGCTCACGCATGACGGCAAAGGCGCGATGCTCAACACCAACGCCGACACCATCGCTGCAGCGCTGGCGAGCGCGTTGTGCAAACATTACGAAACGCGGCTGATTTATTGTTTCGACAAAAAGGGCGTGCTGGCGTCGACGGACGACGAGTCGGTGATTCCGCAATTAAACCTGACCCAGTATTACGATTTAAAAGCGCAGGGCATCGTGACCAAAGGCATGTTGCCGAAACTGGACAACGCTTTTGCAACGTTGCAGGCCGGTGTGCGCGCCGTTACGCTGTGTCACGCGGCGCAAATACAACGCGCCGTCAAAGGCGATCTCACGGTGGGAACGACGCTGCTTTTGCGATAGCGGCCTTGTTGTTCGTTTCGGCGAGTTTGGCGAACGTGCAACTGGTGATGAACGCCTGCACTGCGGTTTCGTATTTTGAAACAATAACTGCTCGCCGGCAAGAATGACGATCATCTCCAACCGATTGCCGGGATTCGCGCTGATATAAAGATGCGTCGTACGATTGGAACCAGCGACGCTTTCCACAACCAATGTTTTGGTGAGCACCTCGCAGCCTTCATTTTTGCATCCGTAAAAAAGCACTTGTTTTTTAGCGTTTTTGTTCGATATTACTAATTGAGTAATTTAACCAAACGGGTATCCAAATGCTTCAAGTCAATATTCAAGAGGCGCAAACCAACTTCTTGGCTTTGATGAGCCGCGTGTTTGGCGGCGAGGAAATCGTCATTCTGCGCGATGAAAAGCCCGTCGCCAAATTAGTTCCACTCAATGGATTCAAATCCAGGCGCCGTTTAGGCACTGCGAAAGGCAAGATTAAAATTGCCGATGATTTTGACGAACCGTTGGAAGATTTCAGGGAGTACATGCCGTGAAGTACCTGCTCGATACGCATGTTCTATTATGGATTGCGAAAGATGATCCACGATTGAGCCAAACGGCGAAATCGTTATACCTCGACGACGGCAATGAGATGTTTTGCAGTTTAGCCAGCCTCTGGGAACTCGCCATCAAAATCAGCATGGGCAAATTGTCACTTGATCAGCCTTTGCAGTCTTTCATTGACGAGCATATCTTCGGGAACAATATTAAAATTTTGTTCATCCAAACAAAGCATATCCTGCCTTTGGAAAATTTGCCCTTCCATCACAAAGACCCTTTCGATCGCCTGATCATCGCACAAGCCATTGTCGAAAGCATTCCCGTGATCAGCACGACATTTGGTTCGATTCCTATTCAATTCAAAGAATCTGGTAATCTCTAACAAGTAAAATGTGTGCAAAAAAGCAAAGAAATTACACACGGATTAAAAAACCATGCTGATAAATCCGTGTGGTTTTTTAATCCGCGTGGAAGCTTGTTTGGTTCCGGCTTGCCCGGGTTATGTTGCTCTTATCTTTTTAAAACGTTCTCAAAGAATACGAAAACTGCTAACATTCGGATTTACCGCGAAAGAGAGACGAAGTCTGCTATCGCAGCAGCACCATCTTTTTGATCTCGTTGAAATTTTTCGCCGTCAGGCGATAGAAATATACGCCGGAAGTATGACGCTTGGCATCCCACAGCACTTGATGAAATCCTGCCGGCATTTCCGCCTCGATCGGTTTTTCAACTTCCTGGCCGAGAGTGTTGTAGACGGTCAACGTCACATTACAGGCCGGTGTGCGCGCCGTTACGCTGTGTCACGCGGCGCAAATACAACGCGCCGTCAAAGGCGATCTCGCGGTGGGAACGACGCTGATTTTGTAATAAAATTTTCGCCCACAGAAAAGAAATCCCACAGAATTTTCATTCATCCAAAAACAAAAAGGCGATCCCATTCAATGAGATCGCCTTCTTTGTGCCGCTCATGCGATGGGCGAAGGGAGAAGGGGGAAGGGCGACGGGCGCGCCTTTCACCTTTCGCTCTTCGCCCATCACCTTTCGCTCTTCGCCCTTCAATTCTCTATTGCAACAGCACCATCTTCTTTGTCTGCACTGATCCTTGCGCCTCGATCTGGTACAGATACGTTCCATTGGACAGTTGACGACCGGCATTGTCTTTTCCATTCCAAGACACTTCAAAAGCGCCGGCGGGTTGGAATTCATTCACCAACGTGCGCACTTCTTGGCCCTGCAGGTTGAAGATTTTCAAAACAACTTTGCCGGCTTTTGAAAGAGCATAGTTGATCTTCGTCGCCGGATTAAAAGGATTGGGATAGTTCTGCGCCAGGCCAAATTCCTTGGGCAAGCCTTGGCTTGGGCGCGTTTCGACCGCTGTCGTGGGGAAAGTAATTTTCAGAACCTTGCCGTCAGCCAGGCTGGAGACAAAGAGATCGCCATTCGCGGCGAAGCGCATGCCGCTGGGGAAATTCAACCCGAACGCCAGAGTATCGATGACGCCAGCGCGCAGCTTGAAAACGCCGCCGGTATTGGGCCTGAAGCCGGGAGGCGGCGGCCCCAAGGCAAAGCGCCCAAATTGCAAGAACACGAAATTGCCATCGCGAGGATCGATCGCCAAATCGACCACGGAAGTGAGGCCGCGTTTGAAAACGGAAACGTTGCCATTGAGATCCACTTCATAAATCCGGGAACTGTCCGGCACGAAGGGGAATCCGTGAAAACCGCTCACATAAAATTTATTGTTGCGGAAAACGATTCCCGTTGGGACGGCATCGCTCACCGGCGGGCCTACGGGCGTGGGATTGCGGATCGGAGCAAAAGCGGCAAACACGCCGAGATTGCCCGTGCACCGTTCCAGTTTCACGATGCCGTTGAGACCGGCGTCGACGATAAAGAGATTATTCTCCGGCCCGATTGCCAGCGCATACGGGTTGGTCGCTGTCGCGCCGCGGCTCAAAGAAAATCGGCCAATCTTGTGAACCGACTTCAGATCGTCAATTTTTCGAGAAGTATCTCCCGGCGTGAATCCTGCGGTGCTAATCGTCAAAACCGCCTCGGAGAGAAAATTCGAGCCCTCGCCCTGCAGGATCAGCAAATTGCCGTTGGCGTCTAAATAGAGATGTTCTGCGCCCGTCGGTTCGCCTTCAACAATTGCAGAAGGAAGTCCGGTGAGAAATGGATGAACCATTCTATCCGTAGTCACGACGGATATCCGGCTGTCGTTGTTGGCGGTGCCTTGCTCTGCCACCCAGAGCCGACCCTGATTATCGATTTCGAGACCGATGGGCGCCTTGAGTCCGGTGGCGTAATCGCTCACGGTGATTTGGCTGAATACCGCGGTCGCGATCAACAACATGAAGATCGCGCCGAGCATGCGGGAATTCTTTACGACTTTCATACTTATTCCTCCTTGTGATGGTGAGTTATTGTGAAATCGAGCTTGCAAAAACAAATCCGATTTCGCTTTTTTGAAGCGTTTGCGGCAATAATCGCTGTGAGTTCATCAGCGCTGTGCCAAACTTGGGAAAATTGTGGCGCGGATCGGTGTTCGTTATTTTTTCATTCAGGCCGCCTTGAAATTCCGTCAGAAAGTTTTCATTGACGCCCCAGAGCGGTTTTATTTTGTGAAGGATCATCCGCATCCGTTCGCTCATCCGCAGGACGTGGCTATCAATCAATCTGAATCCAAGATGCTCGCCAGTGATATAGTCAAGCACCCAGGGGTCGGATTCGTTTTGCGGAAAAAAGCAGAGCACAACGTGGTAATAATCTCCGGGCGGCTTGACCACGGCGATACGCAACTGCTCGGAGGGAACTCCCAGAAGCCGCAAGGAAATGTATTTAGCCATGGCGAAGTCATCGCAGTCGCCGATGCCCCGGACGAGAGTTTCAATAGGTGACTGCCAGTAATCGCATCCCCTTGCGGTCCCCTCGTCCGCTTCGTCTTTAATTTGCTGATTGAAGAACGTGTTCACTGCCTCGAGCTTCTCCGCGGTCGCATGGTTTTGATAGTCATTAATCAACTGCTCCCATTTATCAAGCCGCTGCCGCGCTTTGTCTCCGGCGCGTGCGGTGGCCTGAATTTTTATTTCCTCGGTAATCTGAAGCCTGCCATCGCTGAACATGCTCGCTCCCATGTGGAGAAGATCGACCAGCGTGTTTCGTGCCGCACTCAGAGGCATTGGGCTATTGCACCGGCTCAGGGTGAGCGAAAGGCCTTGAACTTTATAATCCGCCACATTGTTGTGGTGGCCTTCCCAATCCTTATCGTTATTCAAATCGTGGAAAAGTGCCAGTACAGCGGTGTCACTCCAAAACTCACTCGCAGGGCCGGACAGGAGTTGGAGCTTGTCAGATTGCGGCAAGCCTTGCCACGCGGTTCGGAGCTGGTCGTATTCGGCCTTCGTAATCGCATAGCCATTTTGTGTATCTTCGTTCAGATCGAGATCGCGAAGCAACGCGTTAAACGCCGCAGTTGAATTGGATTGCTCGTTGAGTGAATCAGGAACACTCGCATGCTGGGCAAGGCAAAGGGACGACAACGTGCAGATCGTTGTCAAGGTCGTTGCCATCATTGTGCTGGTCTTTTTCATAAGAGCTTACCCATTGAATTATTGTGAAGCCGAACTTGCGTATCGAGATTTTCAACAATTCAAAAACCCTTCTTGCGCAAGTTCGCTTTCGCTTTTTTTTCACTGGATACTGATCACGACGGATCCACCGGCAACTCCGCCACGACCGTCATTGACTTCCACATCCACGTATGCCGTTCCTGCTGTGTAGTCGGCGAGGAAAGTGGCTTTATTGCCGTTACCGGAAATCTTGCCGCCGCTGACGTACCAAGAGTAACTGAGCACATCGCCATCGGGATCTGAGGCCTCCACGGTGATCGTCGCGCTTTGGCCTGGCGCCAGGCTCGCGGGCTCGGCAGTAACTGAGATCACTGTAGGATTTTGGTTTGGCCCTGGCGCCGGCGCTTTTTCGAGCGGATTCAAAGGATTGTTGGGACTACACGCCGCAAGGAACAAAAGGCCTGCGCCTAACAGCGCTTTCGCTTGCACCTTGCACCTTGAAGCTTGCAGAAAGCCGAGAAAAGTTTTTGGATAACATGACTACCTCCTTTTTTTAAGAGTTATTGTTGATGATGATTGTTTTCGTATCAACAATAAGTCAAAGGAGGTGCCAAACTATGACGGGGAAGAATCAAGCGGGGCTAAGGTCTTGGAACATCATGAAATGAGCCGGACTCAGCTGATCAGAATTTGGTGAGATGATCGAGGAAAGAATCGCAGGGAATTGCGAAAGGCGGGTAGGAATCGCAGAAAAGTGCGAAAAGCGAAGGGCGAAAGGCGATGGGCGTGCCCTTCTCCCTTCGCCTTTCGCCCGTCGAACGATTACGGTTTGCTGATGCCCAGCTTGTTCATTTTGTAGCGCAACGTCTGCTCCGGAATCTCCAACGCTTTGGCGGCGCGCGATTGGTTCCAGTTGTGCTCGGCCAGCGCCTGCCGCAGTAGCTCCTCTTCATACTTCTGCAGACGCGCGTTAAAAGAACGTGGCGAGGTGCGGGATTCTTTGGAGGCGCAAAATTGTTCGACTTCCTCTCGTATTCCCGGCGGCAGCGTCGAAGCATCCAAGATGAGCGCCTCTTCCGGCGCAAACGCCACGAGGCGCTCGACAAAATTTTCCAGCTCGCGGATATTGCCCGGCCACGAGCGCTGCTCTAAAAACGCCAGCATGGTCTCGTCAAAAGATTGCACCGACTTGCGCTGTTGTTTGGCGAAATTTTTGAGAAAATGTTCCGCGAGTAGCGCAATGTCTTCGCGGCGTTCTTCGAGAGCGGGAATCAGAATCGGGTAAACCAGCAAGCGGTAATACAAATCTTCGCGAAATTTTTGCTGCGCCACCAGATCGTGCAGCGGCAGGCTCGAGGCCGAGATGATGCGCACATTGACTTTTTGACTGCGATTGCTGCCCACCGGCCGCACTTCGCCTTCCTGCAAAACGCGCATGAGCTTGGCCTGCATCTCCAGCGGCAGATTTGCAATTTCGTCCATGAACAGCGCGCCGTGATCGGCTTCGGCAATCAAGCCGGTGCGATCACGAGTTGCGCCGGTGAAAGCGCCTTTGGCGTGCCCAAACAACTCGCTTTCAATCAAATTGGGTGGAATCGCGCCGCAGTCGATGGCGATAAACGGCTGCGCGCTGCGCTCGCTCAGCCGGTGAATCGCGCGCGCCACCAGTTCTTTGCCCGTGCCGGTTCTGCCTTCCAACAGCACGCGCACGTCGCACCGCGCCGCCGCTTCAATCGCTTTGAGCAGCTCGATGAACGGCTTGCTTTTACCCAACAGACCCAGCGACGCATATTTGTTTAACAGCGTCGCTTGCGGCAACGGCGCGGTAAAATATTCCTGAATTTTTTGCACATTGCTCAAGAACGGCGCGCAGATGGCGGCCATGTTTTCAAGCAAACGCAACGCCGCTTCAGCATACGTCTCTCCGTCGCCTTTATTCATCACGAGCAGATAGCCGATAACGAGGCTTTCGCATTGCAACGGTACGCACATCACTGAACGCACGGCGGAAGTCTTTGCAAAAATATCTTCATGAAAACGGACATCGGCTCGAATGTCCGCGCTCAAAAAAGATTTTTTGTTGACCATCACCCAGCCGATAGCGTTGGTCTCGGCAAGTTGAAAAGGCCGGTGATCGATTTCTTTGCCCTCTTTCATAATGGTTTTAATCGTATGCTGCGTTTTGGGATTGACCATCATGATCGAAGCGACTTCCGCCGCAAACAGCGTCGACGCTTTCAAAGAGACGACGCG
>Ga0247727_10011107_pt1 | contig 15796 bp, 16 predicted proteins | sample WisWelCaveWW1625_FD_202498 | JGI IMG/M metagenome (GOLD analysis project Ga0247727, IMG submission 202498) | Biofilm microbial communities from Wishing Well Cave, Virginia, United States - WW16-25 | ecosystem: Environmental > Aquatic > Deep subsurface > Groundwater > Cave microbial mat | place...
CCGTGAGTCGAGGGGTGCTGCGGCCCCATGTTGATCTGCAGCTCCTGCGTCCGGACGTCGACGTAGGTGTCGGGCGGACGCGGCGCTTGCGCCGGAGGCGACGATGAGCCCGGCGCCGGTGGCGCCGGTGCCGTCACGGCGTCGGCCATGGGGCGTCGACCTCCAGGTTGATGCCGCGGTACTCCGTCGGGTAGGCGTAGTCCTTTCGCAGCGGATGGCCGATCCAGTCGTCGGGCAGCAGGATCCGCCGCAGGTTCGGGTGGCCGCGGAAGGTGATGCCGACGAGGTCGAACGTCTCGCGCTCGTGCCAGTCGGCCGCGAGCCAGAGGTCGGCGACCGAGTCGACGGTCGGATCGGCGTAAGGGAGCTTCACCTTCACCGCGACCACGCTGCGCTGCCGGACCGAGCGCAGGTGGTAGATCACCTCGAAGTGCTGCTCGCGCAGGACCGCCTGCGTCTTGGCGTCCTTCTTCTCGGTCATGTGGGTGCCGGTGATCAGGATCAGGAGGTCGAAGGCAAGCGCTCTCGCGTCGCGCAGCTGCTTCATCACCGCCTTGAACCGTTCGCGCGGGACGACGAGCGCCGCGTCCTTCGGTCCGGCGAAGAGCTCGAGCCCCTCGCCGAGCCCGTCCTTCTTCAGCGCCTCGAACACCTCGGCCGTCGTCACGCGTGCGCTCCGGCGCGAGCCGCAGGACGCGCGAGGGGCGTCGTGACGCGCACGGTCGGCTCGAGGATTCCGACCGTGCCGGGCGCGACCGAGACACCCGTGAAGTCGGGCTTGTGGTGTTCGCCCCGGGTGAGCACCCGCATCGCCATGATCTTCCGCTGCAGGAAGCGGATGCCCTCGAGGATCGCTTCCGGACGGGGAGGACAGCCGGGCACGTGGACGTCGACCGGCACGAACTTGTCGATCCCCTTCACGACGTTGTAGCCGTGCTTCCAGTAGGGCCCGCCGCCGACGGTGCAGGCGCCCATCGCCATCACGTACTTGGGCTCGGGCATCTGGTCGTAGAGGCGCTTGACGACCAGCGCCATCTTCGCGTTGACCGTGCCCGCGACGATCATCAGGTCGGCCTGGCGCGGCGTGGCGCGGAAGGCGCCGGCGCCGAAGCGGTCCATGTCAAACTTGCTCGCGCCGACCGCCATCATCTCGATCGCGCAGCAGGCGATGCCGAAGGTCATCGGCCAGAGCGACGACGCGCGTCCCCAGTTCACCGCCTTGTCGGCGAGGTTGAGGAAGAAGACGTCGGGAAGGCTGCGCTCGAAGAGTCCCATGGCGGCACCTCACTCGCTTCCGACCAGTTCGCGCGCCACGGCCGGCTGCGGCGGGAGCTCGGGCGCGACTCCCTCCTTGCGCACGATGCCGGGCTGCACCTGCAGCGACTTCACCCAGTCGATGTCGCCCTTGGCCCAGACGTAGACGAGCCCGAGCAGGAGGACGCCGGCGAAGATCGCTCCCTCGGCCAGCGCGAAGCCCGAGAGACCGCGGTCGCAGAACGACCGGTACACCCGCGCCCACGGAAACATGAACGCCGCCTCGACGTCGAAGATCACGAAGATGAGCGCGTCGGTGTAGAAGCGCAGGTCGAAGCAGACCTGCGCGTCGCCGACCGCATCCTTGCCGCACTCGTAGGGCATCGCCTTCTCGAGCGACGGCTTGCGCGGCCGCAGCAGCGCGAGCATCAACATCGGCGCCACGACCATCGCGACGCCGACGAGCAGGAAGACGAGCACGGCCTGGTAGTGGTCGATCAGGGTCATGCGGATCGTCTCCGCGACGCAAAGCCTCATCCGGCCCGACTCCGCCGATCGGCCCTGGGGAAGCCCCGCGGGATTTCCTGCGGACCCCGGACGATTCCTCGCGCGCGTCCCGTCTCCCGTTCGTCGGCGGTCCGACGAAGCGGCGGATCATACTTCACGCCGGCCCGTCGACCACGATCACGGAACGGCCGGAGCCGGGATCGTCGACCACCCGGAAGCCGACGCCGTACGCCTGATGAAGGAGCTCGACCGTGAGCACGTCGCGCGGCGGCCCGAGCCCGAGCACGCACCCCTCGTCAAGCAGCAGCACCCGGTCGGCGAAGCGGGCGGCGAGGTTTGGATCGTGCAGCACGGCGAGAGCGCCGACCTCGCCACTCTCGACGAGCCGCCGCAGCGTCCCCATCACTCCGAACTGCCGGCCGGGATCGAGATGGGCCGTTGGCTCGTCGAGGAGCACGAGCTCCGGCTCCTGCGCCAGCGCCCGCGCGAGGAGCACTCGCTGCCGCTCGCCGGCCGAGAGCTCGTTGATGCCGCGATCGAGAAAGGCGCCCACGCCCGCGATCTCGACCGCGCGCGCGACGGCGCGGCGATCGGCGTCGCCCTCGCGTGCGAAGAGGCCGAGGTGGGCGTATCGGCCGAGCTCGATCACGGCGCGAGCCGGGAAGTCGTAGGGCAGCGGCTCCGATTCGGGCAGCACGGCGACGAGCCGCGCCCGCTCGCGCGCCGCGACCTCTTCGGGCCGCCGTCCTCGCAGCGCGACCGTGCCGGCGAGCGGCGCCACGTCGCCGACCACCGTCTTCAGCAGCGTGCTCTTGCCGACGCCGTTCCTGCCGAGGACGGCGAGCAGCTCGCCGCGCTCGAGCACGAGGTCGAGCGCACCGAAGAAGGGGCGCCCTTCGCGGCCGATCGTCGCCTGGCGCAGCTCGAGCAGCGGCGCGCTCACGGGCGCCGCTCCGGCGCGTCGGGGCCGGGCGACCGCGAAAGCGCGTCGCGCTCGCGCGCGCGCCGCCGCAGCAGGTGGAGGAAGAAAGGCCCGCCACAGAGCGCCGTGATCGCGCCGAGCGAGAGCTGCTGCGGCGGCGCCGCCGTTCGCGCGATCAGGTCGGCGAGCGCGAGGAAGGTCGCGCCGCCGAGCACGCAGGCCGGCAGAAGCCGGCGATGGTCGCTGCCGACGAGACGGCGCGCGACGTGGGGGACGATCAATCCGACGAAGCCGATCAGTCCGGCGACCGCCACGACCACGCCGACCAGCGCCGCGGCGAGGAGGCAGAAGCCGACCTTGAACCGCTCGACGTCGACGCCGAGGTGGCGGGCCGTTTCTTCGCCCATGGCGAACGCGTCGAGCGCCCGCGCGCAGAGCTGCGCGACGAGCGTGCTCGCGGCGACGCACGCCCCGGCGAGCGCGATGAAGCGCCAGTCGCCCTCGTCGAGGCTGCCCATCAGGAAGAACATCGTCTTGGTCGCGTCCTCGACGCGCAGGCTGTAGTAGAGGAGCACGACCGCCGTCCCGAGCGTGCTCACCGTCACGCCGGCGAGGAGCAGCGTCTGCACCGGCGTGCGCGCGCCCGCGCGTGCGATCCACAGGACCAGCGCGATCGCGGCGTAGGCGCCCGCGACCGCGAACAGGAGCAGCAGCGGCGAGGTGAACGGGAGGCCGAGCCAGCGCGCGACCGTCACGCCGACCGCCGCGCCGCTCGAGGCGCCGATCACGAAGGGGTCGGCGAGCGGGTTTCCCGACAGCGCCTGCAGCACGGCGCCGGTCGTCGAGAGGCCGGCGCCGACGATCGCGGCGAGCGCCACGCGCGGCAGCCTCAGCTCGATCATCCTCCGGTCGACGTCGAAGCTCGGCCCGACCAGCAGCCCGGCCGCGAGCGCGCCCGCGCAGACCACCAGCAGGACGAGGAGCCGTCGTCCGCGCGGCACGCTCAGCGACCCCGCAGCCGCTTCGCCAGGAGCTCGATGCCGCGCACGAGCCGCGGGCTCGAGCGCAGCAGCGAGTCGCGGTCGAAGTCGGCGATGACGCGCCCCTGCTTCACGGCGTCGAGGCCGGAGAGCTCGGCGCGCTGCGCGAGCGGCGCCTCGATCGGATGGAGGACGAGCACCCAGTCGGGCGCCCGCGCCGCGAGCTCCTCCTGGCTCACCTGCACGTAGCCGCGCTCGACGTCGCCGAAGACGTTCACGCCGCCGGCGGCCAGCAGCGCGTCGTGGACGAACGAGCGCCGGCCGATCGTCCAGCAGGGCGGATGGTCGACCTCGACGTAGACGCGCGGCGCGCCCGCCGGCCCATCGGCGCGGGCCGCAATGTCGTCGGCGCGGACGCGCTCGACGCGCGCTCTCAGGTCGGCCACGAGGCTCGTGCCTCGCTCCGCCGCTTGGAAGAGCTCGGCCAGCGCCGCGATGCTCTCGAAGACCTCTTCGAGCGACTGCGGGTCGCGCGCCCAGACGGCGACGCCCTGACGGCGCAGCGTCGCGAGCGAGCGGTCCTCGTCGTTCTGGACCGTGAGCACGAGGTCGGGGCGGAGCTTCAGGATCGCCTCGACGTTCAGGTTCACGAGTCCGCCGACGCGGACGGCGCGCGCTCCGGCCGGAAGGTCGGGGCAGTAGTCGCTGATCCCGACGAGGCGATCGGAGAGCCCGAGCTCGATCAGCGTCTCGGTGCAGCTCGGCGCGAGCGAGACGACGCGCCGCGGCGGACCGGTCCGCGCCTCGGCCTCGCCGCCGCGGCCGCACGCGGCGGCCCCGAGGAACGCGAGCGCGAGCGCGACCGGGAGCCTCGCCATCGCCGCGCGCGGCTCACTCGCCGCGATAGGTCACCGAGGAGGTCGGCGTCTCCCAGAGCCGGATCTCGGAGAGCTTCGCTCGCGGCAGCTTGCCGCTGAGCTTCTTCCAGACCCAGATCGCGACGTTTTCGGCCGAGCTGATCGGGATCAGGTCGTTCAGGTAGCGGTGGTCGAGGACGGCGACGACCTCGCGCTCGACCACGTCGCCGAGGATGGCGAAGTCGAGCGCCATCCCGCTGTCGGCCTCGATCGGCGCGTCGATCGACACCTGCAGGCGGTAGGTGTGGCCGTGCAGCCGCTCGCACTTGCCGTGGTAGTTCGGCAGGTTGTGCGCAGAATCAAAGGTGAACTCTTTGGTCACGAGCATCGGAGTGCGACCGTCGACGACGAGTGGCGCGATCCTACTCCGTCCGCCGCGGGGCGTGGATCAGGGTCATGATCTCCTCCCGCGTCGGCTGGTTCTTGAGCACGAGTCCACGCAGCGCCGAGGTGACGACCGCGCTCCCGGGCTTGCGCACGCCGCGCACGGTCATGCAGGTGTGGACCGCCTCGAGGACGACGGCGATGCCCTTGGCGTTGAGCCCGCTGACGAGGAAGTCGGCGATCTGGCTCGTGAGACGCTCCTGGACCTGCGGCCGCCGCGCGAAGGCGTCGATGATGCGCGCGATCTTCGAGATGCCGATCACCTTGCCGTTCGGGATGTAGGCCACGTGCGCCCGGCCGGTGAAGGGCATCAGGTGGTGCTCGCAGGTCGAGTGGAACGGGATGTCGCGCACGAGCACGACCTCGTGGTGCTGCTCGTCGAAGAGCGCCTCGAGATGGACCTTCGGGTCCTCGCCGATCCCGGCGAACAGCTCCTCGAACATGCGCGCGACCCGGGCCGGCGTGTGGCGGAGCCCCTCGCGCTCGGGGTTCTCGCCGATCGCCTCGAGGATCGTGCGCACCGCCTCGCGGATGCGCGCCTGGTCGACCATGGGGGCCCCCGCGCGGGTACGGGACGAGAAAAGGGGCGACCCTTCTCGCCTCCGCCGCGCGCGTTGTCAAACTGGGCGTCGTTCCAGCCGGCCGCCGGCTCACCGAACATGATCCTCCGCTTCATCGTCACGACCGCGCTCTGCCTCGTCGCCGTCCGCGGCGACGGCGAGCCGCCGCTCGATCCGGCCGTCGTCCGGTCGCTGCGCGAGCGGCTCGCGGCCGGCTCGGTGCGCGAGGCGAATGCGGCGCTCGAGCAGATGAAGGCGGCGCCGCACAGCCGCCACGGCCTGCTGCTCTTCGAGGCGCGGGTGCGCGCGCAGCTGCGGATCGAGGACGCGGTCCGCCGCCTGCCGGAGCTCGACCTGGAGCGGACGCGCGCCGCCTCCGAGCTCGAGGCGGCCCGCAAGTCGACCAGCACCAGCACGACCCGGCGGCTGGAGGAGCGGCTCGGCTCGATCGACCGCGACCGCGGCGAGCTCGAGGCGCGCCGCCAGATCGAGTCGCGGCTCGCCGACGTCTGCGCCGACGCCTGGTGGGAGATCGCGCCGCGGCTCTCGCCGGCCGCGGCCGACGAGCTCGCCGACGCCTTCCTGGTCCGCCTGCGCGAGGAGCGCCAGCCCGCCGCGCGCACCGTCCTCTTCGAGATGATCGGCGCCGTGCCGTCGGCGGCCGTGATGCCGCTCCTGATGGAGGTCGGGAGCACTCATGACGAACCGCCCGAGATCGTCGTCACCGCGGTCGCGGCGCTCGGCCGGCGCGGCGACGCGAGCGCGACGCCGGCGCTCGTCGCCGCGCTCGCCCATCCCGACTGGCGGGTGCAGTCGGAGGCGGTCGAGGGGCTGCGGCTGCTCCATCGCCGGAGCGCGATCCCGCTCCTGATCGAGAGGCTCTCGCACGCGGGCGGGCGGCTCCGGGACGACCTCGGCTTCGCGCTCCGCTCGCTCACCGGCGAGCGGTTCGTCGCCGACCCCGCCATCTGGCGCGCATGGTGGGAGAAGCAGGGCGCGAGCTTCACGATGCCGCTCCAGCCGGCCGATCGCTCGGCCGCCCCGCGCGAAGGCGACGAGGGCGGCGCGCCCGAGGGCGGAACGAACTTCTTCGGGATCGGCTCCTTCAGCAAGCGGGTCCTCTTCGTCCTCGACGTGTCGGGGAGCATGGCGGAGCCGGTGCGCACCGGAACCGACGCGTCGACGCGGCGCACGAAGCTCGACGTCGCGCGCACGCACCTGAAGAGCGCGCTCGCCGGCCTGGCGAGCGACGCCCGTTTCGACGTGTTGCTCTACGCCGAGTTCGTCGAGAGCTGCTTCCCGACCGTGCAGCCGGCCGACGACGCTCATCGCGGCGCGGCGCTCGCGTTCGTCGACGGCCGCCGTCCGAGCACGGGAACGAACCTCCACGGCGCGCTGCTCGAGGCGTTCCGGATCGCGGACCTCGAGCCGGGCGCGAAGACGAGCAGCGGCGTGGCGGGACGCCGGCCGCCGGAGGTCGACACGATCTTCTTCCTGACCGACGGCTTCCCGACCTCGGGTCGGGTGCAGGCGCCGGAGCTGATCCTGCGCGAGATCGCCGGGCTGAATCGCACGCGCCGGATCCGCATCCACACGGTCGGCATCGGCGGCCACGATCGCGCCTTCCTGCAGGCGCTCGCCGCGCAGAACGGCGGCGACTATCAGTCGCGCTGACGCGCGTGGCAGTCGCGCTGACGCGCCTCCGGTTCAGCGCTCCGGCAGCTTGAGCGTGCTGCCGGCCGCGACGGCCGCGGGATCGGCGATGGCGTTCAGCCGCTGGATCTCCTTCCAGCGCGTCGCGTCGCCGAGGTAGCGCGCGGCGATTTTCGAGAGCGTCTCGCCCTTCTCGACGACGTGGGTCCGAGCGTCGGTCGCGGCCGCGACCCGCGGCGGCTCGGCGGCGCCCGTCGCGCCGTCGCCCCCGGCCTCGGCCGGCGAGAGACGGAGCTTCGTCCCTTCGCGGAGGATCGCCCGTTCGTCGAGCCCGTTCCAGCGCGCGAGCTCGCGCCACTTCGAGCTCGACCCGAGCTCGGCACGCGCGATCGTCGAGAGTGACTCGCCCTTTCGAACCTCGTGCGTCCGTGCGGCGACCGGCCGCGGCTTCTCGAGAGCCCGGGCGGTTCGCGCCGCCTTGCCGGCTCCCTCGTTCGCGGCGCCTTTGGCCGACGCGTCGTCGCGCAGCTCGGGCGGCGGCTCGACGGGGATCGAGCGTGGCGGCCCACCCCCGAGACGAAGCACCGCCTTGCTCTCGGGCGTCGTCGTCCGCCGCGCTTCCTGCTGCGAGAAGTGGTGCTCGAGGAGCAGCGCGAGCCCGAAGACGCCGCCGAGCAAGCCGAAGAGGACCAGCTTGCGCATGACTCCCTCCCTCGGACGCGGCCTCGCCCGGATCGCGCCCGAACCGCCTGGACGGCGTCTGGTTCTACCCGACGCTCGCCCGCCCGCGAATCGGCTGCGCGTCAGACGGCGGCGGCGGCGGGCGTCGGCGGGGGCGGGGCCTTGGGCCGGGACTTCCGCTTCTCGACCCACTCCGCGACGTGGACGAGCAGCACGGAGGCCACGTAGATCGTCGAGTAAGTGCCGGTCAGAACGCCCACCATCATCGTGAAGGCGAACGCCTCGAGCGCGTTGCGCTGTCCGACGTTGTGCAGGAAGAGGATCAGCGCCGCGAGGAAGACGGTCGTCGACGTGAGGATCGTGCGCGAGAGCGTCTGATTGCACGAGCGGTCGACGAGGTCGCGCAGCGGAATCGCCTGGCGCGGCAGGTTCTCGCGGATGCGGTCGAAGAGAACGATCGTGTCGTTCACCGAGAAGCCGATGATCGTGAGGAAGGCGGCGACGACCGTCAGGTCGACCTCGAGCGGGTAGCCGCACGTGCGCGCGATCCCGAAGGCGCCGAGCGACACGAGCACGTCGTGGATGAGGGCCACGACCGCCGCGATGCCGTAGCGGTACTGGCTGAACCGCATGCGCGCGTAGAGGACGATCGCGCCGAGCGAGAGGAGCATCGCCTGGATCGCCGAGGTGCGCAGCTCCTTGCCGGCGCGCTCGCCGACGTAGGAGCGGGCGGGCAGCGGATCGGAGAGCTGGGCGTCCTTGCCGTCGGGCGTCTTGAGCTTGGGCGAGAGCAGCCCGCGCGCGACCTCGACGCTCGCCGGCGCGCGCGTGAAGTGTCCCGTCAGCTTGAAGCGGTCGCCGACGTCGGGCCCGGCGATCGCGGCGTCGTTCACGTTCCGCCGCAGCGCCGTCTCGACGGCGGTCCGGGCGACGTTGGCGGTGAACTTGAGGTCGCAGGCGACTTCGACTCGTCCGGTCTGCGGGTCGGCCTCGCCGAGCGTGAGGTTCTGGATCCCCGGCTCGACGAGACGGTCGGCGAAGAGCGCGGAGATGTCGGCCGCGAAACGGTCGGCCGGCGAGCGCGGATCCTGATTCGCCGCGCCGCCGTCCGGCGCGGCAGCGGGCGCGACGTGCTTGCTCTTGATCTGGAAGCGGTGCGCGAGCTCCCCGGCGGCCTCGATCGAGACGACGTCGGCGGTCGCGTACTTCGTGTTCACCCGTTCGAGCACGTCGGCCTGGCGCGCCGGCTCCTTCAGGTCGATCTGGACCTCGAAGCCGCCGGTGAAGTCCATGCCGTACTTGTCGCGGTCCTCGACGATGAAGAGGCCGCACCCGACGAGGATCAGCAGCAGCGAGACGGTGAAGCAGGACTTCGAGTAGGAGAGGAAGCGGAGGTTCGGCGCCGAGAGCAGGCGCAGCATCGACAGCTTCTTCAGGCCGCGCCGCAGCAGCACCTCGAAGATCGTGCGCGAGAAGTAGACGCCGGTGAGCATCGACGTCGCCAGTCCGATCATCAGCGTGACGGCGAAGCCTTTGATGGCGCCGGTCCCGAACTGATAGAGGAAGAAGCCGGTGATGAACGTCGTGAGGTTGCTGTCGAAGATCGTGACGTAGGCGCGGTCGAAGCCGTTCTTCACCGCCTGCGCGACGGTCTTGCCCTTGTCCTGCTCCTCGCGGACGCGCTCGCTGATCAGGATGTTCGCGTCGACGGCCATTCCGATCGTGAGGATGAGGCCGGCGACGCCGGGAAGCGTGAGCGTCGCGTCGAGCCACACCATCGCCGCGACCAGCAGCAGCAGGTTGCAGACGAGCGCGACGACGGCGACGAAGCCGTTCAGCCGGTAGTAGACGAGCATGAAGCCGGCGACGATGACGAACGAGACGAGCGTCGCCTGGATCCCGAGCCGGATCGACTCCTCGCCGAGCGACGGGCCCTGCTCGAAGCCCTGCACGAGGTGGGGCTTCACCTTGAGCGAGCCCGACTTGATCACGGAGATGAGGTGCTTCAGCTCGTCCGCCGTGAAGCCTTCCTCGCCGCCCCGGATGATGCCCGACCCTTCGATGCGCCCCTCGATGACGGCGATCGACTGCACCTGGTCGTCGAGCAGCGTGACGATCGACTGCTTCTGGTTCTTCTCGGTCCAGTCGGCGAACTGCTGGGCGTCGCGGCCCGGCCGGATGATGAACCCGGCGGCACGCGTGCCCGACTGGTCGTCGGTCGTGGGGTAGACCGACTTCACCTGGTCGCCGGTGAAGTGCTGCCCCGCGCGGTCGTCCCATCGGACGAGCACCCACGACGACGCGACGTCCCAGCTCGCCTTGCGTTCGGGCGTGCTCGTCCGCTTCGCCTCGCGCTTGAGCTCGTCCGCCAGCAGCTTCGAGCTCTTCGGCTTCCAGCGGAACGTGACGCCGGTGCCGCCGAGCTTCGTGTTCTCCGTGAGCGAGCTGAAGTCGGTCGCGGCCGTGATCTCCTCGCCCTTCTCCTTGCGGGTCTTGATCGCCTCCTCGAGGCGCTCCCGCTGCTCGATCGGCTTGATGCCAGGCTCGGTCCACGACTCGAGCCTCATCTCCAGGCGGCCGATGCTCTCGAGCCTGCTCTTGATCGAGCCGGACTGCTCCATCGTGATCCCGGGGACGGCGACCTCGATCTGCGAGTCGCCGATCTTGCGGACCGAGAGCTCCTTCACCGCGTACTCGTCGAGCCGGTTGCTGAAGATGAGCTGCGCGACCTCGATCGTTTCCGCGAGCGTCGTCCCCGAAGGGAGCTCGTCCTTGCGGAACTCGTAGCGAAGGTTGACGCCGCCCTGGATGTCGAGGCCGAGCGTGAGCGGGGACTTGCGGTCCCACACGAGCGGCTTGCCGACGAGCCAAAGGCTCACGGCCGTGAGCAGGGCGACGACGAACGTCCGGACCTTGAGGTTCTCACCCATCGTGCGCGTGGTTCCGATCGTGCCGCAGGGACCGGATCAGGCGCTCGCGCCGGCGCGCGCCGGCGTCGGCGCTTTCGCGGCGGGCGCGGCGACCGGCGCGGCCTCGTCCGAGCCTTCGATGCGCGCGCGCATCCGGGCCGATTTCCCGGAGCGGTCGCGGAGGTAGTAGAGCTTGGCGCGGCGGACGATCGACCGCTTGCGGACCTTCACGTCGGCGACGAACGGCGAGTGGAGCGGGAAGATGCGCTCGACCCCCTCGCCCTGCACGATGCGGCGGACGGTGAAGGTGGCGCCGATCCCGGCGTTTTTCCGGCAGAGCACGACGCCGCTGAAGAGCTGGATGCGCTCCTTCTCGCCTTCCTGGATCCGGACGTGCACGTCGACGGTGTCGCCGACCTTGAATTGCGGCGTCTCCGTCTTGCGGTACTTGGCGACCGCGTGGCTCACTCGATCCATGGCTTTCCTTCCGCTCCGGCCGACGCCCAGGTCATGGCTGCGCGCGCGAGCAGGAGGTCGGCGCGCCGCTCCTTCGTGATCTTCAACGCCTCTTCCTCGCGCCACCGGGCGATCGCCTGGTGGTCGCCCGAGAGCAGCACCTCGGGCACCGGCATCCCGCGGAACTCCCGCGGCCGCGTGTAGTGCGGCGCCTCGAGGACGCCCGCTTCGAACGACTCGCTGACGGTCGAGGCCGGATCGCCGACGACGCCGGGCAGCAGCCGAGCGATCCCGTCGACCAGCACCATCGCCGCGACCTCGCCTCCCGAGAGCACGTAGTCCCCGATCGAGACCTCGTCCCAGTCGATTCCATTGCGCACGCGCTCGTCGATCCCTTCGTAGTGGCCGCAGAGGAGCTGCAGACGGTCGAGCTCCGCGAGCTCGCGGAGCTTCCTCTGATCGAGCCGCCGCCCGTGCGGTGTCAGCAGCACGCGGTGGGCGGGCCCGTGCTGGCGGTCCAGGTGGTCGACGGCGGCGAAGATCGGCGCGCAGAGCATCACCATCCCCGGCCCGCCCCCGAAGGGACGGTCGTCGACGGTCCGGTGGGCGTCCTGCGTGAACTCGCGCAGGTCGACCGCCTCGACCGTCAGCGCGCCCTTCTCGACGGCGATCCGCGGGATTCCCGCGGAGAGGAAGCCTTCGATCAGGCGCGGAAAGATGGTGATAACGTGGACGTGCATCGGCAACCGATCCGGACGCCCGTCCAGCGCGCCGCAGGAGCGGGGCTCTCCTGGCACGACAGCGCCCCCGTCGCACACGGCTGGAAAGGGCGAGAAGTGTAGGGCGGAGCGCGGGACGGTCAAGGATCGTCCCCGGGGACCGAGCGGCCAGCGTGCGGGAGCGAGCGTGTTCCGCGGCATCGTCGAAGGCACCGGCGCAGTCGCACGACGGACCAAGGCCGCGCTCGGCGAGCGGCTCGAGGTCGAGCTCCCGTCGATCGCGTCCGAGCTCGCCTTGGGCCAGAGCGTGGCGATCAACGGCGCCTGCCTCACGGTCGTCGCGATCGCCACAGCGCGCGTCGGCTTCGACCTCGCCGGCGAGACGCTCGACCGCACCAACCTCGGCGCGCTGGCGTCGGGCGATCGGGTGAACTACGAGCGGGCGATGCGGCTCGAGGACCGGCTCGACGGCCATCTCGTCCAGGGCCACGTCGACGGCACCGCGATCGTGCGCTCGATCGAGCGTCGCGGCGAGGACCGCTGGCTCGAGCTCGACGCGCCGCGCGCGCTGCTCGAAGGCATGGTCCAGAAGGGGAGCGTGGCGCTCGACGGCGTCTCGCTCACGATCGCCGATCTGCAGGACGGCGGCTTCGCCTGCACGATCGTGCCGCACACCTTCGAGATCACGAACCTCTCGACGCGGCGCGCCGGCGAGCGGGTGAACGTCGAGTGCGATCTGCTGCTCCGGTGGCTCGCGCGGCTGAACGCGCCTCGCCGCGGATCGTGAGGCCGCGTCAGAAGGCGCCGAGCTCGAGCTGCCGCTTGGCGTCGATCTCCTCGCGGTTGATCCGTTCGTGGATCCGCTCGAGCTGCAGGACGAGCTCGGCGTCGCGCGCGTAGACGCTGCGCATCTGCTTCGTGAGCTGCAGGATCAGGCGCAGGGTCCGCACGAGGTCGCCGTGCGACGCGTTCGTGAGCAGCGCGAGCTCGTCGAAGCTCGCCCCTTCCCACCAGGCGTGGATCACGCCGCCGATCTTGAAGTCGAGCCGCCGCGTCAGCGGATGAATCCCGAGGGCGTGCTCCCGCTCGGCGATCCGGTCGACGAGCCGCTCCGCGTCGACCTTGAAGGGGCCGAGCAGCTGGTGGGGGACGCGCTGGAAGAGGTCGCTCCTGCGCTCCTCGAAGACGATCGCCGCGAGCACCAAGGCGATCTGCTCGTCGGAGAGCGCGCGCAGGAGCCCGGACGAGACGAGCTCGACGGCGGGGAGCTCGTAGCCGCTGAGGCGCCGCGCGAAGTCCCCCTTCTCGAGCACCCCCTTCTCGTCGAGGTAGCCGAGCTCCTTCAGCAGCCGCAGCCGCCGCGCGATCGCGTCGCGCTGTCGCGTCTCGTTCTTCTCGCGCTTGTTGCGCGGCATGTTCGCCCACTGGAAGTTGTTGAAGCTCTTCTCCCACGCCTCATAGATGCGCGATCCGAGATGGAGGTGGAGGTTCAGGATCGTCGCGTAGGAGAGGTTGAAGCGGCTGCGGATCGGCTCGACGTCGCCGAAGATCGTCCGCCGCAGGTCGTCGAGACGGTCGCGCCCGTCGACGATCGAGAAGACGAGCCCTTCGTCGTCGAGCCCGAGCCGCCCGGCTCGTCCCGCCATCTGCTGGTACTCGCGCGCCATCAGGCGGTCGAAGCCGACGCCGTCGAACTTGCGCAGCGACGAGAAGATCACGCTGCGGGCCGGCATGTTGATGCCGAGCGCGAAGGTCTCGGTCGTGAAGAGCAGCTTCAGCAGCCCCGACGTGAAGAGCCGCTCGACCAGTTCCTTGTGCAGCGGCAGCAGCCCGGCGTGATGGAAGCTGACGCCCGCGAGCGCCAGCGCGCGCAGCTCGTCGAGCGCTCCGTCGGCGCGGATCTCGAAGCGGTCGCAGATCTCGTCGAAGTGGCGCTCGATCTTCTCGCGCTCCTGCGGGTCGAGCAGGCGCCGGCGCGCGTTCTCCCGTGCGCGCGCCTCGACCTCGCGCCGGCTGAAGCAGAAGAAGAGCGCCGGCAACCGCTGCTCGCGCTCGAGCCGGTCGAGCAGGTCGTCGGCCGAGACGCGCTGCGGGCCGCGGGGAGCGCCGCCCCGACCGTGCGGTCCGCGCGAGTCGCGCGTGAACCGCGGGAGCTGCTTCACCTTGTCGGCGCGCCGCGGCCCGAGCCCCGGGAAGTGGAGGTAGTGGGCGAGCGGAACCGGCCGCTCCTTCGACTCGACGCGGGCGATCGGCCGGCCGCGCGCCTGCGCCACCCAGTCGCAGAACTGGCCGAGGTTGCTGACCGTCGCCGAGAGGGCGAGGAGGTGGACGCTCTCCGGGAGGAAGATGATGCTCTCCTCCCAGACGGTCCCGCGCTCGAGGTCGTCCATGAAGTGGATCTCGTCGAAGACGATCCACCCGAGCTCCTCGAACTCCGCGCCGCGCTCGAAGATGGCGTTGCGGAAGATCTCGGTCGTCATGATCAGGAGCGGCGCGGTCGGGCGCAGCGTGACGTCGCCGGTCATGATCCCGACCTCGAACCGCTTCATCGCCCGGAAGTCGCGGAACTTCTGGTTGCTGAGCGCCTTGATCGGCGCGGTGTAGATCGCCCGCTTGCCGGCGGCGATGCAGGCGTCGATCGCGTACTCGGCGACGAGCGTCTTGCCGGCGCCGGTCGGGGCCGAGAGGAGGACGTCCTGGTCGGCCCGGATCGCCGCCACGGCCTCCCGCTGGAAGGGGGAGAGCGTGTAGCCGCGCCAGCTCGTGACGGGGGCTTTCAAGGGATGGAGGAAGAAGTCGTGGAGAACTCCCCTTTGCCTTCGCGCGTCGAGTCGCCGTAAGATCCCGCCCCGTTCGGCGGCTCATCCATCGCGAGGTCGAGCGTCCGGGGAGGGAACCTGGAGCGCGCGCAGCGACGAGGCGCCATTGAATCCGCCGCACGCGGCGGTTTCCAGCAGGGAGGGTGGGAGTTCATGGAGAAGGCGGGGAGCCTCAAGGGCGGTTCGGACGTCGTTCGGCGGACGGCGCCGCTCAAAGTAATGATCGGGCTGCTCTATCGCGAGCTCGACGCCGCGAAGACGAGCGACGCGGTCACGATCAACCGCGAGCTTTTCGAGTCGGTGATCACCACGCTCGAGTGCGTGGTCGAGGACGTCGAGACGCGCGCCGGCACCAAGACCGAGACGCGTACGCTCGTCGGCGAGCCGATCGCGCGCGCCGTCGCCGCTCGTCCGTAGCTCAAAACCCGAACGATCCGACCTCGCGTCAGGCTGGGCGAGCCGGGCGCGGGGCGAGTGCGCGCGTCCGCAGGGGGATGCGTTCGTGGGACCACGCGTTCGGGTCGCGATCCTCGGGCTGCTGCTGGCTTGCGGGATCTGGTTTCTCCCGCGCGTCGCGCCGCTGGCGCAGGCGCGCGAGCAGGGCTTCCTCGTCGACCCGATCCACGTCGACGCGGCCGTGGCTCCCGACTGGTTCGAAGGCGCGATCGAGGAGCAGCTGCGGGCGTCGCTCGCCGAGCTCGCGCCGACGCCTCTTCGGGACGATCGGGAGGTCAACGAGCTCGTCGCCTCGCTGCAGCGATCGTCCGGCTGGATCGGCTCGATCGACCGCGTCGAGAAGCGCTACCCGAACCGGCTCGAGATCGAAGTCGCGTTGCGCGAGCCGGTCGTGCTGCTGCGATCGGCCGGCGGCCTCGTGCTCGTCGACGCGGAGGGCTTCGTGGTCGCGCCGGCCGACGAGGGCGCCGCCTTCCTGGCGATGCACGAGCTGCCGCTCCTTCACGGCGTGGAGGCCCCGCGGGACGCCGAACCTGGGCTGCGCATCCGCGACGAGCGCATCGACGAAGGGCTGCGCGT
>Ga0247727_10011108_pt1 | contig 15794 bp, 8 predicted proteins | sample WisWelCaveWW1625_FD_202498 | JGI IMG/M metagenome (GOLD analysis project Ga0247727, IMG submission 202498) | Biofilm microbial communities from Wishing Well Cave, Virginia, United States - WW16-25 | ecosystem: Environmental > Aquatic > Deep subsurface > Groundwater > Cave microbial mat | place...
TCATGCTGATGGCCGCGAATCTGCGCGCGCAGCTTCAATTTCCGCTGCCGAATCCGAACCCGAATGCCGGTGATCGATTCGGCGCTGCCGTCGCCTCGTTCGGCAATCGCCTCGTCGTGGGCGCGCCCGGCGCCGACGTTGACGGGATCGATGCCGGCGTCGTTTATCTTTTTAATTTCGAGAGCAACGCGTGCAACACGCTCACCGTTTTCAATAATCCCGAGCCGGAAGAGAGCGATGCTTTCGGCGCGGCGGTGGCTTATTGCGGCGACCGCCTTCTCATCGGCGCGCCGGGCAAAGATGGCGCGGCGCCCGATATTGGCGCGGCTTATCTCTTCGATGCGTTGACCGGCGAATTGATTACGAAATTCAAGCTGGCGCTTCCCGATACCGGCGCAGCGTTCGGCCATGCGGTTGCGATTGCCGGAAACAAATATCTCATCAGCGCGCCAAATGCTTTTCTCACCACCGGTGGCGCGCTCATCTCCGGCGCAGTTTATTGTTTTGAAGAAATCAGCGCGGATCCGGTCGCGATCTTCAAAAGTCCAAACGCGCAGCAGGGCGACTTGTTCGGTTTCTCGTTGGCCGTCTCCGCCGTTTCCTCCGATGATCTTTCTTCGCCGCTCTCCTGGAATTTGCTCATAGGCTCGCCGAATGACAATATCGCAGCAACAAATGCCGGCGCCGCTTATTTGTTTGATTTGAGCAACGGCGATTTGCTCAATACTTTTGTCAGTCCGATTCCATTTGGGGCCGATTCCACGGGCGGCAATTTTGGTATTTCTGTCGCGAGCGCGGGCTGCGACTGGGTGATGGGCGCGCCGTTGGATGGCATCGCCAATGCTGATTTCGGCTATGCGTATTTGTTCAACGGCAAAACCTACGAGCTTGAACACAGCTTGCGCAATCCCAGTTTAGCGCCAACTTACTTTGGCTTCACGGTCGCGAGCGTGGGCTACAACGTTCTCGTCGGCGCGCCGTGGGAATTGAACACGGGTTTGGAAAATGGCGGCGGTGCGGTGTATTTGTTTGGCGGCCAAAATGGCAACTTGCTCCAAACTTTTCAAAAAGATTTTCCCGAGGCCGGCGATATACTTGGCGCGGCGATCACGGCGATTGGCGAGGCCGTTCTCGTGGGCGCGCCCGGCGACAATCTCGGCGCTGAAGATGCCGGCGCAACTTATATTTTCATTCCGGATATCGATCTCGGTTTGCCGCGGTTGGAATTGCCTGCTCTCGAAGCGATGCCTGGCGACACCGTGATGATTCCCATCACCGTTTCTTCGGGACTATTTAAATTCGGTTTTGCGCAATTTGTGGTGGATTACGACAGCCAGGTTCTGCAGTTTCTCGAGGCGACTCCGGGCAGCGCTGCTGCTGATTTCACGCTTTTGCAACAACACGAGTTGCCGTTCGGCCCGGTCACGTTTGGAACCGATGAAAACGTGCTCGTGCAAGTTTCGAGTGTGACCAATTCATTCACCGGCGAAGGCCAGGAAGTCGTGATATTGAAGATGCTTGTCGTCGGCCACATCGGTCAAGTGAGTCCATTGGCGTTCGATCCTGAAATCAATCACACCACGCTGACGACGGTTGATGGCATCGATCTCAACAATGGTTATCTCGAGTTGAAGGATGGCCGCGTCGCCGTTGGTCATTTGCTCAACGTCAGCGGCAACGTGAGTTATCTGCCCAATCCAGCGATTGTCACTCCGCCGTTTCTCCTGCCGGTTTCTGATGTCGACATTTTGCTCACGAGCAATTCGACAACGTTGGGCGGGCTGACCGATCATTGGGGCAATTATTTCATACCGGATGCGCCGCAAGACACCGTCAAAATCAGCGTGTCCAAATCCGGCGATCTCAACAATGCGATCACCGGCGCCGACGCGTTGAAAACTTTGCGCGCCGTGGCGTTTCTGGATTCACTCGATGAAAATCAAGCTTGCGCCGCCGATGTGGATTTGAGCGGCGATATCAGCGGCGCCGATGCATTGTCGATTTTGCGTTATCTCGCTTTCATTCCGGAAAACACGGCCGGCGCCGGCCATTGGTTGTTCAAACCTGCCGAGCATAATTTTTTCCTGAATGTCGATACCTCGGCGAATTTTGCCGCGGTGATTTTGGGCGACGTCAATCTCAATTGGTTTCCGCTTTTCGAGGATTCGACCGGTGTGAATCGCCCAATGATGTTGAGTAAAGGCGCAACCGCCGTGATGGCGGAAGTGAAGTTGCCCACGGTTTCACCGCAGTCCTTGCCCGCCGATCAAATCATTTCGATTCCAGTCAAAGTTTCAACTGATTCCTCATTAGGCTTCGCGCAAGTCGTGGTTGATTACGATAACACCGTGTTGCAATTCGTCGAGGCCAAACTCGGCAAGGATGCAATTGGTTTTAATTTACAAGTTAATAACGCGCTGCCGTTCAAGCCGAGCGCGCTGAAAACCAACGCCAATGTGCTGGCGCAAATTTCCAGCATCACCAAAAGCCTCAAAGGCGCTGATAAAGAAGTCATCGTTTTGCGCATGAAAGTGATCGCGCCGCAGCGCACGAGCCCGTTGGTTGTCGATCCCGCGCCAATGCGCACGACAATGACGACGGTGAATAACCAGGACATTCGAGGCGACTTGCTGAAGATCATCAACGGCGGATATGGCATTACGACCGCCGTTGAGGAGAAAGGCGACAACAAAACGATTCCGCAGAATTTCAGCCTGTCGCAAAATTATCCGAACCCGTTCAATCCTTCCACCATGATCAGTTTTCAGTTGCCCGTGATCAGTAACGTGAAGCTCGCTATCTACAACACGGCGGGCCAATTGGTGCGCACGCTGATTAATGGCGAGCGGCCGGCAGGACGTTATGAAGTTGTGTGGGATGGCAAGAATGATGTTGGCGCGCAAATTTCTTCCGGCACCTATTTTTACTCAATAACCGCCGGCAGTTACAAAGCGACGATGAAGATGATCGCGGTGAAGTAGTTCGTAACCGGTAACCAGTAATCAGTTTGCAGTGATCAGTTTTCAAAACAGATTACTGATTACTGTTGACTGAATACTGAAGATATTGTTTCCACGATGCGCCCCGCTTTGGATTGTCAAAGATGATCCGGAGCGGGGCAATTGCTCTTTTAAATGACATTCAGAACTCCAACATCTTTCAATCATGTGGGCAAATGTTGGTTGCTGCACCAACATTCGTTAGTGGGCTTACCAACATTCTGTTCAAAACACTTTATTCAAATTGTTGAAAACAAGCGGCGAATTTTATGATGACCCTTTGGCGCAGCCATTGCTATTGATGAAATCAAATTCAAACATCTATGAAGGAGGCAATGGCATGAAAAAGATTTTACTGGCAACGTTTCTCATTCTTTTGGCAATCGGCCTTTGGCTGAGCCAAACTGTGGTGAGCCAATCCGGCGGTTCGAGTCCGATAGTGACACCGGAAACTAATTTCGTTTTCATCGGCAAAGCCAGAATGACTACGGTCGGGCCGGATACGTTCGGCATCGCCGGCACCACTGGCTTTGCCTTTGGCGACGGCGACTATGGCGTGCATTATGCGCCAGGAAGTTTCATCGGCATTCGCCATCCCGATGGCAGCATCGCGAATTTGGTGGAACCTTACAAACCCGAACAAGGCAATCTCATCGACATTCAAAGCGTCGAGGTTTCCTTTGACGGCCAGAAAGTCGTGTTCAGCGCCGCGTCGTTGGACAATCAAAACCAATTTCGCATTTATGAGATTGGCGTGGACGGCGCGGGCTTTCGCCAGCTCACGTTCAATGATCGCAAATTTACCGCGAGCGCATATCCTTACGTCGATCCGGCGTGGGAATATTTTTACGATGACGTCGATGCGATTTATCTTGCGGATGGTTCCATTGTTTTTGCGTCGACGCGTCGCATTAGCAAAACGCATTCGTTGCAAGTCACACGCGGTTTCAATCTCTATCGCGTTTTTCCAGAAGAAAATGGTTCGCCGGAACGCATGACACATTTCGTGCGTTTCTCGGCGCGTTATCCGGTGGCATTGCCCGACGGCCGCATTCTCTTCTTGCGCTGGTGGAATCAATTCAACCAACCCACGTATCAAGTCGATCCCGCGAGCACGACGGATGTGAGCGCGGTTACGCGAATCGATGTGAATCCGCCAACGAAAGAAGGCGTCTTGCTGCCGGACGGCACGCGCGTTATTCCGAGTCCGGGAGAATTTCTTGGCGAGTTTGCTGATTTTGGCGGCGTCAAAGTGGTTTATCCCGACAGCTTCGAAATTCGCGAAGCGACCGACGAATGGGATTTGGCGGTGATCAATTCCGATGGCGCGGATTTGCGGCGTTTCGTCAACACCAGCGCCGGAGTTTATTCTGAATTCAATTACGAGCTTGATCAATTTGGCGCCGGTTACGGCTTGATGAATGCAAACATGGCAACGGTGTTGGTGCAAGGCGGGCAAGTGAATCACGTCGCCTCGATTCAAGTGCATCACGGCAGCGCCTATCTCGGCATCAAATTTCTCGCGGATTTGATGGTTTACACGCCAGGTTTTGCCGCGGGCGCGAATAATGGCCAAAAGCTGCTCGATGGCCGTTTCGTGTTTCCGACATACACGGAAGATGGCACGTTGTACGTTTCCAAAACTTATCCCGCGGCAGTGATCGAAGGCGGCACGTTTAATAATCTGCGCGGTTACGACAACATGCCGCTCAAAACGCAACCGGAAAAATTTCTGCCGGTGGCGATCTCCCTGGCGGGTAGCGTTACGGAAGTGCCGATTCAAATCAGCGAGGATTATGATGTGATTCAATTCAAACCGCTAGCGGCGCGTTTCGATTGGATAATGCCGATGAAGCGCGGTGAGACGACGAGCGACGATCCGATTGACGAGAATGCGCCGCCGTTTGGCAAAAGCCGCAAAATGGCGACCGTGTTCAATCCCAATATTTATGCGCAAACACCGCTGGGTGGAAGCAAGGCGCCGTATCAATTCGTGCGCTCCTCGCCGCCGATTGGCAGCGTCGCCTATGCGGATATCATGATCGATGCATTTCGTTTTTCGCCAGACGATGCCCTCGCGCGCGAGCACGCCATGTTGTGGAAGCGCGTCCCAGTTTCACTTTCCGGCGCGTTCGGGCCAATCGAAGTTCCGGCGTACACCGGCGTCTTTGTAATTTTACGCGACAAAAACGGAAGAATTATACATGCCGATTCTTCGTGGCGTCACGCTTTCGTTGCGGCCATCGCGCAGGGCGAAGGCTACGCGCTGCCGAACGAACAAGTCAAATGCGTCGGCTGTCATTTGCATCATCAAAGCGGTCCGCTGGTTGATTTGGCCAAAGAAGAAGCGAAGTGGTCGAACATTGCGCCATCGGCAAAAGTTACGGCGAGCAGTGCGGATTCATTTTTCGCCGCCGGAAATTTTGTCGATCGCCGCGCGCTGGTGGGTCACGAATGGCGCAGTGAATACGGCACGGCCGGCGCCAGTATTCGTCTCGAATGGCCGATGATGATGGAGATTAACGGCGCGACGTTATACGGCTCGACCAATGATTATCTCGATCCCTCGTATTGCGTGACGCGCGGCAAGATTCGCTTGCTGCGCCACCGCGCCGTTGTGTTTGAAAAATCGTTTGGTGAAGTGCCGCCCGTGCAGGAAGCCGTGTTGCAATTGTCGTGGCGACAAATTACGGCCAACGCGATGGAAGTGGTGATTGATTCGGTGATGAACGGCGCGCAAGTCGCCTTGGCGGAAATCGAAGTGCTGGGCAAAGTCAAGGAAGTGGCGACGAATGTTAAGGAAGACCAAAAAGTTCCGGAGGCATTTATGCTGGAACAAAATTATCCCAATCCCTTTAATCCGCAAACACAGATTCGTTATCATTTGCCAACCGTAGGTCCAGCCAAGCTTACGATTTTTAATTTAATGGGACAAGAAGTGATGACGCTCGTGAATGGTTTGCAAAATGCCGGTGTGTATACGATCCAAGTGGATGCCTCGCAACTTCCCAGCGGAATTTATTTCTACAAATTGGTGAGCAACGATTTGCACCAAGTGCGGAAGATGGTTGTGAGCAAGTAACTTGATGCTGGTTGCTGGATGCTATTGGTTCTTGCTCCTACTCGTACTCGCCGTTATAATTTCAAAAGCGGGTAAGAGCAAGAGAAAGAGTACGTGCTGTGTAAATTCGGCTTTGCCGCTATCAGATTTTCATTTGTGAATCATGGCAAAAATAATTATCTTGAACTCCGAGTCAAACAAGAATTGATCATGAGCAAAATCCATTTGGAATACCGCATGGCCTCCACAAGATTCGTCTTATCACTGGCGTTTTTGTGGCTATCAGCATCGACAAAAACCGGCGCGCAAACCTTCACGGCGATTGCCGACACTTTTGAAGGCGTTTACTATAGCGCTGTGGCTTGGGGTGATTATGACAATGATAACGATCTCGACATCATAGCGGCCGGTTTTAATTCGAAGAGCCTTCGCGTTGCCAAAATCTATCGCAACGAAAACGCGCGTTTTGTTGACGCCAACGCCGCGCTCGAGGGCGTCGATGCCGGCGCCGTAGCCTGGGGTGATTATGATCACGATGGCGACCTGGATATTTTGCTCACCGGCAATTCAACCAACTTCGGGCCGATCTCAAGAGTCTATCGCAACGACAGCGGCAACTTTATTGAGCTTGATGCCGGCTTGATCGGGCTATCCAGCAGCGCCTGCGCCTGGGGTGATTATGACAACGACGGCGATTTAGATATTCTCTTGGCCGGTTTTCTTCCCGCGCAAGGGCCGGCGAGCATCATTTATCGCAATGATCGCGACCAGTTCGTGAATAGCCAAATTGCGCTGCCCGGCGTTTACGAGGGTTCTGTGGCATGGGGCGATTACGACAACGACGGCGATTTGGATATTTTGCTAACCGGCCTTGACAATGCCGGCCAGCACATTGCGAAAATTTATCGCAATGATGGCGGAGAAATTTTTTCCAACATTGCCGCGCCTTTGACCGGCGTTTCTTCCAGCGCGACGGCATGGGGTGACTATGACAACGACGGCGATCTTGATATGGCGTTGTGCGGTTTTTCCAAAAGCGGCGAAGTGAGCGAAATTTATCGCAATGACGACGGCAATTTCACCAACATCAATGGCGCCCTCATTGGAGCATATACTGGCACCGTCGCTTGGGGCGACTATGACAATGATGATGATTTGGATATTCTGTTGACCGGCAGAACATTTGCCGATACCACGCTTCTTGCCATCGTCTATCAAAACAATGATGGAAGCTTTCTCGATATTTCCGCTGGTTTAACCGGAGCGCAACAAGGCGCAGCGGCCTGGGGCGATTACGACAAAGATGGCGATCTTGATATTTTATTGACCGGCGCATCGAGCCAGGGATCGACAACCAAAATTTATCGCAACGAAACGACCGAAGCCAACACACTCCCTAATCCACCTCAAAATATTCTCGCTTTTACTTCACATGACACGGCCATCTTCGTGTGGGACAAAACCACCGATGTTGAAACGCCGCAAGCCGGCTTGACCTATAATCTGCGCGTGGGCACGACGCCAGGCGGCAGCGAAATCGTTGCGCCAATGGCCGAGGCGATCACAGGTTATCGTCTCATTCCACAATTGGGCAACACCAATCACAATAATTTTGGAGTCATCGCCGGTTTGTCCGAGGGGAAATATTATTGGAGCGCGCAGGCGATCGATCATGCCTTTGCCGGTTCCGCCTTTGCGCCGGAGGACAGTTTTTTTATTGGCGATCTCGAAGCGCCGAAAATATTGAATGTCAATGCGCCGGCAACTGCCGATTCGGGAACATCCATTGCGGTGTCGGCGAATGTCACCGACGATGTCGCCGTGCAGGAAGTTTGGCTGCTGTATCGCGAAGGCGGGCGCGTCGCGTATGATTCGACGGCCATGATCTTTAATATCAATCAATCGTTTTATCAAGCCGATATTCCCAAATCCGTTGCAAGGATTCGCGGAGTTGAATTCAATATCGCCGCCGGCGACGGTTCATTCAATCGCAAAACTTTCGGCTGGCGCTCGGTGCAAATTAAATTGCGCGATAGAGATTTGCGCAAAAATCATCTCGGCGGTTCGGCGCAGAACGCTTATCGCTTGATTTCAATTCCTCTCGCTAGTGACGATCCCTCGGTTAATTCGGTTTTGCTGCCGGATTTGGGCGCGCCTGATACAACCGTCTGGCGCATGTGGGCAATTAACCCGCAGCAGCCCGCCTCGCTTTTCCCATATATCGAGTATCCGGCGGTTGGCAATCTCGCCGCCGGCAAAGCGAAATTTCTCATTGCCGCCGAAACCAAAACGTTGACCAGCGGCGCCGGCGTTACGGTAAAAACCGCCGAGCCATTTGCCATTCCGCTACAAACCGGCTGGAACATGATTGCAAGTCCATTCAATTTTGCCATTCCGCTGCAAAACGTGCAGCCGCAAGAATTGCAAACTAATCTTTACGATTACAACGGCAGTTGGCAATCCGCTCCCGATTCGTTGCGGCCATGGGAAGGCTACATGATTAAAGTATCGTCGCCAATCACTTTGCTCATCCGGCCTTCAGAAAGTATCGTCACTCCACCCGCCGCAATCACGAAACCCAATTGGCAAATTCGTATTGGCGCAAAATGCGAAGGCGCGAGTGATTTCGACAACATGATTGGTGTCGCTGAAAATGCGGCAATGGAATGGGACGATTACGAACGTTTCGAGCCGCCGCCTATCGGCGAATTTGTGATGCTTGCATTTCCGCATCGCGATTGGCCGCAAAAAGCCGAGGTTTACACCACCGATTTTCAACCGCCGGTTTCGACTGGACAAATTTGGAATTTCACCGTCGACACCAACATCTCCGGCCAGCCGGTCACATTGCGTTTCGACAATCTCGATTCGGCGCCGGCAGAATTTGAAATGCGGCTCATGGATATGAGCTTGAAACTTACGCAGGATTTGCGCCGCGAGACCCAATACGTTTATCGCTCAACGCGCGATGGCGGCAAAAAAACTTTTCGATTACTCATTGGCAAATCATCATTCATTGCCGAACATACAAAAGATGTTGCCGCCATTCCGGCAACATATGAACTGGCGCAGAATTTTCCCAATCCTTTTAATCCGGCGACAGTTATAAAATTTGGCTTGCCGAAAAAGAGCAAAGTATCATTGAAGATTTATAATTTGATGGGAAAAGAAATCGCGGCGTTGTTGGATGAAAGAGAAAAGGAAGCCGGTTACCACGTGGCGGTTTGGGACGGATACGATCGACATCGCCATCCCGCGCCCAGCGGCCTTTATTTCTACCGCCTGCAAATCGGCCAAAATATTTTGACGAAAAAAATGACATTGATCAAGTAAGGTCAGTTGGCCTAATCGGAAGCAACGTTTTGTAGTGATGTTTTTAATTTCTTTAAAGCGAAAGCTGTACAAAAAAATAAAAAAAATTCACGCCAAGATGCGAAGGTGCAAAGATTCCGCAAAGAAAACCTTTGCGTTTCTTCGCGTCTCTGCGCCTTTGCGGGCATTCTTTTCCTTTGGCTCCGGCTCGTCCGGAATTCCCGTTGGTCTTAATCTATCCGTTGACGATAATCATGTTAAACCAAACCCGAATTTATTTTTTTATCATTTTGCTCTTCCGCCTATTTGCCGAGACGGCGCAGGCCTCACAAGAACCAAAAAGAAAACTTGCCGTTCTAAAAATCAGCTACGACGATTTTACGCCCGAAGAACGCAGCCTGGTCAGCAAAGCTTTCTATGATAATCTGGCGCGCGATGAAAGGATTTTGGTGATACCCGAAGCGGCAGCCGCAGCGACGCTGCAACAATCCGGAACGAATCCGTCCCAACTGGATGAAGTCGGTTATATCAACGCCGGAAAAATTCTCAAAGCGGATTATGTTTTGGTTGGAAAGATGGAAAAGGTCGGCGACTTCGTGGAAGTTTCTTTCCGGCTCTTTACCGTCTCGCAAAAATTTCAAAAAGAATATCCCGGCGGCAAAACCATGAAAATGTTCGTGGAACAGGAGATCCCAAAAATCGTTCAGGAAATTCAGCGCGACATCGAGCCGCCGCCGTCTTTCGTGCGACAACCATCGCCTCCCGACACGGTTCGCGTCAACTTGTCGAAGCCAATCGAAGAGAAAAAGCCGGTGAAGCGCTCGAAATGGAAATGGATTGCCCTCGGCGGCGCGGCAACCGGCGGCGTTGTCGCTGCGGTGTTGTTGAGCACAGGCAACGACGAAGGTCAACAACCGCTGAAGGGATTACCGAGACCGCCGGCAGTGCCATGATTTGTGTTAAAATTAGTTTTGATTTTAACGCCGCAATTTTTATCTTTCAATTCATACTGTAATACTAGTTTAATAAAGATTGTCTATTTAACTTTGTGACGAATGAAAGAAAATGATACGTGCAAAACAAGTTCGCTCCAAGCCACGAATTGAAATTGGCAAACATCTGGTAATGGATCCGGAAGTTTATCACGGTGAACTTACCTTTAAAGGAACGCGCGTGCCCGTTGACGTAGTCTTAACTTACGTCACCAAAGGCATGCCTCTCAACGAAGTGCCGGAAAATTGGCCCGATGTCTCCATGGAGGCGGTAAAGGAAGCATTAGTATTTGCCCAAAAGTTTCTGGAAAAAAAATTTGTGTGATCACCGTTATGCGATTCTTTATTTCGATTTGGATAAAGATCAGCAATCCTTGATTCCTATGCTGCTTCGTCAATTGTTAAACCTACCTGATTTTAAAACCAAATCTGCGAGAATGGGTAAAGTAGCGTTCGTTGGTAAAACGCAGGTTAAATACTATCAGCTTCGGGAAGAAAAAATGCGCATTTTCAGTTTGCTTCATTGAGTTTCTGTCGTTGTTTAATTGCTTTTCTGAGTCATTTATGGACGAATCTACTTTCCTCAACAATCTCCACCCCGTCGTCACTGACGGCTCACCCGAAGCCGAAGCGCGCCTTTCAAAAGATGACCTGAAAACGCTTTTGGCCATCACCACCAAATACCGCACGCTGCACGACATTGGCAAGCTCGTCGCCTCGGAAATGGAAATCGACGCCTTGTTGCGGCTGGCGATGGATAAAGTCATCGAAGTCACAAAAGCGCAGCGGGGATTTATTGCGTTGGTCGAAAATAAAAACCGGCTCGATTTCAAGGTCGCGCGAAACATTGAAAAAAGCGATATCGACAAGCCGCGCTTTCAGGTGAGCCGCAGCGTCATCGAGAAGGTCATTGAAAAAGGTGAAACGATTTGCTTGCGCGATGCGATGGCGGATGCGACATTCGGCGGCGCGGCGAGCGTGATGCGCTTGCAACTGCTCTCCGTGCTGTGCGCGCCGATCAAAATCGCTGAACATGTTGCGGGCGTGATCTATGTTGACAATTCCAACGTCAAAAAGCTTTTTGATAACGCCGTTGCTGATTTGCTCACCGCCTTTTCGGAGCAGATCGCGATTGCGCTCAAAAATGCGCGCGTGTTTTCCGATTTAAAAAAATCGCATCAGCAATTGGCCGACGAGCTGCGCGCCAATTATAAATTTGATCACATCATCGGCTCCGGCGCGGCGATGACGAAAATTCTGCAACTGGTGGCGCAAGTGGCCGATACCGACACGACGATTTTAATTCAAGGCGAAAGCGGCGCCGGCAAAGAGTTGATTGTGAAAGCCTTGCATTACAACAGCGGCCGGCGCGAACGGCCATTCGTCGCGGTCAACTGCGGCGCGATTCCGGAAACATTGATCGAGTCGGAATTGTTCGGCCACGAGAAAGGCGCCTTCACCGGCGCCATCAGCCGCAAGCCGGGAAAATTCGAGCTGGCAAATGGCGGAACGATTTTTCTGGATGAAGTCGGCGAGATGTCGCCGGCAATGCAGGTGAAATTTCTGCGAGTTTTGCAGGATGGAATGTTTTCGCCGGTGGGCAGTACCGCCGAGAAACAGTGTGACGCGCGCGTGATCGCGGCGACGAATCGCGACTTAAAAAAAATGCTGGCGGAGGGCTCTTTTCGCGAAGACCTTTATTATCGCCTCAATGTGATCATTATGACGGTTCCGCCATTGCGCGATCGCCGCGATGATTTGTTGCTGCTCGTTGATCATTTTCTTCGCAAATACGGCAAGAGCGGGAAACTGCCGCGGCTTTCAAAAGCTGCCGAACAACTCCTGCTCGATTATGATTATCCTGGCAATGTTCGCCAGCTCGAAAACCTTATCCAGCGCGCGGTGATTCTGTGCAAAAGCGAGATGATTGAAGCGCAACATCTGCCGGATGAATTGCAAACCTCCGCTATTTACAGCGCCGCCAACCAACAAACGCCGGCCACTTTTCAAAACCGCAAGCAGCGCGTCATCGAAAAATTCGAGCGCGACGAGCTGGGCCGAATTTTGGCGCAAACCGGCGGCAAGGTGCGCGAGTCCGCGCGTATCGCCGGAATGGATGTGAAAAATTTTTCGGAAAAGCTGCAAAGATATGGGATCAAGGCGGAGGATTATAAAAGATAAATTTTGTTGTTTACTGCCCGCCGTTCTTGCCTCGCAACAGCTCCAACAGATGCATCGCTGAAACCGGCACGACATTCCTCGCGCGATTGAGGGCGCCAATTTCAAACGCCATGCGCCATTGTTTCAATAGCACACGATAACCCGACAGCAGGCTATTGGCCGGATCGTAAATGTGCGTCGCTTCCGAAGTCACGCCATTCAATTCGACAACTTTAAAACCGATTCCCTTTTTAATATCCGTGACAGAGGGCGTTCGAATATCGTATCGTCCGAAATAAAAACCGGAAAAACCTTTGCTAATCTCGTCGATTCTCGCTTCGAGCGCTTCAGTTTTGATGGATTCGCCATTGAGAAAGAGCGCGCCGCGACAATGCGTGCCGACTTCAACTAATTTTACCGGCTCGTCTTTTTGAGGAATTTTGAATAAATCATTCTCGTGCTTTTGCAAATGCAATGGCGCCATGCAAACGGCGCGGTCGTCGGCGAGAATCAGCTCTTCCAATGTGCTTTTTCCGTCTCCAACCACCGAAATCAGTTTTTTATCGGTGATCGAGTAAATAAAGCCGTTTTCATCATGAGGGTAGCGCACATAAAAAATTCCAAATTCATGCCCGTTCACATATTCTTGCACGATGACATCAGAATTTATTTTTGTCAAACATTTTTCCAATTGCTGTTGTGAACGAACAATGGTGACGCCGGCGCCGCGTTGCCCTTGATCGGGTTTGACGACGATGGGTAAGGTCAAATTATGCACAGCTATAAATTCGTGAACTTGCTTTAAGCGGGTGTCTATCGGCAAATTACTTTTAATCAAGATATGCCGAGCTACAAATCCGTTGGCGCTCGATAAGCCTTGTAGGATCGCCGATTTCGATTCGCCCAACGTGTCAAACGACGATATTTCGAGAGCAGCAGCCGGCGGCCTCCAAAGTCGAACATAAGCAGTTCTTGTCAAATTCGCCGTGTAAGGAATTGAGATTCCAAACGACAAACCAGCGAGCAAAAAAATAAATTCTGTAATGACAAACTGGTTAACCCAACAACTTAAGAAAGGAGTAAGTCATGAACACCTTTTTCAATCTTGCTCAAAAAATCTATGCGCCATTTTTGCGGATCAGCTTGGGCATTGTACTTTTCTGGATTGGCGCGCTAAAATTCGCTGATCCGAGTCCAGTAGTGGGATTGTTGCAAGCATCCTTCACATTTTTGGCCTCGAACGGCTTCGTTTATTTTCTCGGTGCTCTTGAAGTGATCGCTGGTGTATTGCTGTTTGCAGGCATTGGTCTTCGGTATGTGGGACTATTGTCAATGGGCCTTTTTGCTGGGACGCTAACCATCTTTGTAATCGCTCCCAAAGTGGGTTATGGCGAAGCAGGTTTTCCGTTTCTGTCCTTGCCTGGTGAGTTCTTGCTTAAAGATCTTGTACTTTTTGCAGTGTCAATAACATTGGTAGGTATAGAGACAGCAAAAGCAACTGTACCGAAAATGGTGCAGTCCAAGACTATGCAATTCGCCACAGGAAAAACTGCGTAAGAATTTCTTCAAATAACTCACTATAGGATGTTTGAGGTTTTAGCTGAGTTATTGCAAACAGAATTAAAAAAACTTTACGGACGCAGCCCATCAGAAGTTGGGCTGCGTCTGTTTTGCAGCGATCAGTTAATGAAAATTATTTAATCAGTATGGTGGAAAAAGTTAGAAGCTGATGTTAATTCAGAAAAACCTTGACAAAAGCCTTTCTTTTCTTAATATTAAACAAATCAAATTTCTAACGATGCTGTTTATTGTAAAAAAGTCCGTTTTGTCAGTGTTAAAACCGGCCCAATTTTGAGTTGACGCACTTGCACTTAAGGAGATATGAAATTTAGAACAAATGTTCGCGATACAGTTCTTTTGTTAGTGCTAGGTTATTATCTGCCGGTAATTTTAATCTGGTTAGATATACTTACCTTTCGCCCACGATACGTTATTTTGGAATTTATGACAGTCGTTTTCATACTTTATGCGTGGCGTAAGAAAAAATCATTAAAAGATTTGGGTATTAGAACTGATACATTGAAGAGTTCTTTGCTATGGAACGGTATAATCAGTATAGTAATTACTATAATAATTCTTTTCTTTTATTTCAGCGGCAAGATTCGCCCTCAAACAGAAAAAATAGTAATTGGATTTTATATTTTTTATGTTCTTTTATCTTCCCCTTCACAAGAATTTATTTATCGTGGATTACTATTTAATGAACTAAATAATCTGAGTTCCAAAACGTTTTTTCAAATTATTTTTTCTGCTTTTACCTATTCTTTTCTTCATATAATTTTTAACGATTTGATCACAATTTTTGTAACGCTTTTCATGGGTATCGTGTGGGGCATAATATACTATTTTCGGCCAAATCTTATTGGGGTATCAATGTCTCATGCTATTTTGGGATTGGTATCACTAATAGTTGGACTAGTTTAAAAATTAACGACAGTTTGATCAATAAATTGATTACTTACTTTGAGCTTTGAGCATTTATGGTGCAAAGTCATTACATATATATTACCTTGTGGATTATGTACCTCCTTGCTGGAATAGTACCACAATTAATTATTGCACTAGAATTCAAAAAATATGGTTTCAAAATAATGAGGTTTTATTCATACCTTTTTCTATTTCCTACTATTGTTTTCCCATTTTTGCTTTATTTTTTTTATGATGTCGTAGTATATGTCATAAATTCTAAATACTTTTTAAATAATCAAATAGTTTTTGTGACTTTGCTTGTTATAATTCCTTTGTTGGGATCGATAATAGACCTTATAGCTGAACGGGTTATTTTTGAAATCAGACCCAAGGCAATTTTTTCCAAGGTAAAGGCGTCTATTGGTAAAGAAAACCTTCTGGAACTTTTTGATAAAATCTTAAATATCTCAGCTGAGATTGAAGATTTGCAGCACGAAGTCAAATCAGATTCAATTCAAAGAAATAAGGATAAATTAGAGGACTTGGAAGATCAAAGAATTGAATTACGTGCAGCGTTTAACAAGGCTATGACAAATTTGAGTAACTTTAAAAACATATCTATAACCGAATATGCATATATTATTTTGATCTTCGTATTTCTAATGTTAGTGGTTGGTATCCCTTCGGTGAAACCCATCTTTTCTTTGGCGGATGAAATTCGTATTTTCCTTCATGTTCACCATATCAAGGAGGAAAATCATGTCGGATGCCAAACAACTCACGCCGCGCGCGCAAGAAATG
>Ga0247727_10011109_pt1 | contig 15792 bp, 7 predicted proteins | sample WisWelCaveWW1625_FD_202498 | JGI IMG/M metagenome (GOLD analysis project Ga0247727, IMG submission 202498) | Biofilm microbial communities from Wishing Well Cave, Virginia, United States - WW16-25 | ecosystem: Environmental > Aquatic > Deep subsurface > Groundwater > Cave microbial mat | place...
CGGGGGATTTTCTAACCGAACAGATCAACCGTCTGCGAGCCACCGGCGCGACGGTGGATGAGGCCCAAGTTCAACTGCTGACCAATACCTATGGTCTTGATCGGCCCATGCATGTCCAATATTTCAGGTGGATCGAGAACATCGTTACCCAGTTGGATTTTGGGTACTCGTTTGTATGGCAAAGACCGGTCAATGAAATCCTGTTAAGCCGGATGGGAATGACCTTTTTTATCGCCCTCCTGGCTTTTATAGTCTCCTGGGGCCTTGCGATACCGATCGGCATCTATGTGGCCGTCAAGCAATATTCGTTCGCCGACTATTTTTTCACTTTTATCGGCTTTGTTGGCCTGGCTGCGCCGCAGTTCCTGCTGGCTCTGGTGCTGATGTATATCAGTTATGCCTTTTTGGGTATCCGCGTAGGAGGGTTGTTTTCACCTGAATTTGAGCCGCAACCGATGAGTTGGGCAAAATTCGTGGACTTGCTGAAGCATCTCTGGCTGCCGGTGATAATCCTGGCCATCGCGGGGATGGCCAATATTATCCGCACCCTGCGCGCCACCATGCTGGACGAGTTACGCAAACAATATGTCACCGTGGCGCGTTCCAAGGGGCTTTCAGAATTCCAGGTCATCATGCAATATCCGGCGCGCATCGCCATTAACCCGATCCTCAGCCAAACGTCATACCTATTGGTGTGGTTTTTCTCGGGAGGCACTATTGTTGAGATTGTGCTCAATCTCAACACGGCCGGGCCGGTCTTGTACCAGGCGCTGCTCCGGCAGGATATGTACACGGCCGGCGCCTATATCTTGATCGCTGGCGTTTTATATTCGCTGGGCAGTCTGATGTCGGACCTGCTGTTGGCCATGGTTGATCCGCGCATCCGCTTTGGAGCCATGGAGGCCGCATGAGATCAGCGCAGCCGATAACCCCCAAGCGCAAGTGGTGGGATTTTGGAAAAAAAAGCCAGCCAGGGGGCGAGGCGCGTGAGAAAGATGAAAACTTCTATCGCGCCGGGCAGTGGCAGCTGGTCTGGTGGAAGTTCCGCCGGCACAAACTGGCGCAGATTGCCATGCTTGTCTTGGGTATATTCTACCTCATCGTTATTTTCGCCGAATTCGTCTCGCCTTATGATCCTCAAAAGCGCTTCAAGGACTATAGTACGTTGCCGCCCACCAAAGTGCATATCGTGGATGCAGAAGGGAACTTCCATCCACCGTTCGTTTATGCCCTCAAACGGGAGCGCGACCCGGTCACGTTACGACCGATTTACAAAGAAGATACCTCCCTGTATTACCCGGTCGTGTTATTTGCCCAGGGAGATGAATATAAGTTATGGGGCTTGTTCCCGGGGAATACCCACCTCTTTGGGGTCAGAACTGCCCCCGATCAGTTCGCGCCTCTTTTCCTCTTGGGTAGCGATACGCTGGGCCACGATATGCTCTCGCGCATCTTCTTCGGCGCGCGCATCTCGCTGACCGTCGGCTTGATCGGCGTTTTCCTGGCCTTCTTCATGGGGTTGTTTCTTGGAGGCATTTCGGGTTTCTTCGGCGGGGTGTTGGACGAGGTCATCATGCGCACCGTTGATGTTCTCTCGGCCTTGCCGACCATTCCTTTATGGATGTCCCTGGCGGCCGCTTTGCCGCAGGATTGGCCGCAATTAAAAACCTATTTCTATGTGACCATCATTCTCTCCATTCTGGGCTGGACCGGCCTGGCGCGCATCGTGCGCGGCAAGCTGCTCAGCCTGCGCGAGGAGGATTATGTTATGGCGGCCAGGCTGGATGGCGAATCCGAGGCTCAGATCATCGCCCGCTATATGCTGCCCGGCTTTACCAGCTATATTATTGTCTCACTGACCCTGGCCATTCCGGGGATGATCCTGGGCGAGACCTCCCTCAGCTTCCTGGGGGTCGGGTTGCGCCCCCCGACCATTTCATGGGGCGTAATGCTCCAGGATGCCCAAAGTCTGCAAACGGTGTCACAAAACCCATGGTTGCTCTGGCCGGTGGCGTTTGTCATCCTGGCGGTGTTAATGTTCAATTTCCTGGGCGATGGCTTGCGTGATGCCGCCGACCCTTACGTGACCGGATAGAGGGCCTTATGGCAGATATGACGAATACTCTTGTAGAGATCAAGGATCTGCATACCTACTTTTATCTGGCTGAAGGAGTCGTACGCGCTGTGGATGGCGTTGACCTGACCCTGAAACGCGGCCGCACGCTGGGTGTGGTTGGCGAGAGCGGCTGCGGAAAAAGCATCACATCGCTTTCTCTGCTCCAACTGGTGCCCCCGCCGGGCAGGATCGAGAGCGGCGAAATTTTGTTTTACAAGTCCGTTCAGCGCAGCAACGCGAACGAGACAGTGGATGTGGTCAATATCACGGCCCTCGACCCGAAAGGCAAGGAAATCCGCGATATTCGCGGCAACTACATCTCCATGGTTTTCCAGGAACCCATGACCGCCATGATCCCGGTGCGCACGATTGGCCAGCAGATAACGGAGACAATCATCTTGCACCAGCATGTTTCCAGGCAGGAAGCGCGTGAATTAGCCATTGATATGCTGGCGCGCGTCAAAATGTCCAGGCCGCAACAGGTCGTTGACGATTATCCGTTCCAGTTGAGCGGCGGTATGCGCCAGCGCGCGGTGATCGCCATGGCGCTCAGTTGTCAGCCCAGCCTGTTGATCGCTGATGAGCCGACCACCGCTTTGGATGTGACCACCGAAGCCCAGATCCTGGAGTTGATGCGGTCGCTCCAAAAAGAATTCGGGATGGCGATTATGTATATTACCCACAACCTGGGAGTGATTGCCGAAATGGCGGATGAAGTGGCAGTGATGTATATGGGCAAAGTTGTCGAGCAGACGGATGTCAAGACCGTCTTCCTCAACCCGCTGCACCCATATACGCGCGGTTTGCTGGCGTCCATTCCTCAACTCAACGAGACCATCGCCCAAACCGACCGGAGTCGGCGCCTGCAGGCGATCAAAGGTATGGTGCCGGATCCTTATACGCGGTTAACAGGTTGCCCGTTTGCCCCTCGCTGCCCTGCGGTGATCCCGGACCTTTGCGACAAAGTGGAGCCGAAAAATGTCCTGGCCGAATCCGGACACTTTGTTCGCTGTCACCTTTATACCGAAGCTGCTTCCTAGCGTCGCTAAAACCCTGGACCAAACAAGGATATCAGCCATGCCTGTTCAAGACAACCAAAAAAATCCAAGCGCCGCCGAATCGGATTCCACGGGGCCATTGCTGGAAGTCATTGATCTGAAAAAGTACTTTCCAATTCGGCGCGGTTTTTTTAAACGGATTATCGGGAATGTGAAGGCGGTTGATGAAGTTAGTTTCCATGTCAACGAGGGAGAGACTTTAGGTTTGGTGGGGGAGAGCGGTTGTGGGAAAACAACCACAGGCAGGTGCATTCTCCGCGCCATCGATCCCACCGCTGGCCGGATTATGTATCAAGACTCGGTTTTAGGGCGAATAGATATTGCCAGGTTGGATAAAGAGCAAATCCGAATCGTGCATCGCAGCATCCGCATGATCTTTCAGGATCCTTACGCTTCTTTGAATCCTCGGATGACCCTGCAGGAAATCGTGGGGGCGCCTTTACGCGCCATGGGAATTGCAAAAGGCAAGGACCTCGAAGAGATTGTGGCCCACATGTTGGAGTTGGTGGGCCTGCGGCCCGAATACATGCGGCGTTATCCACATGCCTTCAGCGGTGGGCAGCGCCAGCGTATCGGGTTAGCGCGCGCCCTGGCTCCCTCCCCTACATTCGTGGTTTGCGACGAGCCGGTCTCGGCGCTGGATGTGTCGGTGCAGGCGCAAATCCTGAATTTGCTCAAAGAGTTGCAGGAAAAAATGGGGTTGACCTATCTGTTCGTTGCTCACGACTTGAGCGTGGTCGCCCATATCAGCGACCGCGTGGCGGTCATGTATGTCGGTAAGATCGTCGAGTTAGCCTCAACCGCCGAGCTTTTCAGCAATCCCAAGCACCCATATACCGAGGCGCTGATGTCAGCCATCCCACGCCCGGATCCGTCGCCGAGGGAGAAACGTGTTTTGCTCACTGGCGAAGTTGCAAACCCCGCCAATCCGCCGTCAGGCTGTTACTTCCACCCGCGTTGCATGTACGCGAAGGAAATATGTTCCGCACAGGAACCAGCGTTTGAAGAGATTACCCCGGGTCATTATGTGAAGTGCCACCGCGCCAGGGAACTTTCCCTTACCGGGGCTGTCAGGGTTTCTTAATCCGCATCTGACCCGCGCTTTGCAGTCCATAGTCCCAGCCTGGCGCTCATAATCTTCCGCCAGGCTTTCACTCGCTCGAAGACCGTTAAGGAGGCGATTTGATGACCATGCAACCAAAAGATTGGGAAAACCCTCAGGTCGTGGGTCGCAACAAACAGCCCGCCCATGCGACTCTTTTGCCGTATGCAGATATAAGATCAGCTCTGAAGGGAGAACGAGAAAATTCACCGTATTTCCAGCTTCTGAACGGAGACTGGCGCTTCCATTTCGCCCCGACGCCTGATACGGCTCCCGAAGATTTCTTTCACCCCGATTTCGACTCCCGCGACTGGCACGTCATCCCCGTGCCCGGCAACTGGCAGATGTCAGGCTACGGCATCCCGCGCTATCTGGCTGCGGATTATGCCTTTGATAAAGGCGCTCCACCCTATATCCCGCAGGACACCAACGAGACCGGATCATACCTCACCACGTTTAACATCCCCGATGATTGGCAGGGACGACAAGTATTCATCGTCTTTGACGGCGTTGATTCGGCTTTCTATCTTTGGGTAAACGGCGAACAAGTTGGTTATAGCCAGGACAGCCGCCTGCCCGCTGAATTCGATTTAACCCCTTATATTCACACAGGTGAAAATACGCTCGCGCTGCGAGTGTATCGCTGGTCCGACGGCTCTTTTCTGGAAGATCAGGATATGTGGTTCCTGAGCGGCGTCTTCCGTGACGTGTACCTGTTCGCCGCTCCCAAAGTTCATATCCGCGATTTTTGGGCACGGACGGAACTGGATGATCGTTATCACGACGCCGCGCTCAAACTGCGCGTGCATGTCAAAAATTATTCTGAAACGATCGCCGAAGATTATCAAGTGGAAGCGACGCTCTTTGACGCTGATTCTCAACCAACAGGTTGGGAGGCAACCGCCTCAGTACAGGTTGAGGCGGGCGGCGAATCCATTTTGGAATTGGCGGGCAATGTCGCCAATCCGAAAAAATGGGATGGGGAACATCCCAATTTGTATCGCCTGGCGATCCAGCTTAAGGATGCCAGTGGAAATATCCTGGAAGTTGAACAGTGCCGGGTCGGGTTCCGAGCCGTGGAGATCAAGGATGGAAAGATATTGATCAACGGCGCGCCGATCTACTTCCGCGGGGTCAATCGCCACGAGCACGATCCGGCGCGCGGTCATGCGATCACCGTCGAATCTATGATCGAGGATATTTTGTTGATGAAGCGCTTCAACATCAACGCCGTGCGTACCTGTCATTATCCCGATATCCCGCGCTGGTATGAGTTATGCGATCAATATGGGATTTACCTGGTTGACGAGGCTAACGTCGAGTCGCACGGATTGTGGGACAGGTTCGCCAAAGATCCGGAATGGGAATTGGCGTTCGTCGAACGCGGCAGCCGTATGGTCGAGCGCGATAAGAATCATCCGTCAATCATCATCTGGTCGCTTGGCAATGAATCCGGCGAGGGTCCCAACCACGCCGCCATGGCGGATTGGATTCACAAACACGATCCCACCCGCCCGATATTCTATGACTCCGGCGATAAGGCTCCTTACCTGGATATCCTCAGTAAAATGTATCCCAGGCTGGACGCTTTGGTCAGAGCCGCGCAGGAACCCGGCGAGACTCGCCCGTTTATCATGTGTGAATATGCTCATGCGATGGGCAACAGCCCCGGTAATTTGAACGAGTATTGGGAGGTCATCGAAGCGCATCCGCGCTTGCGCGGCGGTTTTATTTGGGATTGGGTCGATCAGGGAATCCAACAGACAACCGCGGATGGGAAAATATGGTACGCCTATGGCGGCGATTTCGGCGACGAGCCCAACAGCCTCGGCTTTTGTTGTAACGGCATCGTCTTCCCGGATCGGTCGCTGCACCCCGCCATGTGGGAGGTGAAGAAGGTCTATCAGCCCGTAAAAATTGAAGCGGTTGATCTGTTGGCTGGGAAAATCGCCGTGATCAACCGATACTTCTTCTCTGATCTGAGCGGGTTGGATCTTACATGGAAACTGACTTCCGGCGAGCGCATCATGCAAACCGGACAGTTGCCCAGACTCCATACCCCGCCTGCCGAACGTGAGATAGTTACTGTCCCATTCGAAAAACCGGACTTGGAGTCGGGCGCTGAATATTTTCTGGCACTGAGTTTCACGCTGGCTGAAAAGACTCCCTGGGCTGAAAATGGTCACGAGGTTGCCTGGGAGCAGATTAAGATTCCGTGGGATGTGCCTGAAGTCCCGGCGACTCCAGAAGAAGAATTGCCAGCCCTGGAATTGGTGGACAATCAAAATCAAGTGAATGTAAAAGGCGCAAATTTTCAATTGGTTTTCGACAAGCAAGCCGGAACGGTCATTTCATGGAGTTACAAGGAAACTGAATTGATCCAACGCGGACCAAAGATCAATTTTTGGCGCGCGCCAACCGAAAACGATCTCAACACCTGGGGCGATGAGCGCGCCGCCATCCACTGGCGCGAGATCGGACTCGATCAACTTGAAGAGCGCATTACCGATGTATCCTTCACCCAGCCCAAGCCTCAGGTTGTGCAGATCACGGTGAAGTCGGTTGTTGCTTTACGTCCGGGCGCCAAATTGCCCGCGCCGCCGACGCGCGAGGAAAAACTTCATGAGATCAGAGTGGGCCTGAATGCGCTCCTGGATGAAGATTCATTAATCGCCGTTTGCGCGCGCCTCCACATATCTTATGAAACCGTATCGGGCAAAACCAAAGAATCCAAAATCAATAACCTGCTCGGACAGTTTGCGGCTTCGAAGCGTTTGTTTGACCTGGCGAAGGGCGTCTACGATCTTTATGTCGAGAGACAACTGCTGGTTCCCGAATCGCTTGAAGAAATCATTGAGATGGGCAAACTGGATATTGATTCGCCGCCAAACCCGGCGCGCTTCGACTGTGATTACGTGTACATGATTGTCGGCAATGGCGAGGTGAACGTGGAAACTCACGTGATACCGAATGTGGATTTCTCTTTCCTGCCGCGCATCGGATTGCAAACGCGCCTTCCAGAGGGCTTCGAGCAATTTGCCTGGTATGGGCGCGGTCCGCATGAGACGTACATTGATCGCAAAGAAGGCGCGCAAGTGGGAGTTTATAGCGGGACGGTGGATGAACAGTTTGTGCCTTATGTCCTCCCGGAGGAAAACGGGAATAAGACCGAGGCGCGCTGGGCGACATTAACAAATGCGGATGGCGTCGGTTTACGCGCCAGCGCGGATCGATTGCTGGAAGTGAGCGCGCATCATTTCACGCCTGAAGATCTGACGGTCGCCGCGCATCCCCATGAACTGGCGCGCCGTCCCGAAGTTATCCTCCACCTCGATTATGGGCAGTCAGGTTTGGGCAGCGCGAGTTGCGGTCCGGGTCGCTTGAGAAAATATCGTCTCCAGCCTAAAGAGGTCTGTTATCGCGTGACGTTGCGCCCATTCTCAAACAACGATCAATAAAGCCATCGAAGCGCTGAAGGAGCGATTTGCCTGCCTTTACCAAACCCTATGAGAAGTCCGCATGAAACCGCCCGATTATGCCCAGGGACTCGAAAAGAAAGATTACCTGATCGCGCTGTTACTTGCCATCCTTGCCCTGTCCGCCTATGTGCGGACGCTTGCCCCTGATATTTTACATGCCGATAGCGCCGAATTTCAGACTCTGGCTTATACATTGGGAGTCACCCATTCCACCGGTTATCCAACGTATCTTCTGCTTGGACGCTTGATCGGTTTCCTGCCGATCAATAATCCAGCCTGGCGGATCAGTCTTCTCTCGGCGATCTGCGCGGCGATTGCTGTGGGCGGGGTTTATCTGTTGGCGCGTTATTTCACCCACAGCAGAGTCGGAGCCGCGTTGGGCGGCATCGCGCTTGGAGTCTCATACACGTTCTGGTCGCAGGCGGTGATCGCCGAAGTGTACACCCCGGGTATGGCTTTTTTGACAGTCATCATGCTGCTGCTATTTCACTGGCAAACCGAACCGACAAAACGTAATCGTTCTCTTTTGGCGGCCGCTCTTCTGGCGGGGATCGGATTCGGCGTTCATGCCTCGGTTTGGCTGATTGCGCCTCCTGCCAGCGCGTTTGTTTTGTGGACTTTATGGCGGCGGCGCGCCTCCCGTCCCGAATGGATTCGCTCACTTCTCGCCGGTTTCACAGGCGCGGTTGCGGGACTCTTGATCTTTCTGATTACTTTTCTCATTTCAGATCGGCTCAACCCTCCGACCAGTTTCATCCGCACAACGCTTGAACCCTCGCGGGTTTTTTGGAACTTGCAATCCGCGGATTTCGATTCGTCTTTCCAACGCTTGAAGATGATCGTTTTCAGCGCGCAGTGGGGAGAGGCTTTATTTCCCGGCGGAGATTTTTCCTTTATGAATGAGTTGAAAATTTTCGGCGACCGCCTGATTAAGATTGAGTTCCCGCCGTTGACGCTCCTGTTCTCACTGGTTGGATTTGCGATCATGCTCGCCGCTCATCCCCTGCGCGGCGCCTTCCTGCCTCTGACATTTTTTGTAGCGCTGTTTTTTATCCTAAATTATCGGGTTGGGGATAAACATGTTTTCTATCTCTCGCTGTATATTCCCCTGGCGGCTGCGGCAGGCGCCGGGATCGGATTCGCGCTGGAGTGGATTCATCGCTACCTGGAACCTGTATCAGACGACCGTTCTCAACTCTTATATTTGCTTCCTGTGTTGTTCTTCGTCACAATGATCATTCAACCTACCGCGATTGTTCGCTGGCAGGCGATTCGAAATGGCGCGGCGGATTTCGTCACCGAAGATTATCCTTACCCAAAGAATCTCAAGGAACCGCGTTTCGTAGCGCAGATGCATCTGGCGGGCGTCGAGGAGAATGCCGTGTTCGTCCTGGATTGGCGGGCGTTGTATACGACTGCCTATCTTGCTCACGTTGAGAAAGGCATGACGAACACACTCTTTTTTGAAGCCATGCCTTACGGTGATGACGGAAGAGTAGCCTCGACCCTCGTCGCTGAAATGAAAGGCGCTTTGCTGGAAGGACGACCAGTCTATGTGGATCAACGATATCCCGGCCTGGATGAGAATTTTCGACTCCTGCCAACTTCTGGAAATTTATACAAATTGTCATTGAGAGAATAGAAAATATCTTGTTACCGAGTCTTCTGAATCATTTTGAACTGGAGGAAGCATGATATCACCCTTAAGGGATTGGGAAAACCCTTTGATCACCGGGCGGAACAAGCGACCCGGCCATGCGCCGTTGGGCGGCTACCCAAATGCTGAGTTGGCCCTCGCCTGCGACCGGAAGCAATCTCCCAACGTGAAGTTGTTGAACGGGACGTGGAAATTTCATCTCGCCTCTTGTCCCGAAGAAACGCCGGTCGGTTTCCAATCTGAAGACTTCGATGCCTCAGATTGGGCGGATATCGCCGTGCCTGGTAATTGGCAGTTGCAGGGATTCGACGACATCCCCATTTACACCAATGTCGCTTATCCGTTTCCGCCGAATCCTCCCTTTGTGCCAGAGGAAAACCCGACTGGCTGTTATCGCCATACGTTCACACTTGATCCAACCTGGCTGGGACGAAATATCTTTTTGGTATTCGAGTCTGTGGATTCGGCTTTCTATGTGTGGGTCAACGGACAGGAAGTGGGCTACAGTCAGGATAGCCGCCTGCCGGCCGAATTCGATGTGACTGCGTATGTGCGTGCCGGTCAAAATACCATCGCCGTACAAGTGATGCGTTATAGCGATGGGTCTTATCTGGAAGATCAGGATATGTGGCTTCTCTCCGGTATCCAGAGAGATGTGATTCTATACAGCAAACCGCCAGTCTGTTTGGAAGATTACATTGTCCGCACGGAGTTGGATAACCGTTATGAAGACGGCGTCCTCTATATCGAAGCCCAGATCACGACTGTGCCGGGATTATCAGCCTACACAGTCGAGGCAACGTTATATGATGCCGAAGGGAAACCAGTTTTCGTTACTCCACAGACTGCCCATTTCAATGACCGGGCGCTCCATCAGACGGGAATCAAAATGGGGCGGGCGGTCATTTCACAGCTTGTATCGAATCCGCGAAAGTGGACGGCTGAGACGCCGTATCTATATCGTCTCGCGCTGACTCTGAAAAACCCTCAAGGCGCGGCTGTGGATTTCGAAAGTTGCCGCGTGGGTTTCCGCCAAATCGAGATCAAGGACAGCCTCATTCTTCTCAATGGCAAACGCCTGGTGTTGCGCGGCGTGGATCGCCATGAACATCATCCCGAACGCGGGCGGGCGCTCACAGAAGACGACATGCGCGCCGAGATCAAATTGATGAAACAGTTTAACTTCAATGCCGTGCGGACCAGCCATTATCCCGATCATCCTTTCTGGTATGAGTTGTGCGACGAATATGGGATTTATTTGATTGACGAGGCTGATATCGAAACGCACGGCGTTTGGGACGATCTGAGCAATGATCCACTCTGGTTACATGCCTACATGGAACGCGCCACTCGTATGGTACTGCGCGACAAGAATCATCCCTCCGTGCTGTTCTGGTCGCTGGGCAATGAATCAGGGACAGGCCCTCATCACGCCGCGATGTCTGCCTGGATTCGGGCGTACGATCCTACCCGGCTGATTCATTATGAAAGCGGTCGCCCCGGACCTGAGGTGAGCGATATCTATTCGGTTATGTATCCCAATCTCGATATGATCAAGAAGGTGTTGGCGGACGTGAACGAAAAACGACCGGTCATCATGTGTGAATACGCCTATGCAAAAGGAAACAGCAGCGGCAACTTCTTCAAGTTCTGGGATATGGTGGACGCGTTCCCGCGCTTCCAGGGCGGGTGTATCTGGGATTGGAATGATAAAGCGTTGCTTGCCACGAATGATAAAGGACAGAAGTATTGGGCGTACGGCGGCGACTTCGGCGGGGATTTTAATTATCGCCAACCGAACGAAGATCCTCAGATGTGTTGCAACGGTATCGTTGGTCCAGACCTGGCGCCGCATCCGGGCGCTTATGAAGTGAAAAAAGTTCAGGCGCCGGTGGGCATCGAGGCGGTTGACGCGCTCGGAGGGCGTTTTATCGTCTGGAATAAGTATCACACCCTGAGCCTCCATCATCTGGATATTTACTGGGAACTCACAGAAGATGGTCATACGATCCAATCGGGAAATCTGCCTCCACTGGATATCGAAGCGGGCGCGAGAGGGGAACTGGTAATACCTTTTCAGACGCCTGATGTTTTTCAACCCGGCGCTGAATATCATCTCAAGATTCGCTTCCTGCTTGCGGAGGATACGCCCTGGGCATCCAAAGGACATGAGGTAGCATGGGAGCAGTTTCCCATTCTGTTTCCCGTGCCTCCGAAAACGACACATTCACTTTCAAGTATGCCCGACCTGGCGATGAGATCAGACGATCAAACGGTAACAGTCGGAGGAGTTGAGTTCGAGGTTGTATTTGGTAAATCCGAAGGTCTGATATCTGCATATCGCGCTCACGGACATGAGCTTCTTAAATCCGGCCCGCGCGAAAACTACTTCCGCGCTCCCACCGATATTGACCTGCTGATGGGCAATCCTCCCGCTCCCATTCACAAATGGCGCGCCGCCGGGTTGGACAGACTGGTACGCGCCGTCAAGTCTTTCGAAGCGGTTCAGCTCAATCCCAAACTGGTTGCCGTGACTGTCCATTCCCGGATTTGCGCGCCGGATCAGCAGGCAGGGTTCGATAGCGAAATCGTCTACCATCTGTTTGCGAATGGCGAAATTACGATCGCCAACACCGTGTCCGTTGATGAACGTCCGCCTCTGGTTCCGCCGGAGGCTATGGAATCGCTGCCCCCGGAGTGGTTGAGAGGCGATAGGTGGAAGTATTTTATTCCCCGGGTGGGTGTGGAATTAAACCTGTCGGGAGAACTGGAAAACCTCGCCTGGTTTGGACGCGGTCCGCACGAAAATTATGTGGATCGTAAAATCGGCGCGGCGGTTGGACGCTACCACAGCACAGTGACCGAACAGTTCACTCCCTATGTTTATCCCAGCGAGTGCGGCGGCAAGGAGGATACGCGTTGGCTGGCGCTGACGGATCAAAATGGAATCGGATTGATGATCGTCGGTCTGGATAAACTGCACTTCGACGCCTTACACTATTCGATTAACGATCTGGCGGAGGCGAAACATGTTGTCGCACTGCAACCACGCGCTGAAGTCATCCTGCATTTGGATGGCTGGCACATGGGAGTCGGAGGGGACGATGGTTGGATGTCGCAGGCGCACAAGGAATTTCTGATCTTCCCCGGCGTATATCGTTTTACATTCAAGCTTAAACCTCTCGGCGCTTTGGACGATCCCTCGGACGCGGCGCGCATGAAGATCGAGGGCGAGTTCTAATAAGGAGAACCATGTTCCACTTTGGCGTTGACTACTACCCCGAACACTGGCCCGAAGAACGCTGGGCGGAAGATGCCCGCTTGATGGCTGAAGCCGATATCAACGCGGTGCGCCTGGCAGAATTTGCCTGGAGTTTCCTCGAGCCCCAACCCGGACATTTCGATTTCGGTTGGCTGGATCGCGCTATGGCAATTCTGCACGGACGCGGCATTCAAGTCATTCTCGGAACACCCACCGCCTCCGCGCCTCCCTGGGTGATGGCGATGATGCCAGACGCGTACAAAGTCAATGAGCGCGGTCAGCGCCTGACCTACGGCAACCGTTGTGAGTTTTGTCCCACTCATGCGGGATATCGCGAGCGCGGGCGTATGATCACACTTGCCATGGCAAATCATTATGTGGATCATCCCGCGGTGATTGGCTGGCAGATTGATAACGAGTTGAATGGACGTTGCTATTGCTCCAACTGCCAGGTCGGTTTTCAGAATTGGCTGCGATGCCGTTACGACACACTGGAAAAATTGAACTCGGCTTGGGGTACAGCCTTCTGGAGTCATGTTTATACTGAATGGTCGCAGATTCCCGTACCGATGGAGACGGGAGGCGTTCCCAATCCCGGTTTGGATTTGGATTTCCGCCGCTTCATGTCGGATACCTTTGCCTGTTTCCAACAGGAGCAGGTGGATATCCTGCGGGAGGTTTGCCCGACACATTTCATTACCCATAACTTCATGGGTTTCGGTTTCGACCAGATCAACTATTTCGATCTGGCGAAGCCGTTGGATTTTGTGTCGTGGGATAACTATCCGCGTACCGGCTGGCATCTGGCGAGGAAAGCCGATCATGCCTATCTCGCCCTCGGGCACGATACGACGCGCGGCCTCAAAGGTAAACCATTTTGGGTGATGGAGGAGCAATCCGGTTCGGGCGGCTGGCAGACGGTGGGGATGACTCCGCGTCCCGGCGAGATGCGCTTGTGGACTTACCAGGCGATCGCGCATGGGGCGGATGCGATCGTCTACTTCCGCTGGCGCTCTGCGCGGTTTGGAACTGAACAATATTGGCACGGAGTACTTTATCATCACGGACAACCCGGTCGCCGTTATGATGAACTTAAGACCATAGGCAGTGAAATAAAACGCGCCGGCGAAAAATTTTTGGGAGCCGAGAATCGCAGCCAGGTCGCGATGATTCTCTCCTACGACACGCGCTGGGCGTTTCAAGGTCAACCAAACCATAATGATTTTAACTATTCTGCCCACCTCGCCAGTTATTACAAAGCCCTGCATCGCCGCAATATCGGTGTGGATGTTGTGCCGCCCAATGCGGACTTGAGTCGTTATCGGCTGGTAATTGCCCCGGCAGTTTATGTCCTTTCCGAAGAGACAGCGAACAACTTGCGCGCCTTCGTTCAAAACCGTGGGATGCTCATTGCCACAGCCCGCACCGGAGTCAAGGATGAAGCAAACGCGGTCGTGAACCGTTATCTGCCCGGCTTGCTGGCGGATGTTTGCGGCGTGGAAGTGGACGAATATGACGTACAGCCTGCCGATCTGACTGTGCCGCTCGAATTGAATTTGCCCAATCGCATAACGCAAACCGCGCAAGCCCGGCTGTGGTTTGACGTGCTCCGACCGACAACCTCACAATCTGTTGCAACGTACCAGGGCGAATATTTTTCCGGCAGTCCGGCAATTACCCTCAATCATTTTGGACAAGGTCAATCCATCTACATCGGGACATTGGGAGATGACGCTCTGCATGAAACGTTGGTGGATTGGGCCCTGGAATCCATGGACATCCACGCAGTCCTCGCAACTCCCTCCGGCGTCGAGGCGGTTGAGCGCTGGCAGGGAGATCAGCGATTGCTGTTCCTGTTGAATCATACTGGAGAAGCCAAAGAGATCCCGATCAATCAATCCTATACGGATTTGATCAACGGAGAATCGGTTAAGGAAAATGTAAAAATGCCTCCGTTTGGAGCGTTGGTGTTGACGGCGGCGTAGTCGGCATTCTCTTACGCCGACGGACGCGTTAGACGCCTCTGGCGCGCGTCCTACGCAATAAAAATATTTTAGAAGATAATGAAGTTATTCCATCAATTGCCCGGTTTTTTCCTCCTGATCCTGCGGCGTCAGCAGTATCACCGCGGGCTGGTCATCCTGGCGTTGCTCGGAGTCGTTTTATCTGTGGGGTTGGTAACCAATGCCTCCTTTTTTGCCCAGGCAGTGGATCGCGTAATTCTCCAGCAGAATCTGGCCGAATTCAGTCGCGTAACAGGCAGGCCGCCGTTCTCGACGAACGTTTACGTTTTCCCATCCGAGCGCAGTCCTCTTACGTTGGAGGATTCTGAAAAGTTATCCCGTCAGATTGGCGATACGCTTGCCTCCTCAGTGGGACTCCCGTTGCGCCAATTGGGTATTGAAATTTCCAGCGGCGCAATGTTATTGCAGCCAAAGCCAGGTTCTGAACTTTATGAACAGAGGCTTGACTTGCTGGGCAGTCCCAGCGTTATATATATTGCCAACGTTGCCAGCCATATCGAACTCGATGCCGGAAGACCTCTTGATGAGGATAATATCTCAGGCGACGAATTGGATGTATGGATGCATGAGCGCCTGGCGCGGGAGATGGGCATTCAGATCAACGATCAATTGATCGTCCGCCCGAATGTGACTGTGGCTCCCGTTTTGATTCGAATCGCGGGGATTTGGCGCGCGCGGGACTCAAAGGAAGAATTTTGGTTTGGCGATCCAGACATACAACTGAAAAGTTCCCTGCTCGTGCGCCGAAAGGATTATGTCAAGTTTATCCAGCCGATGCTCGCCTCCGGGTCGCGCGCAGCAAGTTGGTATGTCATCCTCGATGAGAGCAAGATCATCCCCAAAGATAGCGCTTCGTATCTGGCGGGGTTTCAACACGGGCAGGATCGCATCGCCAGATTTTTACCGGACGTGCGCCTCAACACGCCGCCGCTTAATCCGCTTAAGGACTTCGTTCAGCGAAGCAGCGTTCTGACGATCATTCTGCTCGGTTATAACCTTCCGGCTTTTGCCATTCTGCTTTATTTTCTCCTGCTCATTTCAACGATTATCGCTCAATGGCAGAGCAAAGAAACTTCCCTTCTAACAAGCCGCGG
>Ga0247727_10011110_pt1 | contig 15790 bp, 11 predicted proteins | sample WisWelCaveWW1625_FD_202498 | JGI IMG/M metagenome (GOLD analysis project Ga0247727, IMG submission 202498) | Biofilm microbial communities from Wishing Well Cave, Virginia, United States - WW16-25 | ecosystem: Environmental > Aquatic > Deep subsurface > Groundwater > Cave microbial mat | place...
CTCGCCGACCTCGCCGCGGCCGGCGTCGACGTGCTGCTCGTCGCAAACGTCCCGTCGCCCGCGAGCTCGCGGCGCTGGATGCCGGCGCTGCACGCGGCGATCGAGCGGACGCGCGGCCGGCTCGAGCGGCCGGTGCGCGTCGCCCTGCTGCTCTCACCCTCGGTCGTCGCCGCCGAGCGCGCCGGCGGCGAGGTGCCCGACGGCGAGCGCAAGTTTCCGATCGACCGCCTCGACCTGACCGTTCCCGATCAGCTCGCGGCCTTCTTCGCACCCATCGACGCGTTCTTCGCGGAGTTCCAGGACGAGCTGCGGGCTCGAGTCGAGGGGCGCCCGCTGCTCGTGATCGGGCCGCACGGCGCGGTCGGGAAGAAGCCGGACGATTTCTTCACGCGGCTCGAGCGACGAGTCGCGGAACTCGCCGGCGCCGAGCCGTACGTCGTCTTCGACCAGTCGTGGCATCGCGAAGAGGGCCCGCAGTGGCGGCCCGGCAGCGGGCTGCTCGGACCGCAGATCATCGGTGAGGTCGCCTGCCTCGGCCCTGGATACGACGACCGGCGGATCGCGGGCGGCCGCGGCCGCATCCGGTTGCGCGAGGAGGGCGCCGCGTACGCGGCCGACTGGAAGCGCGTCCTCGAGGCCCGCCCGCGCCTCGTGATCCTCGAGTCGTGGAATCAGATGCACGACGGCACGGCGCTCTGCGTCGCGCTCGAGCACGGCCGCGCGTACGTCGACGCGACGCGGCGCATGAGCGACCTGCTGCGGGCAGGCGCGACGTACGACGGGCCGATCGCAAGGCGGCAGCCCGAACTGATGCTCGGCGAGTCGTACGCCGAGGGGCGCGAGCTCGCGGCCGCAGACGAGGCGAGCTGGCGCGCCGATCACGAAGGCGGCGGCGTCTCGCTCGCGCCCGAGCCGCAGGCGGCGCTGCGGTTCGAGAAGGGCGACGATGGCGAGACGCGCCTCGTGATCGAGCCGCGGGAAGGCGGCGGCGCGGCCGTCGTTTCATTCGTCGTGAGCCCTGCGTTCGCCGATCCGGGTCCGGCGGCGTACGAGCTGACGATCGACGCGGAGGGAGGCGATTCGCCGTGCGAGCTCGCCGTTCGCAGCGAGACGCAGATCGATCGAAACGGAGGCGCATCGCCCTTCCTTCCCTACCTCCACGAGCGGATCGCCGTCGCGGCGACGGCCGCGTCGCGCACGACGCTCCTGCTCGGCATGCAGTCGTTCCAGAAGACGCCGACGCACGGCTTCGAGCTCGAGATCACGGGCGGCGCCGTCGCCATCCGCTCGCTCGAGCTCAAGCGCCTCACGCGGCGACTGCCGGAGAGCCGCGTGGGGATCGACGATCCCGGGTTCTTCGCCGCGTGGAGTGACGCTCGCGTCGGATCGGCGCGACTCGAACGCGCCAAGGCGCTCGGCATAGGCTGGCTGAGGTTCGAGGTCAACGCCACAGGCCTCGTGACCGACCAGGACCAACGGCGCGCCCGACTTGCGGACGTCGTGAAGGGCGTGCGCGCCGCCGGGCTCGAGCCGCTGGTCGCGCTGAAGCGTCCACCGCGCGACGCGAACGCGACGAACCTGCCCGAAACGACGGCGCTCGCGGTTGCCGCGATCGCGCGTGAGTGCGGCGAATCGCTGCGCTTCCTCGAGCTCTACCCCGACTCGAACGGGCTCGGCGACGCCTCGCGCATTCCCGATCCGCAGGGCCACGTCCGCGCGCTCCGCGCGGCGGCGCGCGCGGCGCACGAGGTCAACCCCCACCTCGTCCTGCTGCTCGGCGGGATCGCGGGGCCCGACACGACGTGGCTCCACCTGATCCAGGAGCTGCGCGAGCCGTGCTCGTGGGACGGCGCCGTGCTGCTCGCCACCGACGAGTCGGGCGAACTTGGAGGCCGGACGTTCGAGCGGTCGCTGCTTCGAATGGCGGCGCGGCTCGCCGAAGGCGCCGACGCAGGCAAGCCGTTCTTCCTCGAGGTCGGCGCGACGACCCGGCCGTCCCCGCTGCTCGCGCCGGAGCGGCGAGCGTTGCTGCCGGCGCTGATCGCCGCGGCGTGGAGGCGGCTCGAGCGCGCGCCGTCGGCAGTCCATCTTCTCGACGCGCCCGATCTGCCGCGCGTGCGCGGGCTCTCGACCGACCACGCGAAGGAGCTCCTCGAAGGCGGCGGGATCGAGGTGGCGGCTCGCGCGCTCCCGCAGCTCGTCGTCGAACTCGAGGCGGGGAACGTGCGAACGCTCGTGCTCGCGAGCGGCGAGATCGTGCCGCGCGAGCTCGTGGCGCTGCTGCCGACGTTCATCGATCGCGGCGGCCTGCTCGTGACGATCGGCGGCGCGCCGTTCCGGCGCTCGGCGACCCCGCAGGCCGAGGGCGGATTCGAGATCGAGGAGGACGCGACGGCGGCGCTGACGCTCCGGGACGAGCTTCGGATCGCGCTGTCGCGCGCTCGTCCCGGCCGCGATCGCCCGTTCGCCGAGCGCGCCTGGAAGCCAGGGCTCACGTTTCCCGAGCTTGGCCCCGAGCTCGGCTCGATCGCGCTCCCGCCGCAGAGCGACGGCGCCTGGTTCGGGCCGAGGACCGGCCTCCCGCGCAACGACCACGGTTTCCACCGCTACGACGCGATGGTCGTCGCGGAATCGGGCGGGAGCGAGCTCGGCGACGTCGCGGCGCTCCTCACGTTCGCCGGCGCGCGCAGCGGGGCGCTGCTCCTGATCGGCGTCGATGGCGACGACCACGGGCTCGCCGAAGTCGAGGTGGCGGCTGCGCTCGAGCGCGGCGTCGCGGCGGGAATCGCCGCGGGAGCGAGAGCGGTCTTCAAGAGCGGCCTGATCGACGACGCGAGCGGCGCGGCCAGCGGCTCCCGGAAATAGCGAAGGGAGCCAGAGGCTCCCTTTTGCTATGCCTTATTGCCCCACTCAGATCTACCTAGCGACTAAGGCGGGTCGCTCCGATTCTGGTTTTGCGTCGAGAGTCACCACATCTCGTGCCGGTCGGCTCCGTGCTGCCCCGATCCGACGCGCGTTGATACGAAGCCGCGTTGGAAAGGTTGCGGCGCGTGTCGCGCGTGGCGCGAGTGAGCGAATCCTGCTCGCCGCGCGGCGCGCCGTCAGCGCCCGGCCACCTTGGCCCGACTCTCGTCGAGGATCGCCTGCGCGACCTCGTCGGCGGCGCGCGCCGTCGGCACCGAGTGGTTCCGGGCGTGGGCGAAGACCTCGGCCAGCGCGCGGCCGATTCCGCGCACTCGCGCCTCGGCGCGCTTCTCGTCGTAGCCCTCCGGCGAGAGCTCGACGCTGATGTTCAGGATGCCGCCGGCGTTCACGACGTAGTCCGGCGCGTAGAGGATACCCCGGCTCATCAGCGCCTCGCCGTGACGGTCCTCGGCGAGCTGGTTGTTCGCCGCGCCGCAGACGATCCGCGCCCGCAGCTTCGGGATCGTCGTGTCGTCGAGCACGGCGCCGAGCGCGCAGGGGGCGAAGAGGTCGCACTCGACCCCGAAGATCGCGTCGTGAGCGACCGGCTTCGCCCGGAACTCCCGCACGACGCGCTCGACCCGCATCGGCTCGAGGTCGGCGACGACGAGCTCGGCCCCCGCCTCGGCGAGGCGCTTGGCGAGCCAGTAGCCGACGTGGCCGAGCCCCTGGATGGCCACGCGCCGGCCGCGGACCTCGCCGTGGCCGTGGACTTCGGCGAGGGAGGTCTCGATCGCCACGAAGGTCCCGAGCGCGGTGAAGGGCGAAGGATCGCCGCTGCCCCCCACCTCGCGCGCCCGGCCGGTGACGTGGCGCGTCTCGCGGGCGACGACGTCGAGGTCGAGCACCGAGGTGCCGACGTCCTCGGCGGTGACGTAGCGCCCACCGAGCGAGTCGATGAACCGCCCCATCCAGAGCAGCAAAGCGTCGCTCTTGTCGCGCTTCGGGTCGCCGATCACGACCGCCTTGCCACCGCCGAGCCCGGTGCGCGCGACCGCCGACTTGAACGTCATCCCGCGTGCGAGGCGGAGCACGTCCGTCAGAGCTTCCGCGCGGCTCGCGTACTTCCACATGCGCAGGCCGCCCAGCGCCGGCCCGAGCGTCGTGTCGTGCACCGCGATGAGCGCGCACCAGCCGCGTTCCGGCTCCTCGGCGCGGACGACCTGCTCGTAGCCGGGGACCGAAAGCTGCTCGACCTTCATCGCGGCGGACCTTACAGGCGCTCGCAAACGCCCGCAAGGCGGCCACGCGCGCGCGTCCTCGCAACTTTGAATTCCTTGATTCGCTGCGGTCCGATCGCTAATTCGACGCGATCTTTGGCCGGAGAAACCCCGATTGGCGGGGCGTTTCCCGTCGCTGGCCAGAGTTCCACGTTGAGTTCGCGCGACCGCATCGTCGGCGTCGCGGGCTCCTGAAATCCCAGGAGGGGATCGAATGGCGAAGCGCAAGGCCGGCGGCAAAGGTCGCGGCGACATGGTGGTCGTGACGAGCAAAGTGAAGGCGTTCGCGAAGTCGCTCAAGCTTCGCTGCGACGGTGAACTCGCCGGCGCGCTGAACGACCGGGTTCAGGCGCTGCTCAAGTCCGCCGCGGAGCGTACCCGCGCGAACAAGCGCGGCACGATGCGTCCGCAAGACCTCTGAGCTGAGACCGCGATTCGTCGACCCTTGCCGACCTGGGATCACTCCCGCGCGGAGAGATCCCAGGTCGAGCGTTTTTTCAGGTTGCGCAGGCGCGCGGCCGATTAGCCCGGCCAACGGCGGTCGGGTTGCCGGCTCGCGGATGCGCCGTTAAGAAGTCCCGACCGCACGCACCCTACCTCCTCGGAATCGCAACCCACCCATGGCGAAGTCCCTGGTCATCGTCGAGTCGCCGGCGAAGGCCAGGACCATCAACAAGTTCCTGGGCAAGGGCTACGTCGTGAAGGCCTCGATGGGGCACATCCGTGACCTGCCGAAGGGGAAATTCGGCATCGACCTCGAGCACGACTTCGCCCCGATGTACCAGACGATCCGCGGGCGGGGCGACGCGCTCGCCGAGCTCAAGAAGGCGGCGCGGGGCGCGGAGATGGTCTACCTCGCGCCCGACCCCGACCGCGAGGGCGAGGCGATCGCGTGGCACCTGCGCGAGGCGCTCGACCTCCCGCCGGAGAAGACCGCGCGCGTGACGTTCCACGAGATCACCAAGAACGCCGTGAAGGCGGCCTTCGATCACCCGGCCGCGATCTCGATGGACCGCGTGAACGCGCAGCAGACCCGCCGGATCCTCGACCGGATCGTCGGCTACAAGCTCTCGCCGCTCCTGTGGGAGAAGATCGCGCGCGGCCTCTCCGCAGGCCGCGTGCAGTCGGTCGCCGTGCGGCTCGTCGTCGAGCGCGAGCAGGAGATCCGCGCCTTCAAGCCCGAAGAGTACTGGACGCTCGACGCCCACCTCGGCGCGGCCGGCGGCGGGCCGGAGTTCCTCGCGGAGCTCAAACGGCGGGACGGCGCGCCGGTCGAGCTCAAGAACGGCGAGCAGGCGGCCGCGGCCGCCGCCGACCTCGAGCGGCAGAAGTTCGTGGTCGGCGACGTCGCCCGCACCAAGAAGACCCTGCGCGCGCCCCCGCCTTTCACGACCAGCCTCCTCCAGCAGGCCGGATCGACCCGGCTGCGCTTCTCCGCCTCGCGGACGATGCGCATCGCGCAGGGGCTCTACGAGGGCGTCGAGCTCGGCGACGAGGGCAGCGTCGGCCTCATCACCTACATGCGCACCGACTCCTACAACGTCTCGAACGACGCGATCGGCGCGGTGCGCAAGCTGATCGGCGACGCCCACGGCAAGGAGTACCTGCCGGAGAAGCCCAACGTCTTCGTGCAGCGCAAGGGGGCCCAGCTCGCGCACGAAGCGATCCGCCCCACCTACGTCGAGAAGACGCCCGACTCGGTGGCGAAGTACCTCACCTCCGAGCAGCTCAAGCTCTACCAGATGATCTGGAACCGCTTCGTCGCGTCGCAGATGGCGCCGGCGCAGTACGACCTGACCGACGCGAAGATCGACGCGGGGCGCTGGCAGTTCTCGGCGCGCGGACGGCGGCTCGTCTTCGCGGGCCACCTCGCCGTCTCGAAAGGCGACGAGGCGGAGGAGACCACGGCCGAGCTGCCGCCGCTCGAGGCGGGCCAGGCGCTCGAGCTCCGCAGGAAACTCGAGCCGGCCCAGCACTTCACCCAGCCGCCGCCGCGCTATTCCGAGGCGACGTTGGTGAAGGCGCTCGAGAAGAAGGGGATCGGCCGGCCGAGCACCTACGCCACGATCCTCCAGACGATCGTGACGCGCGGCTACGTGAAGCTGATCGAGCGCGCGTTCCATGCGACGCAGCTCGGCGAGACGGTGACCGGGATGCTCGTCGAGCACTTCCCCCACCTCATGGACGTCGAGTTCACGGCCGGGCTCGAGACGCGCCTCGACGAGATCGAGGAGGCGAAGGTCGACTGGCTCGAGACGCTTCGCAGCTTCTACGGAGACTTCGAGAAGGATCTCGCCAAGGCCGCGAAGGCGATGCGCGACTTCAAGAAGGACCCGATCCCGAGCGACGGCCAGGTCTGCGACAAGTGCGGCTCCCCGATGATCGTGAAGCTCCACTCGCGCGGCAGCTTCCTCGCCTGCTCGGCCTATCCGAACTGCAAGAACACGCGCTCGCTCGACCGTCCCGACGAGGTGCGCGCGGCGCCGATCGAGACGCAGCACGTCTGCCCGAAGTGCGGCTCGAAGATGGTGCTGCGCAGCGGCCGCGCGGGGAAGTTCCTCGCGTGCAGCGCCTACCCGAAGTGCAAGAGCACCTGCTCGGTCGACGAGAAGGGCGACCCGCTGCTCCCCAAGCCCGCCGGCATCAAGTGCGACAAGTGCGGCGGCGAGATGCTGATTCGGCAGAGCCGGCGCGGGCCCTTCCTCGGGTGCGAGAACTACCCGACCTGCAGGAATCCCAAGCCGCTGCCCGAGCACCTCGCGCCGAAGCCGGTCCTCGCCGGCGTCGACTGCGCGAAGTGCGGCAAGCCGATGATCATTCGGCAGGGCCGTTTCGGGAAATACCTCGCCTGCTCCGGATATCCCGAGTGCAAGGAGAAGGGGCGCCTCCCGGCCGAGCCGCAGCCCGAGCCGGAACCGAGCGGCAAGGCGGAGTGATCGCCGTGCGCGTCGCAGGCTCGTCGCTGCACGTGGCGTGGCTTGCGGCGCTGGCCGCGCCGGTCGGCGATGGAGCTCCGCCGCGGCGCGTTGACTCGCCGCTCTTCCGCATCTCGAGCGAAGAGCTGCCGATCAAGACGCCGACGCCGATCGAGGCGCAGGAAGACGAGCGCGAACGCCCCTACCACGCGTTGGTCCGACTCTGGCGATTCCCCGCGCTCGAGCCGCTCGACGTCCCGCTCGAACGGATCGAGGTCCGCGGCGCGGCGTGCTCGTCACGGGTGGCGCCGGGCGAGTACCTCTTCTCCGACGTCTCGCTCGGCTACACCGCCGCCGTCGTCTTCGCCGACCCGACCGCCGCGCCTCCGTCGCCCACGCCGGGACGCGGCCGTCCCACGCTCGCCGGCCGCAATCCGCTCGTGCTCGCGCGCCACGCGATCACCGTGTGCGATCTCTACGTCGCCGACGAGGCGGCGCTCGACGGGACGACGGCGCTCGCGGGCCGCGTGGTCGACCGTGCCGAGCGACGGCCGCTCGCGGACGCGACGGTCCGGTGCGGCGAGGCATCGGCCTCGACCGACTCCGAGGGCCGATTCGCCTTCGCCGCTCCCGTGTCGTGGCGCTCGCTGCTCCAATCGACCGTCATCGGGAAGGACGGTTGGCGGCCGATCGCCATGAACGCGCGAACGATGACGCGATCGACCGTCGAACGGCTCCTGCGCGACCACGAGATCGAGTTCGCGCTTCCGAGGGACGGAGGCGAGCCGCCGTCGACCCTGCTTCCGCCGCTGCTGCGCTGACGCGCCGATGGGAGCCGACGAGCCCGGCCACGACGCGTCGATCCGAGCCTTCCTCGCCTGCTCCCGCGTCGCCGTCGTCGGCGCGAGCAACCACCCGATGAAGTTCGGCGGCAAGGTGCTCGCGGCATGCCTGCGCCACGGCCGCGTCGCCTTTCCGGTGAATCCGCGCGAACGGCAGGTGCTGGGCATCCGCTGCGTCGCGACGCTGCGCGATCTGCCCGAGGCGGTCGAGGCCGTTTCGATCGTGACGCCGCCGGCGGTCACCGAACGGATCGTCGAGGACGCCGCCGCCGCGGGCGCCCGCCGCGTCTGGATGCAGCCTGGCGCCGAGAGCCCGCGCGCGGTCGCGCGCGCGAAGGAGCTCGGGCTCGACGTGATCGCGGGCGGGCCGTGCCTGATCGTCGAGCTCGACGCCTTGGACGAGCGCCCGCATCAATCGACCGAGGCGGACGGCGCGAAGCCGCCCGCCTCGGCGATTCACTTCGACGAAACGCTCGGGAAGGTCACCTGCCCCGGACGGTGTAGAGGCCGCGGCCGGCCCTCTTCACGTCCTTCATCTCGGAGAGACGCTGGCCGACGATGACGCCGAAGCGCGGGCTCGACGTCTTGTAGCCGCCGTCGAGGAGCGCCTGCGCGAGGTCGGCGAGCTTCATCGGCTCCGACGCACCGCCGAGCACCTTGCGGATCATGTTCTGCAGTCCACCCTCGCCCCGAGGTCCACGTGCGCCGCGTCGCGCCTTGCGTCCACGGCGGAGGCGCCGGGCCGCCTTGACCTTTCGGGCCTTCCGCGGGCGCCCCGGGCTGCGGCGCCGGCCTGCCCGCCGCTTGCGGCCGCGACGAGCCCTGCCTCCGCCGGAGCCGGCCCCGGCCAGCTGCTTGTCGAGGTCGGCAAGCTCGGCCGCGAGCTCGTCACGCCGCTCCGCCATCGAGGAGACCTCCGCCTCCTTCTGCTCACACAGCCGCTTCAGATCCGCGAGCGACAGACCGGAGGCCTCGCGCCAACCACGCTTCATGCGTCCCAAGTATCGTCTCCTTGTGTCCGACCTACCGTTAAAACGAGGATTCGGGAGTCTAGTCGTGCGTCGGAGCCAAATACAACACAATCTTCGATGCCCGCGAAAAAGCGTTAATTCAACACACAGTTCAGGCGCCCAAGCGTGCGTCGCCGGACGCAGGAGGGTCGATCGAGAAGCGGCGCAGGCGTCCGGTCACCGCCTTCGAGGCGCGCACGCGCAGGATGCAACAGGAGTCCTCGTAGCTCGTTTCGAGCACCTCGGCCTCGGAACGCAGCCGCGCGAGCCAGCGGCCTTCGCTCATCGGAACGCGAAGCCATGCCTCTACGTGGCCGGCGCGCGCGCCCATGCCGATCCTGCGCGCAAGCTCGGGGAGCCCGGCGCCGGTTCGCGCCGACACGAGGGCCGCGTCGACGCCGAAGCGCCCGAGCAGCGCACGATCGGCCACGTGATCGACCTTGTTGACCACGAGCATCCGCGGCCGCTCCTTCGCTCCGACCTGCGCGAGCACCGCCTCGACCGCGTCGATGAGGTGCAGGGCGTCGGGGCGTGTCCCGTCCACAATATGGAGCAGGAGGTCGGCATGGAGCGTCTCCTGCAGCGTGGCGTGAAACGACGCGATGAGGTGGTGCGGAAGGTCGCGGATGAAGCCGATGGTGTCGGAGAGCAGGACGGTGCAGCCGTCGTCGACGCTCCACGCGCTCGTCTTCGTGTCGAGCGTCGTGAACGGGCGGTTCTCGGCGACGACGGCGGACTCGGTCAGGCGATTGAAGAGCGTCGACTTGCCGGCGTTCGTGTAGCCGATCAGGCCGACCGAGTACCGCTCGCCGCGACGGAGGCGGCGCAGCTCGTGGTGCGCCTCGATCTCGCGGATCTTGCGGCGGCGATCGGAGATCTTCTTCTCGATCTCGCGGCGGTCGAGCTCGAGCTGCGTCTCGCCTGGCCCGCGCATGCCGATGCCGCCCTTGTAGCGGTCAAGGTGGGTCCAGAGGCGTTTGAGCCGCGGCAGCGAGTACTCGAGCTGGGCGAGCTCGACCTGGAGGCGCGCCTGATGAGTGCGCGCCCTCGCGGCGAACAGGTCCATGATCAGTTGCGAGCGGTCGACGACCCGCACTCCGAGCCGCTTCTCGAGATTGACGCCCTGCGCAGGCGAGAGATCGCTGCCGAAGACGACGAGCGTCGCGCTGCGCTCCTCGGCGAGACGCTTCAGCTCCTCCACGCGGCCGGCGCCGAGACACGTGGCGCCGTCGGGCACGCGACGGCGCTGGTGCATCTCGCCGACGACCGGCGCGCCGGCGGCCTCGGTCAGGGCGCGAAGCTCATCGAGCGCGTCGAGCGCGGGGATCGGGTCGTCCGCGAGCACGACGTGCGCGAGCATCGCGCGCTCGCTGCGACGCACGTCCTGTGGCTCGCCGCGGCGGCGGCGGGTCGGAGCGGCGGTCGGATCGTGGGAGTGATTCTCGTCGACCGGCTCGTGATCAGGCGGGAGGGTCAACGACCGGCTCCGGCGACGGCGTCCGACGAGGGCTTCGCCGGCGGTGGAACGCGTTCGATCTCGACCTCGCCGGTGCGCGTCCGGCGAAGCTCGAGGTCGAGGCGCCATCGCTCGTCGTCGCGGGCGGGGAAGTCGCCGCGGAAGTGGACGCCGCGGCTCTCGGCGCGCTCGCGCGCGGCGCGCGTGATCAGGCGCGCGACTGCGAGCTGGTTGCGCAGTTCGAGATCCCGCGGCGTCGCCCGAGCGACGCGATCGGCGCCGACCTGCCACGCCTCCAGCCGCCGATCCGCCTCCGCGAGCTCGAGGCCCGTTCGCACGATGCCGACCTTCCGCCACATCAGCGCCTTCATCGAGTTGGCGAGGTCGGTCGCGTTGTAGTCGCGATCGGCTTGACGATCGGGGATCGGCTCTCCCTCCGATTCGTCCCGCGCCTCCGACGCGAACTCGGCCTCCGCCGCTGCCACGGCACCCGTGTGATCCCCGAGCACGAGCCCTTCGAGCAGCGAGTTCGAGGCGAGCCGATTTGCGCCGTGCATCCCGCTGCACGCAACTTCGCCCACCGCGTAGAGCCCGCGGATCGGCGTCCGGCCGTCGCCGTCGACGACGGCCCCTCCGATCATGTAGTGCGCCGCGGGCGTCACGGGAATGAGATCGCGCGTGATGTCGAGCCCGAACGTGAGGCACACCCGGTAGATCCGGGGAAATCGCTTGCGGACGAACGCTGGCGGCAGATGCCTGAGGTCGAGATAGACGTTGGGGTGGCGCGTCTTTCTCATCTGATCGACGACCGCTCGGCTGAGCAGGTCGCGCGGCGCCAGCTCTCCGTGCGGGTGCTGGTTCTCCATGAAGGCGACACCGTGGCAGTCGCGCAGCACGCCGCCCTCGCCACGCGCTGCCTCGGAGATCAGGAGTCGGGTACTGCCGGCGACGTAGAGCGTCGTGGGATGGAACTGGACGAACTCCATTCCGCGCAGCGACACGCCGGCGCGAAAGAGCATCGCGTGGCCATCGCCCGTCGCAATTTCCGGATTCGTCGTTTCGCGATACACCTGGCCGCAGCCGCCCGTTGAGCCGATGACCGCGCCGACGCGCACGACGACGAACTTGCCGCCGTGCAGGAACAGAAGGCCGGTCACGCGCCCGTCGCATACGAGAAGGTCGACGGCGTAGGCGTGTTCGAGGATCGTGATTCGACCGCTGCGGCGCGCCCTCTCGACGAGGACGCGCTGGATCTCGCGTCCGGTCCCGTCGCCCATCGCGTGCACGATTCGATCCGACGAGTGCCCGGCCTCGAGGCCGAGAGCGAGCGCGCCGTCCGGGGCCCGGTCGAACTGCCCGCCCCACTCCGCTAGGCGACGAATCGCCGTCGGACCTCCCTCGACCACGCGCTGAACGATCGACTCGTGACAAAGCCCCTGCCCGACCGTGACGGTGTCCTCAACGTGCTTCTCGATCGAATCGCCGCTCCCCAGGACGGCCGCGACTCCACCTTGCGCGGAATCGGTGTTGGAGTCGGAGAGCCACGACTTCGTCACGAGCAGCACGTCGGCGCGCGCGCTGGCGGCGATGGCGGCCGAGAGCCCTGCGACGCCGCTGCCCAGGACGACGACGGTCGCGTCGAGACGACCGTCGATCGAGGGGCCGCGGGGATGTTCCAGGAAGCGCTGCATTCATCGTCCTTCGCGATTCGATCGAAAGGTTAGCCCTTCGCACCGCTGCGACGACGAGCCGAGCCGCGACTGTCTCGGCCGCCGCTACTCGCCGACAGTCCGCGATCGATCACGTTGCCTGCCGGCGAATCAGCACGAGCGGACGTCAGGAACGGCCCCCTCGCGCCGTCGAGCGCGTCTCGACGAATTCGTCGCCTTGACGCCAGCCAGCTGCTGGCCGATCGAACGTCGTGACGGGCACGACCTGGGTGGGATTCCTCCGACGACCGCGCGGTAGAGATTCCGCTTTACGTTTTTAGTTCGTTCGTATATCTATTGAAAACGTGAATCGTTCGTACCATATGTAGTGGAGGTCAATGGACATGACCACGATTCGTGTTCGCGCGCTACGACGGACGTTCGCACAGGACACCTTTACCGCGGTCGCAATTGCGGCGCTCATGCTCGTGGCGATCTGGCTCTGACGTTGATGCGGTGCGCCCGGTGACTCGACCATGCTCGACCCCACCCGACCATTGGTGGAGACCGCCCGCAAGCCTTGAGTGCTAGAACGCGCCTCGACCGCGTTGAGTCCCCGCGATCCAAGGACCGGGAACGGTGTTCTTCACCGATCGCCAACTCAAAGTGCTCGGCTTCGTCCACGGCTACACCCGAGCTCACGGTCACGCTCCAACGCTGCACGAGATCGCCAGCCATTTCGGATTCACGAAGGTCTCTGCACTCGGCCACTTGCGAGCGCTCGAAAAAAAGAAGGCGATTCGGCGTGCCCGACATCAACGGCGCGGAATCGAATTGCTCGATGGCTCACCGATCGGGGCTCCTCGAGTCACGACCATGCCCGTCGCGGGCGAGTTCGTCGACGGTACCGAACTTCGCTACGTTCATCGCCCGACTGACTTCGACGTCGCGTCCATCGTTCCCACGGCGAAGAACGGGCACATCGTGCGTGTCGTCGGAGGCTCTCTTACGCCGGCTGGCCTCGAGGATGGCGATCTGATCGTCATCGAGCCTCGAGGACGCCCGGAAAAAGGTGAACTGGTACTTGCCGCCATTGACCATGGGTTTGCGGTTCTGGGACGCTTCGGAACTCAACCCGACCCGCATCTCGACACTCTCGATGGTCGGACGATCCCCTTCGAGCAGGCTCAGGTTCGGGGCATCGTTCGCGCCGTGCTCCGCATCTTTTCGCCGATGATCTCCAGGCCGCCGAATGCGTGATGACGCTCGCGTCACGACTGCCGTCGACGCGATGCCACCTGTGCGGACGTGTTGACGTACGGTTAGTTGCGCACTTTGCCGTGAGGTGAGTTGGTGGCCCTCGATCGGGTCGGGTACACGTTCGGTTGCGAGACCGACCCAAACCCGAAGGAGGACCACCGTGGACGAGGAGAAGGCTACCGAGCCCGGCAGGATCATCCAGATCGACGAGGGAGTCGTGCACAAGCACCTTGCGGAGATGGTGCGCGGCTCCGTCGAAGAGACGTTGAATGCGATGCTCGAGACGGAGGCGGCCGAGCTGTGCAATGCCCGCCGCTACGAGCGGACGGCGGGGCGCAAGAGCACGCGGGCCGGCCACTACGAGCGCAAGCTCGGGACGAAGGCCGGGGAAGTGACGCTCAAGGTCCCGCGGCTGCGCTCGGTGCCCTTCGAGACGGCGATCATCGAGCGGTACCGCCGGCGCGAGTCGTCGGTCGAGGAAGCGCTGATCGAGATGTACCTGGCGGGGGTGTCCGTGCGTCGCGTCGAAGACATCACCGAGGCGCTCTGGGGGACGCGGGTGAGCCCGAGCACGGTCAGCGCCTTGAATCAGCGCATCTACACGACGATCGAGGCGTGGCGTCAGCGGCCCATCGAAGGCGAGCACCCGTACGTCTACCTGGACGGTATCTACCTCAAGCGCAGCTGGGGCGGCGAGGTCCGCAACGTCTCCGTGCTGGTCGCCGTCGGGGTCAGCAAGGACGGCTTCCGGGAGATCCTGGGCGTGGCCGAAGGCGCCAAGGAGGACAAGGAGAGCTGGACGCGTTTCCTGCGGTACCTGAAGGACCGCGGTCTCAAGGGCGTGCAGCTCTTCATCACTGATCGCTGCCTCGGCCTGGTCGAGTCGCTCGCCGACTTCTTCCCCGAGGCGAAGTGGCAACGCTGCATCGTGCACTTCTACCGCAACGTCTTCTCGCTGGTGCCGACCAGCAAGGTGCGCGACGTCGCCACGATGCTCAAGGCGATCCACGCCCAGGAGGGGCTCGAGGAGGCGCGCGCCAAGGTTGAGCTGGTCGCCGCCAAGCTCGCGCTCATGAAGCTCGGCAAGGCGGCCGAGCTCGTGCGCCAGGGCGCCGTGGAGACGCTCACGTACTACGCCTTCCCGGCCGAGCACTGGCGGCGCGTCCGGACCAACAACCCGATGGAGCGCCTCATGCGTGAGATCCGTCGCCGCACCCGCGTGGTCGGCAGCTTCCCGGACGGCAACTCGGCCCTCATGCTCGTCGCCGCGCGGCTGCGCCACGTCGCCGGCACGCGTTGGGGCACCCGCCGCTACCTCGACATAGAGCTGCTGCAGGAGAGAACTACCCCGCGTGAGGAGGAATCGGTACGAATCGCAGGCTGAGCCGCGCCGCCCCCATGGGGGCGGGAGGAGAGAAGACCCACACCGATCCGATCGAACGGTCACCGCTCACTGATCAGCAAAGTGCACAAGACTCTGGACACAACCGCAGTCGCGCGTTCTCCTCGCGAAGAGCGCGATTCTCTGCCTGCAGCTCTCGAATCAACCGCCGCGACGAAATGGGAGCGACCTTCGCGCGGACGACCTGTCGTTCTCGCCCTACCGCTATCTATCGGTGGAAGCAAGCGAGTCATGCAGCGCGGCTCGGCAAACACTCACCAGTTACGAGAAGACCCACACCGATCCGATCGAACGGTCACCGCTCACTGATCAGCAAAGTGCACAAGACTCTGGACACAACCAGTGCACAAGACTCAGGACACGACCCACGACCCTTTGGACACGACCAACCTCTGGACACAACCCAGCGCGCGCACCGTCTTCCGGTAGCGCCGGCGGCACCGCACGGGACACAAAAAAAGGCTCGCCCCGACAATCGTCCGGGCGAGCCTCAACGCACCACGAAGAAAACCCGGCGACAACCTACTTTCTCGGTGTAACCCAATATCATCGGCGCTGACTGCTTAACTTCCGTGTTCGAGATGGGAACGGGTGTTTCCAGCCAGCCATCGTCACCGGGCGGTTTTCGGTCTTCAGTCCAACAGCACGAGAATCAATTCGAATCTCAATAGGCCGACCCGCATCACGGGTCGACGAAAAAGTGTGGTCAAGCCATCAGTCAGTTAGTACGGGTCAGCTCAGTGCATTGCTGCACTTACACTCCCCGCCTATCAATCTGGTAGTCTACCAGCGACTTAATGGGGATGCCTTGTCTTGGAGTTGGCTTCCCGCTTAGATGCTTTCAGCGGTTATCCGTTCCGGATATAGCTACGGGGCGGTGCCGCTAGCGCGACAACCCCTACACCAGAGATCCGTCCGCCTCAATCCTCTCGTACTAGAGGCAGCTCTCCTCAAGCATCCTGCGCCCACGCCGGATAGGGACCGACCTGTCTCACGACGGTCTGAACCCAGCTCGCGTACCGCTTTAATTGGCGAACAGCCAAACCCTTGGGACCTTCTCCAGCCCCAGGAT
>Ga0247727_10011111_pt1 | contig 15790 bp, 6 predicted proteins | sample WisWelCaveWW1625_FD_202498 | JGI IMG/M metagenome (GOLD analysis project Ga0247727, IMG submission 202498) | Biofilm microbial communities from Wishing Well Cave, Virginia, United States - WW16-25 | ecosystem: Environmental > Aquatic > Deep subsurface > Groundwater > Cave microbial mat | place...
ACTGCACCAAACGTCGACCGAAATTTCGTCGCGCAACGTAATGGGCTCGGCATATTCGACGATATTTTTTTTGAGGATCACGCCGCTCTCCATCCAATCCCAGTCTTTCCCGAGTGCATCAATCAAAAATTTCATTCTCCCGGATTCAAAAAAATGCAGGTAGGCGGCGTTGTGGACGTGGCCGGCCATATCGCAATCTGCAAATCGGATCTGGAGAGGACAGGAAATCACTTGTCTAATTTTTCAAAAACGGAATTGTTGCTTTTGAATTCGGGGACAATCGCCTTCATCTGCTGAACAATCACTTCGTTGTCCTGCGTTTCGAAAAGCGCCGTTAAAGCGGAAATTGATCTGGAAATTTCGTCAAAATCGTACATTCTCACTTTTGCGATGAGGATTTGCGGATGGTGTGTCGGAATGGTATTCTCCTCGTTTGTGAGCAGCTCTTCGTACAATTTTTCGCCCGGCCGGAGTCCGGTGATGGTGATCTTGATGTCCTTGTCCAGAACGAGTCCGCTCAGTTTGATCATTTTTTTTGCGAGATCGTAAATCCGCACCGACTCGCCCATATCGAACACGAAAATTTCTCCGCCTTTTCCCATCGATGAAGCCTCCAATACAAGCTGGCAGGCTTCCGTAATGGTCATAAAAAACCGGGTGATGTTCGGATCCGTGACGGTCAGTGGTCCTCCCGAAGCGATCTGTTTTTTGAAAAGCGGTATTACGGAACCATTCGAACCGAGCACATTTCCAAAGCGGGTGGTCACGAAACGCGTAGATCCTTCCTGGTTGGCACTCTGTGCGTAGACTTCGGCAATGCGTTTGGAACATCCCATCACACTGGCAGGATTCACCGCCTTGTCGGTGGATATCAGCACGAATTTCTGGACCTGGTACTTGATCGACAGGTCAACCACCGTTTTTGTACCCAGCACATTGGTGAGGATAGCCTCTGAGGGATTGTCTTCCATCAGTGGAACGTGTTTGTAGGCTGCAGCGTGAAAGACCAGATCGGGTCGAAGCTGTTTGAAAACATTCTCCATTCGGTCGAGATTGCGCACATCGGCAATCACCGATTCCGTGAAATGAATGACTCCTTTTTCCTGCAATTCCGATTCCAGATCGTACACGGCCGATTCGGCCTGATCGAGGATAATAACTTTCTTCGGCGAATATTCCGTCAACTGTCGGACTATTTCAGAACCGATGGAACCTGCGGCGCCGGTGACGAGTATTGTTTTATTCTGAAATTCTTCTTTCAGTCTTTTTGGATCGAGGTTGATACTTTCCCGTCCCAACAGGTCATCAATATTGATCGGACGAATTTGTTTGGAGGAGAACTGGCCGTCGGCCCAGCGCGATGGCGGTGGCACGTTTAATATCTCCACATTCATATTCAGGCAGGTCTCGATGACCGCCTTTTTGTTCGCTTTTTCGGGATGACGAATCGCAACGATAAGTCGTTTGATCCCGTTTTTTTGTATTACCTGCTCGAGCGAACTGCTGTGGTAAATATTCAGTCCTTCGAGCGTTTTGCCCATTTTCTTTTTGTTGTCATCGATAAAACAAACGGCCTCGCTGCCAAATCCAAGCTCCTTTTCAACTGCCAGTTTGGTGATGACACCATAAATTCCTGCGCCGTAAATCGCTGTTGGGGTCATTTTCTGCGCGCCTTTCAAGCCTTCTAGGTAAATGAGCTTTACTGTGAAGCGAAACATCAAGAGCAGAAAAAGACAGACGAAATATTCTACAACGATAATGGATGTTGGGAATAAAAAGAGGTTGTCGTACCAGAAGTACTTGACGAACGAACCGGCGACCATAATCAAAGTTCCGACCGTCAGGGACAGAAATTGTTTTTTAATGTCTTCGACGCTGGTGTGGCGGATGATTCCCTGATGGGTGCGGAAAATCAGAAACGTGATTCCACGGATGCCGAGATAAATCGGCAAACCTTGCATAAAGATGGCATACTCGGCGTCGAACGGAATGTCGGCGGTGTCGAACCGTACTACGTAGGCAATGATCAGTGAGAGGAAACAAATGATGAGATCGGCCAGAAATACGACCCATCTCGGCACATTTTCTTCAGGAAGCCGGATAATACTCAAAATCATCTACCAGTAATACGGAGAAAACCGGGTAAAGGATAGACTTTTACCCCACTTTTTGCACCTTGATTCGCTTCGAACCCTGAGCCGTTTGTACGTTTACAAGGTAAGTTCCTGTCGGATAGCTACTAAGATTGAGATCCACGGTCACTTTTCCAGCTGGAATTTCACCCTCAAAAAGCTGTTCCAGCAAATCGCCGGCAAGGCTGTACAAGGTTATTTCGCCGTGGCGTGTTTCGGGCACGTCCAATACCAGTGTTGCCCGATCGACCGTTGGATTGGGGTAGAGGGTAAGGGTCATTTCTTTTGCAAAAATCACATTTTCGCAAAGTGCCAGCGGTGTAAAGGTCAGGCTGCAGACCTTGGTCACTGTGTCTTCCGGCACTTCCGTGATTGTTTCGGGTTCAACTGGAATTTCGATTTCCGGATCGGGTATGTATTTCATTTTGCCCATAATGATCGGCTCTTCAATTTCTTCTAACACTGCGGGCGTGTCAACCGGTTCAGGAATCCAGGCGACTTCTGCCGCGGTCAGTACCCCATCTTCCTTGTAAGTGGAATCGATATTTTTAAAATCATCCGACCCATTTGTTCGGCTCCATACATCATTTGCTCCTGCAAAAACCAAACCGGAACGCATAAGTGGATTGCTGCTTTTTACAAAGCTTTGAACACCAAAGCCGCTTGTTCCCCCACGAAAATTGAGATCAGCAAACGATTCCGTTTCATCTACAACTTCTGCCAGCACCTCATCCGGATCGGCATAGAAAAAACCATGTGTTGCAATGTGAAGAATGTTGCTTTCGGAAGCGGTTTGTTTGAACTGTTCTTCGGTTGCCAAAGTGAGATTGTAATAGTTTATACGGGCGCCTCTTTTTTCAATAATTTTCGCAATCTGTTTAGTTTCGCTCATCGACCCATCAAGATAGGGCCATATGACGTGAGAACTGGAATCGGCGTTGTATTCAATGCCGCCGAATATGGTTGATAAATCGTCACGCTGAATTACAACGGGTTCGGAATTCACGGCAATGGTACCGGTAGATGACTTTGTTTCTATTTCAAACAAATCGCAGAGGTAAATATCCTGTTCCTTTGCAAGTGCGGAAAACGAAATTTTGTGAAGTAACCCGACGGGAGAAACATAGACTTTTTTAAGGCCATTCAACGATTTTTCCATCGGTTTCCAGATGAGATCGTACAATTGAGTTTTGGTGTTTTGTCCTGATCCATAAACCTGTTCAATGTACGACAAGTTGTTTCCAGGGAATGTACCGAGGATCTTCTCAAGTTCGGGTTCAGTGAACAATCGTACGAGCTCAGGATTTTCTGAATCCTTCGTTAGAATCATTGCACAATAAAGTACTTTTTTAGTCGAATCAATATGGTAATCTTCGTGGTGTAAAAAACGAACGAACTCAATTGAGCCTTCACCATCCTTTAAATTCGAACGCACATCTTTCCACGTCAAATCTTGAATTCTGTTTAGTTCAGAAAAGTCACTACTCTGCTTTACGAGTTGTTTTTCGAGATCGTTGGCCTTTTTTTCCAGGTCGGTAACTGTGGAACCAATAGAATAGGCAATGGCTATTTTACGTTTTAGCCCAATCCAATTTTGATATTGTCGTGTAAGGATTGAGTCTCCTGAGGCAAGAATTGAGGCGCTGACTGCAGTTGATGATTTCAAGAGCAATCCCTTTGTCAGAAGTGAGACATCAAAGACCTCTCCTGCAATTTCTGGTCTTAGATGGCCTGATAAAACTGCGAATCCGTATGCCATATCATAACTGCTACTAGCAGTTCGAACTAACATTTCCTTCTCTGCCTCAGACAAAAAGGCAAAGTGGCAAAAGAGCTGTTGATTTTGGGTCTCGATGACCGATAGTATGTGACCAAGGGCCGAGTCAGGCATACTCAATTCTCGGTAATACTTAAACCAGAGTTTGTTCCAATTATTTTTGGCATCTAAACTTTGAGAACGGATATACTTGTCGCAATTGGTTAGTGAAATTCGAGCCATTTCGAATCTGTTTTGGAGTTCATAGAGGTTGGCCAGTGATAATGCTACCATCGTTTTGCTGGTGGCGCTTCCAACAATTGCGATGAGGGAGTCGGCCTCGGACAATGCCTCTTCAGCTAAAGGGAGGTTTCCTTTTTTAATGTATACGCAGCCGTAGTTTGTTAGACAATCCGCAACAAGTTTTTGATCTCCCAAATTTCTGCAATAATCAATGCTTTTGCGAAGTAGTTCCAATGCTTTTTCAATGCCAATTCTAGTGCATTCTTCTCGGTTAAGTTGACAACCGGGTATGCCAGAAGCTGAGTAAAGCGTTGCAAGATTCATATTGGTTAGAGCCAGTCCTCTGATATCGCTTGATTGTTCTTGAATCCCGATGGCTTCTTTCCACAAACTCTCCGCTTCTTTGAAATTGCCTTGTCTGCGGTATAGCGACGCGAAGGTGTTCAGTGAATTCGTGTAGCCGTGCAGATCTCCTCTTTTTTGTTGAATTGACATTGCATTTGTAAAACAATTCATAGCCTCCTGAATACGCCCCAATGCCAAATGAATAATCCCCATCGAACTTAGATTTTGAGAAACGCTTTTTTCATCACCTGAATTCCTAAAAATTACATTACTTTTTTCAAGGTATTGAATGGCCTTATCGCCTTCGCCAGCCAACTGATAAAGAAACCCCAACCAGCCATAACTGAAACTAAGCCCAAGTTCAAAATCGGAGAGTAAACTTAATCGTTCGGCCTCGTGACACAGTACGAGAGCCTCATCCGTTTTTGTTTGGTAAATAAGTTCGGCTTTTTCTATCATAGCGACTGCCCTGATCGTGTCGTGCGCTTTACTATCAAGGATATATGAAAGAGAATCCGCTTTAGCAGAATTTTCATTCAATGTTTGACTCATCACAACCTGACTTGCCAAAGAAATAATAAACGATAGTTTCCTCATTCCACAAGTACAAACGCAGCCCATCGGGTACCGATTCCTCATTTATTCAATGAGGACGAAGGCTTCCCCACAGGTGCCGAAGTGTTTCGTTTTTTATTCGATTAACACGAAGGCACCCCAATAATAAGGATCGTATTTTTTCCGCATCACTCTTTGGGTTGCATTAAACGCTTCCCGAATATCGTTCATTTTGGTGAGATTTTTATAAAATGTGGTCATAAATTCCGCGGTCTCTTTGTCCGGTACCTGCCACAAACTCATAATGATGTATTTAACACCGGCCATTTTGAAAGCACGTTGCAAACCGTAAACGCCTTCGCTGCCTTTGATATCGCCAAGGCCGGTTTCGCAGGCTGAGAGGACGACGAGTTCGGTTTGGCGCATATCGATTAGTGCCACTTCCTGCGCTGTGAGGACGCCGTCTTCTCTCAAGTCCATTTCCTGATCTGTAACAGCCGTTTTGTCCCAGACGTCATTCGCACCTGCGAAAACCAAACCGGATCTCATCAGCGGACTTTTATTTCTGACAAAAGAAAATAGCCCATACTGATAGCTATTAGCCCCTGAAGTGCCTCCTCGGAAAATCAGTTCCTGGTCTTCTGTTTCGTCTGCAATTTCGGCAACCAACTTTTCGGGATCGGGATAAAAGAATCCGTGGGTAGCAATATGTAGGATGTAGCTGTCGGATGCGATTCGCTTGAATTGTTCTTCTGTGGCAGAAGCAAGGTTGAAATAGTTTACTTTCTGGTTGTTCTTTTTAAGGATTTGTTCAATTTGATCAGTTTCAGCCAACGAACCGTCGAGATAGTTCCAAACCCGGGTAGAGGAAGAGTCAGAGTCGTACTCAATGCCTCCAAACAAAGTCACTTCCGATTCAGCGGTTTTTGCCGACGTTGAAGCGTGGGTTATTGCAATACCGCCGCTACTGGCTCTTGTTTCTATCTCATACGAGTCGCATAGAAATACATCCTGCGAACTGGCAAGCGCGGAAAACGAAATTTTGTGCAGAAGCCCTACAGGTGAAACATAGACTTTTTTTATACCGATGAGACTGCGTTCGATTGGCTTCCAGATTAAATCGTACAACTGTGTTTTTATGTTATCACCGGAACCATAAACCTGATCGATGTAGCTGAGATTGTTGCCTGGAAAAGTTCCAATAATTTTTTTTAGCGAACTTTCTGAAAAGAGCTGAATAAATTCCGGATACCTGGAATCCGGTTTGATAACCAAAGCGCAGTAAAGCACTTCAACCGGTGTTCCGAAGGTATGGTCGGAGGAATGATCGAAACATACAAATTCTACTGCGGCTTCCTGAGCCGAGAGTTTTGATTTCACATCCAGCCACGTGACTTCCTGAACTCTTTGGCTGGCCGAAAAATCCTGTGACATTGCCACAAGTTCCTTTTCGAGGTCAATAGCCTTTTGTTCTAAATCGTCTGTGGAAATTCCTTCTGAAAAATTCCGGGCGATTCTTCGTTTAATGGCAAGCCAACGAGTGTAGTTTTCTATCAGCGTGCTATCATCGGAGTCAAGAATTGCATTTCGCAGCGCGGTTGATGATTTTAGGAGCAGTCCTTTTGTCTTCAAAACATTATCAAAGACCTGTTTGCTCAGTTCAGGCTGGGCAGATTGACGCCTTAATGCGTAGTCATAAAACAAATCATATTCGGGTTTCATCAGCGCATAGAACTTTTCTTTTTCATCTTCCGTCAGAATGGAAAAATTTAAACGCAGGTCGCGATTTCTGCAAGAAAGCAAGTTGTCTACCGCCGTTTCAATCTGGGTAAAATCGTTGAGAGCCATTTGGTTTTCGATCAGATACCTGCTCGAAGTTATGCGTTCGAGTTGTGCTCCGCACTGTGATGAAATTTCAAGCGCTTTTCTGTGGTTTTGGATTGCAAGTTGGTAATTCCCGCGGCTTCTTTCACAAAGACCAATGTTATTGTAACATTCAGCCATTCCGTGTGCACTGCTGATTTTGGTGCGGATATCGAGACTTCTGTTCAGGACTTCAATTGATTCGTTCCAAAATTCTTCGGCAATTATTTTATTTCCTGCAAAATAAGCTGAATCCCCAAGGGCCGTCTTCGCTTTACCAATTCCGTCCAGCGCGGTGGATATTTTAAACTCATCTCCGGTGGGCTCGACAATTTTAAGCGACTCGACAAAGTATTCTAAAGCCTGACCATATTTTCCCATTCCTCCGTAGATTGTACCGATGTTAGCCAGCGTCAATGATGCACCATCCAAACTGCCTAGTTCGCGGGAATTTTCCAACGCAGTAATCAGGTATTTCAATGCGCTCTCTTCATTTCCTTGAGCTGTGTACACCATTGCGATGTTGTTGTAGATGTTTCCGAGTGAAATCCGGTCATTGGATTTAATTTGAAATTCAAGACTCGTTCGGAAATACTTAAGCGCCGCTGAATGATTGCCCATATACGAGTTGGCCGTTCCAATATTCGACAGGGCGTGTGAAGCACCCCTTAAATCGCCAAGCCGGTCAAAAATCTCATAGGCTTTTGTCGATTCCTGGATTGAGGTTTCATAATCGCCGAGTTGGTAAAGCATCAATCCGATGTCTGACAATGTACTGGCCAGAGTGTGGTCATCTCCGTTTGTTTCGAAGACGGATTGTGCGGCACGCATACTTTTCAAAGCCTCTTCATATTGTCCCATTGCAGAATGAACCCTTGCCACATTTGTATTGGTCATCGCAATCTGATTTTGGTCACCTGCCGATTTCGAGTATTCCAATGCGTCGTTGAAATGGACCAGTGCATCAGGAAACATACCTCTTATGGCGAATGACACCCCGACAACGGCTTTGGCTTGACTTATTCTCGATGCATCTCCGGTTTCAATTGCCAGTTGAACCAGTTGGGCTGCCAAAATATACGCGCTGTCCGGACGACTGAACAAAACGCCATCCCATATGTATTTCCACCCGGCGTCAACACGCAGCGTATCAGGATAGCTTTCATTCATCCAGGTTCTGAGGAGTGAGTCCAGGCTTGCTTGTGAAAATGCCGGGGATATTGAAAAGAAAAGAATGAATAGAATCAATTTCTTCATACAGGAATTTTTCTGTTATATCGATTGCAGAGTTACTCAATTAAAACAAACGCACCCTTGGCATCCGAAGTTTTCATTCATTCAATGAGAACGAAGGCTCCCCAATAATACGGATCATACTTCTTCCGCATCGTTTGTTGCGTCAGGTTAAAGGACTTTCTGATGTCATTTGTTTTCGTGAGATTTTTGTAGAAAGTGGTCATAAATTCCGCGGTCTCTTTGTCCGGCACTTGCCACAAACTCATAATGATGTATTTGACGCCCGCCATTTTGAAGGCCCGCTGCAAACCGTAAACGCCTTCGCTGCCTTTGATGTCCCCGAGTCCGGTCTCGCAGGCGGAGAGGACGACGAGTTCGGTGTTTCGCATATCGATGGTGGCGACTTCGGCGGCAGTAAGCACACCGTCTTCGCCTTCAATTGCCGATTTGTTCCACACGTCGTTGGCACCGGCAAAGGCGAGGCCACTCCTCATTAGCGGGTTGTTAGACTCTATAAACGTGCTAACACCCATGCCTTTTTTTCCACCTCGGAAGTTTAGCGCTCCTGTTTCTTCTTTGGCTGTGCTTTCCTCATTTGCCAGATCAGGACTTGAATAGAAGAAACCGTGCGTGGCGACATGCAGGATGTTGCTTTCGCTGGCTGATTTTTTGAACTGCCCTTCGGTGGCGTTGGACTGGTAGAAGAAGTTATATGAAACGTTTTCCTTTTTGAGAATCTTTTCAATTTGCTGAGCTTCGCTCATAGTACCCTCCAGGAAATTCCAAATCTCAGCATTAGTTGAATCACCGTTGTAATTAATCCCTCCGAAAATTGTGATTGTTGTTTTTTCATTTGAAGAGACATTTAAGGGCACTGCTATTTTTCCCGTAGAGGACATCAGCTCAAGGTCGTACAAGTCGCACAAATAAACATCTTGCTCCTTTGCAAGTGCTGCAAATGAAATTTTGTGAAGCAAACCATCGGGCGAAACAAATACTTTTTTCGAACCTGCGATTTCTTTTTCCAAAGGCTTCCAGATGAGATCGTAAAGCTGGGAATTGGTATTGGTTTTGCTACCGTATACGTGATCGATGTAACTCAAATTATTTCCGGGAAAAGTTCCAATAATTTTTTCTAATTCAGTTTCTTCGAATAACCTTACCATCTTCGGGTATTCACACTTATTGTCGATGATGAGAGCAGCATAAAGTTGAATATTGTCCTTGCTGAACTGGAGATCTTTTTGAAGAGAGAAGCGAATAAACTCAATAGCAGATTCTCCCTCTTTTAATCCTGATTGAACTTCTTTCCAGGTTAAGCTCTGCACCTTTTTAAAATCCGAAAATTCCTGAGAATTTTTTACGAGTTCTTTTTCGAGCTCATTGGCTTGTTCTTCCATTCTTGATATATCAACTCCCGCAGCATATGCCTTGGCGATTCTGCGTTTTAGTGCCAACCAGTTGTCATATTGTTCCGCTAGGATCGAATCTCCTGAATTTATGATCGCATTTCGCATTGCAGAGGTAGATTTAAGCAGGAGTCCTTTTGTTATAAGCGAGTTGTTGTAGGCGTTTTCGGACTGATGTGTCAAATCGGGATAGCGAAATGAAAAATCATAGAGCAGGTCAAAGTCACTTTGCATAGTAGCAAAATACTTTTCCTTTTGTTGCTCCGAAAGGGTACTAAAATTAATCTGGAGGTCTTTCAGTCTTAAATCTCTTAACAAATTGGCTGCGACACTAGCTTTTTCGGATGAATCAAGAAGCGTATTTATTTTAATTAGTGCTGAGCAGGATTTTTTTGTTAGATAGTCCGCGCCTATTTGCTGCGCAATTGAAAGTGAACGCTCATTAAATTCCAGCGCTTTTGAGAAGTCGCCTAAATATTTATAGACTAAACCAAAGCCATTTAGCGATGTCGCCTTACCCTTTTGGTCATTAATCTCTTCATATATTTTCAGGCACTGATCATAATAATCCAGTGCCACAGTATATTCTCCTTGTTCCATATATAGGAGTGCTATGTTGCATAAGGAGCTAGCTGCGCCTAACTTATTACCTATCTCTTGGTGTATTTTAAGACATTTGGTATAGTATTCTATCGCCTTGACATAGTCGCCCTGAATTCCGTAAACCACTCCGATGTTGCCAAAAGAGTTTGCAACGCCCATTTTATCACCGTATTCTTCGTATATTTTCAACCCCCGGGTGAAATATTCTATGGCCATAGTGTTGTCGCCCTGACCTGAATATATGCTTCCGATATTATTCAACGTGGCACCAACACCGTTTTTATAGGTTTGTTCCTTTTCCGTATTCAGGCTGCGCGTATAATAGTCCAGTGCTTTGGAGAGATCGCCTTGCTCATAATAAACGTGACCAATGTTGTTTAAATTGGCGGCCATGCCAACTTTGTCATCTAGTTCTTCATTTATCTCAAAGCACCTGGTGTAGTGGTTTATGGCATTGGAATAGTCGCCTCTGATCGCTAAAGACACACCTTGTGTATTGAGTGCATTTGTTATGTGTTTTTTTAGACCCTTCTCTTTGGCGAGGTCATATTCTAGTTGTGCAAAATAATAAGCACTGTCGGGTTTCATAAATAGGTATCCATTCCACGCGTATTTATGAATGGCCTTTAATCTAGTAGTATCGGGTAAAGTGAGGTCGTTCCACGTTCTCCACAGGGAATCGAGATTCAATTTTTGAGCGTGAAGTGATCCTGAGGAAATCAACAATAGACTAAGTAACCTTTTCATTCTATAAGTGTAAAAGCCCCCCAATAATACGGATCATACTTCTTCCGCATCGTTTGTTGCGTTAAGTTAAATGATTTCCGGATATCATTGGTCTTTGTGAGATTTTTGTAGAAAGTAGTCATAAACTCCGCTGTCTCTTTGTCCGGCACCTGCCACAAACTCATAATGATGTATTTGACACCGGCCATTTTGAAAGCACGTTGCAAACCGTAAACGCCTTCGCTGCCTTTGATATCGCCAAGGCCGGTTTCGCAAGCGGAGAGGACGACGAGTTCGGTGTTTCGCATATCGATAGTGGCGACTTCGGCTGCGGTGAGGACGCCGTCTTCTGTGTAGGTTGAATCAGAATTGTCAGAATCGTCCGTAGCGCTGGAACGACTCCAAACATCGTTTGCGCCAGCAAACACCAACCCAGAACGCATAAGTGGACTCTTGTTTTTGACAAAACAGCGAACACCAAAACCGCTTGTTCCCCCGCGAAAGGTATAATCTGTTTCTGTTTCAACTATTGTTTCGGCGCGAATTTCTTCCGGATCGGGATAGAAAAATCCGTGCGTTGCGATGTGGAGAATATTACTGTTTGAAGCGGCTCGTTTGAACTGTGCTTCCGTGGCAGAGGCAAGATTGTAATAAGTGACGTTTTGCCCGTTCTTCTCAAGTAGTGTATTGATTTTTTCAGTTTCGGCTAATGAGCCATCGAGGTAGCGCCAAACTGGAGAGCCGTCAACTTGATAGGATGTGGAATCCGAATTGTAGTCAATGCCTCCAAATAATGTGGTTGTCAGCTGTCGAAGTGCGAGTGAAGACTGTTGTGTTGACAAGGCTATTCCACCGGTTGTGGACTGGGATTCTACTTCAAAAAGATCACATAGGAAAATATCCTGCTTTTTGGCAAGTGCCGAAAAGGAAATTTTGTGAAGTAACCCAACTGGAGAAATATACACTTTCGAAATTCCTTCCAGCGACTTTTCCATTGGCTTCCAAATAAGATCGTAAAGTTGCGTTTTGGCATTTTGACTTGTACCGTACACCTGATCGATGTATGTGAGATTATTCCCGGGAAATGATCCGAGTATTTTCTTGATTTCATTTTCTTCAAACAACCGAATTATTTCCGGATACGGGCTGTTTTTTCGAACGATAAGCGCACAATAGTAGGTGAGATCAAAGGTGTCAAGATGATTATCACGCGCAGACTCAACTCTCAAAAATTCAATCGCAGCCTCATCATCCGACAGATTGGCCTGAACTTCTTTCCACGTAAGCCTTTGTATATTGTGTATTGCAAGAAATTCGTTGGACCTTGCAGAAAGTTCCTTTTCGATAATGTCGGCTTGCCGTTCTAATTCTGAATAGTCCGCTGCCGCAGCATATTTTTTCGAAATTTCCTTTTTCAAATCAATCCAGGCTTCGTATTTTTGGATAGTGGCAGTATCACCGGAAGACAATATTGCATTCCTCATCGCTGTGCTTGATTTAAGCAACAATCCTTTTAGCATTAACGAATTGTCATAGCTTTTCGCTAAAAGTTCACGGTCGTTTTGCTCAAGTGCCAAAAGGTCGAGAAATTGAAAATCAACCGCAATTTGAGCGAAGTATTTTTCCTTTTCTGCCTCGGATTGAACAGGAAAGTTAACCCGTAGCTCTTCTAGTCGCAGTCGCATCAGTGGTATCAGAGATTCGCTGGCCCTGTCCATTTCACCTTGAGCATAATAATTAATAAACAAATTCTGATAAGCTTCACCTATTTCAAAGGAAAAGTCAATTTTCAAAGCACCATCCAACGCTTTTCGGTGATACACGATCGCGGTGTCGTAGTCCCTTTTTTGATAAAAATAAAAGATCCCAATATTGTTCAAAACACGAACGATAGCCGCGGCATCCCCTAATTCTTCGCTAATTTTTAATGACTCCTTGTAGTAGGAGATTGCAGAATCATCATAACCAAGAAGCATACCATCGTCCTTCATATCTGCATAGGTTGTACCAATATTCATAAGGACTGTTGACAAACCGTGCCAGTTTTCAAGTTCGCGGTGAATAGTCATTGCGTCTTGAAATTTGTCAAGTGCCTCATCATACTTGTTCAGTCTTTGAAACATAGTACCCAATGAATTGAGCCCGTTTGCCAATGAACCCTGGTTCCCAGTGGTAGTGGAAATTTCAATCATCCGATTATATGCACTGATTGCCTTTTCAATGTCGCCGAGTTGGAAATATGCGTTGCCCAGATTTCCCAATGATCCGGGTAGATTTTGAACATCATTCAAGATTTCTCTTATGAGCACAGCTTGTTCTGCGACCTTTGCGGACTCAGAATAATTTCCAAGTTTTAGGAAAGAGTTTGCCAAATTTGACAGACAGGTGGACTCGATTTTCTTGTCGCCGATTTTGCGACTCAGTTCCAATGCCAGGGCGTAGTAATCGAGCGATGCTTGAAAATCGGACAAATTGAAGTGGCACGAACCCACACTGTTGAGCGATCGCGCGACGGTGCGATCATCATTGGCCATTTTTGCAAATTGAACGGCTTTTTCAAAAAGGGGAAGCGCTTCATCATCCATTCGTCGATATGCGAAAGAGAGTCCCTGGTAATGATGCAAAGAACTAAGACGCTTGTATTCCGATTGTTTATCTAAGAGATTAATACCATCGCCCGCTAATAGATAAGCACTATCTGGCTTTTCGCGCAGATATCTTTTAGATATAACGATTGTCAAGGCGTCTACGCGAGAAGAATCTGCAACATTCGGGTTTTGCCAAACTCCCCATAAACTATCCAAATTTACCTGGGCATTTACCACAGTTGATGCAAAACTCAAAATTGCAAATACGAAATAATGCATAGAAAATGTGCTCAGGGTTCGACTAAAGTTAATGGAATTTTTACAAGCAAATCGCAACATACCAATTCAATGTGCGAATCTTGACTCGGCCTTAGGTTTGCGCCACGATACAGTACAAAAGCACCTAACTCGAACCGAAGTCCTCAACCATTCAATCAAAACTTCGGTTCCCAAATAATTCGGATCGTACTTGTCCCGGGTTGTTGGCTGAGTTAAGTTAATCGATTTTCTGCTATCCCGAAGAACGGGTTCTAAATTTCAACTAAACCGCTTCGGATTCAACTGTCGAAATCCTCGCAACCTTCCAAGATACCTGCTCAGAACGACACTTCCGTGATAGATTCCTGTCAAACGCGTGGAGCTAATTTTGGCCTGAACTATTTTTCGCTTCTTCCGGATAATTCCAAAGTGAGAATAGAATGTCAGATGGGCTTTGATCACTGCCAAAAAATTGCGCCATTCGCCTTTCAGCAGGAACATCGCAGCGGCCAAACCATCTAAGATCATACGTAAGTACAATTTTGAAAAAATCCATCCACGGTGATTTTTCATAATCAGGTAAAGTGAATTCCTGAAATTGAGAAAGGTCTTCTCGGGACTGTTGTAGCTGAGCGTCCCACCACCGACGTGATATATTTTTGAGTCTGCACAATACCAGATTTGTTTTCCGCTGGATTTGATCCGCCAACACAAATCAATTTCTTCCATATGCGCAAAAAAGTCCTCGTCAAATCCTTCGTGTTCACGGAACACTTCTTTTCGAATAAACAGGCAAGCGCCAGTCGCCCAAAATACTTCCTTGTTTTCATTGTACTGGCCCTCGTCCTCCTCGGTGATATCAACGATTCGTCCCTGACAGAAGGGGTAGTAGTTTTTGTCAAGGAAACCACCGCAAGCGCCGGCGTGTTCGAACTTTTCGCGGTTGTGCCACGAAAGTATTTTAGGTTGAACGGCCGCAATGTTTTCATTTGATTTCAAAAGGTCTAGACAAGGCTGAATCCAGTCAGCGGTGACTTCAATGTCGGAATTCAGCAGGATGTAAATGTCCTCCTCGACCGACTTCAGCGCATCGTTATATCCCTTGGCAAATCCGCCGTTTTCTTTATTGATGATGATGTGAACTGAAGGAAAGGTGTCCCGCACATAATTGACCGAGGCGTCTGTAGAAGCATTGTCCGCAAGATAAATTTTAGCTCCCTCCGAACGGTCAACCACGCCACGCAAAAATTGCCTGAGGAATTTTTCTCCGTTGTAATTTAATATGACAACCGCTGCGGTCACTCTGCAAATATACCCTGATACAGGTATTGACGCAATCAACGACCAATAAATACGGTTGTGACGAACTTTAACAGGAGTTAATAGACCGCAGCATTTTGTCAAACGAAAAAATCCTGTACATTTGAGCTCTAGATATGGCTTCCACTATTCTCGAAATCAAAGAATTATCTAAACGCTACGGAAACCTGCAGGCACTTGACCGGTTGAGCATTCAGATAGAGGCCGGTTCAGTGTTCGGTCTTCTTGGGCCCAATGGCAGTGGCAAAACCACCACTCTTGGAATTCTGCTTGGGGTGATCAATGCCAATAGCGGCTCGTACTCCTGGTTTGGAAACGGAACGCTTGACGTTAACCGCTATCGCATAGGCGCTCTGCTGGAGACCCCAAATTTTTATCCTTACTTATCGGCTGTACGAAATCTGAGGATTGTAGGCAGAATCAAACGGCTAAAAGACATAGAATCCCAAATCGAAAGAGTTCTCAGAGCGGTCAACTTGTGGGAGCGGAAAGACGCGACGTTTAAAACATTTTCACTCGGAATGAAACAGCGTCTGGCCATCGCCTCGGCCCTTTTGAGCGACCCGGAGGTGCTTGTGCTCGATGAACCGACCAATGGTCTGGATCCTCAGGGAATCGCCGAAATCCGCAACCTGATCCGTGAAGTGGCATCCAGAGGAAAAACAATTGTTCTGGCCTCGCACCAATTGGACGAGGTTGAAAAGGTTTGCACCGAAGTGGCCATTCTCAAAAAAGGAAAATTGATAATGCACAGTC
>Ga0247727_10011112_pt1 | contig 15789 bp, 13 predicted proteins | sample WisWelCaveWW1625_FD_202498 | JGI IMG/M metagenome (GOLD analysis project Ga0247727, IMG submission 202498) | Biofilm microbial communities from Wishing Well Cave, Virginia, United States - WW16-25 | ecosystem: Environmental > Aquatic > Deep subsurface > Groundwater > Cave microbial mat | place...
CCGCACCGTCGCGGCGCTGCAGCGGCTGCACGTGCCGCAGCTCTTCGTCTCGGTGCTTGCGTTCATGTATCGATATATGTTCGTGTTGTCGGACGAGCTGGCCAAGATGCGGCGCGCGAAGTTGGCTCGCACGTTTTATCCGAGCCTGTGGTGGGACATTCGATCGATGGCGCATTTCGTGGGCATTCTGTTCGTGCGGGCGTTCGAGCGTGCCGAGCGGGTCTATGCCGCGATGCTCGCGCGCGGCTGGCGCGGCGGCGTGCCGCCGAAGGACGGCGAGCAATGAGTGCGCCGGCGCTGGACGTTCGCGAGCTGAGATTCCATTACCCCGACGGGCGGTTCGCGCTGCGCGGCGTGTCGTTTCAGCTTGCCGCTGGCGAGTCGATCGGGCTGGTGGGGCCCAACGGGGCGGGCAAATCGACGCTGCTGTTGCACCTGAACGGCATTCTGCCGAGCCGCGGCCAGTACGAGCACCATCATCACCATTTCACCGACGACGCCCATTCGCACAACGCCGATCCGCAAATTTGGGTGGACGGTCTGCCGGTCGCGGAGCCAAATCTGCCGCAAGTTCGCCGCCGCGTCGGACTCTTGTTTCAGGATCCCGACGACCAACTGTTCTGTCCCACCGTGATCGAAGACGTGATGTTCGGCCCGCTCAACCTCGGCCACAAAACCGGCGTGGCCCGCGAGATTGCCCAGCGCAGCCTGGCGGCAGTCGGCCTGAGCGGCTACGACGATCGCCTGCCGCACCACCTCAGCTTCGGCGAGCGCAAGCGCGTTTGTCTGGCCGGCGTACTCGCGTGCGAACCGACGATCCTGGCACTCGACGAACCGTCGAGCAACCTCGACCCCCGCGGCCGCCGGCAGTTCATGAACATCTTGCGTGGCTTGCCGGCGGCGAAGATGATCGCGACGCACGATCTCGAATTGGTGCTCGAACTCTGTTCGCGCGTGATCCTGCTCGATGACGGCAACATTCACGCCGACGGTCCCGCTCGCGAGGTGCTTTCCAACGAGCAACTCCTCGTGGCACACGGGTTGGAGGTGCCGATCAGCATTCAACTGGGACGTTCGTAGTGCGGGCTCTAGCCCGTTCCGAATACGGCCTAAAGGCCGCACTACGAACGCGGACTTCGCCGATCCGGCCTACATTAGTTTCCACAGCAGCGGTCGAAGTTTGGCGATCGCTCGTGAGCGATGACTCAAGTGACGTTTCACCAGCAGGCCGAGTTCGCCGTATGTCTTGTGATATTCGGGAATGATGAAGAGCGGATCGTAGCCGAAACCGCCGCTGCCGCGCGGTTCACGGCCGATACGGCCGTTACACTGACCTTCAACCTCGGCGCGGATGTTGCCCGCGGGGTCGGCCAATGCTGCCGTGCACACATAGTAAGCCGTCCGCTTTGCGTCGGGCACGCGGGCTAGTTCGTCGAGCAGCTTGCGATTGTTCGATTCGTCCGTCGCGCCTTCGCCGGAGAACCGAGCGGAGTACACGCCCGGTCGACCACCGAGTGCATCGACGACTAGTCCGCTGTCTTCGCCCAGTACCCACTGCCCGAGCGCCCGCGCCAACTCGGTCGCCTTCTTGCGGGCATTGTCGATGAAAGCCTCGCCGTCCTCGGCCACCTCCGGCGCCGCCGGAAAATCGCCCAACGTGCGGAACTCGATCGGCATTCCGGCCAGGTGGTCGATCAGTTCCTCCGCCTTCTTGCGGTTGCGCGTGCCAAGCACGACGAGAAGTGGTCGGGATGAGTGCGCAGAAGACTGATTCATGAGTAACAGCGCGGATGAAAAAGGGCGACGATTACGGCGTGATTACCCAACCGGGTACCGCCACCGAGTTAGCCACGTTGTCCGGTGAAATGGTACTCGATGCCAGAAGTGGTCGCCACGTTCGACGTGACAGCCTGGCCTGGTGTCATTTGCCGTTGGCTGGCACCTTCATAACCCCGGGATTGGGTGACAGGTACAGATTGGTCGAGGCCACTTTCATGCCGGCGATCTGCTTGCGGACCGGCTCGATTTGCGGATCATTCGGCGACCCGAAGCTGCCCACGGCCACAACGCTGTAAGTCAGCGCGTGGTAAGTGTAGGCATCGTAGCCTTTCCCGCGAAGGAAGGTACAAACTTGCTCGGCGTGTTCGCCGGCGGCCTCCAGCAAGCTGTGCTTCTCGAAGTTTTTCGCCTGCTGTGCCGTGTACGCAAGGCCGCCAGTGAACAGGGCTGCTTCGAGCGTGTACTCGCCCGGACAGTTGAAAATGCTGTTGTTTCCCGAGTTGTGTTGTTTCAGCACGGCCTGAGTCTTGTTATCCGATTCGTTCGGGACCTTGTTCAGTGGGTTCGGCAAACAAAACGCCGTGCGCAGCGGGCCGGCCTTCCACTGGTACTGCGGCACCATATCCTCGGTGATGCTGCCCGGCCGTAGCCTTTGGATTTGGTCCTGCAGCTTGGCCGCCGTCTTTTCGTTTTTGCAGTCGCCGGCCAGCACGGCCGCCGATGGCTGCTGCCGAATGCGGCCGCGGACGTAGCCGACCTGTTGCACCTGTGGCTGCTCGGGTTGCTTGACGAACGTGTACGCCGCGATTTTGTGTTTCTCGCGCAGTTCGCCGACCAACTTGTTGGCGTACACAACGGCCTCCGGGCCCTGAAACGATTTCACCATCACCATCCACGGGCCGCATTTCGCTGTCAGCGGATACTCCCCTTTGGTGGACGAGTTCGATGGCTGCGTGGAAGACTGTGACTCTCGCGTCGAGGTTTTGTCCTGCGCGGCGACACCGAGCGCCGCAACGATGGCCCAAGCACCCGTGGCAATGATCAGGGATCGCCTCATGGTTCACCTGCCCGTAGAGAAAACTGGCGACAGAGTGTCGCAAACCGTTCCGTTGAAAATGGGGCGGGATTCTAGCCCGGAGCTTGAAACTCGTCCAGACCGATTCAAGGTGAGTGTCTGGCCAATGAACCTGTCCAGGAACAATGAGCGAGCGCAGAACGACGCTCCCGGCGAGCTGGCGACCCATTCGACCCGACAGACGAACGCCTTCTGCACCGCACGGTGCGGCCGAGAAGGCGGTTCGCTCTGGCGATGTTCCGAACGGGTTGGAGTAGAGTGCGAATTGGACCGCTATGGCACCACAGGCTCCACAGGCATCGCAGCCTCCACCACTTCGCTCGGCGGCCCGTCGCCGGCGTCGTTGACGGCGATGACGCGCACGCGGACCGTGGAGCCGGCGGGCAGGTCCGTGATGGTCGCGTCGCTTTCGGTCACGGTTGCGACGCGGCGGAAGGCGGCATCGACGCCGACGACTTGAATCTCGACGTGGTAGCGCAGCGCTCGCGGCGTGTCGTCCCAATCGGCGAAGGCGTCGCCGTCCGGTCCGGGGGTGACCACGAGTCCTTCGACTTGATCCGGCGTCTCCGGCGCGGCCGGCGGATTGAAGCCGAATGCGTACCAGATCGGATCATCATCTTCCAAGAGCTGCGTCAATTCGTCGACCAGCCCGCGCATTCGCTTGGTCAACTTCCTCTTCGACACTTCGCGTGCCACCTTGTTCTGCCCGATCAGGGTCACGCCCTGATTGAACCCGCTGCGGCCGTCGGACAGAGCGGTGAACCGCGTCCCGGCCAGCGCGGCGGTGACGAATAAGGGCGCGTTCTCCTTCGCCGGGTTTGCCGTGAAAAAATCACGCAGCGACGCCAACAGCGACTGACGTTCGGCCTGCGTGCGCGGCACACCGAGCGACTGGTTCGGGAACCCAGTCGGCTCCCACGCCTGCGACCACTGGCCGCCGAGCGACGGGACGAGCACGTCCCGCGCGATGCCGATGAACGCTTTGCCGTTGGAATCGGCCGTGCGCACAGCGGCCGACAGAGCCGGCTTCGCGCCCACGGCCACCGCATGCGCCGCGATCTTCGGCAGCAGGTCCGTCAGATCGGCCCGAATGTCCGCCTCCTTGTTCTGCTTCAATCCGATGGCCACCTCATGCGTGTTGGCCCCATCCGCCGCATCCTCGGCCAGGGCCGTCAAGGCATTCAAACTCGTCGGGATCGGATTGGCCGCCATCGCATGACTCCTTTCGAGAGATAGAAACGCAACATTCTGACAACAAAAGAGTTGTGACAATATTTTCCAAAAAATCGCACCAATGCAGGCTGCTCCCAGCCGATTTTGCAACAAAGTGCGCCGATTGCAGACTGCACCCGGCGATTTTTGTTCAAAAGCTCGCCCATGCAGACTGCACCGGCTCGATTTGGCGTCCATCCATGTTCCATGCAGGCTGCAATTGGACAAGATCACGCCCATTCGTCCCGATGCAGGCTGACACGCCGCTTCGATCAGCCCGAATCATACGCAAGCCGTCTGCTTCCGGCCAATTTTTTCTGAAATCGGCCCGGTGCCGTCTGCACCGCACTCACTTTTTGCTGTTTTGAAAACCCGTCCAAGAACAACTTCGCGTTTTGTACGACGAAAACTCTTGCCCGTCGTCCAGCCGGAAATGACGGGTGAGAGTGCCCTTCCTACGAAGTTGTTCTTGGACTGGTTCGAAGTATCTGGCGTCGTAGCGCAGGCGGCCCGTCTGCGTCATGTCTCACGACCTCAGTCGGACGACACGCACCTCCGGTTCCGGGGCGGCATCGGGCGAATTTCCGGAACTAGAGATTCTTTGTAAAAAAGCAAATTAGTTGTTGACAACCCTCTGGCGCGCGGTAACATCCCGACTAATCCAATCCTAAGAGTCGGGTCGCGAAGTGCGACAGAACGAATAGGCGTGAGGTATCGAAGCGTCGAATACTGAATTCGGAGCGTGCAATCGCGGAGTAGTTTAGGAATTCAGCCGAGGCGAAGGCTGAGACCTTTCGGCACGTTCGCTCGCCAGTAGTGAGGATTTGACGGTGGGGAACGTTGGTGAAAAGTCACATCGAGGTCGCGGCTTGCTGCTCGTAATTGCAACTTTCGAGTGTGCCGTGCTAGCTCAGGGCTGCGCACACCAAAGCAAGGCAGGACCGAGTGCCTTAGGCCCTGAGGAGCATCTGAGGCGTCCAAGCGCCACTTCCGCCAGATCAATCATTACCGGGCCGGAAGCAATCAATTTCGGGATCGTGCCGCAGCAAAGTACTCAAATCCATTGGTTTGAAGTCGTAAACAACTCAGAGCAAACCGTGGAACTGGATGAAGTGCAGACGAGCTGCGATTGTTTGGAGTTCGGGCTTACCGAACAATCAATTAGTGCTCGCGGCAGGGTGCTTGGGTGGGCACGAATGAATCTTTCGAAGGTACCGCACTTCAAAGGCCCTCTTAAGATTCAGGTAACGGTGAGCAAGAAGGATGGTTCTTTGGGGTTTCAAGTAATTGTTGCGGCGGACATTCGCAGCGCCGGGACTTTCCTTGGGTTCCCGGTTCATTCCACGGGCTCGTCGGAAGACTTGCCCGCTCCCGTTCCAATGCGCATCGCAAACGAGTAGCCAGCAGAGTCGGAATCCACAATGAAACGGAATAAGCGCAATCAGGGCTTTACACTTCTCGAACTCCTGATTGTCATCTCCATCATCGGCCTGCTACTTTCGCTATCTCTCCCTGCGGTGATGGACGCGCGGGAGACGGCTCGGAAAACCGCCTGTCAGAACAATCTTCGTCAAATCGGGATCGCATTGCATGGTTTTGAAGGAATCCATGGCAACTTTCCGGGTTCCTTTTGCGGAATGGTGCAGTTACCCGACAAATTTGTGGGCTCATGGTGTCTGTCTGCTCCCGCTCAAATGATTGACCTTCTCGGCGATGAGCCTCTTGCTCGCCAGTTTAAAGCTGATCCCAAACACTTTGATCCTCAGGCCGCTGGTTACATGTTTTCCGCCCCGCCCTCGTTGCACTGCCCCTCGGACGGCCTAGCGATTGACAAGGCATTGAGTTATCGTTTCTGCCGTGGCCTGGTGCCTACTTGGCCCGCCGATCCCGGAGGAGTTTTCACATCATTCCGCGGACGCGAAGTGAAGGAAATAACAGACGGATTGTCCCACACGGCGTTTGCATCGGAACGAACGATAGCCACCGATGGGGGGAAAGACCGAATTCGAGACCCGATTGAACTCCCGGACATTGAACCTCAACAAGTCGCTTTGGAATGCATTGCGGCGAATCAAAACAATATCATCTCGCCAAACACCAACGATAGACCCCCTCTGGGATCCAATTGGATGAGCGGGTTCTGGGATCAATCAAATTACTATCATTTTTTTACGCCGAATTACATCTGGCGCGACTGCCGACCGGACAACGGATTAGGTGTTTCCCTGGTTAATGCGCGAAGTCTGCATCGTGGAGGTGTAAACGTACTTTTCGGCGACGGACGATGTAGATTCGTGACTGATTCAGTGGATCTTGTGGTGTGGAGGGCGTGGGCAACAAGGTCCGGTAATGAACCTAGCTCTCTTGAGTGAGGGATTTCAACAGTGAGTTGTTTATCTACCATTCTTCTTGTTTCGTCACTGGCCGGCGACCCGATTGACCCAACCGAACTCAACGCAATCCGTCAGTCTTTGGAGTCCTATCTTTCAAGAATCAGATCGATCCATCTGAAATACGTGGAAACTTGGGAGGAAAAGGCTGAGGCATCCAAATTGTCGAAGCCAATGCTTGAAGCCGAATTGAAACTGCAAATGCAGCTTCCAGATTCCCCAGAAAGACAGAGGGCCAATGACAGTCTCGCTGATCGCATGAAAACTGGAAAGTTCCCCAAGATTCAGCATGAGTATGATGTTATTGACTCATTTCCCTTCTATCGCATGCTACTTCGTGAACGAACGCTTTCCGAAGGCGGAAGCTGGGATGAGAAAACCCGGGAAATGATCCTTAAGAAGGATGAGATGGTAACGATCAATTGGTCCGATCGAGAGGCATTTTTTTCTTCTTCTACGGATCGCACCAAGATTCCGAACTCACCTCTATGTGCCCTGGGGCTTCGCATTCCTTACACGATTAACGTGCGCGCTCACGAACTTCTTCAATTCCCCGAGATCACTTCTAACGAGGGTCTTGATCTCATTGATGGGTTGAAAGCAATTGTCCTGCGAATCGGTCCAAATATTCCCGCACCGGTTCGGCCGCCCAGGTGTGGTGCGGAGGGTTGGGTTATCATGCGATTGGCAGTCGATCACCACCATATCCCTCTTCGCATTGAAGTTTGGAAAGAAATGAACCAAAAATCGCCACTCGCTATTTTGGAAAAGGTTGGTACGGATGGTTTCAAGAAGCATTACAGTTGCCATCTGTATTCGGTTTCCGACCTACGCAACGCTAACGACAATGCACGCCGAGAATCAGTTCAGTTTCCTTTCTCGTCAACGTTTGATGATGGTGGCGGTCTTTGGAAATGGCAGATTCAAGAGGTTCAGATAAACCCGACCGTGGAACAAACAAGCCTTAAACCCGAGATTCCGGACGGATTCTACGTTTACCAAGATGGACACCCAAGAATTAGTGGTGGCACAATCGCTCTGAATAAGGGTGTGGAGGAGACGGTAGATGAGGCAAGGAAGGCGCTAACTGCCGGAATTCCAGGGTCCAGCAAATCAAACCCAAACAGGAATTGGCGTCTTGTCGTTACGCTGTGTTTCCTTTGTGCCCTCGTTCTTTTCTCACTTTTTAGATGGAGGCGAAGCCATGCGTCACGTTGAATTCGGAGTTCTTACTTGCGTGTTGTTCATAGGGATTTTGGTGGTCGATTTGAATGGTGCAGCGCAATTCAGCCCGCTGCATGGGACGCGTGCAGTGAACGGTCGCGGAGGCATGAGTTGCACGAACGCGTTCGCGCTTCTTTCTTGCGATCAATGTGTCAACGCTCTCTTTGGTTCCGGAAAGTGTACGACGACGGGAACAGAGTGGGAATGTCGAACGGTTTTCGGACCATGCCTCGACTGTTCGATAACTTCAGCTCCAGTTGTTTGTGGGGGAAGTTACGAGGTATGGAATACGCAAAACAATTGTCCGGGTCCGCCCGATAGCACGATTCCTGGGTGTCAGCGAAAAAAGAACACTAGTACAGTAACCGGTTGCAGCGGATTCTGCGGTTAGGAGTTTTTGGGTTGCAGCGTTCTTCGGACTGGTCAAATTAAGTGGTGTGCACAGTGGTAGTTTTTCTTGCGGTCGCTCTTATTCTGAACGAGGACGCGCGCGTAGATCAAGACGTTTGCGGGCTCAACTCGATGCGCGTGGTTGCGGCGTTTTTGAACCTGGATGCAGAGGGGCATGTGCTTAACGAGGTACTACCGGAGCAGAACGCGCCATACTCGCTGGCGGAACTCGACGAGGCTGGCAGAACAATCGGTCTGAATACCTATCTCGTTAAGTGGTCTGCCAAAACTACGGCCCGCTTTAATTGCCCGGCGGTCTTGTACATTCGTGGAAGTCGATTGTCCCCGAGTGCAGATCATTTTATCGCTTGCCTCGGAGAAAGCGGGGACAAGCTTTGCGTTGTGGACTTTCCGCGGAAACCCCAGCTTGTGGATCGCGAACGAGTGTTCACTCGATGGGATGGCGAGGTGTTGTACCTGGAAACGAAGGCCGGAATGGCGATTCCAAGACTTCGACGGGAACTCCTTTGGGTACAGATAGGTTTTGTATTGAGATGGGGCTTGGGGGTGATTTGCAGCGGCACGATTCTTGTTTGGATCGTTAAGAATCACTCGTGGACGAGCCGTGCGCACCACTCTCGAATCTTGAACCGGCTAGCATTCGGCGCCGCAATCTGTCTCTTTGCTTTTGGCATCGCCTTTCTCCTAAACCGTAGACCTGGAACGCCAAAACCAAACGCGACTTTGATTGCTGAACCGCCGTTGCACCAGGTTGGAGGTGGCGATACCGCCAATCCAGTGCAGATGATTGCATTTTCGCTGAGAAACTCCACCATCTCGCCAATCGAGATCATCGAAGTCTCGTCCGGGTGTACATGTTTGGTGGTGAACGATATCAAAAACGAAGTAGTCGCCCCTAATGGTCATCTTCGTTTAGAAGTGGAAGTACACGTTCCAGAAATGGGACGCGGGTCGCAGCGATTGTTTGTCCACCATACTGGGTCGGACTTTCCGCTGGAACTCAAAGTCGAAATCGAGGGGAAGCAGCCGCTCCCCGTGATAGTCAAGCAAGTAAACTCGTCGCCAGTTTTCGTTGACTTGAGTACCGCAACGGAAACGCACTTGGTTTCCATTCATACTCTTGAAGACATTAACAAGGCCCCATGGATCAACATCGTGCTTTGTGAGTCTGTGGCGGTGAGGACGTCATTGCAAAACATAGAAACGAAACCGATCTCCAACGCTAGGACCTTGCAACGGAAATATGACTTTTTAATCACATGGAATCACCTTCCAATCGGACCGGAGTTCGAGGCGCCCCTCATTTTGAAAACGAATTATGGCAGTACTTCAGAACTTCGTCTCGGCCGCGTGTCAGCACGCCTTTCAAACCAGCGCCCGTTTTCGCCGACCGTAGCCGTTCTTCTTCCAGGCATGCGAGATTGTGAATCGATCATTTTTGATAAGTCGACTGATTCCGAGGGCTGGAATATAGACGCGAGTGCAGTGATGCCGGAATGGCTCGTCGTGTCGTGGGAGCAGGCCGATGGTGATAGGCGTCTCATGCTCCGACTTATGGACGAAATCCCCAACAAGTCGAAGCAAGACTTTTGGCTTCCGATAGTTCATTCAGACGGTCGGTCGGCAAGCATCGAAGTTGTTCTGAACCGAGGATGATGCCGTGTTCGTTCGATTAACGACGGTTACACTCAGTGAGTGGTTTGCTACCGCATCCGGCTCGCCTCAGACGCGACGCCAGTCCCCGTGTACTCCACCGCTCTTTTCTTCCAGCCGTACATCGGTGAGGACGATCGAGCGATCGACCGCCTTGCACATATCGTAGATCGTCAGGCCGGCGACTGCGGCCGCCGTCAGGGCCTCCATCTCGACGCCGGTTCGGGCGTGGACTTTGGCGGTGGCTGTGATCCGTACGGACGAGTCGCCGTGCGGCTCGAAATCGATCGTGACGCTGGTCAGTCCGAGGGGATGGCAGAGCGGGATGAGTTCACCGGTACGCTTCGCGGCCATGATGCCGGCCAGGCGAGCGACTTCGAAGACGTCCCCCTTGGCCAGGCGGCGGTCGAGGATCATGCGGAGCGTTTCGGGCTGCATCTCGACGCGGGCCGACGCGCGGGCGCTACGAAGCGTCACGGGCTTGTCGCTCGTGTCCACCATACGGCTGGCGCCGGTTTCGTCAAAGTGGCTCAACTCGCCGCTCATGGCATATGGCTCGCGGATTGGTTTTGCGTGCCGGCGGGCTCCGGCGGCGGGCGTACGTAGACGCGGCTGAGCCAAACGCCGTCCAACACGTTTTCCACCAGCGGCGTCAGCCTGGCATTGTCAACGATCGCGCGCGCCTCACCGAGGTACGGCCGACGATTGTACACGATCAAGTACGGACAGGGAGACCGAAGCGACGAACGGATCTTCAACTCGTTCCGCTGTGCTTCGGCCGACAAATAGAGCATCCCCTGATCGGTGTAGAGCGACGGGACCAAGACGGCACAAGAACCCTTTGGCGCAAGCGCCGACCAGCGGTCGATCAAGTCCCGAGTGACCGAGTCGCCCCAGTACGTAACCTCGAACCCAAGCTTGTCTGCCCCGCGCAGTCCGCCGACCAACAGGTTGTAATAACTGAGTTGATACGGGTGGTAGTACCAGACACCAAACCCTTGGCACGCGAAGTAGGCGCCGAGCGCCAGCGCCGCCCAGCGCGGCTGCCAGCGCTGCGTCAACCATTCGTACGCCCAACCGGCCCCCTGGCCGACGAACACCGCCCAGAATGGGAAGACCATGAGAAAAAGCCGGACACCATCGTAAACCGGAACTCGAGGGACGCTGAAGACGACCAGCGGAAATACGACGGCCGCAAGGTAGAGCCATCCGCGCAAGTCGGACCGCTTGTTTTTCAAATGGTGCCACACACCGCAGACGCCGAGCACATGAAGTCCCACCGGAACTGTCACCGCGAATAGCACCCACGGATAATGCCACGGTAGTTCCGTGTCGCGATATTCCCGGCCCAAGTACAGAACATAAATCGCTTCGCGGGCCACGCTCGAACCCAGATAGGCCAAGAGCCTATTCAGGTGGCCCCACAAAAACGGCCATCCGGCGAAGAATATCGCCACGCCGGACACACACCACAACGTCAGCGCCACCACGCTCCGCACGCGATAGCACGCCACCGCCCACAAACCCACAAGCGGCACGAGGAACAGCCCATGCATTTTGGTCAGGAGTGCACAGCCGAGCCAAACCCCGGCCCAAGGAGCACAGAGCCACGGCCAGCGGCTTTCCATCATCCAGGCCGCCGACAGAATGCTCAGCATGTACGTGCAACACACGAACGTGTCCAAGGCGGCGAAATGCGCGTCGGCAAACACGCGCGGCATAAGGATCAGGCCAACCCCGGCCGCCGCCCCGGCCACTTTCCCATACCGCGAGCCGACTGCATGGCCGAGCAGCACGAGCATCAAACCGAAAACCGTTGCCGTTGCCACGCGCGAGTCGAGAATGTCTTGAATGCTGAAGCCATCGCGGGACTCCGACGACCAGTTCAGCAACAGGTGAACCCAACCAAAGATCCATCGACCGAGCGGCGGATGCTCGGAACGCTGGGCAAAGGTCTCGGCGATTGATTCCGGCGAAAAAAACTCGCGTCCCCGCTCGCGGAATCGTTCGACAAGATCGATGCCATACACGACGCTGAATGGTTCGTCCGAGGTGATGCCCGGATCGGATCGAGTCGCAAGGACCGCCAGCCAACCAATCAATCCGATCAGTAGTGGCCAACGCCATTCCTGCAGTCTTTGCGTCATGAAGAGCCCTTTGAATCGCTTACTCTTTTGTAACCGTCTCATCGAGGTTCAAGATCAGCCCGGCGACGGCCGTGTATGCCGCCAATTCGCTGACGTCGAGCGATTCATCCCGTGGGAATTCGCCGGCGCCGATCAGTTCCGCCGCGGCTTTTCGATCGTTGCGGTAGCGCGTCAGATGCTCCTCGAATCCGCGCGCCAGAACTTGCAACTCGAGTGGCCGCGGGGGGCGAGCCGTTACCAGGCGGAATGCCACGGTGATGCGATGTTCCGGAGTCGAGCGGCATTCGGCCATGATCCGCTGGGCAAGCACGCGGGCGGCTTCGACGAAGGTTATTTCGTTCATCAAGGTGAGGGACTGCAGCGGGGTGTTCGTGCGGCTTTCGCGCACGGTGCAGGTCTCGCGCGCGGTCGCGTCAAACGTGATCATCGACGGCGGAGCGACGGTGCGCTTCCAATAGGTATAGAGGCTGCGGCGGTAGAGGTTGTCGCCGTGGTCCTGGGCGTAGTCGCCGTCGGTTGCGATCTCTTTCCAGAGGCCGGCGGGCTGGTACGGTTTCACGGATGGCCCGCCGCGTTTTTCGGCCAACAGGCCGCTGGCGGCCAGTGCTTGGTCGCGAATGGTTTCGGCCGGCAGCCGTAATCGCGGGCTCCGCGCCAGCAATCGGTTGTCGGGGTCTTTCGCCAGTAGTGCCGGCGAGACCTTGGACGACTGGCGATACGTCGCGCTGGTCACGATGAGTTTCTGCATCGCCTTAACGTCCCAGCCCCTCACCCTGCCCTCTCCCCCCGGGGGAGAGGGTTGGGGTGATGGGCTGACGAATTCGCTGGCGAGCCAGTCGAGCAGTTCGGGGTGGATCGGCGGTTCGCCCTGGGTGCCGAAGTCTTCCGTTGTCTTGACGAGTCCCGCGCCGAAGTACATTTGCCAGAATCGATTCACGGCGACACGGGCGGTGAGCGGGTTTGAGGAATCAACCAGCCAGCGAGCCAGGCCGAGTCGGTTGTTCGGCGCGCCGGCGGGAAGCGGTGCCAGATTCGCGGGCACACCCGCCGAAACCTTTTCTCCGTACTTGTCATATTGGCCGCGCAGCAGCACGAACGTCTCGCGCGGCACGGGCATTTCTTCCATCACCATGACGGTGGGAATGCTCTCGACGAATCGCTCGCGTTCCTGCCGCAGAGTTATGAGGTTTCGGTACGGCTCGCGTATGTTGGCAGGAGCGTGGGTCGCCAGGAAGTAACTCCGGAGCTTGTGGGCCTGCTCCGATCCACGCCGATCCGCGGTCGTTTCGAGGATCGCGCGAATCGAGTCCGGTGTCGCGATCACACGAACATCGGCCGCGCTCAAACAGTCGCCGTAGACGCGAACATCATCGATCAGACCCTGAAATCGCCCGTCCGGTCCGCCACCGCCGCCGATGCGCAGCGGCTCCTTGGCCGCGGCAAACGTCTGGTTGATGAAGTCGAGGTTGACCTTCAGCTTCTCAGGCTTGCCGTCGACGTAGACGGTGATGCCGCCTGCCACGCGCGAGCCGTCATACGTCACCAGCACGTGGTGCCAGCGGTCTGGCGCAACGACTTGCTCGGTCTCCACGCGGACCGCGTCGTCGAGCCAGCGTTTCACGAGGTTGACCTGAATCCGCCCGCTCGTGAGCTGCACGTAGTAGCCGTCGGCTTGGTCGGCGTCGGTCATTCGCGAAATGATTGTGCCGCCGTGGTCGCCCCGTGCGAAGACCCAAGCGCCAAGCGAGAACCTGTCGAAATAGCCGAAGTTAGCGATGTCGCCGCTGTCGAGAAACCGCCGGCCATCGAAATCCGCGGCGTCGCCGAGCCGCCCTGCCGCAAAAGCCGGCTCGCCGTCGACGAATTTGGCGTGGCTAGTCCGATTAGTCGCCTCCGTCGTGTCTCCGTCCAGAGCGAAATTCGCCGCCAGTCCGTGTGAGATCGACCACATGTCCGACTGACCCGCGGGATCGATCGCCTTCTCCCACATGACCTGCGCGGACGCTAGTGGACCACTCATGCCCGCGACCTCTCGTTCCGCCCGCGCCAGCTCTTCATCGAGCAGTCGCAGCCGCTGCTCGTCCTGGGCCGTCGGGGCCTTGATGTACGGCGGCGAGTTGCCCTCCTTGATCGCGCGGCCGAACTCCGGGATGTTGTTGAAGTAGGCGAAGAATTGGTAAAAATCTTTCTGCGTGAAAGGGTCATACTTATGGTCGTGGCAGCGGGCACAGCCGAGCGTTAGGCCCAGGAACACCGTCGCCGTCGTCTCCACGCGGTCCACGACGTACTCGACGGCATACTCCTCCGGAATAATCCCGCCCTCCGCGTTGCCACGGTGGTTGCGGCTGAATCCCGTCGCGATCCGCTGCTCGAGCGTCGGGCTCGGCAACATGTCGCCGGCGATCTGATCGATCGTGAACTGATCGAACGGCATGTTCGCGTTGAAGGCGTCGATCACCCAATCGCGCCATCGCCACATGTGCCGCGGCCCATCGTTTTGGTACCCGCTCGTGTCGGCATACCGCGCCGCGTAGAGCCACGGCAGCGCCATCCGCTCGCCGAAGCGCGACGAAGCGAGCAGCCGGTCCACCAGCTTCTCGTATGCGTCGGGCGATTCATCCGCCAGAAAAGCGTCCACCTCCGCCGGCGTCGGCGGCAGCCCGGTCAGGTCGAGCGTCACGCGGCGGATCAGCGTGTTCTTGTCCGCTTCGGGTGACGGCTGCAATCCCTCGCGGTCCAATCGCGCGAGAATGAAGTTATCAATTCCATTGCGTGGCCAGTGCCCGTTTGAAACCGTGGGAAGCGCCGGCCGTTTCGGGGAGTGAAACGCCCAGTGATGTCTCGGACTTGCTTTTGGTGCCGAAGGCTCATCGGCGGGCAACATGGAACAGACTGCGAGCCCGCCGAGTGCCAAACAGGCCAGACAATAGCGGCACCAATTCATGTACCAAATGACGCGCGGCAGGTTCACGGGTTGGCGACTCTCAGGGGCTACGGGATCGGGTGAAAAACTCGTCCCCGCGGTTCCCCCTATTCTATCGCCCGCCGTTGCAAGCGAAACCTCTCTCTGGCGCAAGTTTGAGCAAGACCCGAATTTCGGCAGGCGGCCATTCCGAGAAATAGCTTCAATGCCTGTGCGATCGCAAGCGACCCAGTGACGAAGCGGTCTTGCCGGAATTCGCCAATTCGCCATAATGCCCGCCCCGCTGGCGACCCGAGCCGGGTGCGGGACCGAGAATTCTGGAGGCACGCGATGCACCGCGCCATTCTGGCGACCCTTCTATGTACGGTTGGACTTTCCGGCTGTGCCGTGATCAAGACTACCGACGTGACCGACGCGTCGTTCAAGCGGCATCAAAGCGTCGCGCTGATGGGCTGGCCCGTTTACACGCGCGTCACGGACAAGGAATCTGGCACCACGTCGAACGTGGCCACAAATTATGAAGGATCGCAAGACTCGCACGTCCGCCACGCTGAAATGTTGGGCGGGACCATTGATCTCGAGTTCTCCACACCGGAAAAGAACTAGCGAATCGAACGGGGGAATCAAACGGAGTCCGTTGTCATGAGGCGACTCGTCGGTGCAATCGTGTTGCTGGCTGGCTGTGCCAGCACCAATGATTACGTGCCCGGTCCACCGACCACCGTTCGCGAACCAATCTTCTCCGGCGAGGTTCGGCCGCGCGAACCCGTTCGTCAGAGTTCGGAGTTCGCAAGTCCACGGGCCGGCCAATTGACCTATCCGCCGCCGTCCGATCCGCGCATGCCTCCTGCCGAACCGCCGGCGCCGATTACCAGTCGTTTTACCGAGTGGATGTGCAGTGGCCGCGGCTGGGTCTGGGGCGCGGCGCGACGCGGTCCCATTCGTGACGAGGCCCTCGACCGATCCATGGTCGAT